>Ga0310037_10000176_pt1 | contig 49330 bp, 47 predicted proteins | sample Sb_taG_11_FD_200239 | JGI IMG/M metagenome (GOLD analysis project Ga0310037, IMG submission 200239) | Peat soil microbial communities from Weissenstadt, Germany - Sb_50d_3_AS metaG (v2) (version 2) | ecosystem: Environmental > Terrestrial > Soil > Wetlands > Peat | place: Germany: Weissenstadt... | reverse complement strand
GGAGAAGATCTACAACACCGTGCGTCCCCATCAAGCTCTTGGCTATCTCACCCCGCTGCAGTTCCTGCAGCCGGCTTCACCTCAAAGAAAGGAATGAAAGTGTCAACAATCCACTGGACGAGTACATACCTTGTTCGCGGAACCGCGAACGGCATAGAATTCTTCGCGAGAGCGCCCAGGAGATCGAGTTATGCGCAGGTTCTGTTTCTTCTTGGTTGTGATTTTTTTCGCCGTTAGCGGTTTCGCCCAAACGCCTTCCACGGCTAAGTCCGACGATGGCTTCAGTATCGACAACATCGATAAGAGCGTCGATCCCTGCCTGGACTTCTACCAGTACGCTTGCGGAAACTGGCTGAAGAAAACGGAGATTCCTGCCGACCGATCGTCCTGGGGGAGTTTCGCCGAACTCGACGAGCGCAATCTCGGCATCGAACGCGGCATCCTGGAAAAGGCCGCGGCTGGCGGCGCGAGCCGCGATGGCATCGATCAGCGGATCGGTGACCTGTACGCTTCATGCATGGACGAAAAGACGGTGAACCAAGAAGGCATCGCTCCGCTCAAATTGGAGCTTGATCGCGTGGCCGCGGTTCAAGACAAGGGCGCGTTGCTTGACGAACTGGCGCATCTCTATCTCATCGGGGCTCCGTCGCTGTTCAGTTTCTATTCGAACGCCGACTTGCACAACTCCGACATGGTCATTGCCTACATCGATCAGGGAGGTCTGTCCCTGCCCGACCGTGATTACTACATCAAAGACGATGCCCGCATGGTCGATATGCGCAAGCACCTCGTCGAATATGTGACCGAGACGTTTGCGCTGGCAGGAGAGTCCCCCGAACAGGCCGCGAACGCCGGCAAAATCGTGTTGCGCATCGAGACAGCCTTGGCTCAGGCTTCCATGGACCGCACTGCACGGCGCGATCCCAGGAATCGTGACCACAAAATGACCCGCGACGAGGCGATTGCGCTGGCTCCTAATTTCCAACTGAATCGTTATTTCGTTGCGGTGGGTGCGCCGTCGTTCACCCAGATGAATGTTGGCAACCCCGATTTTTTTCGGAAGGTCAACGACACGCTCGCAACCGAATCGCTGGACTCCCTCAAGACTTATGTGAGCTGGCATGTTCTGCGCGCAGCCTCGCCCTGGCTCTCTCAACCCTATGTCGAAGCCGATTTCAAGATGCGCCAGGCTTTGGGCGGTCAAAAACAGATTGAGGACCGATGGAAGCGCTGCGTCAAGCTGGTTGACGACTCTCTCGGCGAAGCGCTGGGGCAGCGTTATGTCGAGCTCACCTTTGGCGCCGATGGCAAGCAACGCATGCTTAAGATGGTAGACGCGCTGGAAGCATCGCTCGACGGCGACATTCAAAATCTCTCCTGGATGAGCGACGACACCAAAAAACAGGCCAAGGTCAAACTGGAGGCGATTCGCAACAAGATCGGCTATCCCGATCTGTATCGCGACTACAGTTCCATCACCATCAAACGGGATGATCTGCTGGGGAACGTGGATCGCGCCAATGCGTTCGAGGCGAAGCGCGAGATTGCCAAGATCGATAAGCCGCTCGACCGCAAAGAATGGGGCATGACACCACCTACCGTCAACGCCTACTACAACCCTCCGTTCAACGAGATTGTTTTTCCTGCGGGCATTCTGCAGCCGCCTTTCTTCGATAAGAGCATGGACGATGCGGTGAACTTCGGCGGCATCGGCCTGGTCATTGGCCACGAACTCACGCATGGTTTTGACGATCAAGGCCGCAAGTACGATGCGAAGGGCAACCTGCGCGACTGGTGGACCGAGCAGGATGGCAAGGAGTTCGAAAAGCGCGTCAGTTGTGTGGCAGACGAGTATTCGAATTTTGTCGCCGTCGATGATTTGAAGCTGAACGGACGTTTAACGCTGGGCGAGAACACAGCAGATAATGGCGGCGCCCGCATTGCCCTGATGGCGCTCGAACATATGATTGCTGAAGACAAGACTGGAAAGGAAGGACAGAAGATCGACGGCTACACGCCCGAACAGCGCTTCTTCCTCGGATTTGGCCGTGTGTGGTGCGAGAAGCGGCGTCCGGAATACCTGCGTTCGCAGGTCACCTCCAATCCTCACTCTCCGGGCAAATACCGCGTGGATGGCGTGGTGCAGAACATGCCGGAATTTCAGAAGGCTTGGGGATGCAAGGCCGGCCAGCCCATGGTCGCAGAGAACGCGTGCCACGTTTGGTAACGGGGCGCAATTGAAGTTGATGCGGCGTTACGCCGGCTTGTCCCACGGCCGGAGACGCGGCCACCAGCGACGTACGTTGCGGCGATACTCTTCGTAGTCTTCCCCGAGCTTTCCGCGCAACGTGGGTTCCTCATAGAAGATAACAAACAGATGTATGCCGAGGGCGACCGCTGCGACGGAGGCGATCAAAGTCGGGTTCGCGTGACCGAAAATGATCCACAATCCAATCCATCCTGCGGCAAAGCCGACATACATGGGATTGCGTACATAGCGGTAGAAGCCGACCACCACCAACCGCTGCGGCGGAGCGATCGGCGCGGGCGTACCGCGTCCCGTCCATCCGAAATCCCAGATGCAGCGCAACGCAACCGAGAATCCCAGCACTGATGGAATCGCTGCCAGCCAGCGCCAGAGCGCGCTACCCGCCGTATCTACGCTGAAACCCAGCCATTGTGGCAGCAGCCAGAACCATAGAGCGAAGAACGCTGCGCCCACCGCCAGCGAGGCGGCAGCCGTCAGCCAGCCGCTGTCATGTCCGCCTGCTGGAGCGTGTGCCTGTGCGTTCGTCATAAGTCCCTCCCTGCTTGCACCTTTTCGTCGAGAATGCGCCGCGGGCGGGCTGCTGTCAAGCAAAGGACCTTTGCGAGGACAGGAGTTCTCTTGCAGTTACGTCATTCCCACTCTTTCTTGAAAGCGCAGCGCGATCGCAAGGCGTTGACAAACTAATGACGACAAAATGACTCACGCGTGACGGAGCTGTGACAATCCCCATTTGCGCTTCCCTTACTCTCGATTCACCTCGAGCGAATCACTACTGCAAACTGAATAGGTGATGGGCCGCTGGGCCGCTCTTTCAACGGCGTGGCCGGGGGACTGCCTTGTTCAGGCGCGGACGATTCGTTCAACGCAAACGAGGAGGAGAAATATGACCAAACTTTCTGCGTATGGATTCGCGTTTGCCGCGTGCTTCGGCACCATGGCAATGCTCGCCAACAGCAACGGCAAAGTGATCGCAACCGCAAGCGTGGAAGCACGATACGCCGCGGACGGCGCATTTCGCGATGGACTGTATCTGGGCAAACTCGCAGCCGCGGACGGCCAGCCGCCGCGTATCGCAATCGGCCGCTGGAACACGGAGCAGGACCGCGCCATGTTCAGCGCCGGATATCACCGGGGATACGACGATGCCTTTACTGACCATGCCTTTACCGACCAATGACGCGTGGCCATTGTTTTCAAAGGAGAACTGATTTGAGGTGCATTTTTATGAAAATGAGAAATTTGGTTTCGATATTCGCTCTTACTTTGCCGATGTGCATCTCGGCCCCTTACGCGGTGAAGGCTGGCGGCCCTGCTCCCAACACGGGCACGACCGCCAGCCTGAAGGGCATCGTGAAATTCGAAGGGACGGCGCCGAAACCGAAGCTGATCAGCATGTCCGCTGATCCGAGCTGTGCGAAGCAACATCCCTCGCCAGTGTTTGCTCAAGAGGTCGTGACGGATTCGAAGGGTGACCTTCAGGATGTGGTCGTCTTCGTCGCCGAGGGATTGGGCGATCGCACCTTCGATACTCCGACGCAGCCCGCGGTCGTCGAGCAGAAAGGTTGCATGTACTTGCCGCACGTTCTCGCGGTGCGGGCGAACCAGCCGTTGCATATGGTGAACGACGATCCAACCTCGCACAACATTCATCCCACTCCCGCGAACAATCGCGAATGGAACAAGGCCGAGCCGCCGGGATCGAGCGTTGACGAGGCCTTTGCACGAGAGGAGATTGCCATTCCGGTGAAGTGCAACGTGCATCCCTGGATGCATGGGTACATCGCGGTCTTCAAACATCCGTATTTCGCCGTAACCGGGAAGGATGGCAGCTTCGATCTGAGCAATCTGCCTCCGGGAACCTACACGATTAAAGCCTGGCACGAAAAGCTGGGTACATCGGCGCAGACCGTTACGATCGGAGCAAACGAAACTAAGGAGATCAGTTTTGTTTTCAAAGGAATGTAGCGTAAAGCCGGGTGCGGAAGTAAAGGGAAAAGCCCGGCAAGAATGCCGGGCTTTCCCTGAGACTTGTAATCGACCGAAGCAGCTTCTAGTAGTTGGCAGCCTGCACGATCAGGTGATCGACGATGCGGTGGGCTTCGTCGATGTGATGGATCGCGCGATTACGCAGACCGCGCACGGAAGGATCGTCTTCTTCCCGGGCGATGTCATTGTGGGCTTTGTCCAGCAATTCCAGGGCGCGATGAAAGCGGCCGGCGCGGTCCATTCTCATATCGACCGGAGGATGATCGTTCAGGTTCTTGCCGTCGTCAATTGCAGCCCGCCTAATTTCGTCGATGGCTTTGTCAATCTCTTCAATGGCGTGCTCTTCTTCTTTATCCATGTGATGAGTGGCGGCAGGGTTCTCCAGATGAGCGCGCGCGTGGCGTAGGTCGGTGAGTGCATGCAGATAAGCTGGATGCCTTCCCGGTTCGTCGGCGAAACTTAACGCGGTGCAGAGGGCGATAAGAAACGCAATTGTGGCGCAATGTCGTAAGGTTTTCATGGTCTCCTCTTTCATGATTTGCTTTTTGATGAGCTAGGGCCTTTCGGCACAATGAACTCCCTTGTAACGAACCCGGGAGTATAAGTTTGGACTCGTCGAATTCTATCTGGGGCCCTCGAGGCGAATGAAGTTACCGAGGTACAGGGACTTACGTTGATTACCGGAGCTCTTGCGGGTTATCGCAACTTGGCCAGGGACGCCGTGTTTATCCTCAGTGTCCGCGTCAATGCCTGGCCGGCTGAAAGCCTTTGCGGCGTTGTTCGCTGTAACGATGGAGGGCGTCGAGGATGATGGGATATGCTTCCGTGGGGGGACGTATTTCGTCGACCTCGACCGCCTTGCCTTCGAGCTGTTTGTAATCCTGGAAGAAGCGCCGCAGCATGAGCAGGCGATGCGGCGGTATTTCCGCAGCCTGGTGGTAGGAGTTGAATTCGGGATCTTCGGTGGCAATAGCAATGACCTTGTGATCCGGCTTGCCGGCATCGATCATGCTCATCAGACCAATGGTGCGGGCGTGAATGATGGTGAGCGGCACCACGGTTTCCTGGCAGAGCACAAGAACGTCGAGCGGATCGTCATCCTCGGCCAGCGTCTGCGGGATGAAGCCATAATTCGCGGGATAGTAAACCGCGGAATAGAGAACGCGATCGAGCTTGATCAGTCCGCTGGCTTTGTCCAGTTCGTACTTCACACTTGATCCGAAAGGAATTTCGATCACGCAATCGAATTCCTGCGGCAGTTTGTCGCCCGGAGTTACGTCGTGCCAGGGATGAATCATAGAATTTCTGGAACCGCTCCCATTCTATCGGACGCCGGCTTTTGACTGGAAAATCCTCCATTGCGGTTGGGCGCATGGTGCTATCATTGCCTCATATCGAGGAGGGCCTATATGCCGCTTGCTCGCCTTCTTGCCGTCGTGATGCTGGTTGCATGGTGCGCTGGGCAGCTCTGTGCACAGTCGCAGGGGAACGATAATTCCGGTGTCGCTTCTTCTCAAACCACCGCTTCGAATGTCTCTTCGAGTAACCCGGTAGCGGATTTGTTCCAGCTCGATCCGAGTCTCCAGGCTTGGTTCACGACGCAAAGCGGCCTGGAGACGAATGCTGTGGGCGGCAATCACGCCGATGATTACGCTCATCCCTCGGCCAAAGATGTGACTCGAATTCCTGTGGGGCTGAATAAATTTACAACCGAATGGCACTCGCCCTTTGATGCAACTTGCTACGCGATCCGCAGCTATCTCGTCGTCCGTGACAGCCCTCACTCGGATGTTACGCACCGCGACGGCTCAACGACCTGCGTGCCCGCGGCACGCGTTCGCATGTACAGCACGACAGATCAAAAACGGTAAAGAATACGTCGGCCAGATCAGGCTTTCGAATTTGACTGATCAGCCCTCGGGCTGACCTCCTGAATCTTGATTCCGCCAACAGCAACGCGTAGAGTCTGTATATAGCGCGTATTCCCTTGGAGTAGATTATGTCGAGCCAAGCCAAGACTTATCTTAAATTCGGTGGGGCAACAGTCGTCATTCTGTTGCTGCTTGGATATCTGGCTTACACCGGCGTGCAGGATAGCAAAAGCTACTACGTCACGATCAGCGAGCTGCACAAGATGGGGAACGGCGCCTACACCAAGCGTTTGCGCGTGGCAGGCAATGTGCAACCGGGGTCGATTAAGCGCGTCGGAACGCACGTCCAGTTTGTTCTGGTCGAGCAGGACCAGTTGCTCTCGGTGGACTACACTGGAACCGAAGCCCCTCCCGACACTTTCAAGGATGACTCTCAAGCACTCGCTGACGGCAGCTTTGGGCACGACGGCGTTTTCCACGCCAAGGCATTGCAGGCAAAGTGTGCTTCCAAGTATGCGCCGCAACAGCCCGGCAATCAGATGCAGGCCGCTCCTGCTAAGAACGTGACGTAGGTGCAACACAACTCTACCCCCACCGTGAACTAGCGGAGTGAACTAGACGGTCGTCTGGGACACCTGGTACGCCGGATTCCTAGGGCGTTTGCGCATGAGCCAACGCAGAGCGCTCGTGGTGCCTATCGCGGTGGCAAAGGCAACGAGAGCGACGACCGGCACGAACCACTGCCCGAGCACTTCGTGCATCCCCGCGCGATTCGCAGGGACGCCCAAGAATAGATTCCCCGAGCCCAACCACAGTCCAACTCTCGAGGGCATAACAGGCTTGAGGAGCAGGGTAATGGTAAGCCCCAAGGCCAAGCTGTAGCCCAGAAGTCCCAGCACAAAAGCGATCGTTCCGATCATGCCCAACCTGGCCCAGCGCCAACTCGTACGCAGCAACAACCACGGGGAGAAACTACCGCTCGCACGCGTGAGTTGGCATTCCGTGCCATAGCGTTCTGCCAACTGTTCTGGCGCGCCCAGCAATCGGAGTACGCGGTCGACGGCGGCGTCGCGGTCGGTGGAATCCGCAACTGAATCGAGAACGTGGGCGCGGATTTCGCGGAGAATCTCGTCTTTTTCCGGCAGAGCAACTCCGGCAAGGGCGGCATCCAGCCGAGCCAGATAAGTTTCGATTCCGTTGTCGGCGGTTTGTGCTGAGGTGCTCATCGCTGTTTTCCTCCCAGGACCGGTTCCACGAGGGCAGCGAGACTGGCCGCAAACTTGTTCCACGTCTCGGCCATCTCCCGCGCACGACGCCGTCCCGCTGCGGTCAACCAATAGTATTTTCGCGGATGTCCCGCTTCGGCTTCGACCCATTCGGATTGCAGCAACCCCTCGCTCTTAAGCCGAGACAGGATCGGATACAACGTGCCTTCGGCGACCTCGAGTTGCGACCGTTCCAAGAGGGAGCGCAAGATTTCAAGGCCGTAAAGACGGGACTGCCACAGGCTGGAAAGGATTGCCATCTCTAGACATCCTTTGCGCAGTTGTGCCTCCCAATGTTGCCCGCGCTCTCCGTTACTGTTTATTGCCGAATACATTGTGTAGCTATGTATTGTGTTATGAGACGTCTTCAATGTCAAGCGGGAATTTGACGTTCTGCACCTCCAGCGTTTTTTCTTCGAGGGTTTGATCGCAGCATCCTGGGCCGAGGCGAATATTGCGGACTGCGCTTTGCAAAATTTCGCGAAAATGCATAGATTCGCTATCGCAGCTCTATCGACCACGCTGCAAATCTCTCTCGCCCGTGACCGACGTCAAAAGTTCTGACAGTGCGCGCGTTGTTGTCGTCAACGGCTTAGTCAAGCAGTTCGGCCGTTTCGCCGCCTTGCGCGGTGTGGACGCGGACTTTGATGCTGGCAAGTTTCACGTCATCCTCGGCGACAACGGAGCGGGGAAGACCACTCTGCTGCGGGCGCTGGCGGGGTTGGCGCATCCCACCCGCGGCACGATTTGGATTCGCGGTAAGAGTCCACATGAGGCTTGTCGCGAGATCGGCTACATGGCCCATCCGTCGCTGCTCTATGACGAGATGAGCGGACTCGAGAATCTCCGCTACTTCGCGCGCCTTTACGACATTGCTGGCGACGGCCGCTGTGAACAGGTGATTCGATCGGTGGGACTCGATCCCGCTCTGGCGCGGCCAGTCGGCCAGTACTCCCAGGGCATGCGGCAGCGGATGTCGTTGGCGCGAGCGATCCTGCACGATCCCCCGATTCTGTTGTTGGATGAACCATTTTCCAACGTCGATGTGCACTCGGCAGGAGAGATGGTCGGGTTGCTCAAGGGAATGCGTGACGCCGGCAAAACCATTTTTGTGGTCACGCACCAGGCCGCACTGCTGGCAGGCGTAGCCGACGAATTTGTGTGGATGCAGGCGGGGAAGATCGTCGACCGTACGGCTACCGTTCCTACGAATCCTTCACGGGTTGGGACGCGATGAGTTCTTTTCAATCGATCACTTTGGCGACGTTGACCAAGGACATTCGCCTGGAGTGGCGCTCGAAGGACGCCCTTAATTCGATGTTATTTTTCTCACTGCTGGTGGTGGTGATCTTCAGTTTTTCGTTCGATCCAGTGGCAGAAGAGTCACGGCATATCGTCGGGGGATTGATCTGGGTCGCGTTCTTGTTTGCTGCCATAGTTGCTCTTAACCAAACTTGGGCGCGCGAGCTGCGAAATCAGGTGCTCGATGCTTACCGTGTCTCGCCGGCGCCGGCGAACGGACTTTTTCTGGCAAAGGTTCTCGGCAACTTTATTTTTGTCAGCGTATTGGAAGCTCTGATGACTCCATTATTTATCGTTTTCTACAACCTGCGCGCGCTCGGCCCAGCCTGGCAATTAATTCCCCTCGCGATTCTTGGAACCTGGGCCTTGGTAGTGAATGGTACGTTTTTTGCGGCGATGTCATTGCGCACGCGCAATCGCGAAATTATGTTGCCGCTCTTGCTGTTTCCGATATCGATACCAGCTTTGATGGGAATGGTTCAGGCGACAACGGCGATTCTTACCGGCGAGAATTCTGCCCGCTTCTGGATCTTGTTGCTTCTCACCTACGATGTGGTGTTTACTACGGCTTGTCTGGCTTTGTTCGAAGCCATCCTGCACGCGGAATAAAAGCGGATTTAAGAGAGTATGAAACGGGCATTCCCCATCCTCGCGGTCTTGACCACAGCGTTCGTGCTTTACGGATTTTATCTGGGACTCTTCGTCGCTCCCACCGAACGTACGATGGGCGACGTGCAGCGCATCTTTTATTTCCACGCTCCTTCTGGCTGGACGGCCTTCTGCCTGTTTTTCGTGAATTTGATTGCGTCGGTGGCTTACCTTATTCGACGGAATCTCAAGGCAGATGCGCTAGCGGTTGCTTCCGCGGAGGTGGGAGTCGTATTTTGCACGGTTGTCCTGGTTACGGGCCCCTTGTGGGCGCGCCCAGTGTGGGGAATCTGGTGGACGTGGGATTTGCGCCTGACCAGCACGCTTGTCCTTTGGCTGATTTACGTGAGTTATTTAATGCTGCGCCGCCTTACCAACAATGCGCAAACCCCGGTGCTGGCAGCTGTGCTCGCCATCTTCGGAGCTCTCGACGTACCTCTCGTCTATTTTTCGATCTGGTTCTTTCGCACCCAGCATCCTCAGCCGGTCATTGGAGGAGGCGGCTCGCTCGACCCCCGCATGCTGCATGCTTTCTTGATTAATCTGTGGGCTTTTTCTTGCCTCGGAGCGCTGGTTTGCTGGGCCCGCTATCGAGTGGAGTTGATGCACCGCGAAGTCGAGGAGGCTCACGCTCTGGAGTCATTGCTGGATGTAGTTCCCAAGTCTGAAGTCGAGGCTAAACCCGCCCAGCGAGGTAGTCTGCAATGAAATCTGTACCATTTCTCTATGCGGCATTGATCGCGACCGCGCTCATTCACGGGACATATCTGACGAGTCTTTTTTTCCGCTATCGCCGGTTGAAGCGAGAGTTGAAAGATTTAGGAAGGACGAGCGACGTCTGATAGGCAACGTGAAGGCCGATGACCAGATGCCGAGCTCCGGATGCCCGATTTTAGTTCGGCGCTTTCATCTCCCGCTGCAGGGCGCTAAGGAAATCTGTGCTGCCAGGGGAGCGGACAAATTCGTAGTCTTCGATCATGGCAGCGGTTCCGACTCGCGCCGAGGGCAGCGGCGATTCCACGCGGATCACGCGCGCGGTAAAGCGCACTCGAACCGCATCGGTCAGCGTAATATGGGGTGGGAAGGTCAGAGTAACTTCGCAAGGAGTTCCCGCCGGAAGCGGCCGGTCTAGGTAAAAAAAAACTCCACGCGCGCTCACATTCTGAGTTTCGGTTTGTAGCTCGTTGTCCTGATCCAGACGAACCACAGCTGGCAGGCGCATATCAAAGCGCCTCATGGAGCGCCGTTCCTGAGCATTCGATTGCATCCGTCCTGTAGTTTCCGAAAGCATTCTTCTTAAACGAAGACCAAAACAGGGCTGTACGGATAAACCGCAGGTTGGGAGGTACCAAGGTCCCGCCGCCCCGGCAGACCGTTGACTATCCCCAATGTATAGAATTACCAGCGGTTTGCAAGAGCAAAAAGACTCCCGAACTTATTCGGTAAATATTTTCAGAGCATCGGCACCGCGAGAAATCGGTTCTCCTTGTGCACGAGACCGGAATTTGCAATTCTCTTCATTCCACTTTCGTGCTACGCTCCGGCATCTTTCCCCATCACCCAACGCATCTGACAAATCGCGTCTGACAAATCTTGAAGGGGGCTCAGGAGCGGGGGATAGTGGTACCGTTTGGTTGTCATTCCGAACAAGCGCTCTTTGCGCAGTGAGGAATCTGGGCGAGCCGCGCGAAGCGTCGCGCTTCTTGCGACGCGAAAATCGCGCGTCTGGCTCGCTTCCTCATCAAACTGCACCACTATCGGGCGGGGGCGTCGCTTGACTTGGCTATCCGTCAGATGATTAAGTAGTTGTTTATTTTCCGCTAGTTCAAAGTGACTCGTCAGCAGCGGGCGGTTTCGTCCGGCGCCGGGTAAATACTGGCTCGCGCGCCGTTTCTACTCTCTCCAAATGATCGGTGTGAACCGGAGGAAAAGCATAATGGGAGATGGCCGTTGGTCGGGAGGAAGTTTGGGAGAAACTCTGGGAAAAAGCACAGATTCGGATAGTCGCCGACTACGGTTCAAGGCGGTTGGCGCGCTTGTTTTACTGCTCACGGCAGGTTCTGTGCTGCTTGGATTGAGTCTCCCTCAGCACTTCCAGACAACCAGCGTCCAGGCGCCCGTCTCTCCGTTCCCGACCTTGCCCAATGCTTCCGCTCATCCGAAGCCGGATGCGAAAGCCCTTCTCGGGCAGCTTCCTCTCATTTTCGAGCCCAATCATGGCCAGGCCGACTCCGGCGTGAAGTTTCTGGCACGCGGTGCGGGCTACAGTCTCCTGCTTGATGAGACCGGCGCGGTGCTGGCTCTGCGGACTGCTCCCAGATCGCGAACCGATTCGGGCGAACAATTCGTTCGCATGAAGCTGGTGGGCGCCAACCCGAAAGCACTCACCTCCGGAACGAATCGCCTGGCCGGGAAGAGCAATTATTTTATTGGCAATGACCCGCGTAAATGGCTAAGCGACGTTCCGCAGTTTGCCGGTGTTCGCTACGAAAGTGTCTATCCCGGAATCGATCTGGTCTTTTACGGAAATCAAGGCCACCTGGAGTATGACTTCAGCGTTGCCCCTGGCTCCGATCCGTCGCGAGCTGAACTCCAGTTTGACGGCGCAACGAAGCTAGAACTGAGAGGCAGCGATCTGCTTGTCTTAGGTAAAAGTAAAGAGGTCGTGCGCTTGCAACCTCCCCAGATTTACCAGGGCACTGGAGATCGCCGTAGTGCAGTTGAAGGACGCTTCGTTTTGCGCGCAGCCAACCGCGTTGGCTTCGAGATCGGGCCTTATGACCGCAGCCGCGAGCTGGTCATCGATCCGGTGCTCGAGTTTTCTACGTATTTCGGCGGCAGTGCCACGACGACATCGCCATCGGTTGCGGTCAATAGCGACGGCTTCATTTATCTCGCTGGCTCCACTACGTCGCCCCCCAGCAGTTTCCCGCTGAATGGAACGGTACCAACAGAACTTACCGCCAATCCCAACATCTTCGTCGCGAAGATTACGCCGTCGCAACCGCCGGCCATCAGTTACATCACCTTCCTCGGTGGCAACGGCAGCGACACCAGCGTGGGCCTCGCGGTGGATGGAAGCAGCAACGCTTACGTTGTAGGCAACACAACTTCGACCAACTTTCCAACCACCAGTCTGGCATATCAGACAGTCCCGGCGACGAAGGTGCTGCCGTGCACCTCGACCACTTGTTCAATATTCGTGAGCGTGCTTAACCCCGCGGGCTCGACGCTGACTTATTCCTCATATCTCTCGGGCAATGGCGATGACGTGGCTAGCGGGATGGCAATCGATACCCAACAAGATGCATTCATCACTGGGACCACGACTTCGAACAACGTGGCCGGCAATGGCTTGGCGTTTCCAGCCACTCAGTTACCGATTCCGTTTCAAAGCACGTCGCTTTCCAGCATCCAGTTCTTCCTTACGAAAGTAAATACAAGGATTCCCGGCATTGGCGGGATCGCTTATTCCACATACTTCGGCGGCAGCACTCCAGCCAATCCGGTTGCCGTGGGTGGTGGCGTTGTGGTGGACTTATCCGGAAACGCCTACTTCAGCGGTACTACGAATTTCTTCAACAGCGGCTCGGGACTGTACGGGGAAAATCCGTCAGGAGACTTTCCCATTCTGAACGCATACCAGCCGTGCCTGGACACGGTTCCGCCGACCATCACCCCCCCCACTTTGAACCCCTGCACTGCGCCAGCGACGCCGTTTCCGACGGATGCGTTCGTCGCCAAAATAAATCCTGTGGCGCAAGCTGGTTCGCAGCTGCTTTTCTCAACCTATTTTGGCGGGACAAATTCGGATACAAGTACTTCGATTACTATTGATTCCGGCGCAGCCAACATTTATCTGACTGGATCGACGAACTCCTCGACTTTCTTTTTGCCTACCGGCACTCAAGCTTTTCAGGAATGCCTGAACACTCCTCCGCCCAATACCCTGCCATGTCCGGCTGCGCCAGCCACGCCGGCATTCGACGCCTATGTGGCGCGATTCAGCAACCCTGCGCTGAGCACAACCGGAACTCCAAATTTTGTGAGCCCCACTTATTTTTCGTACCTGGGAGGATCAGGGAACGAGACTGGTACTGCGATCGCCGTTGACACGGCCAGCGATGCACTGGTCACTGGGTATACCACTTCCACAAACTTTCCCGTCACCACGGGAGCGATCCAGAGCGTGCTGAACGGCGCTCAGAACGCCTTCTTTTCCCATATTGATACCTCCTTGGTTACGAGCAACAACCAGGTTGGCTCGTCTTCCACCTATTTCGGCGGCAACGGCACCGACCGGGGGACCAGCATTGCGATCGATACCAATCTGAATACTTATATTGCAGGCGATACGACCTCGACCAATTTGGAGGTTTTCGATCCGTTGATCGGAACCCCACCGACCGGAGCCGGAGGATCAACCCTGAATGGGACGAAAGACGCGTTCCTCGTCAAAATCGGGACCGCCGCTGATTTGTGCATTACCTGCATCGCACCAGTCATTTCTTCGGCTGGATCCGGCGCTACGACTGAAACAACCGTGAGCGCCGGCAACCCCGTGACCATAACCTATACCCTCTCCAACAACGGACCGGACGTAGCCACTGGCGTCGTCGTGACCGGAACGGTTCCAACCGGAGTTAGTTTCAACAGCGCCAGCGCGGGGTCGGGAACCTGCAGCACACAGAGTGGCACCACGGTGATCTGCCAGGTCCCAACTTTACAAGCGGGTTCCACATCATCGATTGTTTTCACGGTGACGCCGACTACCCCGGGGACTTACGAGGCGATTGCCGCGGTAACCAGCCTCAACGACACAGATACCACCCACAGCCAAGCTTCCGCCTCGTTTACGGCCACTGGCTTTGCGGTCTCGATTGCGCCCGCTGCCCAGACGGTTGCGGCCGGTCAGTCAGCGCAATACACCGTGGTGGTCTCTCCTACCCAGGGAGTCTTTGAGGCGAACGTCTCTCTTACTTGCAGTGCGCTCCCCACCGGAGCGACTTGCAACTTCACGACGTCCACCATCACATTAAATGGCGGCGCGGGCAGCGCTTCGACGGTCCTCAATCTCACGACAACCGCGCAGCCGACGCCCACGGCCGCAGCGCCATGGCGTGGGCCGGTTTATGCGTTCTGGCTGATGATTCCAGGGATGGCTTGGTTAGGATTGGGAACTCGCAGCAAGCGCCGCCGCGCTTCGCTGCTGGGCCTGCTTGGTCTGACAGCATTCTTCGCCCTGGTTCTACTACTGCCGGCATGTCACAGCGCCAAGACGCAGCCTACCGTGGCTGGTACGCCTTCAGGGACGTATCCTCTACAAGTTACGGCGACATCGGGATCGCTCACGGCTCCAGCTGCGAATTTCAGCTTGACCGTGACGCCGTAAAAGGCGCACCGGTTCGCGCTCAATCGTTGAAGTGTAACGCCGTCGGGTGGATTTGCTTTATGCGCCGGCGGAGAGTTTGTGATGGCTTTTGGCTTCGGCGATTCCATATTGCCGAATCTTGTAGAGCAGGGCTTTGTAGCTGATCTGCAGAATGGCAGCCGCCTGTTTGCGATTCCAGTTGGTCTGTTCGAGCGCTTGCCGGATGGCTTCTCCTTCGGCTTCATCTTTCGCCGAGCGCGCCAGTGATTTCAATCCGCCCGCTGCTTCTCCGGCTTTGGTTCCAGAATCGGTGCGTGCACCAATGCCGCCGTTGCCATCGTTGCGGGGCTGCAACTCAGCAGCGGCCAAATGCTCGTCTCCAAGGATCAGATAGCGCTTCAGAAAATTATTCAACTCGCGCAAGTTGCCCGGCCAATTATGTGCCTGGCAGGCCTCGAGCAGTTGAGGAGAAAGCGGAAGCTGTGGCCGGGCGTAGCGCTCGGCCATGCGCGTCATGAAATGCTTCAGCAGGACCGGAATCTCTTCTTTCCGCTCGCGCAGTGGCGGCAGTTGCAACGTGAATGCATTAAGGCGGTAGTAAAGATCCTCGCGCAGGCGCTTGGTAGCGAGAGCCTGGGGGATATCGATGTTCGTGGCTGCCAGGATGCGAACGTCCACCTTGATGACGCTGCGGCTTCCCAGCCGCGAGAAATGCTGATCTTGTAGAACGTGGAGCAGCTTGGCCTGCAGCGCGGGCGGCATCTCTCCGATTTCGTCGAGCAGGATTGTGCCTTTGTTGCACAGTTCGAACTTTCCAGGCTTCGCATGCGTGGCTCCGGTAAATGCGCCCGGCTCATAACCGAATAGTTCGCTTTCCAGCAGGTCGGCAGGGACGGCCGCGCAATTTACCTTCAGGAATGTACGATGCGCGCGCGGCGACAGCTTGTGAATCAGCCGAGCCAGCACTTCTTTTCCGGTTCCGCTCTCACCCAGTAACAAGACCGGTATATCCACATTTGCAACTAACGCAGCTTGCGAGCGGATCTTCCGCATTGCCGGGCTGGCCGCGATGAAAAATATGTCATCCGCCACTTCCTCGACCTCGCCGCCCCCTGCCGCTTTGCCCTGGTTTAGACATTGGTCGATGACCGCATCCAGTTCCGCTTTCTGAAAGGGTTTGGTCAGGTAATCGTGAGCTCCGAGGCGCATGGCCTGCACGACTTTTTTTGTGTCGTTGACGCAAGAAAGCATCACGACCTTAACTCCGGGCCGTTTTTGGCGAAGTTGTTCCAGCGTTTCCAGCCCGTCAATTCCCGGCATCAGCACATCGAGCAGCACGAGATCCGGCTCCATGCCTTTGTCCACGCGCTGCAGCGCTTCTTCACCCGTCGAGGCCGTCTCCACTTTATAGTCGTCGACCTCCAGTAGCGTGCGGATATACCGGAGCATCGCCGGTTCGTCGTCCACCAGAAGAATCTTCGCCGTCTCGCTCATCGATTCTTTCCTCTGCCTGCAGAAGTTGAGGAGGGTTTGAACGGAATGAGGAACGAAAATTTACAGCCCGCGCCGGGGTCGCTCTCTACCCACACTTTTCCGCCCATGCCCTGCATCAACCGGCGCACAATCGCCAGACCCAGCCCCATACCTTCCTTATTCTCGTTGCCTGGCAGGCGAAAGAAATCATCGAAGACTTCCTGGTGAAACTCAGCCGGAATTCCCGGACCCGTATCCGACACGCTGACTTTCACTGAGTTCGGTTGCGAATTATCCTGTCGACGCCTCTCGCCCACCGATGCCGGTTGCGAGGTGGCGCGGCGCTCCCACATGTAGGGCTCGGCATGCAACCATACCGTTCCGCCCTGCGGAACAAACTTAAAAGAGTTCTCCAGCAAGTTGGAGATCACACGCTCCAGCTTGGGAGAATCAAACGGAAACATTGGCAGCTTGTCATTCGCTAAAAAGTACAGAGCCAGTCCTTTTTCCTGAAAGCGGGTTGACCAAAGGCGACAGACCTCGGAGAGGCAATCATTGATGTTGCCTTGCTCGAAGCGCATCATCAGACCGCCGGTTTCCAGGGCGCTGTAAGTCAGGAAATCCTGGATGAACTGCTGCAACCGTTTCCCGCTCGATTGCATGTCGCTCAATACTTCGCGCTGGCGTGCATTCAACGCTCCCAGCTTTTCGCTCTGCAGCAGTTCGACGTAGCCGTTTAGAATCGCCAGCGGCGTTTTCAAATCGTGGGCGGCGGAACCCAGAGCGTTCGTGGTCCTCTGGAATCGCTCCTGTAACTCAGCATAGGCTTGAGGCAACTCGGCCGCGGCTGGGATTCCTTCGCTCGATGGCGCAAGCAGCGCTGCTCCCGTCTTTTCTTCCCCGGGCTCGGAAACGCACGCATTCTTTGGAACGGTGGGCATATGGGAAGCGGCGCTCTAACTCAAGGGGGGAATGCACTCCACTGGTTAAGGAAGAATGCTTTAACAGCATCGTATGATGCGTTACTTTTCCTTGTCAACGAAAAATGCAAGCTGATTACCCAAGTGTGGCAAAAGCTTGCACTCTTCGCTGAGCCGAAAAAGCGGGCAAAGCACCGGCACAATGGAAGAGCACTGCTCTGCCGAGGCAGGGACAGCCACGGCTTCAGCGGCTTTACGACACCTAACTCCCAGAGTTGTTAGTTCCGTGTAGGTCTTTCTTCCCGGTTCCTTTGTGTGTTTGCCGGGAACGTAAGTCTTTTGGCCCCTAAGATGCTTGAAATGTTGGGTAATCGGGAAGGAAAGGTGTGGGTTGAGGAAGGATGGGTCGGTAAACGGTAAGACTCCACCGGGCGAGCGGCGGCGATGGCCGCGGCTGCCTCTGGCCATCCCGATTTTTGTAAGAAGTCGAGCCGATGAGGGAGATAAAGAATTTCTGGAATTCGCCACTGCGCTGAACGTTTCTGCCGGTGGAATGCTGATAGCGGTTCGCCATTCAATTCCGTACTCCGCGCAGGTTTCGCTCGAAATCCCCAGTGCCCCTCTAGCCGCATTGGCCGCCTTGCCTCCAGCCGCCCGAAACCTTCGAGCAAGGGTATTGCGGATGCAGCACGCCGAGGGCTACAACCTGGTTGCTCTAAGGTTCTCCCGGCCGCTCGTCAGTTCGCACTTTTCCGTCAAGCCACGGCGACGGAAACTCACTTCTACCGTGTGAAAATCTTTTCCTACCCTTTCAGCACGGTATCCTCTGCTATGGAAGCGCATGGACCACCAGACGTAATCCCTCTGAATCTTTAGTAAGTTGCTTTTCTTCAAGTAGATAGGTTAGCCTCGTCACATAAGTGTCTGTCCCCCTGCGTTTGGTTCTCCGGATGCACATCAGACCATAACCCCCGCAGCACGGACGCAGGGACCATTATGAGCACCTCAAATACCGTCAGTTCGCTGATCCAGCCGCTCGGCGAGATGCCACCCGACTCTGTCGTTTTCGGGGCTAGTGAGGCCATGCGCGCTCTTCGCGAACGGCTCGCCAAAATCGCCGCCGCCAACGTCCCTGTCCTGATCAACGGCGAGAGCGGCACCGGCAAAGACATCATCGCGCGAATGATCCACAGCGCTTCGCCGTGGAAGACGGGTCCGTGGGTGAAAGTGAACTGTCCGGCAATTCCCGGCACGCTGCTCGAGAGCGAGCTGTTCGGCTACGAAAAAGGAGCCTTCACCGGCGCCTACGGCACGAAGCCCGGCCGCGTCGAGATGGCGCACCGCGGCACATTATTCCTTGACGAAATTTCCGAACTTGACATGGCCCTGCAGTCGAAGCTGCTGCAACTTCTTCAGGACGGCCAGTTTTGCCGCATTGGAGCGCAAGAAGACAAGAAAGTCGAAGTCCGCGTGGTCTGCGCCACGAATCGGAAACTGGAAGAAGAGATCGTCAATGGCACTTTCCGCGCCGACTTGTTTTACCGTATCAATGTCGTGAATCTTCATATGCCGGCATTGCGCGAGCGCGCCGCGGACATTCCGCAATTAGTCAGCTACTTCATTGAATACTACAACCGGAAATTCAACTCACGCGCGACGCCGCCCTCCGCGGAATTGATGAACGCGTTGAAGAAATACCACTGGCCGGGCAACGTCCGCGAGTTGGAAAATCTGATGAAGCGCTACGTGATCCTGGGGACGGAAGAATCCATCTCCGGCGACCTGCGTCCACAATCACCAGACTTCTTCAGCGCCGATATCTCTGTCGACGGACCCATCTCGCTGAAAAAAATTACGCGCCAGGCCGTGCGTGAGCTCGAACGCAAGATCATCTTAAAAGTTCTGCAGCACCACCATTGGAACCGCAAACAAGCCGCCCGCGCCCTGAACATCAGCTACCGCGCCCTGCTCTACAAAATCCGCGACGCCGGATTGCCTTCCAATCGCGGCCCGCGACGTCCTCAAGCGGAAGATGATGTGACCCGTACTCTCGCCGCCGACTGATCGCTCACGAACCGGTAACATTCGAGTAGTTCAGCCTTCTCTGCCTCTCTCGTTATTTGAGTGGTGATGCTGCTTTCAGTCCGACGATTGAATTTCCATGCTTTCGGTAATCCAAAGCTGCGCCGGAGTGCCTTTCGTGGTGCGAGTCGCTGTGGCGCTGAAGCCGCCGGAAGTGATTTGAAGATCGTAAATATACGGGGCGCGCTCACCCTTGATCGCGATGTAGTTTCCCGAAATCAATTCATCGAGCGAAGCGTACTTCCCTTCGCTGGCCAGGTATCCTCGCTCGGCATTTGCGATGCCGATAAGATCAGTTTTCACGCCCGTGATAACCGCGGCTTCATTGTTAGGAGTAGTGCCGCTTGACGGCTGCAGGGTTTTGACTTGCAGGGAATAGAAGTACATGCCGACCGCCAGCGTGGCCAGGGTGCCAATAAATCCCAAAGCGCGTCCCATATTTGCTCCGTAGGCTCTATTGCATCGCGGACGCCGGATCGCGGCAAGTAACCAGAGTGCAACTTTCGCAAACTCTGTGTCGGCCTATCTTTGAAGTCTGCTGGTACCTTCCCCGCCGAATAGATTCGCGACACCCACCCTTGCAAAGGACGCAAGGATGGGGCACCCTCTGTAGTGGAGATGTCCGGAATCAAAGGTGGGCGACCCGCCGAAGAAATGAATTTGAAAATCTTTTTCCCAGGCAAGGGTTTCCGCACGAATTCAGTGTTCATCGCGATCTGGCAGCGGCTTATCGGCACTCCGCCCGCACCTACCCCCGCAGTTCCGACAGCGCCTTTCTTGCGTCGCTATTATTGGGGCTGATCTTCAAAGCCCGCTCCAGTTGCTGGCGGGCCTGTGCTGGTTGGTTCGCTTTCTGATAGGCGAGTCCCAGGTGGTAGTGCACCGTCGGATCGTCGGCGCCGCCGTTTTTCTCGTTCAGTCGCAGCGATTCCTGGAACATATCGATTGCCGATTGATAGACGCCCTTCTGGAAATACGCCCAGCCCAAGGTGTCGGCCGCGTTCGGGGAGTCGGGCATGCCGCGGCGCGCAGTTTGGGCCATGGCGAGGGCCACGTCCACATTGCCGCCCTGCTGCAGCATCAAGTAGGCGAGGTTGTTTGAGGCCAGCGCATTATCCGGCTGCAGGTTCAGCGCCTGCTGGTACATGGTTTTGGCCTGATCCCAATTGCTCTGCGATTCGTACATCATTCCCGCAAGAATGTAGAACGAGATTTCTTTGGGATGATCCTTGATCGACTGCTGATAAGTCGCCAGAGCCTGGCTGGCGGAACCCTCTGCGGCTTGCGTCTGCGCCAGCTTCATGAGCGCGTCAGAATTACTACTGTCGAGCTGCACTGCTTTCCGAAAGGCGGCATCGGCGCCGTTAAAATCCTTTTTGTCGAATAGCGCGGTGCCTAACAGGTCATAGAATCCACTGCTGTTGGGCGATTTCTCGATCTGCGCCCTGGCTGCGTTAATGGCCAGATCCAACTGCTTTTGAGCGAGATACGAATTCATTACTCCCTGAAGCCCAGCGGTCGATGCGGGATCCCGAAAGAGTGCCTGCTCATAAGACTTGATGGCTGTTGCGTATTGTTTTTGAAGTTGATAAAGGTTGCCCATCTGCACGTAGGGTGCCGGATTTCCCGGAGCGAACTCGGCCGCTTTGTGCATGTCCTGCTCGGCCTCGGAATATTTCTGCCGGTTCATCTCTGCCAGCGCGCGCGTAAGATAGCCATCGGGAGCATTGGGCGCGTAGCGGATGATTTGTTCCGCCGTTTGTGCGAGCGCGCCGAAGTCGCGCCGGCGCACTTCAAGATTAACCAAAGCTCGCTGTGCGTCGGTGAGATCGGGACGTATGTCCACCGCCGCGTGCAATTCCGATTCCGCCTTGGCGTCATTGTGCTGCGCCTCAAAGGCAAGGCCGAGGCGATAGTGGGCGACGGCGTTCGCGGCATCATCCTTGATCACTTTCTGCAAGGAATCGACCGCGCCGGCTGTATCGCCTTTTTGAAGCTGCATCTCGCCACGATAGACGAGCGCATCTGCCTCACGCGGATTTACCTTCAGGATTTCGTCGTTCAACTTGCTGGCTTCGTCGAGACGGTTCTTCAAGATCAGAAGCTGCACGTAGTTTTTCTTGACCTGAAGATCCCTGGGATGATCGTGGTTCAGAGAACCGTATTCGGCCGTGGCCCGGTCAAGATCGCCGTTGGCGAAATAGAAATCGCCCAGCATGCGGTAACCTTCGGAATTGTCGGGGAAGTCGTTCTTGGTTTTCTTGAGAAAGTCTTCCGCTTCGGCCTTCTTGTTTTCGGCCATTAGCAGGCGAACGTAGGCGGCGCGCGGTTCCGGATCCTTGGGATCGACCTCCATGGCATGCTTGAATTGCTGCTCCGCTTCCGGCAGGCGGTTCAGCGACTGGTAAAAAACTCCAAGGGCGAGTTGAGCGCTCATGACCTTTGGGCCCAGCGCTGCCGCCTTCTTGAAGCTAACTTCGGCTTGATCGGGCTGGTTGGCGCGGAGTTGAAAGAAAGCCAGGCTCAAATAGGAATCATGTCGGCCGGGATCGGCGGCGATAGCTTTCTGGGTCTCCTGTATCGCAGACCCCACATTCCCCAGAGCGGCATAATAATTGGCCCAGGCCAGGTGCGTGTCAGGATTGTCGGGCTGCTTCTCACGCAAAAAGTCCAAGTGGGTCCGGGCCTGCTTCAGGTGATCCTGGTTCAGGGAGCCGTCCCGATTACGCGATGAGATCAGCAGGTCCGCCAGATCAACTTGCGCAGGATAGTTGTCGGGCGTCAAGTCGACGGTGCGGGAGAGTTCGGCGTAGGCGCGGTTGTAGTCCTTCAGCTTCAGGTAAGCCTCGCCCAACTGGTAGTGCGCTTCCCCGAAGCGGGGATCGAGTTGCAGCGCATTAGCATACTGAATGGCCGCTTCCCGGATCTTGCCCTGGTCGCGGTAGCGGTTGCCACTTTCCAGAAACTTCTGCTTGCGCACATTGGGATCGCGATTGCAGCTTGTGAACAAAACAGGGATGAGGAACCCGACGAGCAACAAGCGGAGGGCAACGGAACGACTCATGTATTCTCCAGAGAAAAGGCGCACAGGCGCCCACAACGAACCGGTAGTCACTACACCAAGGTACTGCAAGAGGGGGATGCAAATAAAGTTACCCGCGTCATGAAAGACTTCGGCTAAGGGCATCAGAACGAATTTTCGAAGCTAGGTGATGTCTTAATGCGTGGGCGCCGCTTTCCGGCTGCTACGTTTCCAGTACAAGTATCCCGGAACTCCGACCAACACGATCGCGGTACCCCAGAATGCCTCAGCGGGGCGCGTGACGATCGTGTTCAACGTCCAGGCTGCGCCGACGAGCACATAGATCGCGGGAAGCCACGGATATCCTGCGCAGCGGTAGGGACGCGGAATGTCGGGACGCTTCCAGCGCAGCAGAAACATTCCGATCACGGTCAACGTATAAGACAACACCATGCCATAGATGACATAGGTGTAAAGCTGATCGTATCGGCCGCTGACGGTGAGAAGCGCGGCCCAGATGCCTTGTCCGATCAGACTGAAGGCGGGCGTGCGCCATTTGGGATGGATGACTGACATTCGTTCGAAGAACACGCCGTCCTGCGCCATGGCGAGATAGACGCGCGCGCCCGAGAGCGTGCATGTTGCAGCCGCGCTGAAGCACGAAATCGCAATCATGAGCGAAAGCCAAACTGCGGCATGAGGAGAAAACAGCGCAGCCGCGGCAGCGTGGGCGATGGTTTCGTGCCGCGCGATTTCGTTGAGCGGCAGTGCGTAAAGATAAGTGACATTCATCGCCATATAGATCGCGCCGACCACGAGCACGCCTAGCACCATGGCGAGCGGTACGTTGCGACGAGGATCTTTCACTTCGCCCGCGACCCACGTGATGTAAACCCATCCGTCGTAAGCCCAGAAGACAGCGATTAACGCGATGCCCATGGCCGAGATCAATTGCGCAGGATGAAGTCCTATGGTTAGGCCGACGCCGTGCGATTGGAAGTGAGACCAGTTGCCTTTGCCGATGGCGAATCCAAGAACGACGAAGGCGGCCATGGCCGCGAACTTCGTCCAAGTCGAGAGATTCTGCAGCAGCGTTCCCCAGCGCAGGCCCACGACATTTACATAAGTGAGGATGGCGATCAGTAGCAGGCCGAATAGGTGAGCGCGCGTGATCGTGACTCCAATGATCGTGATCACGACATGTTCTTGCGAAACGATGGGGAAGACTTGTCCCGTGTAAGCGGCAGACGCAACAGAGAGAGCTGCGATGGTGCCGCCATTGGCGACGGCGAAGAGCATCCAGCCATAGAGAAAGGCGACAAGATCGCCGTACGCCTCGCGCAGATAGACGTATTGCCCGCCGGATTCGGGGAACATGGAGCCCAGTTCGGCGAAGGCCGCGCAGCCAAAGAGCGAAATTACGCCACCGATGACCCACACTAGCAAGAAGAGCATGGGCTGCGGCAGAGGTCCGGCGATATCTTTCGCGGTGAGAAAAATCGAAGAGCCAATGATACCGCTTACTAGAAGTAGCACAGAATCGAGCAGGCTGAGGCCGCGAACCAAGGTGGGCTGGACCAGTTTCGTTTTCGCGCCGGCGACTTCGGAGGAAGATAGAGCGACAGTGGGTTCCATTATCCGATTCCGAGTTCGTCAGGAGATTCCAGCGGAGTGCCGCAACGCCGGCAGATCACGGCCGAGCAGTCGCGGCAGATCAAAGGATCGTTTACTTCTTCCGCGCAGCTGGGGCAGTAAAGCGTACTGGGTCCGGGCGGGGGAGAAGAGTCCTCGGGATGTGTCGCCATGAGGAGGAAAACTGTAACACAAAGAAAAGAAACACGGGCGGAAAACCGGCTCAGAATCGAGACCACCCGAACACTCAGAAACGCTAGGGAAATTCGGGAAACCGGAGTCTCCTAAAGGGCGATAAAATCGTTCTCATGCCAGAAAAATCACTTACTCCCGATGAAAAACTACAACAGGAATTCAATCGCTGGGCCTCCGCCGGTGAAGGCCCGAAGATGGAGCAGCACCATCTCGACATTACGTCGAAGACGATTCGGAGGATGAACCTCCGTCCGGGCGAGCGGGTGCTTGATTTAGGGTGCGGCTCGGGATGGGCGACGCGGCTGCTGGCGCGGCTGGTGGGCGAAGGGCCGGATGGTTTCGGCCAGGTGGTTGGGATCGATGTTTCCGGCGAAATGATTCGCGAGGCACGCGCCGCATCGAAAGATTTTGACAACGTGCTTTACGTTTGGGGATCGGCGCAGCAGATCCCATGGGAAGAAAACTTTTTTGACAAAGTATTGTCGGTGGAGTCGTTCTACTACTATGCCGACCAGGATCGGGCGCTGATGGAACTTTTCCGCGTGATGGCGCCACGAGGGAGAGTATTTATCCTGATCAATCTATATAAAGACAACCAGTATTCATTGCAGTGGGTCGACAAGTTGAAGGTCCCAGTGCATGTGCGCTCGCAGTCGGAATACGTTGAGTTGCTGCAAAAACACGCCTTCGAGAATGTGGAGGCATTCCGGATTCCCGATGACACGCCCACGCCAGACGATTATCAGACGAAGTCGTTTCACAGTCTCGAGGATCTGCGGGCTTTCAAGCGCGAGGGCGCTCTGTTGTTGACGGCTTCGAAGCCCGATCTGCGGACACCCGCGCCGGGATATACGATTTACTAAGCCTCTGGGACGCTAACTATATGGGGCTGAAGCCCGAATGCTCTAAGCGTCCGACTACGGCGCGGCTGAAGCCGCGCCCTTTCAAATCCGTCTGACTACGGCCCCAACGTTTATGGTTCCATTGCGGCGCGGCTAAAAGCCGCGCCCTTTCAAATCGCTGTGTTTAAGCGCGAGCGCGCGAGACTCCACATTAGATCTCGTCATCATCATTATCGCGATGGCTCAAGTCCTTGACCGGGCTTAGCGCTCGACCGTCGGAGGCGTGGCGAATCTCGATTCTGCCATTTACGTTCTCCAGTTTGATGCGCGGGCCGCCGCTGCCGAGTTCGCCACGCAGGTCGTGGCCGACGAAGCGATGATGATTCACGTGGAAACCGAAGTCGTTTTCGATTCCGCCGGAAACTGTGCTCGCCTCGATCTCGGCTTTGGAGTCGGAAGGAATCGTCAACTCCAGCGAGCCATTCACCGACTTCAGTTCCACGGAGGCGCCGGAAATTTGATCAAAGTTGGCATCCAGGCGGCCGTTGATAGTGGAAAGTTCAGCGCGCCCTGAGAGATTGTGCGCTTCCAGTCGGCCATTGATGCATGAGGCGTTTACCTCGCCCGATAGGCCGGTTACATCGAGCGATCCATTGATCAGCTTGATTTCGTCCAGCCTGGCGGTGCGCGGGACAGTCAGCGTATATTCCACGCTCGCCGGATTATGGCGCGAGCCCCAGCTGAAACTGAGATCGTGGTTGCGATACTTGGTGCGAATCGAAAGATGGTCTTGACCAGAGTCGATCTCGATGTGCGCCTCATCGAGTTTGTCCTTCGAGTCGGCGTACTTCAGCGCATCTACCTTGACCTCATTCCGGTCCCACGTAGAAATGTGAACCGCGCCGTCGATATTCTCGAGTTCCACCCGGCCATCGGCGGTGAGGGCATAGGTCTGATGAAACTCTTCGGTGAATGCGCCACGGTGATCGGAGGCATGCGCTCCGAGTGCTAGAACGAAGAGGGCGCACATAGTTCCTAAGATGGCGCCCAACCACCTGGGAAATTGGCGGTGGCGGTTCATTGCGATTCCTCCTTACGGCGTTAGACGAAGCGACTCGCGATTGGTGAGGGGGTGCCGAGAAATTGAGTTGGCGAACTCGAAATAATCCGTAGCTTTGCCGGACGCAGCGTAGCCCGCACGTCGTCTATTTTATCGTTTCTTGCATAGATTCTAAGTCACACTTCTGAATTTCACTTCTGCATCATCCTTCTAAGTTCGCCGTTCGTTTCCTGTCGCTTGCTTCGGTAAGCAAGTAGACTCCCAGGATGGTTATTTCCGGTTCGATCGGACGCCGGTAACGTGGCAGGGAAAAGACCACATAGAAAATTGCTGGATACGACAAGATCAGCCAAAACAGTAGCCAGGCGCCGGGTTTGCGCCGGCGCAGAGCCCGTCCGAGTCCCCAGAACATCAGAACCGAAGACGCCAGGAACAATGAGTTCTTCACCTCTGCCAGCCACCAGATTTGTGCCAGCCGCGGCGGTCCGCCCCAGAAGTATACGAAGCGCTTCAGGCAGAGCCCTACAAAGCGCGGGTAATCGGCACGAATGTAATTCAGGGCCTGCCGTTTTCGCATGTCGATATACGCCAACTCGCCCATGGCAGCGTATTGGCGCAGGGCGTAAAGATCCTGTGTGGGATGGAGATACTGCATCCAAGAGCCATCTGCGCCGTTGCCATTGCCCAGGCGAAGTTCCGCGCCGAAGTTGTCCCGAATGAAAATGAATTTCCCGAATGCCTGATAATTGCGCATTAGCCAGGGCGCGATGCAAACAACGAAAATCATTGAAGCCAGCGCCACGCCAGCCAATGATGGCTTGCCCCGCTTGGCGCGGCGATACCAGGCCCACAGTCCCGAGGCTGGCAGGAACGAAAGTAACACCGCGCTATTCAGCGCCGCAATGGCCCAGAGTGCGCCGAACCAGAGCCACAGTTTTAGCCCGTCACTCTCTTCCAGGGTAAGAGTCAGCCAGAAAATTACGGCCAACAAAAAGGCTGATACGCTCGTCTCCCAGACCAGGCGAACGCACCACGAAATGACATAAGGCAGAAGAGCCCACGTCCATGCCGAGCCGATGGCAACTTTTTCGGAGAAAATCCGGCGTGCGATCAGGAAGATCGGAATGCACGTCAAAGCAGAGAAAATGCTGTTGATGGTGAGCAGCACGAAAGCCGATGCCCGCGAATACATCCCGAAAATGTGGAAGACGCCGGCGATCAGATACGGATACAGAGGTGGCTCCCACGCGGTTGATCCGGTGGGGGCACCAAAGGGGTCGCTGAAACCGCGACCTGAGGCGATGGCCTCGCCGATCCGGCCCATCTCCCAGCCGAAGCTGAAATTGTTTTCCGAGGTCTTAATCTTGTAAGTGTGGCCAAGAATAATCCACGCTACGCGCAAGAAGAGGGCTATCGTCACCATCCAAAACTGCGAGGTGCGGATGTGAGCCCACGCGTTAACGAGAAAAGTGGGAATGCGCGTACGCGGGTCGACCGCGGCGGGTGTTGAATCCATGGATGACTCTATTTGTAGCTGAGTGGCGCGCGCAGGGGCAAATCGAGAACCGTCTCGCGCCATTTTGGGGGCTCTTGAACTGTATAATCATTTGTTCATCGAGGGCACCTCATGGGTTGGCTGCAGAACAAGTTCGAAAGGAATTTCATGATCAGCACGGTAGATTACGTTTTCAACTGGGCGCGGAAGTCCGCCGTGTGGCCGATGACGTTCGGGTTGGCGTGCTGCGCGATCGAGATGATCGCTTCGTCGACCGCGCGCTTTGATATTGCACGCTTCGGATCGGAAGTATTTCGTCCCAGCCCGCGGCAGAGCGACTTGATGATCGTCGCCGGGACAGTGACGTTGAAGATGGCGCCCGTGGTGAAGCGAATTTATGACCAGATGCCCGATCCGAAGTGGGTGATCTCGATGGGCGCGTGCTCGTCGGTGGGTGGGCCGTTCAATACCTACGCCGTGCTGCAGGGCGTGGACAAAATCGTGCCCACGGATGTTTACGTCACCGGCTGCCCGCCGCGGCCCGAGAATCTTTTCTACGCGCTGCTCAAACTGCAGGACAAAATCGATACCATGACGCTGGCGAAGAAGCCCACCGAGGTCCGTCTCGATCCGAATATGATGGAGAACTTCAAGCGTCAGGTCATGATCGCGCAGACGATGCAACCCAAGTAGCTGTCAGCAGTGAGTATTCCGCCATCTGAGAACTGAAATCGGCCTTCCCTGAAGATCGCAGCGGTAGTCGCGGTCACGGCGTTATGTCTTTTGTCCGGCGGCCCCGTTGTGGGACAGAGTTCGACGAAAGAAACGGCCGTCGGGAAACAGATCACCGAGACCCTCCACCAGATGTATGAAGCGGAGAAGCTGAAGGATCTCAAGTTTGTCCTGTCGCATCTCGCGGATGATTTTGCCGAAGTGGCCGGTGACGGAGGCGTGTACCATCGCGCGGATATTGAAGCAGGCTGGGCCGACGTTGTGTTGCGCGACTACAAACTGTCGGACTGCGCGTTCAAGTTGATGGGCCGCGACGCCGCTTATTTGACCTGCAAGATGGAAGTGGATGCGACCTACAAGGGCCAGCCATTTCCGCAGCGTTTTCGCCTGACCACGGTGTGGACCCGACAGAAGGGTGAATGGCTGATACGGCTCGAGCAGGGGACGATTATCCCCGAGCCCTCGAAAGACAACCAGACAAAGCAGAAGTGACAGAAGACTGCGGGGCCGAGATTAAGATCATGCCTGCGTTCGCTAAGCTCACCACCGAATCCGAACTCCCACCCGCCGACGAAGCCAAAGAATTTCCCTGCGGCGAAAAGACTATCTGCGTGGCCAACGTGAATGGAAGTTACAGCGCGATAGATAACGTCTGCCTGCATCGTGGCGGGCCGCTGGGACAGGGAATGGTTGAGGGTGCCAAGGTTGTATGTCCGTGGCACGGCTGGGCGTGGGATGTGAAGACGGGCGCGACCGAACAGGATCACGGCATGAAGGTCGCAGTGTATCCGTTGAAGATCGAAAACGGCGATGTGCTGGTTGAAATCTAGCAGACTTCGGAAGATTCTATTGGCATTGCTTTTGGGTGGCGCAGCGCTTCCAGCGCTGCGATAGGCAGCTTCCTATTACCAGGCTTTAGCCCCTGAGGTCTCTGCTTTACGTTTGTTCCGAAACCGCCGGGACTCGACGAATCAACCTCAGCGCCTGAAGCCGCCTCCAAACACGCGGAGTTGCGGCACGGCTGAAGCCGTGCCCTTCCCGAAGGATGGAAAAATCAAACCCGCCGCTATCCCAGAAGCCTTAAGAACCTCCCCGGCTGATTGTCGTATCCCGGAAATACTTCACTCAGATTCTTGTTGCCCATGTGTCGCGCAACCGCTTCGCCAACGACCTGCCGGAAATCCGTGGTCAATGCCAGATCGCGGCCCTCGTAGAGCTGCGATTGATTGAGGCCCGGCCAACGTCCATACACTTTGCCGCCTTTGACTGGCCCGCCTAGAACGAACATTACGTTGGCGTGGCCATGGTCGGTTCCGCGGTTGCCGTTTTCGCGTGCCGTGCGGCCGAATTCCGACATGGTCACGACCACTGTGTCCTCGCCGAGATCTCCGAGATCGGTCCAGAAAGCGGCGAGTGACTGTGAGAAGTCGCGCAGCACATTCGCAATCTGACCTTCGGTCGCGCCTTCGTTCACATGATGGTCCCAGCCGCCGATGTCGGCAAACGCCACCTGCACGCCGAGATTCGCCTTGATGAGTTGCGCGAGCTGGCGCATGCTGTCGCCGAAGCGTCCTTTGGGATAATCGGCGCCGTCCGCGGACCTGTACTTCGACGGATCGGCGGACTTCAGCATCTTCACCGCGTCAAAAGTTTCTTCGCCGGTGCTGTGAAGCACGGTATCGAGGGAATGGTTGTACATGGCCTCGAATGTGTTGGCGACTGGCGAAGCTTTCGAATTGCGTCCGCCGACCGAGAAGTCGTTGATATTGTTCATCGCGATGGCAGGCTCGGCTCCGCTCAAGACGCGCGGGATCGACGGGCCCATGGCGATCGCTTCGAAGGCTGATTTCTGCGGGGGGCTCGGAAGGTCGCGCAACGAGCGGTTGAGCCATCCATCCTCCGTAGACTTGATGCCTGGAGTGCCGGACTCCATAAAATCCTGCGCATCGAAGTGCGAGCGATTGGGGTCGGGGGAGCCAGCCGCATGCACAATTGCCAAGTGACGCTGATTCCACAGCGGCTGGAACGAAGCGAGGGAAGGATGCAGGCCGAAGAATCCATCCAGATCGATTACCGATTTGCGCGGAATGTTGATGCTGGGACGCATGGCGTAATACTGCGGCTCAGCGTGCGGAACCACGATGTTGAGACCGTCGGCGGCGCCACGCTGAAAAACTACCACCAGTCGCTTGTGACGCGTGCCCGGTTCAGCCGCGCCCCATGCAGCGCGAGCCAGAAAGCTTGGTACGGTGGCCGTGCCGATGATGCTGAGTGCGCCGTTACGAAGAAAAACCCGACGAGTAATGGACATAGAAAACAGCTCCTGGCTCTTAGCCTTTAGCTTTTAGCTTTCTCGTGCTTTTTGCTTTGCACTTCCGTCCTAGGGCCGAAAGTCGCGGGATTCAGGCTAAGAGCTAGAAGCTCAGAGCTCAGAGCTATCGTCTCTGAAATTCCGGCGAACCCAACAACAAACCCGCGATCGTGTTCACGTCCGGCGGACGAGCCGCCGCATCGGGCTTGCGAGGTCCGGCCTTGTTGCCTGGCCTCGGCTGCATACTGTTTTTTTCTGCCGCTTCAATCTGGGCTTGGATCGAGTCGTGCGTCTGTTGGGACACGCCGCCTGCGACCAAACTCATTTCCAGATTCAAGAGTGTCAGCGAGGAATCCGAGGGTGCGGAATTGCTTCCCGCGAGTTGCGTCGCATCCACCTTAACACCCTTAATCTTCCCGCCCGTTATGGCCAAAGCGAAATTCATGCGGTTGAGCAATGCCGAAGAACTCACCCAGGTTTCCGCTTTCATGGAATAGCCGGTTGGCGGCTGCGCACCGTAAAGAGGCATGCCCATGTTGTTGAGTTGCCGGGTCAAGGGCAATGCGTCTTCCACCTCTGCGCCAGTGGCGCGCACCGTGGAGGCCACAAATTCCAGAGGCGTCTTCATTTTTGCGCGATAGGTTTCGTCGTTCCAAAACTCGGGCGAGTGAAAGAGCACGATCAGCACTTCGCGTATGTCGCCCTTTTTCTTCAGAAACGTTTTCTCCATGCGATCCACTAAAGCCTGCGGCGGATTGTCCGAAACAAAGCGCTCCGCGAGCTTCAGCGAAACAAAGTGTGCTGTTTGCGGGCTTGTGGCCAGCCGGTGAAGCACTTCCAACCCTTCGCCTTCGCCTTTGGGCTTGATGCGACGGCCAAGCACAAACTTGGGCCCGGGTTCGTGCATTCGCGCATCGAACTTGAAGCCACCGCCTTGCGCGGGCTGGTCGATGGTCCATCCCGTAAAAACTTTGGCCACTTCGGTGACGTCACGCTGCGAGTAGCCGCCGTTTACGCTCAAAGTGTGCAACTCCAGCAACTCGCGACCGTAGTTTTCGTTCAGGCCACTGCGTCGCTTGTTCGGATTCGGTCGCGGATTCGGGCGCCAATAAGGCCCGGGATGCAGCGGAATTCCAAGAGCCTGCGGTGAGTTCGGTCCCACGCTCAGCCAGTTGTCCAGGTAGAACAACATTGCCGGGCTCTTCGCCGTAGCTACAAGCAGATCTTCGAACTTGCCCAGCGCATGCGGGCGAATTACATCGCGTTCGTAGCTCGTGAGCATCAGGCGGTCGAGTCCCTTGTCCAGGAACACATTGAAGTGATTGAACCAGAAATCTGTCATCACCTCTTCAAACTGGCGCTCGCTGTAGATGGCGCGCAAAAGTTTTGCCTGCGTCAATTCGCCGGTCACAACGCCAGCCGGGTTGTTCATGGCAAGCAGTGTTTCTTTCTGCCTTGGGTTCACTCCCTCCAGAAATTCTTGCCCTTTTCCTCCGCGCAGAGAGTCGGCCAGCGTAAGCTGTGCAGCCAGCGACATGCTAAGAATTTCCTTGAAACGCTGGTCTGGCGGAAGGTTCGCCAGTTGCTGGACTTCGAGGTCGGTGTAAAGTTGCTGCTCACGAAGACGCGCCTGCTCCTCGTCCTCGGGCGTTGTCTTCGGCGGAGCTTCTGGCGCGGCCGCCATCGCAGAGCCATCGCGCGAAGCCCCGTTTGTAGAAGATTCGCTCATCGACCCACTCATGGCGCCGTTCGCGGTGTTGTCCGACACAGTCGGACTCGCAACCTCCGATGATCCGCTTAATGATCCGCTTGATGATCCGCTCGCCCCCGCCACGCCACCTTCGACTGGTGCGCCGGCAACTGTTTTCGCCGCGGCTGCCACGGTCGCACCCTTGGCTGCTTCTTCTTTGCGATCCTTTCGATCTTCAGCGCGGGCTACCTGTACCTCATAGATCGCATGCCGCGCCGGATCGGACGGCATCGCCCTCTTGCCGTTCATCACTTGATTGATCTCTTGCGGGTCAGGAAAGTTTTCTGCGATCTCCTTCGTGCTCATGCGCAGAGTGCGAAACGGCTCCAGGCGGGAGTTCAGTGCGCTGTCGTTGATCTTTTCGGGATGCAGTTGCAGGTTAATCCATTGATCGACGCCCATTGCCATGACCCGCTGCACATCGCCGGGGCGTGGGCCGAAGGTAAGCCGATTGAGCGCGTGGAGCGCGCGTCGATGATCGCTGGCGCCGGAGGGGGCCTCATTCCGATCTTCTTTCTTTGCGGCCAGCAAGTGTGGCACAACACATGACAGGGTCACCGAGACCAAGCTCAGCGAGAGCAGAAAGATGGCGAATTTCGTGCGGCCGCGAGGCATGAGGATTCCCGGGGGCGGTGCTCTTTATTGTCAACCCTAACCGGCGGGAAAGTTGCGGATTGCGCGGGTTACGGAAGTGGCCAGGTTGTCTGGAAAGGCCATCCGCCGAGGCGCTGGGAACTATTCAGCTTTTCGGAATAAGTAGTTGTTGCGGGTGTTTGGGTGCTCATGTTGCCAATAGCGCACCAGTTGCAAGCCAGCAGCCTGCGCCAACGCGATAAACTCCGGCGCAGAGGCGTAGAAAGAAACGGCGGTGCCGCTCCGAATAACGGCAGGCTTCCCCATGATCTGCCAGTAGGCCATTCTTCGCAGCATCCCGAACCATGTTCTCATGCCGTTGTTCCGGTACAGGTGAGAGAGGGTTTCCCGCCGGCTGGCGGACTTCGGACTTGGATCCGGCGTTTGAACGAAAGGAATTTCTCCAAGAAATATGCGCGCGCCAGGTTTTGCGATGCGATGGATCTCGATTAAGCTGGCAGGGATTTTCTCTCTCGGAACCACTAACAGCACGCTGTTGCAGACGACGACGGATGCGCTCTTGTCGCCAATGGGAAGTTGGTCTGTGAACCCCTGCACGACGTTAAAGCCAAGCTGGCAGAGCACTCTGGCCTCCTCGTCGGTGGCGACCAAGCCGATCGCGGACCTGGCGCCAGCGCGCTCTGCCATCCGCAGCAACGTTCCATCACCACAGCCGATATCTACGACGTCATCGCCAGATCCGAGAGTCACTGCCTCGATGATGCGCTCGTGGATTAATTTCGTAATCGCCTTTTTGCCCCTACCCCTCAGCGCCAAGTCGTGGGGATCTCTGAGGCACAGGGCGACCTCGCGGCAGTACTCCACGTAATCGTCGGAGTGCATGACTTCCGAAGAACTGGTCATGAAACGGTCATCCAGCCTCGGAGAGACTTCTAGAAGAGCGAGTGAATCGGCGCTTACGGATTCCTCACGTCGCTGAGAAACCTTATTCGGAGTTACGGACATAAACAATTCCTGCCCTCGATTAGATAAATCAGGTTAAATACATCTTTCCCCGCGAAACCTTGTGCTGCAGAGTGGCGGCCAATTGGTCGACGTCGCCCGGGGCGATGTTAACCGCCATATGGTCGGCCAGAAGCGGAACTCGACTGCTGCCGACGGCATCGCGCCGCACCTGAATCAGCAAAGCCTGCACCACACTGGGATCGTATTTTTGCGGACTCATGCGTACAAGATCGCTGAGCGCGCTGCCCAGGGAAAGTGATTCGCGATAGGGACGAGTGCTAGTCATCGCGTCGAAGGTGTCGGCCAGGGCCATGATGCGCACTGGCATAGGCAGGTCGTTGCCAGCGAGAGCGTCGGGATAACCGGAGCCGTCGCTGCGTTCGTGATGCCAGCGCACCGACTCGTGAATCTTAGGCCAGGGAAACTGTACACTGCTGACGATCTGGTGGCCCACTACGGTGTGATCTGCCATCTCACGAAACTCCTCGGGATTTAGCGCTCCAGGCTTGCCGAACAAGCGGCGGTCGACGGCTACCTTGCCAATGTCGTGCAGATATCCTGCACTGCGTAGAGCGGCCACTTCGCCCGCCTCGAAGCCCATCGCCTCGCCGATCGCCGCGGCATAACGGCCGACGCGCAGTGAGTGGCCGTGAATATTGACATGCTTCACGTCAATCGCGGTTGCAAAGGCTTCGAGCGCTGTGTCGTAGAAGCCGTGCAGGGAAGCCATAAGCCGCAAATTTTCGGTAACGCGCTGCGCCAGCGTTTGCGTCAGCGCGTGATTCTGCACCGCCAGCGCAATGTAGTTGCACAGCAGGTCCATGGCATCGAGTTCCGCCGATTCGTACGGTGCGTCCCCGGGCCGCCGTCCGAGGGCCACAACTCCGGACAGTTTGCCGGCCGCCTTTAGCGGCGCAAGGCATTTGAAGAGTTCGGGCGCAACATTTCCATTGGAGCTGAGAAAAATGGAATAGGTAGAAGCATTCAGCACGATCGGTCCGTGCGCCGCCGTGAGAGCGTGAGCATGTTTGGGCAGTAGGGGAATGAAGGCGGGCTCGGGCAGCATGGTGAAGCCTTCCGCCGCCACAGAAGTCAACATCGTGGGCTTATCGTGGAAGACGAAAAGTGCGCCCTCGCGGGCTCCCGCCGCTTCCATTACCGCGGAGAGCATACGGCGCGATGTGTCTGAAAATTCGCGCTCCGCCGTGAGTTCGGGGCCCAGTTCGGAGAGAGCCTCCACGGTGCGCAACAGCCTGCGGAAATTGTTGGTCTCCACGGTCACGATGAGCGTCGCGAGAGCGCGAGCCAAATTGAGCGTAACATGCGGCAATCGCTGCCGCGAGAAACGGTTGTTGGTTAGTTTGGTGCAGTGTTGGCGCGGCTTAAATGAAGTAGCGACTCTGATTCCGGCGGGCGAAGCGGTCTTTCAAGAATCCTCGTGCCGCTTCGCTAGAAATGCTCGCGCAACTCGGCGAAGCTGCCCACGATGAGCAGGCGCCGTGGTGAAGCAGCGGCGTTCACTTCTTCATGTTCCAGAATCCAAGTATCGCCGTGGGGAACGAACACCGCGTTCAATCCGACCGCTAGCGCCGGGTTAATGTCAGACTTGGGGCTGTTTCCGATCATCCACGTGGAATCGTGTGCGAGCCCGTGCTTATCGACTAACTCTCGATATGCATCGCTATGTTTCTCCGCCACGATTTCGGTCGCCTCAAAATATTGTTTCAATCCCGAGCGATCGATCTTTCCAGATTGCTCCGCCATCGCGCCTTTGGTCACCAGGATGAGGCGATGCTGAGTGGAAAGGTATCGTAAGGTCTGAGGAACGTCTGGCAAGAATTCAATAGGATGGTCAGCTATGGTATGAGCAAAACTATTGATCTGGGCGTGCAATTCCGGCGTGACTGGCTGGACACTCAGCCGCTCAAATGTATCTACCAAAGCGTGGGCAAAGCTGTGCAGGCCATAGCCGTGCTTCACAACGCATTCGCGCTCCACATCGTTGAGAACTTCGCGCACCTGCTCGGCAGAAAACTCGTGGTGGTTGAGAAACGAAATAAAGCGGGCGATTGCCCGCTCAAAATAAATGTTATTTTCCCATAGCGTATCGTCGGCGTCGATGAGGAGTGTTTGGGGAAGCAAGCTTTCAGCTCTTAGCTTTTGGTTCTTACCTTTTGGGGACAATCCAACCGCCGCGCACAACAGCGCCGAGGCTGGAAGCTCTACCCCACCCAATCCACGCGCGCCTCAGGCCCAATGATCCCCGCCTTGTGGCCCATATCAAGAAGACGTACGACGGCCTCGCGGCCGTCCGGACCATAGTCGAGCGTGCGCTCGTTTACGTACATGCCGACGAAGCGATCGGCGGTTTGTGTGTCAAGATCGCGGGCGAACTGCATGGCGTAGGACAAGGCTTCTTCCCGGTGTTCGAGCGCATACTGAATGCTGTCGCGCAACGCGGTGTTCACGGCGGAAACGAGGCCGGCGCCGAGCGCGCGGCGGATGGCGTTGCCTCCCAGCGGCAGCGGTAGTCCCGTCATCTTCTGCCACCAGCGGCCGAGATCGACGATGCGGTGCAGTCCAGCCTTGTCATAGGTCAACTGGCCTTCGTGGATGATGAGCCCAGCTTCGTACTTGCCGTCGAGCACCTGCGGAATGATCTGGTCGAAGGGCACGACTTCGGTTTGGACCCCGGGAGCGAAAAGTTGTAGGGCGAGATACGCGGTAGTGAGCGTCCCTGGAACAGCGATGCGTTTTTCTTTGATCTCACTCTGGGTGAACGGACGCGGCGAAACGACCATTGGCCCATAACCTTCGCCCACGCTGCCGCCACATGACATGAGCGCATACAAATCCTGAATATAAGGATAAGCGTGAAACGAAATCGCGGTGACATCGTAGACGCCTTCACGCGCCCTCTGGTTCAGAGTCTCGATATCGCAAAGGGTGTGCGTAAAGCGCAATCCTGGCACGCGAACTTTACTCGTAGCCAGGCCGTAAAACATGAAGGCATCATCGGAATCGGGGCTGTGAGCGATGGAAATCTCGCGTACCTGTGATGACGGGTTACTACTCGAATGTTTCGTTTCTTGTTCCGAGACTACAGTCATTTCTTAGACTCCAAACAAATCCCTGCACTCCTTAGTGCGCTAATTTGGCTGACCGGCGCTGCCAGCGAGATGCAATGCCAGCCGCCATCATCACCTTGATAACCTCTGCGAACAGAAACCAGTACAGTCCCCAGCGGAAGGCTTGTGCGACCGAATGGGTGAGAACGGCGAGCCAGGCCAAGCCTCCGGTGAAAAGTACAACTTCACCCAGAAGCCCGCCCAGCGCGGCGCGAGCAAAAGTCTTGGGGCCACGTTCCATCACATATCCGGCAAGGCCGGCAACCAGCGGATAGGCCAGCAGAAATCCGCCGGTGGGTCCGAACAATTGCGCAACCCCACCCGGACCGATCGGGCTGAAGACAGGCATACCCATCGCTCCTTCGGCAAGATAAAGCGCCAGCGCGGCAAATCCGCGACGGCTGCCGAGGAGAAGGCCGACCAGAAGAACCCCAAAGTTCTGCACTGTGAGCGGCACGGGTGTAAAAGGCAACGGAATAGTGATGCGAGCGCACAATGCCACCAGCAAGCTGCCGCCAACCACGAGGGCGACCTGCCTCACGCCTTCGGACGCGAAAGCGTGTTCCCGCTGGTTATTCAAACTTTGAACCGCCGGTTTTGCCATGGGGAGACCTCCGAATTCAGTGCGAAGCGTCACTGCTCAACGTCGCGCGGCTGGCGCTCGCTTACTATTTCATTGGAAGTTCCTTCTTGGGCGGCGTGTGCGACCTGCAAGTGGTGCCGCAATCGGATGTACAACGCGATCGCGACACACACCACCACCAGCGTACTTATACCCAGAATCAGGAACCACCAGATCATCCGCACAACCGAGTAGGATAACAGAGGGAGTGGATGTGACGAGAATGCAAAAGTGGAATTTGTCGTTTTGGCGGGCCTGCCACTTCAGCGCAGGCCGTAACCTCGTGACAAGAAACGCGACGGTGCCTTACAGTTCGATTGTGCCCTGCGGCTAAAGGCGGAAATACGGTGTCGACTCGCGATTATCCAAACTAATCGGCAGCCTTGGCGCCGGCCATTCTCTCCCGCATCATTTCGACTCGCTTGAGCATGAACTTGAACCTTTCGCGGCCATACTTGGAGCTCATGATTACCTTTTCGATGACGCCGAACATCTCGGGATCACCAGCCTTCTCGCGCAGTTCCTTTAGAAAAGGATGAACTTTTGCGAACATGATAAACATTTCCCCGCTTACCGCTGGTTGCAGGAACAAGTCGGCGCTTAACGCTCCGTGCAGCACAAACGACGCGGCCATGCTCCAGTAGCCATGCACCTGGCGCAGCCAATTATTTTCTGGCGAGCCAGGGGTAAAGGCTATCTTCATGAAATCGTCGGCGCCCTTCGGCCAAAATTGGACGAACCACCAGTTGCGCGCCTTGCGCATTTCCGCTTCGCGGCGCAGATCGTAGAGTTGGAGAATAAGTTGAGCATCGGTAGCGGTCGGTTTCTTCGCCATAACGTCCTCCATTGATAAAAATTACGGGTTTCGTTTGGACTACGCGCTGGTGGCTGCAGCCTCAGGCAGCGGCGCGGGACGCTCGTAGTCACACTCTTTATTGGGGCACGCGATCACTGGGCCGGCTTTCAAATTTTTCTCAACCAGATACTCGCTGCCACAACTCGGGCATTTCTCTGGAATCGGTTTGTGAGCCGAAGTAAACTTGCATTTCGGATAATTTCCGCAGCCATAGAAAGTATTGCCTTTGCGGGCACGCTTTTCGACCAGTTCGCCGTCCTTGCACTCTGGACACTTCACTCCGATAAAATTCTGCTTCACGTATTTGCATTCGGGATATCCGCTGCACGCCGTGAACTCACCGAAGCGACCGTGGCGAATCATCATATTGCGCCCGCACTTCGGGCAGAGTTCATCGAGCGGAATGTCGGGAACCTTCTTGCCCTGGTCGAGGCGCCGCGTCGTCTTGCAATCCGGATAGCCCGTGCAGGCCATGAACTGCCCGAAGCGTCCGCGCTTCAGCACCATCACGCGTCCGCAGTTCTCACAGTACTCTTCTTGCGTGGTCTCCTGCACATCGGCCGAATCCAGATCGGGCAGGTTGATTGGATTTTCTTTCGTGAACTTACAAGTATTCGGATCCTCCTTATCGTAGGTGCTGCAAGCGTAGAACGATCCGTGCTTGCCCCACTTGATCACCAACGGCGCCCCACAGCTTTCGCACTTCTCGTCTGTGGGCTTCTCCATCCGCTTGATGTTCTCCATATGCTTTTCGGCATATTTGAGATCCTTCTGAAACTTCTTGTAGAACTCCGCAAGCGTGTCAGTCCACTTTTCTTTGCCTTCTTCGATATCGTCGAGTTCTTCTTCCAGATGAGCGGTATACGCCACATCGAAAATATCGCGGAAGTTTTCGACAAGAAGGTCGGTGACCACCAATCCGATTTCAGTCGGCGTGAACTTTCCCCCGAGCTTCTGAACGTATTGCCGCTCCTGGATGGTCGAAAGAATGGCGGAATAAGTCGATGGCCGTCCGATGCCACGTTCTTCGAGTTCCTTCACCAGTGACGCTTCGTTGTAGCGCGGCGGAGGTTCGGTGAAATGCTGCTCGGGCTTCAACTCTCTTAGCGTGAGTTTTTGTCCCGCTTCGAGAGCGGGAAGTTTGTGCTTCAGCTCTTCGTCTTCCTCATCCTTGCCTTCCTTGGATTCCTCGTAAACTCGCAGGAAACCGTCGAACTTCAGCACCGATCCAGTCACGCGGAACCAAAAACCGTCGCCGTTCCTGGTTTTTGCGTCGATGTCCACCGTTGTCTGGTCGAAGACTGCTGGCATGATCTGCGACGCCACAAAACGCTGCCAGATCAGCTTGTAGACCTTGAATTCATCCTCTTTTAAATATTGCTTGATCTGGTCGGGATGGCGCATCGCCGACGTGGGCCGGATGGCCTCGTGCGCCGCCTGCGCTTCCTTCTTCTCCTTATATGTGTTTGGAGTTTCGGGAAGATAGGACGCACCGTATTCTTTGCCGACGTATTCGCGTACTTCCTGAATCGCCTCGGGCGCAACGCGAGTCGAGTCGGTACGCATGTATGTGATCAGGCCAACCAGTCCTTCTTCGCCCAGTTCCACGCCCTCATACAGTCGCTGCGCGATCATCATGGTGCGCTTCACGCTGAAGCGCAGCTTGCGGGACGAGTCTTGCTGCAATTTGCTGGTCGTGAACGGAGGCGCAGCATTACGGCGGCGTTCCTTCTTATCGACCGACCGGACCAGCCAGTCGGCATGCTCCAGCGCTGCGCGGATCTTTTCCGCATCCTCGCCGTTCGTGACCTCGATCTTTTCTTCGCCTTTGCCCAGGAACCGGGCGTCGAATGCCGGCGGCTTGCTGGCGGCCAGGTGCGCGTCGATCGTCCAGTATTCTTTTTTCTCGAACGCCTTGATTTCGCGTTCGCGCTCCACGATCAGTCGCAGCGCAACGGTTTGCACGCGTCCGGCGGAAAGCCCGCGCCGAACTTTATCCCACAACAGCGGCGAAACCTGGTAGCCGACTAACCGATCGAGCACGCGCCTTGCCTGCTGAGCGTCTACTAGGTTCTGGTCGATGGCGCGGGGATGTTCGAATGCCGCCTGCACGGCGCGCTTCGTGATTTCGTTGAAGGTAACGCGCTGAATTCGCGGCGGGGCGTCAGTGTCTTCCTTTTTTTTCTTCTTTTTCTTCCCGTGCGTTCCGTTGCCGTCGAGTTCACCGGCCAGGTGCGAGGCGATCGCTTCGCCTTCGCGATCTGGGTCAGGCGCGAGGTAGATCGCATCCATTCCACCTGCCAGCTTCTTCAGCTTGGCCAGAACTTTTTCTTTGCCCGGGATAACGACATAATCGGTCGCAAACTTATCGTCTGTATCCACCCCGAGCGTGCTCTTGGGCAGATCCTTGACGTGGCCCAGCGAGGCCTCGACCGAGAAGCCTTTGCCAAGATATTTCTGAATGGTCTTCGCCTTGGCCGGCGATTCGACAATGACTAGACTCTTTACCAACTCAACCTCAATTCTTTAGGAATAGTTTCGAAGCTAGCACGAATGGGACGGCGGCAACAAGTTACTGTAAGAAAGCTGCTAGCTTCTCGCCACTAGCTGCTAGCTAAAACTGTCACTTTCAGACTTTGAGCCAGAGAGGCCAGCATACGCTGGATTTCCAAAATCTTCGCTTCCAGATCCTTGTGCTCGTCTGCGTTCAAAAGATCTAAATCTCTCGCGAGCAGCAGATGATATTCGACTTCGTTGGCAGAGCCGCGAGCGATCTGAACAAAGCGCCTCATCTCGGCATCAGACCTTCGCCCGCATCCCTCAGCAATGTTTGCGCCAACTGAAACTGAAGCTCGTCGCAGCTGACTCGTCAACCCATATATTTCCTCTTTGGGAAAACACTTCGTCTTTTGATACACAGCCAAGGTTAACTCGTGCGCCTTGGCCCAGACCCGCAAATCCTTGAAGTCTTCCATCGGTAATCTCGCGCCCGTTTGAGCCAGAAGCTAGCAGCCAGAAGCTGGGTCAAAAGCTCTTCACAAAATTCTTCCCCGGCATCTGCCTTACTTTGCCGGTCAGCTCCAGCTCGAACAGGGCCGCGAAGATTTCCGAGGACGATAATTCCGTTTCCAGGCTCTCCACGAGTTCGTCGATATGCGTGGCTTCGTCGGCTTTCAGCAGGCTCAAGATACGCTTTTCGTGCGGAGGTAGCCCCTCGTCCGGGAATAGAGATGCGGAAGAGGCACCGCCGGATTCAGGCGATGGTGGGGGAGTCAGCGCCAGCTTCACTTCCGGCGGCAGATCTTCCCACACATCTTCCCAAGTGGCGACCAGCTTCGCGCCCTGTTTAATCAGCGTGTTTGGCCCCCATGAATTTTTATTGGTGACGTTGCCGGGCACGGCAAAAACGTCACGGTTTTGTTCGAGCGCGCAACGCGCCGTGATTCGCGTACCGGAGTACTCCGCGGCTTCCACCACCATACGCCGACGGACATGCCACTCAAAATCCGGTTGCGAATCGGGAAGTTTTGCGGCGCAGCAAAGGTTCCCATCGCGAATTCGGAAATCAGCGCACCGCCCAGTGCGAGAATCTGCTCCGACAGACGTGAGTTTTCTTTGGGATAAATCACGTCAACGCCTGTGCCAAATACCGCGACTGTCTTGCCTTTGGCAGCAATCGCTCCACGGTGTGCGGCGGTGTCGACGCCGCGGGCCATACCGCTGATGATCACCAATCCCTGCGCCGCAAGATCGCAGGCCAGACGCTCAGCCATCCCCAAGCCGTACGGAGTGGGGTGGCGCGTGCCTACCATGGCGATCCCTGGCTGCGTCAGCACCTCAGGTTTTCCGTGAACATAGAGCACCACAGGCGGGTCGTAGATTTCTTTCAGGCGTGGCGGGTAACAGGGATCTTCCAGTGAGACCACCGCTACCCCTGCAGCCGTTGCCCGCGCAATTTCTTCCCGCGCCAGTTCCGCTGATTTCCCAGTCGCAATCGACTGCGCGGAAACAGCCTTGATTCCTGTGCTTTCCAGTTCCGTGAGAGATGCGTGGAATACCGCCTCCGCGTTACCGAAATGCTCGACCAGTTTCCGCGCCTTTGTCGGCCCCAAACCGGGGGTGAGTGATATAGCGAGCCATTCCAGAATATGAGTTGCAGATGAAGATGCGGCAAAGGCGTTGGGCAAGTCGAACTCCAATTTGGCGAGGCTGGCGGAATGTAGTCAATCGCGAAGGGGAGTGTCAAGGGAAGCCGTCACAAGGGGCTGTCAAAAACAGTCTGCTAAAATCAAAACAGGAATGAGACGTCTGCGCATCTCCGCGATTTCCTACCTCAACACCGCTCCCCTGATGTGGGACTTCGAGCACGGCGAGGTTGGGAGCGAGTTCGAAATTTCTTACACGCTGCCGTCGGCTTGCGCCCGCTCACTTGAAACCGGTAACGCCGACATTGGAATTATCCCGGCAGCGGCTTATGCCTCGGTTCCCAGACTGATGGTGTTACCTGGGATCGCGATCGCGTCGCGCCGTCCGGTGCGCTCGATTCTGCTGGTGAGCAAGAGGCCGCTGGAACAGATTCGCACCGTGGCTTTGGATACGTCTTCCATGACGTCGGTGGCGCTGACCAAAATTCTGTTTGCGAAATGGCTGGGCGGCGACCGGAAATTCACGCCAATGGCACCGGATATTAACAGAATGCTAGCCGAGCACGACGCTGGACTCGTGATCGGAGATCCTGCTCTGCAGATCGACCGCTCGCGCTACTTCACGCTTGATCTTGCCGAGGAATGGATTCGCTACACGGGCAAACCATTCGTCTTTGCTTTCTGGGCGGTTCGGCAGGAGTCGCTACAGGAAGCGCAGTCGCTGGATTTAGCTGAGGTGTTTCAACAATCGCGCGACCATGGACTTGAACCGGCAAGCCTCGACCAGATCACCTGCGAATGGGCTCCGCGACTGGGCCTCAAAGAGAGCGACGTGCGTTCCTACCTCATGGAGAACATTTACTATCAACTCGACGCGGCTTGCCTCGAGGGTCTGCAATTGTTCTATCGCCATGCGGCCGAGATCGGGGCGTTGCCCGTTGCCCCGGAAATTGATTTTCTCGGCGCCGCAAAAGCCGCAATTGTCTGACGAAAATTCGCCTAGCGCATTTCTCGCTTGTGATCTCCTTCGAACCTGAATGCCCTTCCATTTCAATCCGCTGCTCGCAGTTCCAATCTGGCAGCGGCTTCGCCGGCTCGGCGGGCCAGGTCTGGTTCTTTTGGGAATTGCTGACAACTCTGTGATCCCACTAACGGGAAGCATGGACGTGTTGACGATTTGGTTAGCTGCCCGCCATCACGAACCGTGGCCGTACTACGCCCTGATGGCGACGCTAGGCGCAGTCATCGGCGGATACATTACTTATGCGCTGGCACGCAAGGGCGGCAAAGAAACCATGGAACGCAAGCTCTCGAAAAGAAGAGCCACAAAAGTTGCTAAAACATTTGAACGCTGGGGATTCTTCGCGGTCGCTGTTCCCGCGTTGTTGCCGCCACCGTTTCCCTTCGTGCCGTTTCTATTGGCGGCAGGCGCGATGCAGTACTCCCCTAAAAAATTCTTAGGGGCGTTAACGCTTGGCCGCGGCATTCGCTACACCATTGCCGCCGGCTTGGGATTCCTTTACGGCCGGCATATCCTGCGTTTCTTTTCGCAGTACTATGCCCCTGCGCTGGCTATCCTTATTGGGATAGCAGTTCTCGGCTCAGTCCTGTCACTAATCCAATATCTTAGGATGAGGAAAAAGTAATCGCGCCAAGAGTTTTCCTTCGCGTAGTTCCCGCCCTTTGTAGTTTATTTTTCGAGGGCTGATCCCGCGTCCCGGAATTTGGAGCCAGTGGCCGTCCTCCGTTAGAATTGAGCTGCGATCATGTCCCTGACCAGACAACAAGCTCTTGAAATGTTCCACTCCGACGACCTGATCGGCATTGGGATGGAAGCCGACGCTGTCCGGCGACAGCTGCATCCCGAGGGCGTGGTCACCTACATCATCGATCGCAACATTAATTATACGAACTTCTGCACCGAGTACTGCACCTTCTGCGCTTTCTATCGCCCGCTGAAAGGACCGGCGGCGAAAGAGGGCTACATCCTCGATTTCGATGCCATCTACGAAAAGATTCGCGAGACTGTCGAACTCGGTGGCACAGGCGTGCTGATGCAGGGCGGCTTACATCCCGATCTTAAGATCGAGTGGCACGAAAAGATGCTGCGCGGGATTAAAGAACGCTTTCCGCAAGTTCACCTGCATTGCTATTCGGCGTCTGAGATCATCGCCATCGCCGAGTACAGCAGCCTCAGCATTCGCGACACGATTCTGCGCCTGCGCGATGCTGGCCTCGATTCCATCCCCGGCGGCGGTGCGGAAATTCTCGACGACGAAGTCCGTTATAAAATCGCCCGCCTTAAATGCCTGACCGGCGACTGGATCAACGTGCATCGTACCGCGCATCAAATCGGCATGCGTACTACCGCGACCATGATGTTCGGCGTCGGCGAGAATTATGAGAATCGCATTAACCACTTCCAGCAACTCTACGATCTGCAGGAAGAAACCGGAGGCTTTACAGCATTCATCCCCTGGAGCTTTCAGCCGCACAACACAGCCCTCGGCGGACGCCACTGGGATGAAGCCACCGCGATTGAATACCTGAAAGTGCTCGCCATCTCCCGCCTGTATCTCTCGAACTTTCTCAACGTGCAATCGAGCTGGGTCACGCAGGGACTCAAGGTCTGCCAGATGGGCCTGCGCTTCGGCGGCAACGATGTGGGCTCGGTGATGCTCGAAGAAAATGTCGTGCGCGCCGCCGGCGTCAACAACTGCACCACCGAAGAAGAACTGCGGCGCATCATCCGCGACGCTGGCTTCCGCCCCGCGCAGCGCGATACGCTATACCGCCAGTACTTCCTAAACTAGCCTCGAATCTAGACTCCGCCAACGCTGGCGACGTGATTCCACTAAGTGTGCCTTGTCTGGATCACGATGCAACGGCCCCTTGACAACGCGAATGTCATTTTCATAAACTGGACGCTACGTAGCGTAGCGGTTATGCTTCAACAATCAACGAATAGGCTGCTGGTAAGCGGCGATCTTCGGCTCAGCAGAAAAACAAAGACACGGCAGCGCGCGCTGTCCACGGCGACCCGGATTCTGCGCAGAGAGGGTTATGCGCGATTGACAATGGAGCGGGTGGCGGCCGAGAGCGGGGTGGCGAAGACCACTCTTTACCGGCGCTGGCCGACCAAAGCTGCTTTATGCATGGAGCTGTATCTCGACGTGGCCAGCCGCGAGCTCCGAGACCCGGATACGGGGGACGTCGCACGTGATCTTAAGTCCATCGCCCACAAAGTCGTGCGGTTGCAGACGCGGACAGTAGCAGGCCCTGCATTCATCGGGTTGATTGCCGAAGCGCAGATTGCTCCAGAGACACGCCCCGCCTTTCTGGCTGAGTTCGCAGAACGGCGGCGGGAAGTGACCCGACGCGTGTTGCGACGCGCGGTGAAACGTGGTGAGCTTCGCGCGAACACTGATATCGACCTGGTTATCGATGCGCTCGGCGGTGCGTTTACGTTCCGGTTGTTGCAGGGCCATGCTCCACTCACAGAGAAATTCGCCGATTCGCTGGTCGACCTGATTCTTTCTGGTTGCAGAAGCAGGCCAGACGCGCGAAAGGAGAATGTCTAATGGAGTGCACCAGCGCGAAAGGACCTCCAATGATCCGGCGTTGCACCGAAGCGGATGTTGTCACCGTGCACAAGATCATCAACGAGGCGGCACAAGCCTACCGAGGGGTGATCCCGGCCGATTGCTGGCACGAACCCTACATGACGCGATCCGTTCTCGCAGCCGAGATCGCCGCGGGGGTCGACTTCTGGGGATGGGATGAGCCCACCGGCCTAATCGGCGTAATGGGCATTCAGAAGGTGCGGGACGCCACCTTGATCCGCCACTCATATGTGCGGACATCTCATCAGGGCCGTGGGATCGGCGGTGCGCTACTCAGCGCGCTAGCCGGCCAAGCCACGGGGCAGTTGCTAGTTGGTACCTGGGCTGCCGCCGAGTGGGCCATTCGATTTTATGAGCGGCATGGCTTCCGCTTACTCTCGACAGAGGAGAAGAATCGACTTCTCAGCAATTATTGGAACATTCCCGAACGTCAGGCAGAAACTTCGGTGGTACTGGTGTATACACACAGAACTTCAAGTTAGTGCGATTTTTCTCACGAAATGCCGCTTAAAGTTAGCCTCGCCGAAATTTTTACACTCATCGAACAGGGTAACCCTGTGTGGGTCGATAGAAGAAGCACCGGTCCGGTACGTACGCTATTGCCCGCAAAGATGCTAGCACTCTGAAAATAAAACCTTTTCCGGCGCTTCCACAGACGTGGTTTTCGCTTGGCAGGTGAATTGCAACTGTGCATAAATCACCGCAATTGGAGGTGTTTCATGTCTGCTACTGGCGACGCTGAATTCCTTCGACTGCTGAAGAAAGATGTTGACTACTTTACGAACGCAGTTGAGCACTTCGAAGACTTGATTCCGCAGGTATGTGCGCCCATCCAAGATCAATGGAGATTGCAAGCCCAGTCCCGCCGGAACTTCGCGCTGGAGTTAGAAATTCTTCTGGAAAAGGCGGAAGAGTGTGTGAACACTCCACTGGCGGGAAAAAGAAACTAACAGCGATTTGATTCTGTATGACATCCCTTGCATTAAAGGTCAAAGAGTGAGATCCCGGGGTAGTTGGGAGCACCGTTAATCTTGTCGAAGTACGAAGCAAGTTGTTGAGCCCCGGTTGGAAACCCTCACAAGCGTGGGAGGACGGCACGAGCCCGGTTCGCGAAAGCCCCCGTGTACACCAACGGAGAAGGCGTGGAGAAGCTCAAACTCGGAGCGAAGGTTCGCGTTATCCGCGGACCATGGATGACAAATAAAGGATCATTCCCAGTATTGCAGGCTCTGAATTGGATGAGTGTCTTCTGCCCCCCAGAAGAACCGAACCCAGGTCGAATCCGGTAGAATAAGGGTTTCGATTGGACCTCTTGTTCCGCTACGACCTCATCCTGTCATCGGCGTTACTCGCATGGGCCGCCCCTAAAGGCGTTCTGCCCTACCTCCGCCAGCACCTGTTGGATAAAACTTTCCAGGGCCTCTACCACACCGACGCATTCGATCGTGCGTTGCTGATTCCATATTTTATTGTGCTTGTCTTGCTTGCTGGTTACGGGATGCATCGTTACATTCTGGTTTACCTCTATTACAAACATCAAAAAAATCGCACCACTGAGCCGGCAGCATACTTCGATGACCTGCCGCGCATTACCGTGCAATTGCCCATCTTCAACGAGCAGTATGTGGTCGAGCGATTGCTGGATTCGATCTGTAAGCTGAAATATCCGCGGGAAAAACTTGATATCCAAGTGCTCGACGATTCCACCGACGAAACTGTAGAAGTTGCGCGCAACCTGGTCGAGCGCTATGCCGCGCTGGGAAACCCCATTAGCTACCATCACCGTGAAAATCGCCAAGGCTTCAAGGCGGGTGCGCTGGCGGAAGGCTTGAAGACGGCGAAAGGCAAATTTGTTGCCATCTTCGACGCTGATTTCATGCCATCGGAAGATTTTTTGCTGCGCACCATTCATCATTTCACCGATCCGAAGATCGGCATGGTGCAGACGCGCTGGACGCACATCAACCGCAATTATTCTTTTCTGACACAGGTCGAAGCCATCTTGCTTGACGGGCATTTCGTGCTCGAGCATTCGGGACGCGCGCGTAGCGGAGTTTTTTTCAATTTCAACGGCACCGCCGGAGTTTGGCGGCGCGCTGCGATTGACGAAGCCGGCGGCTGGCAGCACGACACTCTTACGGAAGACACCGATCTTTCCTACCGCGCCCAGCTTAAAGGATGGAAGTTCATCTACCTGCAGGATGTCGAGTGCCCTGCAGAACTACCGGTAGAGATGACCGCGTTCAAGACGCAGCAGGCGCGCTGGGCGAAGGGATTGATCCAGACTGGAAAGAAAATTCTGCCGCGCGTGCTGCGCAGCAACGCGCCGCTGCACACCAAGATCGAAGCCTGGTATCACCTCACTGCAAATCTCAGCTACCCGTTGATGATCGTGCTCTCGGTGTTGATGTTGCCGGCCATGATCATCCGTTTTTATCAGGGATGGTTCCAGATGCTGTTTATCGATCTGCCCCTTTTTCTGGCTTCCACGTTTTCCATTTCCAGTTTCTATCTGGTTTCGCAACGGGAGCTTTTTCCCAAGAGCTGGCCGCGCACGTTGCTCTACCTGCCGTTGTTGATGGCCCTCGGCATCGGCTTAACCATCACCAACACCAAGGCTGTGATCGAAGCATTAATTGGGAAGGAGAGCGCTTTCGCTCGCACGCCCAAATACCACGTGGAATCGAAGAAAGACAAGGTCGGCGCCACCAAATACCGCAGGCGGCTGGGATGGGTGCCCTGGCTCGAACTGCTCATTGGCAGCTATTTCGCGCTTACGGTGTTTTACGCCTTCGAAAACGAGAACTACGTTACCATTCCTTTTCTTTTGTTGTTCGTCTTTGGCTACTGGTGCACAGGTCTGATGTCTTTGCTGCAGGGACGCTTCGCAGGAGTCGTGCTCAGTGCCGAGCCGCACAACAAACCATTTCCTGTGGGAGTGTAGAAATTTGTAGCGCGGTGTCTCGATTGTCGCCTGCCGACGCGGGGACAGCTTAAGCCTCTCCCTGTTCCCGTTCAGAATGATTGTTGACACTCGATAGAGTGTCGAAATGCAAGTTCGCAATGGAGAACTTCCCCGTGCGCGCCAGCTGGCGCGCGCGGGGAAAGAACTGAGCCGCGAGGCCCGGGCC
>Ga0310037_10000174_pt1 | contig 49894 bp, 43 predicted proteins | sample Sb_taG_11_FD_200239 | JGI IMG/M metagenome (GOLD analysis project Ga0310037, IMG submission 200239) | Peat soil microbial communities from Weissenstadt, Germany - Sb_50d_3_AS metaG (v2) (version 2) | ecosystem: Environmental > Terrestrial > Soil > Wetlands > Peat | place: Germany: Weissenstadt... | reverse complement strand
CGGGACATCCGGCCCGGCGTGAGGGCGTCGAGCCCTCCGACCAGGGCGACCATCACGGCCGCCGACGTGCCGGTCGAGCAGCCGGGCGGTACCGCCGAGGCGATGGAGATCTCGGCCGACGTACCGTCGGGCAGCCCGAGCTCCTCGACGGCCGCTTCGAGCAGCGGGTGGCGACCAGGAGGAGAGCCGAGCTCGAAGCCATAGCGATCGCCGTAGCTCTCCGCTTCGAGCACGACGCGGTCGCGCACGGCTCCTGCCTCGTACAGGTTGATCTCGACCTCGACGTCAGGCGACACGCCGATGTTGAAGACCTTCCCGTGACGGGCGAACCAGGTGTCGGTCCATCCGCCGATGTCGCAGATCCGAATGGGTGCCACCGCCCTGACGACCCGCAGTGGCGCTGGTGGGTCACCCATGCCTTCCCATCATGGTCGCCCGGGCCGGGAGCGACAACGACGGACGGGTACTGCGACGAGGGCGCGGCGGCCCTCGGTCAGGCATGATCGGCGCCCATGGACTGCGTCATCGTCTCCCACACGCACTGGGATCGAGAGTGGTATCGGACGTTCCAGGCGCTGCGGGCCCGGTTGGTCGACACCGTGGACTCGGTGCTCGACCTGCTCGACCGGGATCCGGGTTGGAAGTTCGTCCTCGACGGGCAGACCATCGTGGTCGAGGACTACCTGGCGATCCGCCCGGACCAGGCCGACCGACTGGCGGCGGCCTGCCGGTCGGGGCGGCTCGCCATCGGCCCGTGGTACGTGCAGCCGGACTCGCTCATCCCGAGCGGTGAAGCGCACGTTCGCAACCTGCTGGAGGGCCGCCGCGTCGGCGAACAGTTCGGTCCGGTGTCGAAAGTGGCCTATACGCCCGATTCCTTCGGTCACCCGTCGCAGTTCCCGCAGCTGTTCGCCGGCTTCGGCCTCGACGGCTTCTTGTACTGGCGCGGCAACGGCGACGAGATCCGGACCCTGCCTCCCGTCTACCGCTGGGTCGCCCCGGACGGGTCGAGCGTGGTGGCGTGTCATCTGGCGCAGGGGTACTTCAACGCCGCGACGTTGCCGCCCGACACGGCGGCCGCCGTCGCCCGCCTGCGGCGGGCGGGCGACGCGTTGGTGTCGGCGGGAGCGACCAGCCTGCTCTTCCTGAACGGCGTGGACCACGCCTTGCCGGACCACCACACCGGCGAGGTGGCGACGGCGCTCGAACGAGCCACCGGCTGGACGGTGACACGGGGCCGACTGGAGGACTACACGGATCCGGTGATCGCGGCGGCGGGCGAGGCGGACCGCTTCACCGGGGAACTCACCGGTGGCTGCATCACGAATCTCCTACCCGGCGTGTGGTCCTCACGCCTCCGTCTCAAGCTGGCCAATCGCCGGGCCGAGACGGCACTCGTCGGGTGGGCGGAGCCCTGGGCGGCCCTCGGCCGGGTCCTCGGCCTGCCCGACGAGCGGCCCGCGTTGCGGCTCGCCTGGCGGGCCCTCCTACCCAACCAGGCGCACGATTCGATCTGCGGCTGCTCCCAGGACCGGGTGCACGAGCAGATGACGGCCCGCTACGACGAGGCGGAGGAGCTGGCCGACGAGACCACGGCGAGGATCCTGTCGCGGCTGGCCGGCCTGGGAGCCGAGCGGGCCGTTCCCTGGTCGGACGACGTCGAGGTCGGCGTCTTCAACCCCTCGCCGCACCCGCGCACGGACGTGGTGCGCTTCCCACTCGACGGCCATCCCTTCACCGCCTTCACCGAGCACGGTCAGGGAGTGCATCCGTTGACCCTCACCAGCGTCTTTCCCGGCGGTGTGACCGTCGACGACAGCCCAGCGCGGGTGCTGGTCGACGAGGCCCCCGGTCGGGTGACCGTGCTCCCCGACCAGGACCCCTGGACCGTCGAATGGGTCGCCCGCGACATCCCGGCCTTCGGTTGGCGCCGCTACCGGCTCGCCCGGGGTGAGCCCTCGGCGGACGAGGTGGACGACGGGCGCGAGATCAGGGCGGGCGGGGTGACGGTCGCGGCGTCCGACGACGGCACGTTGACCGTCGAAGTGTCAGGCCGGCGCTACGACGGCGTCGGCGCCGTCGAGGACCAGGGAGACCGGGGCGACACCTATGACTTCGACCCGGTGTGGGGAGGGATACGCCTCGATGCTGTCGCGGTGACCCGTCGACGTCATCCGAGCGGCATCGAGGAGCTCGAGGTCGACCGGACGTTCGAGGTGCCAGAGTCCCTGGACGCGGCGCGGACGGCGCGATCGGCCGGGACCGTCCCCCTCAGGGTGTTGCTGCGAGCGCGGGTGGCCGAAGGCGTCGATCGGGTCGACCTCGAGGTCGTCGTGGAGAACACGGCGTCCGACCATCGGCTCCGCCTCGGGTTTCCCACGGGCGGACCCGGAGCGGACGCCACCGCCGCCACCACGTTCGACGTGGCTCCCCGGCCGCCGCGCCCCGCGCCGAGCACCCCCTGGTTCCAGCCCCCACCTTCGACCTTTCCCCACCAGGGTTGGGTGCACAACAACGGCCTCACGGTCGTCGCGCCTGGGCTGCCCGAGGCCGAGGTCACGCCGGAGGGCATCGTCTACATCACGTTGCTGCGCTCCGTCGGCTGGCTGTCGCGACTCGACCTCACCTCCCGGCCCGAGCCCGCCGGACCGGGCGTGCGAGCCCCGGGCGCGCAGTGCCTGGGGGAGATCGCCGCCCGACTCGCGCTCTGCTTCGGTCCAGCGCCTGAGGTCGACGCGTGGGAGGCCGAGCTCGGCCTGCGGGCGGTGCCCGCCGGACCCGAGCCGATCCTCCCGCCGGGTGAAGGCCTCTTCGAGCTCGCGGGTCCCGGCGTCGTGCTCTCGGCGCTCAAGCCGGCCGAGCGGGGCTCCGGGGTCGTGGTGCGCGTGCTCAACGCAAGGGACGACCCCGCTCACGTCTCGCTGCGGTGGCACGGCCCCGTGGGAGAGGTGCAGCCGGTACGCCTCGACGAGGACCCGGTGGACCCCGACGGTGGGCAGCCGGAGCTCCTGGGAGAGGACACCGTGCGCATCGCCGTCCCGCCTCACGCGCTGCGGTCGGTCCTCATCACCCCGTGATCGACGGGCCTGCCGATGAGACAACCCGAGCGTGACGCCCCCTATCTCGCACCGGTAGCCGTTCGGCGGAGTGAGCGTCGTGCTACGGGACCGCTACCGGGTTCCTGGTCCGAGTCCTGCACCCGCCCGACGGCCGACCGATGTCGCCTTCCGGCGGCACCTGACGATCGGCCGCATGTGGTCCGTTACACTCGACGGGGCGCCGGGCGGCTATGGGGCAACGGCACGGTCGGTTGGCGGCGTGGTCCGCCTCGTCGAGCCGCCGCATCCGTTGCGGTCCTGGCGAGTGGCCGGGCATCGCCGCCGCTCCGAGGGCGATCCGCCTCGAAGGTGGTCGGGAACCGTCGAAGAGGGCGTCGATCGAGAACGGCGCTGCACGGAACAGTGAGGTAGTGAGGAGTCGATCGTCATGCCGGTGGAGGTCTCGGACCAGCTGATCTCGTGGGCCAGCGACCTGGACGACAGTGCCCGGCTGCAGGCACTGCGGACGTCGCGCCTGCCCATCCTGGCGGGTCCCGTCGCGCTCATGCCCGACGCCCACTTCGGTATCGGCGCCACCGTGGGTTCGGTGGTCCCCACCAAGGGCGCCATCCTGCCTGCGGCCGTCGGCGTCGACATCGGGTGCGGGATGATCGCCGCCGAGACGAACCTCGTCTCGAGCGATCTGCCTGACGACCTGGGGCGGCTCCACGGACTGCTCCGTGACCACATCCCGGCGGGCGTGGGCCGAGGGCACGAGAAGGGGGAGGGCAGCGAGCCTCGGGCCCTCCGGGCTCTGGGACTGCCCCCAGGCTCGGCGACCGAGCTCACGGCCCGCCAGCGGGAGAAGATCGTGTCCCAGTTCGGGAGCCTCGGATCGGGCAACCACTTCGTCGAGGTCTGTCTGGACGAGCGCGATCGCGTGTGGCTGGTCTTGCACTCGGGGAGTCGGGGCATCGGGAACCAGCTGGCCACGCAGCACATCAAGGCGGCACGGCTCGTGGCGGACGAGGAGGGACAAGTCCTCGAGGACCGTGACCTCGCCTGGCTGGCCGAGGGTCGCCCCGAGTTCGACGCCTATGTGGCCGACCTCCTTTGGTGTCAGCGCTACGCCGCCGCCAACCGGGAGCAGATGATGGAGGCCGCTCTCGCCCAGCTGCGCCAGGTGGTCCACAAGTCGCTGTCCGTCGAGCGGATCAATTGCCATCACAACTACGCAACCCGCGAGGTACATGGCGGCGAGGAGATCTGGGTCACCCGCAAGGGGGCGATCCGGGCCGGCAAGGGTGATCTCGGAGTGATCCCGGGCTCGATGGGCGCATCGTCGTTCATCGTCCGGGGCACGGGCAATCCCTTGTCGTACCAGTCCTGCTCGCACGGGGCCGGCCGGAAGATGAGTCGCAACGAGGCCCGACGGCGCCTGACCGCCCATTCGCTGCAGGAGGCGATGGGCAGCAGGGCCTGGAACGCCGACCTGGCGGACGAGCTCGTGGACGAGCACCCCGAGGCCTACAAGGACATCCGCCAGGTCATGGTCGACCAGGCCGACCTCGTCGAGGTGGTGCACGAGCTCCACCAGGTCCTCAACCTGAAAGGCACGTGACCTCGGAAAGGTTGCCTTTCTCGGGCCGGGACGGCCGCCGAGCGATGCCGCGTCCATGCTCGACGCGGCATCGTCGAATGCAGTAGCTCGCTCCGGGGCCGATCATTCCGTCCGGAGTGTTGCCGCCGGAGCCCGATCGGCCACCATCACCCCCGGGGTCGTGATGAGCAGGCTCGCCACCGCGGCGAGCACGAGCGCCCCGACGACGAGGGCGGCGACGGGCGTGACGGTGACCGGCACCACCCCGATGGAGGAGGCGAAGGCCACCCAGAGCCCGTGGCCCGCCGCGATGCCGAGCGGCACGCCCACGATGACGGCGATCAAGAGGAGGGTGACCGATTGCCAGGCGATCACGCTGCGCACCTGCCGGCGGATCATGCCGAGGGCTTTCAGGACGGCGAAGTCGCGCCGCCGGCGGCGGGCGCCGGCCACGATGGTCGCCGAGAGGGAGATGAGCACAGCCAGTGCCAGAGCGATCGCCAGGGTGAGGGGCTGGCTTCCCATCTGGGCGGCGTTGACGATCGGCGCCCCGAGGACCCGGGGCTGGACGTAGAACCCGCCCGGGATGCCGCCCGGGTCGGCGGCCAGGATGCGATCCTCGACAGTCGTCGCGTCGGTGCCCGGCTCGAGGTCGACGGCCAGGGTCGAGGGGAGGGCGGAGAAGGCCTCGGCGGCGTTGGGGCTGATGGCGCTGAAGTCGACGATGCCCAGCAGGGTGCTCTCCGGCAGCATCGCCCCACGACCGAGCGAGACGTGGTCGGAGAGGGCGACCCCGATCGAGGGCAGCGTGACCACGCCCACGATCGTCAGCCGACGGGCCGTGCGTCCCGTGCCGACCAGCACCGTCTGGCCGACCTGCTTGCCCAGCTGGTGCAGCGTGGTCGCGCCCATCTCGATCTCGTCGGGGCCGCTGATCGACCCACCGCCGATCGGGACGGCACCGGTGTCGTCCAGCGGTCGGCCACTCACGGTGGGCGGCTCCACCTCCCCGCCGTGGGTGGCCAGACCCAGCACCGGCACGAGCTGGCCGTCGATGGTGAGCTGGGTGAAGCCGAACGTCGACCAGCTCCGGACGCCGGCGAGCTCCGGCATGACCCGGTCGAGCACGCCGTCGCCCTCACCGACGTTGGTGGCGTTCACGCTGAGGGGCAGGAAGCTGCCGTAGCCGCCCTCAGTCTGGAAGAGGACGCTCCAGTTCCAGCCGTAGCGGGCGGGGTGGCTGACGAGGCCGTTCAGGCTGGCGCCGAACACCACCGCGGTGACCACGGCCGTGACCGCGATCACCGACCCGACGAGGTTCGCCCGCACGGCCGTCGGCCGCCGGCCAGGAGCGGGCTCGAGGGCGTAGCGGGCGCCGAGGGCGACGCTGGCCGGCAGTCCGATGGACGCCGCGGCAGCGGCACCGAGGGGGAGGCGCTCAACGCCGGCGTCGTGCCACCGGCGGACGGAGCGCCAGGCCAGCAAGCCGAGCAGCGTCAACAGCGCCACCACCAGCACCGCGCCGCCGGCGAGGAGGACCAGGAGGTCGAAGCGCAGGCCGCGGGCCGGGTCGAACCGGCGCACCGGACCGACGGGCGCGAGCGGCGAGACCGCGAAGGCACCGAGCACGGCGAGTCCGACGCCGACGATGATGGACACGGCCGGCCCGAGGGTGCCAGCGAGAGCCGTCTCGAGCCGGCTCATCCCGAGGACCCGCAGTGCGGCCATCTCTGAGCCGGACCGGTCCAGGCGCTGGGCCATCGCCTGGCCGGCCAGCACGAGCAGCGCCAGCGCGGACAGGGCGCCGAGCACCGCCAGCGCCACCGCCTGGGGCCGGATGGCCGCCTGCACCTCCTGGTGTACGAGGTCCATCTGCCGGATGGCGAAGACGTAGCCGCCACCGACGGTCGCCTCGAGGTGGGCCAGTGCCTCCTTCAGGGCCGGGAGCTCGGCGCTGCCCGAACGCAACCGCACACCCACCCAGGAGAACTCGAACTCCTGTCGCATGGTGTTGGTGGCCGCCGTCGGGAGGATGGCCGCCTGTACCTGGTCGAACTGGTCGACGAGGGCGGGCGGGACGTCGATGATGCCCGTCACCGTGAACGTGCGGTAACCGAGGACCTGGTTGGTGGGGGACAGGGCGTCCAGGAGCTGATAGGTGACCCGACCGCCGACGCCTACCCCGAAGAGCCGAGCGAGGCCCGGTGTCAGGGCCACCTCGTCGGTCGAGCGCGGCGTTGGCAGACGCCCGGAAAGGACCGTCGCCCGGTCCTGGGTGAAGAAGGCGCCGGACAACGAGCCGACGAGGTTGTCGTCGAGGAAGCTGTCGTCCACCCGGCCGTGGAACACCGGGTTGGCGTCGAGCCCGACCCAGGCGGCGCTGGCCACGACGCCCGGCAGGGCGGCCACCCGGGCGTCGAGCGAGGTGTCCGGCGAGGGGACGTTGACCATCGCGTCGCTGGCGTTCACCGAGCTCAGGTAGCGGCCGTAGGCGGACTCGGTCCGGCGCGCCCCCGCCAGGGCCCCGAGGGCCACCGTGCCGAGAAGGGCGCAGAGCGCCACGATGACGAGCGACGAGCGCCAACCGCGGCGCCAGGTGGCGCGCCACCAGTAGGACGCCGCGGCCAAGGGACTAACCCCCGACCAACGCTGTCGTAGCCACAGGCAACCCGGTCACGCCCCAACCTCACTGTCACTCGGCCCCTGATCCAAGGCCGCCAGCGGATGCTCGGCCCCCTGGTCGCCGCCGTCGCCGGTCGAGGAACGGACCGCTACCGCCATCTTGGGGCCCACGGAGTGAGCCAGCAAGGGTGTCAGCTCTCTCGTCGCTGTGCGGGTAGCCACCCGACATCCGGAGGAAGACGAGGACGCTGCCCCTCTGTCACCTGGGGCGCCAGGGATCGCGGTCGAGGCCGACGGGTGGTGGCCGGCTGCAACCGGTGTTGGCCCCGCCGTTGCGCGCCGTAGAGCGTCAGGAGAAGTTGGCGATCCCTTGGTCGACCCGCCACCTCCTTGGACCGGACGGCGTGGCCGAGATCGGCCATGACCACCCCGACCTCAGTCACCCTCACGGGCTCGTGAGCCCGCTCAGGCGATGGTCGTCACGTAGGCGCCGACCAGCTGGGCCTCTTGCTGGTCCACGCCGCCCTTCCGACGCTCCGCGTGGCCCTCCTGGAACCGGGCAAAGGCCTCGGTCGACGAGATGGGGTTGACCTCGTCGTCGCCGTGGTCGTGGAAGGAGACGTGGACGAAGGAGTCATCGGCGAGGCGCAGGACGATGTAGCTCACGTTGGACGGCTTCGACTCGTGCAGCTCGGCGAAGACCGCCTCGACGCGGCGCTGGTTCTCGTCGGCGGTCTCCGGCGACCGCATTTCGTACCTCGTCACCAGGCGCTTCTCCATCCGGGGTCCTTTCGGGTCGGCGTCGCCTCATCACCCCGTCCGGGGCGAGGAGGGGCGACGGGCTCTCGGCGGTCCAACCTACGGGGTGGCCGGGTGCCGCCAACCGGTGCGACGCGACCGTCGGTTGGTCAGTCGACCCGGGTGGTGCGCGGTGTCGAGGAGAGCTCCCGGTGGCGGGTGAACAGCTCGGTCGCCCGCCGCTGGACGTCGATCGGGGGCTCGGGAAGGACGACCGGGCCGTCGACCTTGCTCGGCAGAGCGACCGTGGCCGTGCCCGGCGCCGTGACGACGCCACGCTGGTTGGTCGCCCGGAGAGCGATGTCGACGAGGTGGCGTCCTCCTTCCTCGCGCTTGGCGGTGACCTCGCCGGTGATGCGCTGGGTGTCGCCCAGGTAGTTGAAGTTCCGTATCTCGTCGCTCTGGTACATCAGCCAGCCGTCGTCGCCCATCCAGTCGGTCAAACAGTGGGTGAGCCAGCACTCCCGGAGCACGCCGTAGTCGTAGGCCATCGGGTTGCCGACGGCCCGGGCCCAGGCCGAGTCCCAGTGGACCCGCTGGGCCACGTCGGGGATGCCGTACTCGTTCTTCACGTAGAACTTCGGGATGCGCTGCCGGTTCTTGTAGCCGATACGGGAGGCCGAGGGGGCGTAGGGGACGAACCCGTAGCCGCCGGCGTGGAAGACGATCATCTCGGTCTCGGTGAGCGGTCCCTTGGCCATCGTCGGGAGCTCGTCGCCGATCTCCACGTCCTCCCACCACCTCGTGACTGCGCCCCGAGGCTCTTCGGCCGCGTAGAGCGCGTCGATCGCCGCGATGTCCTCGTCGGTGTAGCGGGCCGGCTCGATGTCGGCGTACTTCCCGCGGTCCCGGGCCGTCCGCCGCTCGGCGTAGATGGCGAGCGTGCGCAGGACGGCCACCACCTCGCCCCGTTGGTTGAGCTTGACCCCCCGGATGACCTGGATCACCGAGGTCTCGGCGAACTCGGATTCCTTCACCTCGACCGACTCCAGGCCGCTGAAGGAATAGAGCGTGTCGCCGGGGTAGACCGGCCGGTACCACTCGGCGGAGCCGCCCGACACAAAGACGTGGATACCCCGGAACGTGGGGCGCCGCTTCCCCTCGCCCACCCGGTCCCCCCGCATCGGGGCGTTCAAGATCGTCGTCATGGACGGCGGGGCGATCTGGCTGCCCCAACGGGTGCCCGGGCCGTAGTCGGCGTCGTTCCACAGTGGGTTGTCGTCGCCGACGCCGCGGGCGAAGTTGCGGATGGCGTCGGGGGTGGCCGTCGTCAGGTGTTCACGGGCCCGGCTCGGAGCGTCGACACCGACGAGGGCCTTGGCCGCCTCGATGTCCTCGTCCCGGAACCGGTACTTCGTCGCCTCCTCGAACTCCCTGTCCATCGACGTCATGCCGCTCCCATCCGCGGGGGTCCCGCCGCCGCTCCAGGCGAGACGAGACGAGCCGACCGGTCAGCCCTCGGCGTCGCCGACCTTCTGCGTCCCCTCGGCGGCCGGGATGTCCGGGTTGCAGACGTAGCGCACCGGCGTGATGGCCACGTGGCAGGCGGTGAAGCTGGCGGCCACGGGCTCGACGGCCACGAGCCGGTCGTCGCCCCAGGCGGCGGCGTCGAACGTCGCCAGCTCCGGCCGGCCGCGGTCGGCCCGGCGGAACTCGTACTCGGTGTCCACCTGGACGAGCCGCGGGACCGTGCCCTCGCCGTCCTCGATGCGGGCGAGGTGCATGCCCGGAGGGTACTGGACGTCGTGGCCCGTGACCGGCTGGGGGTCCACGACCGCGGTGTCGAGGATCGACCGTCGGTCGACGACGACGCTGCACTCCACTCGGTCGTGGTAGCGGCGGATGCGGATCTCGCCCGGGTGGAGGAGGAACCCCCACGAGCGGGCGAGCACGTCGGCCACGGCCGGGTTGTCGCAGTACCCCGAGACGAGGAAGGCCCGGGGACGGACCGCCGCCCGGGCGGTGAGACGGGTCTGGACGAGGCAGAAGGGACCGAACTCGCTCTCCTCGACCTTGTAGGCCAAAAAGCTCACGACGGGCGGGATGGTCGGGTTGAGGGCCGGCGGGACGAGGGCCTCGAGGTCGGGCACCGACACCTCGTAGTGGACCTGGAGGATGTCGACGTCCTCGAAGTGGAGCTCGCGCCCGTCGAGGGTCACGGTCGGCACGGCCTCGAGGCGCGGGCGGATGTCGAGGGAACCGGCGAGCGGCATCAGCTCACTCCCACCGCGACCGTCGTGGGTGCCGGCGTCTTGAACTGGGGCATGACCGTCTCGGCGAACAGGCGCATGCTGTCGAGGACGTACTCCTGGGGGAGCACCTCCATGAAGTTCAAGAAGAAGTTGATCCCGTCGTAGCCGACCTCCTCCCACTGCCGGATGGCGGCGGCGACGTCGTCGGGCGTGCCCATCGTCACGCCCTTGAAGGCCTTCGCCGCGTCCCCCGGGCCGCCGGCCTCCCGGCGGAGCGCCGGCAGCAGGCCGGCCGAGGGGTAGGAATGCGTCGCGAGGACCTCCTTGGCCGAGAGGAGCTGCGAGGCCATGTAGCTGAAGATGCTGGCCACGCGGAGCCCACCCTTGCGGGCCTGGGCACCGTCCTCCGAGCACGAGAGGAAGTTGACGGTGTGCACCTTCTCGTTCACGAGCTCACCGACCGGCTCACAGTTCTGGATCCGGGAGCGGTAGACCTTCACCTTCTTCTCGGACTCCTCGAAGCTGCCGGGGGAGAGGCCGAGACAGCCGAGGCCCCGGTCGGCCGCGTCGATCTCGGTGCCCGGTGAGGTCACGGCGACCCACATCGGCGGGTGGGGCCGCTGGATGGGCTTGGGCAGGACGGCCCGCTCGGGCATCGAGAAAGCCCGTCCCTCCCAGCTGAACCGCTCCTGGGTCCACATCTTCGGGATCACCCGGACGTACTCGTCCCAGGTCTTCTTGGTCTCGTCGGGGTCGGCCCGGAACCCGTTGAGCTCGGTCCATGTGGCCGAGCGACCGGTGCCGAGGTCCATGCGGCCGCCGGAGAGGATGTCGAGGACCGCGGCCCGCTCGGCCACCCGGATGGGGCTCTGGTACTGCGGGACGCAGGCCACCACGCCGTGGCCCACCCGGATCCGGCTCGTCGACACGGCGCAGGCCGTGAGGAACATGTCCGGCGCCGGGCAGTGGGAGTACTCCTCCAAGAAGTGGTGCTCGACGGCCCACACGTAGTCGAACCCCAGCTCGTCGGCCAGCCGCACCTGTTCGAGCGCCCGCTCGTAGACGACCCGCTCGGAGTCGGGCGCCCACGGCCGGGGCACCGACAGCTCGATGAAGATACCGAAGTCCACGGGCGGCCCCCTTGACCAGTTTGCTAATCACCACTAACAATATGGTCGCATCGGCCTGGCGTCAATCGGGTACAACCAGGGCCGAAATCGTTATTCACTGCTAACATCTGAGGCCGATGGACGGAGCCGGAAGCGCCGCACCTCCACCCGCCGCTCCCGACGTGGTGGCCCTCACGGCCGCCGGCGGGACGGCCCCGCAGTCGGTGCAGCACGCCCGGACCAAGAAAGGGGCCGAGCGCCGAGCGGCCATCGTGGCCGCGGCCGCCGAGCTGTTCTTGGAGCGGGGCTACCGGGCGACGAGCCTCGACGACATCGGGGCCCGGGCTGGCATCAGCGGGCCGGCCATCTACCGCTACTTCGGCTCCAAGCACGAGCTGCTCATGGTGCTGCTGGAGGAGGCGGCCATCACCTGGCGCCGGTCCGTGGACGAGGTGCTCAGCACCGACGACCCGCCGCTCGTCACCCTGGAGCGGCTGATCGACGCGGCGGTGGCCCTCGAGCTCAAAAACGGCAACCTCCGGGCCCTGCACCACGAGGAGCCCGGCCTGCTCGACGACGACGCGCGGCGGCGCCTGGCCCGGCTCGACCGGGTGACGATGGCCGAGTGGACCCATCTCCTCTGCGAGGTGCGGCCCGGGCTCACCGACGAGGAGGCGAGGGCGGCGGTGGTCATGGTGGAGGGGCTCCTGCGCTCGGTCTCGCGACTCCACGGCGTCGACCGGGACCGGCTGGCCGGCGTCATCAAGGACATGGTCCTCGGCGGGTTGCTGGCCCTCGGCGGGGGGCGCTCGGTCGCCGTGGCCTCCGGCTGAGCCCCGCGGACGGGATCGTGCCGCCGACCGCCCCGAGCGAGGAGGAGTTCCGCGAGGAGGTGCGGACCTTCCTCGAGGCCACCCTGCCGAAGAAGAGCGAGCCGAGGCGCCGGACGGACGACGACGTGGCCGCGGCGAAGGCGTTCCAGCGACAGCTGGCCGAGGCCCGTCTCGCCGGCATCACCTGGCCGCAAGCGTACGGCGGCCGTGGGTTGCCCGGCCGCTTCCAGCAGCTTTTCGACCGGGAGGCGGCGGCGTTCCGGCTGCCGCCGCGGTCGCTCGACATCGGCCTCGGGATGGCTGGCCCCACGATCCTCACCCACGGCTCGCCCGAGCAGCAGGGGGCCTACCTCCCGCCCATGCTCCGGGGCGAGACGGTGTGGTGCGAGCTCTTCAGCGAGCCGGGGTCGGGATCGGACCTGGCGAGCGTCCAGACCCGGGCCGTGCGCGACGGCGACACCTGGGTCGTCGACGGCCAGAAGGTGTGGACCTCGGGCGCCCAGTGGAGCGACCTCGGGGCCTGCCTCACCCGGACGGATCCCGACCGGCCCAAGCGCGACGGCATCACCATGCTCGTCGTCGACATGCACGACCCGGGGGTGACCGTCCGACCGCTCCGCCAGCTCACCGGCGACGCCCACTTCAACGAGGTCTTCCTCGACGGGGCGCGGGTCCCGGCGGCGAACGTGATCGGCGAGGTGCACGACGGCTGGCGGGTGGCCCGGACGATGCTGGCCTTCGAGCGCCAGACGCTCGGGGCGATGGGATCGGGCGGCGGGGCCCGGGGCGGCTTCACCTCGCTCGTCGAAGAGGCGCGGCGGCGCGGCCTCTTGGCCGACCCCGTGGTGCGCGACCGGCTGGCTGCCGTCCGGAGCCGTCAGATGGTGCTGCGCCACCTCGGCGCCTACCTGGGTGCCAGGCGGCGCAGCGACCGCAGCGGCGGCGAGGCCTCCCTGCTCAAGTTGGCGATGGCCCAGGTCCTCCAGGACACCGTGGACCTGGCGGTCGACATCGCCGGCCCTGGGGCGCTGGCCTGGGACGCCGCGTCGAAGGGTGGGGCGCGTTGGGCCACCGGGCTCCTGAACGCCCGCTCGGCCTCGATCGGCGGCGGCACCAACGAGGTCGTCCGCAACGTGATCGCCGAGCGGGCGCTCGGCCTCCCGCGCGACGTGGAGGTGGACCTCGACGTGCCGTTCCGCGAGCTCAAGGTCGGGACGCAGCGTGAGCCCTGAGGCGCCGCTCGGCGGTCTGCGCGTGGTCGAGGTGGGCCAGTACGTGGCGGCGCCGTTCGCCGCCACCCTCTTCGCCGACCTCGGCGCCGAGGTGGTGAAGATCGAGCGGCCGGGCGGGGACCCCTACCGGGCCCACCCGGCTCGCTTCGCCGCCTGGAACCGGGGCAAGCACTCGGTAGTCCTCGACCTCGCCGCCGCCGAAGGTCGGGCCGAGGCCCTGCGCCTCGTGGACGAGGCCGACGTGGTCATCGAGAACCTGCGACCGGGAGCGCTCGAGCAGCTCGGCCTCGACCTCGGCGAGCTGCGGGCCCGACGTCCCAGCCTTGTGACGTGCTCCATCTCGGCTTACGGGCGGACCGGGCCGGCCCGCCACGACCCCGGCTGGGAGCCGCTCGTCCACGGCCGGGCCGGCGCGCAGCAGGGGCTCATGACGGCCGACCGGCCGGTCTGGCTGCCGTTCCCGATGGCCAGCGTGGCCGCCGGGCTGCTGGCCGTGCTCGGGGTGGGGGCGGCGCTCGTCAAGCGGGAGACCACCGGCTACGGCCAGCACGTCGAGACGTCGCTCTTCGAGGCGCTGCTCTTCTTGAACGGCGGGCAGATCTTCCACCGGCCGCGGCACCGCCCGCCCGTCGTGCGCAACGCCCGCTCGCCGATCCTTCGCGTCTACGAGACGGCCGACGGGCGGGGGATCCAGGTCAACCTGAGCGGCACCGAGCGCTGGCGCGAGCTGTGCCGGCTCGTCGGGCTCGACGGTGACGGCGGGCTCGACTTCGCCGACCCCCGCTCGCTCGTGAAGCTCGGCGACCCCGCCTGGTGCGAGGACATGGCGACCGAGCTGGCGACCCGCTTCGCCAGCCGCACCGCGGCGGAGTGGGAGGCGGCCCTGCTCGACACGCCGGCCGCCGCGTCCACGTGCCGGACGCTCGAGGAGTGGCTGGCCCACGAGCAGGCACAGGCCAACGGGCTCCTGATCGAGGTCGACCAACCCGACCTCGGACCGCTCGCCGTCGTCGGGCCGCCGATCCGGCTGCGGACGGCGGCCTCGGGGGCCCGCCCCTCGGCCCGGCGCGGGACCGAGAGCGGCGCCCTGGCCGGCCACCGGGTGATCGACATCTCGAGCTTCTGGGCCGGCCCGTTGGCCGCCCGCCTGCTGGCCGAGCTCGGCGCCGACGTGGTGAAGGTCGAACCGCCGGGCGGCGAGGGCGCCTACCAGATCGTGCCGATCCTGCCCAACATCTACATGGACGCCAACCGCTCCAAGCGCGGGCTGACGCTCGACCTCCGCGAGGAGGAGGACCGACGCCGCCTGTTGGAGCTCGTCGAGGTGGCCGACGTCGTCGTGGAGAACGCCGTCGCCGGCACCTGGGAACGGCTGGACCTCGGCGAGGACCACCTGCGCAAGGTGAACCCGGCCCTCGTCTACGCCCGGGCGAAGGGATTCGGCCTCGAGGGCCCGTTGGCCCCTCGCCCGTCCTTCGACTACGTGGTCCAGGCGGCGACCGGGATGGAGATGACCCAGGGCCGGGGCGACCCGCAGCCGGTGAACTTCACCGCCAACGACTACTGCACCGGCATCCACCTGGCCGTCGGCATCGTGCTGGCCCTCCTGGCCCGGGCCCGCGGCGTCGCCGTCGCGAGCGTCGACGCCTCGCTCATGATGACGGCCACCGTGTTCCAGTCCGAGCACGTGGCCCTGGCCGGCACGCCGGCCGGGCGGGGCGACGAGGTGGGCGAGGGGCTCGGCGGGCCGACGCCGGGGTGTCACCTCTACGAGGCACAGGACGGCTGGGTGGTGGTCTGCGCCGCGTCGCCCGACCAGGAGGCCGCGCTCGGCCGGGCCCTCGCCGTCGACGAGCTCTCGGTCGAGGCGATCGCCGCGGCGGTGGCCGGGTGGCCCGTGCCGCAGGTCATCGACCTCCTGGGTCGCCACGGCGTCCCCGCCGCGGCCAGCGTGCACCCGCGGGCCGTCCCCGACGACCCCCAGATGGTCGTCGGCACGCAGTTGGCCACCGTGCGCCACCCGGCGTCCGGTCGCTTCGTCCAGGTGGGCGTGCCCCTCTGGCTCTCGGAGGACACGCCGGCCGTCAAGGGCCCGGCGCCGGCACCCGTGCGCCACGGTCGCCCTGCGGCGAGGCGATGAAGATCGACGCCGGTCTCGGAGCCGACCTCGGCTCGGTGGCCAGCTGGACGGCGGCGGCTGAAGCAGCGGGCCTCGACGGCGTTTTCGCGTCGGAGAGCGTCAACGACCCCTTCCTCTCGCTGACCCTGGCGGCCGAGCACTCGGAGCGGATCTCGCTCGGCACCGCGGTGGCCATCGCCTTCGCCCGCAACCCGATGAGCCTCGCCTATACGGCCAACCAGCTGCAGAGCTTCTCGGGCGGCCGTCTCGTCCTCGGCCTCGGGGCCCAGGTGCGGGCGCACATCACCCGCCGCTACAGCCAGACCTGGTCGCACCCGGCCGCCCGCATGCGCGAGTTCGTCCTGGCCTTCCGGGCCATCTGCGCCTCGTGGAACGAGGGCACCCGCCTCGACTTCCAGGGCGACTTCTACACCCACACGCTCATGACGCCGCTGTTCTCGCCGAAGCGCCACGAGTTCGGGACGGCGAAGGTGTTCCTGGCCGCCGTGGGTCCGCTCATGACCGAGGTGGCGGGGGAGGTCGCCGACGGGGTCATCACCCACGGGCTCTCGAGCCCGCGCTACTACCGCGAGGTGACCCTGCCGGCCCTCCAGCGCGGCCTCGACACATCAGGGAGGTCCCGGCCCGACGTGGAGGTGACCTGCCCCGGCTTCGTCGCCGTCGCCGAGAACGACGAAAAGATGGCCAAGGCGAGGGCCAGCATGCGCCGCACCGTGGCCTACTACGCCTCCACCCCCGCCTACCGCCCGGTGCTCGACCTCCACGGCTGGGGGGACCGGCAGACCGAGCTCTACGCCCTCTCGAAGCGCGGCGCGTGGGAGGAGATGGGGAAGCTCGTCGACGACGAGATGCTCGACACGTTCACGATCGTCACCTCGCCGGAGCGGTTGGCGGCCGAGGTCGGCGACCGTTACGGCGGGCTGGCCGACCGCATCACGGTCGGGTGGTGGCGCAAGCCCTGGGGGCCGGCGGTGGCCGCCGAGCTCCGATCGCTGTGACGACCGTCCACGGCTTCACCGCCCCCGGCTTCGAGCCCGTGGCCGAGGTGTTGGCCCACGGGGCCACGGTCACGGTCGGTGACCGCGAGCGCCACGCCGACCTCGGCGAGGGCGGCGGAGCCTTCGCCGCCTTCGTGGGCGGCGAGCGGGTGGTCGACCTCTGGGCCGGCGCCGCGGCACCGGGGGTGCCGTGGGCCGAGGACACGAGGGCGGTCGTCATGTCGGCCACCAAGGGGCTCAGCGCGCTCTGTGCCCACATCCTCGTGGACCGGGGCCAGCTCGACCTCGACGCCACCGTCGCCACCTACTGGCCGGAGTACGCGGCGGCCGGCAAGCAGGACACGCTGGTCCGCCAGCTGCTCAGCCACCAGGCCGGGTCCATCGCTATCCCCGGGGCCGACGACCTGCTCTCCTGGGACGGCCGGGGCTGGGCCGACACCCCGGCGATCGCCGCGGCCATCGCCGGCGGCCCGCCGGCCTGGGCGCCGGGGTCCCGTCACGGCTACCACGGCCTCACCTTCGGCTGGCTCGTGGGCGAGCTCGTCCGTCGGCTCACCGGCCTCAGCCTGGGCACGTTCTTCGCCGCCGAGGTGGCCCGGCCGCTCGGCGTCGACTGTCGCATCGGGACACCGGCCGCCGCCCAGGGCGGCGTGGCCCGGGTGATGGAGTGGACCCCCCGCCCGCCGGGCCGCTCGGCCACGGCCCGGCCCCTCGACCCGGCGTCGTGGTCGGGCATGGCCGTCCTCGGCGGCCGCCACGGCCACCTGTTCGCCGACGAGCACGGCGACGCCAGGTTCGCCGACTTCATGAACACGCCGGCGGTGCTCGAGGCCGAGATCGGCGCCATCGGGGCCACGGCTTCGGCCCGCGGCCTCGCCCGGGTCTACGCCGAGGTGGCGACGGGTGACGAGCTCGTCTCGCCGCGTTCGGTGGGCGTCCTCGGCACCGAGCAGGTCTGCGGCCCCGACGCCGTCATGCGCGTGCCCACGCGCTGGGCCGTGGGCTACACCCGCGAGCCCCCGGCCCTCGCCCCCGGGCTCCCGCGCCAGCACGGCCCGAACGACGCGGCCTTCGGCCATATGGGGGCCGGCGGCCAGGTGGCCTTCGCCGACCCGGTCCAGGGCGTCGCCTGCGCGTTCGTGCGGAACCATCTCGAGAACCAGGCCATGCCGATTCTCGGCGCCACGCTCGTCGACACCCTCTACCGGTGCCTCGGTGACCGCCGTGGCTGAACCGCGGCCGGACCGCCCGGACGAGGGCGGAGCGACGCGGTGACGTCAGGGATACGGTGACCGTCCATGTACGCGGCGAAGCACGCTGAAGCACACCCCGACCGGCCGGCCATCATCATGGCGACCAGCGGCGAGGTCCTGACCTTCGCCGAGTACGAGGCCGCGGCGAACCAGATGGCCCAGATGCTCCGCCAGACCGGTCTCCGGCACCGGGACCACATGGCCATCTTCATGGACAACGACCCGCTGATGCTGGTGGGCGAGGCCGGGGCCGAGCGGACTGGCCTCTACTTCACCTGCGTGAACTCCTACCTCTCGGCCGAGGAGGTCGCCTACGTCGTCAACGACGCAGAGGCCCGGGTCGTCCTCACGTCGGCCGCCAAGGCCGACGTCGCGGCCCAGCTCCCCGGGCAGTGCCCGAACGTCGAGCGGTGGTTGATGACCGGCACCGGCGGCGTGGCGCCGGCCCCCTTCGAGGCCTGGGAGGAGGCGGTGGCCACGCAGCCCACGGGCCCGATCGCCGACGAGCAGCTCGGGACGCCGATGCCCTACTCGTCGGGCACCACCGGCCGGCCGAAGGGGATCCTCCGCCCGCTCGGCGAGGCCCATCCAGGCAAGACCACGCTGGCCATAGCGGCGATCACCGCCATGTGGCGCTTCCGAGACGGCATGGTCTACCTGTCGCCCGCCCCCCTCTACCACGCCGCCCCGCAGGTCAGCGTGGCCCTGACGCTGCGCCTCGGCTCCACCGCCGTCGTGATGGAGCACTTCGACCCGAGGCAGTACCTCGAGCTCGTCGGCCGCCACCGGGTGACCCACTCCCAGGTGGTGCCGACGATGTTCTCCCGCCTCCTCAAGCTGCCCGACGCCGAGCGCGAGGCGGCCGACGTCTCCTCGCTCGAGGTGGTCATCCACGCCGCCGCCCCCTGCCCGGTGCCGGTGAAGGAGCAGATGATCGAGTGGCTCGGCCCGATCATCATCGAGTACTACGCGGCCACCGAAGGCAACGGCGGAACGTTCGTCGACTCCGAGGAGTGGCTGACCCACAAGGGCACGGTCGGGAAGGCCATGGCCTGCGAGATCATCATCCGGGACGACGAGGGCAACCCCCGCCCCACCGGCGAGCCGGGGACCGTCTGGTTCCGGGGCAACACCGAGTACGAGTACTTCAACGACCCGGCGAAGACGGCCGAGTCACGGTACGGCGACACGAGCACCGTCGGCGATGTCGGTTACCTCGACGAGGAGGGCTACCTCTACCTGACCGACCGCAAGTCCTACATGATCATCTCGGGCGGCGTGAACGTCTACCCGCAGGAGACCGAGAACCTGCTCATCACCCACCCGAAGGTCATGGACGCCGCGGTCCTCGGCGTCCCCGACGACGACCTCGGCGAGGTGGTGAAGGCGGTGGTCCAGCCGGCCGACGGCGTCGTGGCCGACGCCGAGCTCGAGCGCGAGCTGATCGCCTTCTGCCGGGAGCACCTGGCCCACATCAAGTGCCCGCGGTCGATCGACTTCGAAGACGAGCTGCCCCGCCTCCCGACCGGCAAGCTCTACAAGCGCCTCCTCCGCGAGCGCTACTGGGGCGACCACGCCACGAGGATCCTTTGAAGCGCGGACCGGGGCGCTCAGCCGTCGAGGGGGATGCCGAAGCGCTCGTGGTAGAAGGCGAAGGCTGAGCGCAGGGCCGGCACGTTGAGGCCGAACACCGCGGGGTCGGGCCGCGGCGCCTGCCGGCGGTCGGCGGCGCTCTCGGCCCACCAGGCGGCCATGCGCTCCCGGGTGTCGTCGGTCAGCTCGTCGCCCATCTCGGCGTAGAGGACCTCCATGGCCCCGATGGGGTCCTTTTGCACGCCGGCGAAGGAGACGTCGAAGAAGCGGTCCTCGTTGCCGTCGTCGCGGAACCCGATGACCCGCCGCAGGGACTCGGACCACAGGTCGGTCTCGTGGCGGCCGAGGGCCAGGAGGTCGAGGTGCTCGAGGAGGGGTCCGCCGAGCGCCTGCTTCAGGGCGCAGAGGGAGGGGAGCACGCTCCCGATGTCCCGGTGGGTCATCACGAACCGGGCGTCGGGGTAGACGGCGTCGAGGTCACCGATGAAGGGCATGTGGGCGGGTGACTTCAGCCACCAGCGGGTCGGCGGGCAGTGCCACTGCAGCAGCTTGAGCACCCGTCGGTGGTAGCGGAACGAGGGCGTCATGTCGCACGAGAGCAGCCACTCGGTGTAGCTCGGGATGAGGGCCATGCCCTCGAACACCTCGGAGCGGAAGTCGAAGGCCGTGACGAGGATGCACTCCTGGGGCCCCGTGGCCGAGCTCGGCAGCATCCCGGCGAAGTCCGGGAACATGGCGTTCGACATGTCGATCCCGGCCTGGCTGTCGGCGATGCGGGGGTCGCTGTCCTCGGTGGCCGTCTCGGGCGGCGGGCACGGCGACGAGGCCTCCCAGGTCCGCAGCGACCGGCGGGCGCGGTCGGCGGCCAAGAGGAAGCTGAGCGCGGTCGAGCCGGTGCGGGGCAGGCCCAGACCGAACAGCGGGGCCACGATCTCCTGGTCGTCGATCTCGGGGTGCTCGGCGTAGACCTGCTCGATCTGGAGGCGGTTCCCCAGGTAGCCGACGATCTGGTCGGCGAAGACCTGCTCGCCGAGCTCGTTCAGCGACCCCTCGGTGTTGAGCGCCCGCACGAGGGCCTCCAGGCCCTCCTGCCAGGTGTCCTCGCCGAAGTCGTCGAGGCCCGCGTCCTTCCGGGCCCGCGCCACCAGTTGGTCGACGTCGAGCATGCGGCCGGTACCCGGTCAGTCCTCCAGCTGGTCGACCGGGATCGACCGCTCCATCATCCCGTAGGACTCCTCGCCGTCCCAGCGGTAGCGGACGCCGGCCTGCTGAAGGGCCGGCGCGAACTCGTGACTGGTCCCGCCCGGCATCGACGCAGTGAAGACGGTCTCGCCCTCGATGCGGACGTCGCCGTCGTCGGTGCGGAGCGTGAGCGAGACGTCCTCACCGAAGGGCTGGAGTCGGCGGAGCCACGGCGCGTCCACGAGGACCGCGGGGATCAGGTGGTCGCCCAGGAAGACGAAGCCCTCGTTGTAGGTCGGGGCTCCGTCGGTCCGCTCCGGGAAGGCCAGCGCCCCGAAGCCCTTGCCCGACGGGAACAGGGCGCTCGGCCAGCAGTGGCCCCAGAAGCCGCCGGTGTCCCGCGGCCCCTGCCGGTGGATGCGCAGCGCCGTGCCCTCGAACGTCCACGTCTCGTCACCGAGGCTCACCGTGCCCCGTGAGGTGCACAGCTGCTCGTAGCGGGGGCTGATGAAGGCGCCGGCGAAGCCCTCGTCGAAGAGCTCCTTGGATGCCTTGCTGAGCGTGCCCGAGACCCAGGGCGGGGCGGCGCACGTGAGCTCTACGTCGACCCGGAGCGGGCGCTTCGGGCCGTCGTAGTCGCCCTTGGCCAGCGCCGCCGCGGTGGAGTCGAGGGCCGTGCCCTCGTAGGTCATTGTGAGCGTCTTGAACGGCTCGACGCAGCGGAACTCGAGACCCCCGGCGGCGAAGGTCCGGCAGATGCCGTCGTCGTCGACCGGCGACCGTCCCTTGCCCCCCTCGCGCACGATGGCCGTCCGTCCATCGGGCAGGCCGATGTTCACCTGGAGACCCCGCTGGTCCCACGACTCGGCGACCGCCTCGATGCCCGCCCGCGGGATGCCGACCTGACCCTGGTCGTCGGAGATCCACATCGAGGCGCTCTCGCGGAACTGGGGGTCGTCGGGCTGCTTGGCGAAGAAGAAGTCCTCGGACGGGTCCATCCCGCCGGTGAGATCGACAGCCATGGCGCCCTCCCTCTCTCGTGATCCGAGGCGAAGTCCCTGGGGCGGGGCCCCGGCGCACCGGTGACCCGGCGGACCGCGCCAGACAGTACGCCATGGTCTGCCCGGGGCGCCCGGGTGCGGTGGCGCGTGAAGATCCGCCGCGCCTCGGCCCCCGACGGAGGCCGCCGGCCCCGTCTCCTGGCGCAGGCTCCTGGCGCAGGACGGACCGGGGTGGGCCGATGCTCGTGCCCTCCCAGGAGGCGCTGCTGCGGCGCTCGGCGAGGGGCGGCTACTCGGCCCGGAGGAGCAACGCCGTGGGCGTGCGGGCCGCCAGGCGCCCGGGGACCATGGCCACGAGGTTGGCGAAGACGAATGCCCCGAGTGCCACGATCACGACGGAGCCGGCGGGCACCGTGGGGTACGGCACGGCGGAGATCCCTTGGGCGAAGAGCGTCCACAGCCACCGGCCGAGGGCGACGCCGATCGGCACGCCGGCGACCACCCCGACGACCGCGGCCACCGAAGCCTGCCAGCCGACCGTCGACGCCAGCTGCCGCTCGGTGAAGCCGAGGGCCTTCAACAGGGCGAACTCACGCCGTCGGGACCGAACGGAAGCGACGAGGGTGAGCCCGAGGGCCACCACGGCCCCCGCCGCGAGGACGCCGGCGAGCACGAACGGCGTGGACCCGAGCGTGTGGTAGTCGGCGATCGCGGCCGGCCGGAGCGGGGCGACCACGCCGCCGACCGGGCCGTCGGGATCCGACCCCCGGTTGAGCACCCTCGTCACCTGCTGGAGCGAACGGAGCGCCGCCGGCCCGCTCACCCCCTTCTTGATCGTGATCAGGGCGGCGTTCGGCCCCGGGACCGCGCTCCCCTGCTCGTTGAGGGCCTGGCGGGGGAAGAGCGACGGCGACATGACCGCGCCGGTGCCCATCTGGAGGTTCGGCGACCCGGACCCGCCGATCGTCGGCAGCGTGGCCGTCCCGACGATCCGGAGCCTGATCCGGGCGCCGGTCCGCCGGTTGGTGACGGCGGTGACGACGTCGCCGACCTGCTTGTGCAGCTGGCGCAGGGTGGCGCTCCCGAGGACCACCTCGTCGGGCGCGGCGAGGGCGTGACCCGAGAGGATCGGGGGACCGACCGGCGCGTTCGGGCTCGAGGCCAGGACCGGCACGCTCAACCCGTCGATGAAGGCAAACGTGAAGTAGACGCCGGACCAGGCGCCGACGTCCTGGTCGCGGTTGAGCAACGTCGCGGTCTCCGCGGCCGGGAGGTCCTCGGCGGCCGAGAAGCCCGACAGGAGGGCGTAGTTCCAGTTCCAGCCGTAGAGGGAGGGCCGTGACACGAGAGCGTTCAAGCTGGCGCCGAACGTGATCGACGTCACCACGACCACCACGGCCAGGACCGCGCCGAACAGCGCCGACCGGACCGGGGCGACCCCGCGGCCCGAGCCGAGCCCGAGCGCCGAGCGGATGCCGGTCACCGCCGCCGGTGAGAGGCCCGAGGCCGAGGCGGCCCGGGCGACGCTCGAGCCCTCGGTCGACCCCGATGTCCGCCGAGCGAGGCGGTGGGGCGAGAGGCGGTAGGCCATGACGACCGCGGCCGAGGACAGCACCGCGACCAGCACGAGGAAACCGAACCCGAGCACGGTCCAGTCGAAGGCCACACCGGGGTCCGGGTAGACGGAGCGGACCGGCCCGATCGGGGCGAGGGGTGAGAGGGCCACGGCCACGCCGACCGCGAGGACCGCGCCGACGATCACGGCTCCCACGATGCCAACCAACCCGTCGGCCACGGTCATCGCCGGCGAGGCCCCGAGGGCCCGCAGCGTCGGTCCGTCGTCGGCACTCCGCCGGACCAGTCGGCTCACGACCTGGGCGCAGATGAGGAGGGTGGCGAGCGCGGCGAGCACGCCGAACACAGCCCAGGCGATCGCTTCGGGGCGGATGGCGCCCTCCGCCTTGGCGACGTAGGGGGCGTCCGTCTGGCTGCCGCCGATCGACCCGAGATAGGGGAGGTGCTTGCGCACCGAGGCCACGACCGCCGCCACGTGACGGGCGCCACCCCTCAGTTGGAGCGCGACGTAGGAGTAGTAGGCGCAGCAGTTCTCAAGGCGTCGGGTGAGCGCCGGGGTGAGCACGGCGAACTGGTTCCCGAGGGCGCCGTCGTCGTCCTGGACGACCTGGAAGGCAGCCTCCACGATCCCGACCAGCTTCAGGCGGACAAGGAGCTCCGGCCGGTCGGTCGGATAGCCGGCGTAGTTCGGCGACGTCACCTGGGCGTCGGTGAAGAAGGCCACCGGCAGGGTCGAACCGAGGTGGAGACCCTCCTCGGCCGCCGCCCCTCTCGACATGACCATCTCGTCGAGGCGGTGGGGATCCGCCAGCCGGCCCCGGAGCAGCGTCACCTTGTCGTCGGCGGTGTAGTACCCGTTCGTGCTCCCTTCGAACGCCGGCGGCGCCTCACCGGGGACCGTCGGCCCCTGGTGACCGAGAACCTGCAGCGTGCCGTCGAAGCCGACGACCTCGGCTGCGCGGCGCACGCCGGGGTCCCGGGCCACCACGCGAGCCACCTTCGGGGAGTAGCCGGCGCCCGAGATCGGCAGGAACTCGGTGAAGAGCTCCACGTCGGAGGGATTGGTGCTCGCCAGGTAGGTGGGGAAGGAGGACTGGGTGCGGCGGGCGCCGGCGATGGTCCCCATCGCCACGCCACCGACCACCCCGAGGAGGAGGGCGAGCCCGAGGTAGCCGGACAACCGGGGGCGCAACGTGACCCGGAAGCGGTAGCCGAGATAGCGCAGGACCGACCCCGTCACGGCCGATCTCCCGCCCCGCGTCCTCGCCGCAAGCCCGTCCCCTCCACCCGACCGCCGGTCCTCTCGCCCCCCTCCAGTGTGCCCGAGCAGGGCCCAGGGCCACAGGTGGACACCTGGCCGATCGGCCTTCGTGTCAGCACCAGGGCCGACCGGCCCCCCCGGGGTGCGGGTCGGGCGGACCGATCAGTCGGTCGAGGCGCCGAGCCCCCGGGTGACGAAGTTGATCGCCGCCTCGATGAGCGAGTCGTCCGCCGCCTCGGGGTCGAGCACCCGGAGGAAGGAGATGCCCCGGAACAGGATCTCGACGAGCCGCGCCGTCTGCGTCGAGGACTCCGTGGGCGGCATCCCCCAGCGCGCCCGTTCGGCCTCGATGATCTCGGCCAGCGCCCGGACGCCCTCGTTGTCGAGCCGGTTGAGCTGCTCGCGGGCCGAGGGGTTCCGCGCGGCGTAGAGGCAGAACTCCTGGTAGAGGAGGGCCAGGTTCGTGTCGGACTTGGTGGCCTCGTTGCGGAGCAGGTCGACGAAGTCCGAGAGGCGCTCTTCGGGGGGCACGTCGGAGTCGACGAGGGTGGCCCGCAGGGCCGCCATCTCGCGGTCGAAGTTCGCCCGGTAGAGGGCGAGGAAGAGGTCCTCTTTGTTCTTGAAGTTCGAGTACACGGCCCCCTTGGTGAAGCCGGCCACCGCGGCCACCTCGTCGAGGGTGGCCCCGTAAAAGCCCCGCTCGGCGAAGACCTGGGCGGCCGCCTGGAGCAGGTGGTCCCGGGTCTGCTGCCGGCGCCGTTCGGGGGTGAGGGGTTCGATGGCCATGGGCTTGTGCTCCCAATGAGAATATTACATACTAATCAGTATGCAGGATGTTCAATGGTATGAGGTGGGCTGGTACGGCGGGCTGGAGGGCGCCCGAGCCCACCGGGCGGCCGTCGACGCCCGGGGCCTCGTGCGTCGCTTCGGGTCGACGACCGCGGTCGACGGGGTCGACCTCAGCGTCCCCCGGGGCGAGATCTACGGCTTCCTCGGTCCGAACGGTGCGGGCAAGACCACCGTCGTGCGCATCCTGTGCACGCTCTTGCGCCCGACGGCCGGCCGGGCCCTCGTCGGTGGTTTCGACGTGGTGGAGGAGCCCGAACGGGTGCGCGTCCACATCGGGGTGGCCCTCCAGGAGGCGGCCCTCGACCCCCGCCAGACCGGTCGCGAGCTGCTCGCCCTCCAGGGCCGCCTCTACGGTTTGACCAAGGCCGAGATCCGGCGGCGCCTCGACGAGGTGCTCTCCCTCGTGGACATCGGAGCGGCGATCGACCGCCTCATCGGAACCTACTCGGGCGGCATGCGCCGGCGGCTGGACCTGGCGGCGGCCCTCGTGCACAACCCCGAGATCCTCTTCCTCGACGAGCCCACCACCGGGCTCGACCCCGAGAGCCGCAACCACGTCTGGACCGAGGTCCGCCGGTTGAACGCCGAGCTCGGGATGACCATCTTCCTCACCACCCAGTATCTGGAGGAGGCCGACGCCCTCGCCGACCGGGTCGGCATCATCCACCAGGGGCGCCTCATCGCCGAGGGGCCGCCGGACGAGCTGAAACGGGCCGTCGGCCAGGACGTGATCGTGGCCGAGGTGCGCGGGCACGACGAGGGCGCCCTCGGGGCGCTCCGCTCCCTCGACGCCGTGAGCACCGCCACCCGGAGCGGCGACCGCATCGTGGTGGCGGTCTCGGACGGCCCGGCCGCCGTCAGCCCGGTGGCCCTCGTGCTCGGCCGTTGCGGCCTTGAGGTCTCGAGCATCACCCTGCGCTCGCCCTCCCTCGACGACGTGTTCTTCGAGCTGACCGGGAAGGCCGACGGGCCCGTCCCGGCGACCTCGAGCGTGGGGGCCCGGTGACGACGGCCGTCCTGCCCGCCGTCCACGGCCGACCGGCCGGCTACCTGCGGGACCTGCGGTCGATGGCTGGCCGGGCGCTGCGGCAGCTGCCCCGCGAGCCCCTGGCCGTCCTCCCGGCCATCTTCATCCCGGCCTTCTTCTACACGGTGAACCTCGGGGCGCTCGAGAACCTGGCCCGCGGCTCGGCCGGGTTCAGCTACAAGGCCTTCCTCCTGCCGATGGCCATCGCCTTCGCGGTGACCGGGATGTCGCGGGCCCAGATGCTCGTCTCCGACGTGGTCGACGGCTACTTCGACCGTCTCGTCCTCACGCCGGTCCGCCGCTCGGCCCTCCTCCTCGGCCTGATGGTGGCCGACGTCGTCATCATCGTGCTCCTCTGCCTGCCGGTCCTGGCCATCGGCTTCGGCGTCGGCATACGCTTCTCGACCGGTCCGGCCGGCATCCTCGTCTTCCTGGCCGTCTCGGCCCTCTGGGGCCTGGCCTTCACCGGCTTCCCCTACGCCGTGGCCCTCTGGACCGGCAGCCCGGCCGCGGTCGGCGCCAGCTACGTGGTGTTCTTCCCCCTCTTCTTCCTCTCCGACGCCGTCGTGCCCAAGCAGTTGGCGACCGGTTGGTTCTCGACCATCGCCACCTACAACCCCATCACCTACCTGCTCGGCGCGCTCCGTTCGCTCATCAGCGGGGGGTGGCAGACCGGGCCGCTGCTCGAGGGCCTCGCCGCGCTGGGCGGCCTGCTCGCCGTCAGCCTGTCGCTGGCCCTGCTCGCCCTGCGGAGCCGGACCAACCGCGGGAACTGACGCCGTCAGGTCCGGGCGAGGGCCCGGGCGGCGGGTACGTTCCCGATGTGCTCCGGACCGTCGCCGTCGAGGTTCGCAACTGGACGCGGGGTCCGGTGGGCAGCGGGGCATCGACGTGACGTCGGTTCCCGGCCCGGGCCCCTACCAGCGGTCGTTGTCCTTCGGCGGCCGGCTCCGGACCTTCGTCGTCTACGTGCCGCGGGGCGGCGGCCGCGGAGGACCGCGGCCGCTCGTCCTCAACTTCCACGGCGGCGGCAGCAACGCCGTGCAGCAGCAGCGCTATTCGGGGATGAACACCACCGCCGACCGGCACGGCTTCGTCGTGGCCTATCCGGACGGGACGGGGGCCATCCCCGGCCAGCGCCGGCTGCTGACGTTCAACGCCGGCGGGTGCTGCCCGCCGGCCACGAGGAACCGGGTCGACGACGTCGGCTTCGCCGAGGCCATCGTGGCCGACGTCGAGCAGCACGTGCCGCTGGACCCGCGGCGCATCTACGCCGCCGGGATGTCCAACGGGGGCATGATGGCCCACCGCCTGGCGGCCGAGTCCGGGCGGGTGGCTGCCGTGGCCTCGGTGGCCGGCCAGCTCAACCTGGAGCCCTTCGCCCCCCGACGGCCCGTCTCGGTCATGGAGTTCCACAGCGTCGACGACGCCCGGGCCCGCTACGAGGGCACGTCGAGGAACGCCTTCTTCGGCAGCCGGCGGCGGCTGCGGTTCCCGCCGGTCCAGCAAGGGATCGACCGCTGGGTGGCGACGAACGGCTGCCCGCCGACGCCGGTGGTGGGCGAGACCATCGCCGGCGCGCCGACCAGCATGAACGAGGGCCAGACGGCCACCAGGTTCACCTACGGCCCGGGCCGGGACGAGAGCGAGGTGGTCCTCTGGCGCCTGACCGGGGCCGGTCACGTCTGGCCCGGATCGACGAGGAACCTCCCCCGGCTCCTCGGGCGGCCCACCACGCTGGTCGACGCCAACGAGGAGATATGGGCCTTCTTCGCCGCGCACCCAGCGTCGTGAGGGGGCCCCGCCGCCGGCCCGGCGGGACGTGGGATCCTTCTGCGAGGAGCACCGAGGAGAAGCCGGGAGGTGACGCGTGGCCGACCAGGTTGACGTGTGGGTGTGGCCCCAGCTCATGTTGGCCCAGGGGGCCAACGTGACGTTCGAGCACTGGGTCAACGACGCGGCGGGGAACTCGCTGATCGACCCGGACCACTGGTACTGGATGAGCTCGGTGCCGGACTACGACCCCGACCAGTTCCCCGACGGCCCGGCCCTGGCCACCGGGGTCGAGATCACGAGCCAGTACGCCTACCGCGCCTATGAGGACCCGGCCGGCGGTAACAACGCCGTGTGGAAGGCGACGTGGCAGACGCCCTCGGGCCCCGAGGAGGGTGTGACCTGGTTCCGGCCCCGGCTGCTCGTGGCCCCGGGGTTCTGACGATGCCCCGCGACGTGCACGTGGTCTTCGACGACGACGGTCGGATCTTGGCGCTGGCCGACGCGGCCGAGGTGACCGACGCCGAGGGCCGGACCTTCGGCCACGAGCCGGTCGAGCGGTCCGGACAGCACGCCGTCCGTCTCACGCTCGGCGACGAGGAGCTCTCTCACGGCCCGGCCAAGCTGGTGGCGGACTTCGAGATCGACCGCACGGCCTCGCCGCCGGCATTGCGCCGACGGGGCCACTGACGCCCAACTCGACAGCGCCGCTGAGCTGCCCTGACGGCCCCCGTCGGCCGCCGCCCGCCCCGCCGCGGCAAAGGCCGTCGATTAGCTTTCGTCCCCGTGGCGGCCGTGCTCGCGACGAACCTGGCCGGCACCTGGTGGGAGTACCTCGTGCTGTTCCTCGGGGTCATGCTCTCGTGGGCGGGCGTGCCCTTCATCGGCGCCGCGGCGGCCGGCGCGGCGGGTGTGGCGGCGAGCCAGGGGAAGCTCAACCTCGGGGCCGTGATCGTGGTGACCACGATCGCCGGCGAGGTCGGCGGGCTGATCGGCTACGCCATCGGGGTCCGGTGGGGCCGTGAGCTCCTGGACCGGCCGGGCAAGCGGCAAGCCGGCCGTCAGAAGATGCTCGAACGGGGCGAGGCGGCCTATGCCAAGTGGGGTCGGCTCGCCGTCTTCTTCACCCCGGCCATCATCTCGGGCACCGCCAAGATGCTCCACGGGCAGTTCGTCCTCTGGAACTTCATCGCCTCGCTTTTGTTCGCCCTCTCCGTCGTCTCGAGCGCCTACGGTCTCGGCCGGATCCTGACCGGGCACACCTCCCCCCACGACATCCTCATCCTGGTCTTCGGCCTGGCCGTTGGGGCGTTCATCGTCTTCCTCTTCGTCCGCCGCCGCCGCCGCCGCAAGGTGGCGGAGGCCAGGTAGGGCCGGATCGCGGTGGCCCCACCCCCGTGGGACGACCTCGCCGAGCGGCTCGGGGCCCGGCTCCGAGTCGTCACCTCGCCCCTCGCCCCGTGCCTGGTCGACCCTTCGGCCGCCGCCGCTGCGCAGGCCCTGCGGGACCTGGAGAACCCGTTCGCCATCTCGGACGAGCCGGGCGGCTGCCACACGACGGGCCGCGTCCACCACGGCGTCGGCAGCGACCTGCGCTGAGTGGCCACCCGCCGACTGAAGTCAGCTGGAGGGGCGTCGAACCCTCATCAGGCTTCCGGAAGAGCGGCAAAGTCCCGCTTGGCCTGGCGGTACCACCCCATGCCCTTGATGGGGTTCTTCCATCGGCCCTTCATCTCCTTCAAAGCACTTTCGTGCGTCGTGTCACCCTTGGCGACCATCTCATTCAGATGTCGATCTTGCGCCTTTATGACCTCGTCTGCGGTCATGCCCTGGTGCGGAGCATCGCACGGGCCACCCAGTTGTTGACAGGTCATGGTCTTCATGGTCTTCGTTTCCTTTCAGTCTGTCGGACCGTCACTGGAATGCCAACGTGGTCCGAACCCATCAACCTCGGGACTTCACCCGGACACGGACGATGTCCATGGTCGCCAACACGTCTGGGTCGGCGATCAGCTCGACCTCGCGCACCAGGCCGGACTCGACATGGAAGACAAAGGCCACCTTGATCGACCCGGCGTGGATCCAGGCGGCGCCAAGCTCACCATCGATGGTGACTGGTGCCGCCCCCCGGACGCCATTGAAACGAGCAGCCACGGCGGCTGCGCCGTCATAGACAGGATCCGTGCCCGTCTTCTGTCCGACAAGGTCGGCCCGCATGACGGCGTCCGGTGCGAGGAGCAACAACAAGGTGCCGAGATCCCCACCGCGGGCGGCAGCGAGGAACGCGTCGACGACCCGCTGGCTCTCGGCGCGCGCCGCTTTCGACGCCGCCGGCTCCGGCACGCCCTGCACCTTGCGCCGCGCCCGGCTCGCCAACTGGCGCACGGCGGTGCCCGAGCGCCCCATGACCGCGCTGATCTCGTCGAACGGATAACCGAAGACATCGTGCAGGACGAACGCCGCCCTCTCCGCCGGCGCCAGGGCATCGAGGACGACCTGCATCGCGTCGCCCGCCGTCTCGGCGAGCAACGCGTCGGCCTCCGGGTCGACCGGACCGGGGTCGGCGGGTACCTCGCCCTCGACCACCGACCGGGTACGTCGCTTGCGGAGCTGGTCAAGGCACAGTCGCGTCACGACGGTCGTGAGCCAGGCGGGCAGGTCGTCGATGTTGTCGGTGCGTGAGAGCCGAAGCCAGGCTTCCTGCAGGACGTCGTCCGCATCGGCCTCCGACCCGAGTATCCGGACGGCGATCGCCGTCAACCGGGGCCGCTCTGCGTCGAAATCGGTCACTTCCATCGATGTCACACCATGTTGACGCAGGCCACGACGGGAATGTGACGGATACGCTCACGACGAGGGAAAAGTCATGGTGGCACGCCATATGGAAGTGCCGGTAGATGGGGTCAGGCGGCCGCCGTCGTGCTCGTGGGGTGCCGCTTGGCCGGCGGTGCGAGGAACTGCTCGACGGCCTGGGCGATGCCAGCGGCGATCACCTGCTGCCCCTCTCCGCTGGCGGCGAGCGAGGCCTCGAAGGGGTCGGTGATGAAGAGGGGCTCGATGACCGCCCCGGGCATGAGGCTGGGCGTCGTGGCGTAGGGCGGGGCCGCCGGACCCAGGAGCAGCAGATGCCCGTAGTTGGCGGCACCGATGGCGAGCGGGCTGTCCGAAGAGGTCGGCACCGAGGAGCCGACGTCGGAGTCGGGCAGCACGCCGGCGTTGGGAACGCCCCAACCCTGGGCGTTCATCGCCGCGAGGACGTCGTTCTGGAGCAGCGTGGCCAGCCTGAGATTGGCCGCGCTGAAGGGGCGGTCGGTGTCGTAGGCGGTCAGGCTGCCGGCGTTCACCGACGAGTACCCGCTGTCGAAGTAGATGCCGACGAGCACGTCGGCCTGGGCCAGATTGGCGCACACGTCGCGGGCGGCTACGTCGTCGTGGGCCCCCTGCAGACTGAGCTCCGACCCCGACACCTCGACAGGACTGAGCTTCACCACCGAGGAGTTCTTCGTCCGCGACACGACCACCCGGAAGCCGGCCGCCCGCAGGATGGCCGCGGCGTCGAGCTCGACGGGCAGCGTCTCGTCCGCCTCGTAGATCGTGGTCCCGGACGACGTGGTGCCGATGGCCCCGGGGTCGATGCCGCCGTGCCCGGCGTCGAGGAAGACGGTCTCGTGGCGGTTCCCCTTGGTCGGGGCGAAGGCGACGCAGGCGCCGGGCGAGAAGGCCGACGGGTCGAGGGCGACGACCGTCCCGTCCCGCTGCACCTTGCCCGACGTCAGTTGCGGCACGGCGACCGCGATGGCCACGACGAGCACCGCGGCGACGCCGCAGAGGAGGACGAGTCGCCGGCGGCGGGCAAGGGTCTGGGGGTTCGGGCTACCGGGGCTCCCTGGGCGCGCCGAGGGCACCTGCCCATTGAAACCGCAGGACGCCGCCAATTTGGCGCACCCTCCTGGTCACCCTCAGGACGGCCTCAGGCTCCGGGACCGGCCTGGGCGGCGGCACTCCCAGCTCATCGAGGGCGGTCATGCCCCGTCGCGTGGCGGTGGCCCCGAGGACGCCGAGCTCGGCCGACGGGCGACGGGCCGATGCCCTGCGGTGCTCCGCCTTCGGCCGACCCATCGACCCCGGCCCCGCCCACACGTGCGCAGCGTCTGAGGATAGGTTAGAAATTGCTGAGTACCTGCGGGGGGGAGGCAGACGGTGGGTAAGGGTTCAGGTCATGCTCACCGCCAGGTGCGGATCAGCCGTCGAGGCGCTCTCAAGTTGGCCGTGCTCGGTGCTGCGGCTGCCGCAGGCGCCTCGGCCCAGCTCGTACCGTCCGACGTGGCGGGAGCGGTCGGTCGGGGCACCGCCCGCTCGAGTCACGTCGCGCTGACCCAGGAGGCCTTTGCCTCGGTCGTCAACTCCACGTTCGCCGTCCGCGTCGCTCGTTCATGGCGCAGCGTCGTCCTCAGCAGCGTGGATCCCCTGGCCTCGGGACCGAACGGGTTCTCGCTCAGCTTCGACGGACTCTCCGGACAGGCGTTCGGTCAGGACACCTACAAGATCGTCCACCCCGACATCGGCCGCTTCCCGATGTTCATGGTCCCGGTCGGGCTGCCCGGCGCCGAGCAGCAGTACCAGGCGATCTTTAACTTCGCCTAGGCCGTTGACCGGATCGCACCATCGCACCGTGAGCGCACCGTCGGCGGCGCCGCGAGCCGACTCCGGTGTGCCCGGCTTGGCATTGCGGCCGTCGGAGGGGGCCGACCAGGAGTTCCTTCGGGTCCTCTACGCCGACGTCCGGGCCGACGAGCTCATGACGCTCGGGTGGTCGGCCGCCCAGCGGGACGAGTTCTGCCGATGGCAGTTCGACGCTCAGGACACGGACTACCGACGCAATTTTCCCGCCGCGGACTTCGACGTGATCGTGCACCACGACGAACCCGTCGGGCGGTTCTCGGTGGCGAGGATGCCCGATGAGTTGTCGCTCCTCGACATGGCCCTCCTATCGCGCTGGCGCGGCAGAGGCTGGGGTGCGGCACTGCTCCGTCAGCTCATGGACGAAGCGGCCCGGACACACCGACCCATACGCCTGCACGTCGAGCTCAACAACCCGAGGGCGCGGCAGCTCTACGAACGGCTCGGCTTCCGGCTGGTGTCGGTCCAGGGGCTCCACCAGCTGTTCGAATGGGTCCCCCCGGAGGAACCGTGACGGTCGTCGAGGAGACCCGGTTGACCGACCCGAGCGGGCGCGGTGTCACCACCGCACCTGACTGGGTCCCGGTCGACTTCTGCTGGGCGAAGGGCGAGGGCGTCGTCGACTGGTGCGACATGGGCGGCCGACGCTTCACCGATCCCTTTTTCGTCCAGACCCTCCAGTCGTGCCACCTCGACGGACGACGGGGGCGGCGATCGGGCGCCGACGCCCTCCTGGCCGGCGCAACCTCGGCCCCGTTGGCGCTGAGCGGTCTCATCTTCCACCTCTCGCGCTGTGGATCGACGCTCGTGACCCAGATGCTCGCCCGCGACCCTCGCAACGTCGTGGTGGCCGAGCCCCCTCTCCTCGACGGGATCCTGCGGAGCGGCCAGGACGTGCCGGGCGCATCCTCCGAGGAGCGGGTGGCGTGGCTGCGCGGGGCCGTCCGGGCTCTGGGCCGGCGTCGGCACCTCGACGAGGGGCATCTCGTCGTCAAGTTCGAGAGCTGGCACGCGGCGGAGCTGCCCCTCGTGCGCCGAGCCTTCCCGGGCGTCCCCTGGCTGTTCTTGGTCCGCGAGCCGGTGGAGGTCCTGCAGTCCCTGTACGAGGACCCGCCGGGGGCCCTGTTCCCGGGCGCCCTCCCGACGGGACCCCTCGGCCTCGACGTCACCGCCGCCGCCTCGATGGACCTCTCCACGTACCAGGCCCGGGTGCTGGCCTGGGCGGCCGAGGAGGCGGCGGGGCAGGTCGACGACTCGGCCCTCGTCCTCGACTACCGGCAGCTCCCCGAGGCCCTCGGGGCCGTCTGCGACCACTTCGGGCTGTCGCCGGACGAGCCGACGAGGCGGGCGATGCGGTCGGTGGCCGCGTACGACGCCAAGCGGCCGGACGCCGAGTTCCGACCCGACGGCGAGAGGAAGCGCCGCCAGGCGTCCCCCTCGGTCCGGCAGGCGGCCGAGCTCCTGCGGCCGGCCGTGGAGCGCCTCCGGGCGCTCTCGTCCGCCCCGGCCGAAGGCGGTCTCCGGTGAGCGAGCAGCCGAGCTACCGGGCGGACATGTTCGAGCCGGCGGTCGGGTCCGACTTCCTCCTGCGGGGCCAGGAGGGACGGACGGCGACCCTTCGGCTCACCGACGTGGCCGCCGGACGCAGCACGCCCGGGCTCGAGCAGTTCAGCCTGTTCTTCCGGGGTCCGCAGGAAGGCCCGGACCGCCAGGACGTCTACCGGCTCGAGCACGGCGACCTCGGGGACTTCGAGCTCTTCCTCGTACCGGTGGCGCTCGACGACGAGGGCTACACCTACCAGGCGGCCTTCACCACGTTCGTGGACGACGAGGGAAAGGGGATCCATGGCAACGTCTTACGTCGGTGAGATCCGGATGTTCGGCGGCAACTTCGCCCCGACCGGGTGGATGTTCTGTGACGGCAGCGTCCTCGCCATCAGCCAGTTCGAGACCCTCTTCAACCTGATCGGCACGACCTACGGCGGCGACGGGCAGTCCACGTTCGCCCTGCCCGACCTCCGGAGCCGGGTGCCGGTCCACCAGGGCACCGACCCCAACGGCAACAGCTACACCATCGGCCAATTGGGAGGGGCCGAGACGGTCACGCTCACCCTGGCCGAGACGCCGACCCACGCCCATATGGCCCAGGCGATCTCGAACGCGGCCACGCTCGTCTCGCCGGCGAACAACGTCTGGGCGGCCTGGGCCGACAACCCCTACTCGACGAGCACGCCGACGAACGCCCTGGCGGACCAGGCCCTCTCGAACTTCGCCGGCGGAGGAGGGCCGCACGAGAACCTGCTGCCGTTCCTCTGTGTGAACTTCATCATCTCGATGTTCGGGGTCTTCCCGTCGCAGACATGAGCGGACCGACTGCGGACCGGAGCGTTTTCGAGAAAGGACGTCGGACGTGAGCACACCGTTCCTCGGCCAGCTCATCCTGGCCTCGTTCAACTTTCCGCCGAAGGGCTACGCCTTCTGCAACGGCCAGCTGCTGGCCATCAACCAGAACCAGGCCTTGTTCTCCATCCTCGGTACGACCTACGGCGGCGACGGGCAGACCAACTTCGGCCTCCCCAACCTCCAGGGACGGGTGCCCATGCACATGGGGAACGGCTTCAACCTCGGGCAGCAGGGCGGATCGGCGACCGTCACGCTGGACGATGCCGAGATCCCGGCCCACACGCACACCGCGGTGGCCGGCGCCAACGCGGCCGACCAACTCTCGCCCGCCAGCCACGTGTGGGCGGCCTCGGGTACGGCGGCGTTCGGGCCGCCGGACGCCTCGCTGGGCGACATGGACGTGACCAGCTCGAACGCCGGGAGCAGCCAGCCGCACGAGAACCTGTCGCCGTACCTGGTGATCTCCTTCTGCATCGCCCTGCAGGGGATCTTCCCCTCCCAGAACTAGCAACCGACGAACGAGAGACGAGACGGAGCGCCGATGTCCAACCCCTTCCTCGCCCAAATGATCATCTTCGCCGGCAACTTCGCCCCGAAGGGCTGGGCGTTCTGTGACGGTCAGCTGTTGCCCATCTCCCAGAACACCGCCCTGTTCTCCCTCCTCGGCACGGACTTCGGGGGCGACGGCAGGTCCAACTTCGCCCTCCCGAACCTGCAGGGGTCGGCGCCCATGCACGCCGGGGGCGGCGGGTCCTCCGGCGGCCTCACATCTCGCTCCATCGGTGAGAGCGGTGGGGTCACCGAGGTCACGCTCGACGCCGCCGAGATGCCCGGTCACGGGCACACGGTCGGGGGGGTGGCGGCGACCGGGACGACCACCGATCCGGTCCGGGGGGTGTGGGCGCAGGCCCAGGTCGGCCGGCGCCCGCTCCCGACCTACACCGCCCCGGGCGGATCGACCCAGGACATGGCTCCGCAGGCGATCAGCACCGTCGGCTCGAGCGGCCCGCACCCGAACCTCCAGCCCTACCTCACCATGAATTTCGTCATCGCCCTCCAGGGCGTCTACCCGTCCCGCTCGTAAGCGACGAGACGGGCCCCGTCGGCCGGCGAACGTCCGGCCCCTTCCAGCGAGGACACCGCATCGATGAGCACGAGAGCGCGGCAACGTCTTGGGGCACCCGGTCGGCACGGCCGTCGCCTCCTCGGATCCCTGGTGACGCTGGCTCTCGCCGGCGCGCTGGTCTCACCCGTGCTCACGGCGACGCCCGCCGGGGCCTCGGGGACCATCGTGGTCGACACGACCGCCGACCTGGCGCTCTCGCCTCCGAGCGCCACCGTCTGTCCCGTGGGTTCGTGCAGTCTGCGGGCCGCGCTCGCGGTGGCGGACAACCTCGGGGACAACGAGACCGTCCAGCTCCAGTCGTCGGTCACCTACGACCTCACCCTGGGACCGCTCGTGGCCGGCACGGTGTCGGGACAGGCGCTCACGGTCCAGGGTTCGAACGACACCATCGACCAACAGACCGCGACCTCGGCAGTGTTCTCACTCGACCCGTCCTTCGTGGGCGGCGTGACGGTGGCGATCGACGACGTGACGATCGAGAACGGCTCGGACGACACGGTCGGCGGGGCGGGGATCCAAGCGGGTGACACCGGTGACGTGCTCAGCCTGAGCGGCGACACCTTCAGCGACAACGTCGTCGGAGGCAGCGCCACGAACACGCCCGGTGGGGCCATCCAGATGATCGGCGGGGACCTGTCGGTCACGAACTGCACGTTCACGAACAACTCCGCCGGGGACAGCAACGGCGGGGCCATCGACTTCGAGGAGATCTCACCGAACCCGGGCACGCTGACCGTCACCGGCAGCACCTTCACGTCCAACACCTCGGCGGACTCCCTCGGTGGCGGGGGAGCCATCTCGGTGGCCTCGGGCGGCACGGCCAGCACCTTTACGATCAGCGGCTCGACGTTCTCGTCGAACACGGCGAGCAACGGCAGCGGGGTGGCCGATGGCGGGGGCGCCATCTTGGACCAGAACGGCACGCTCACGCTCACCTCGGACGACTTCACCTCGAACCAGGCCTCCTCGGGCTCGGCCCACGGTGGGGCCCTCAACGTGGTCGCCGGGACGGCCTCGGTGACCGCCAGCCGGTTCGTCGGCAACACGGCCGCCGCCGGCGGCCAGACCGTGTCCGCCGCGCCGGGGGCGACGGTGACCGCCGCCGAGAACTGGTGGGGACAGAACACCGGCCCGGCGGCCAGCGACACCTCCGGCTTCACGGCCCCCACCACCTGGGTCGTCATGGCCTTCAACACCACCCGGACGGACTTCCTCTCGTCCCAGACGGCGTCGCTCACGACGGACCTGGCCCACGACAACATGGACAACGCCGTCACCGGCGTCCCCGACGGGACACCCGTGAGTTTCGCCACCAACCAGCCCGGCGGGGTCCTCACGGTCACGTCCACCACCACGGCCTCGGGTACGGCGACGTCGCAGTTCACCGCGGCGGCCGACGACGGCCCGTGGCAGCTGAGCTCCACCGTCGACAACCAGACGCTCACCATCGACATCACCGTGGGCGTCGGTCCCGGTATCACCGGGAACCCCTCGGACCAGACGGTCACCGCCGGCAACACGGCCACCTTCACCGCCGCGGCCTCGGGCAGCCCGGTGCCGACCGTCCAGTGGCAGGTCTCGACCGACGGCGGGGCCACCTTCAGCAACGTGTCGGGGGCCACGTCGACCACGCTCGCCTTCTCGACGACCGGCCCCGAGAACGGCAACGAGTACCGGGCGGTGTTCACGAACGTGTTCGGCACGGCCACGACGACGGCGGCGACCCTCACCGTCGACACGGGACCCGTCGTCAGCCTGAGCCCGAGCAGCCAGACCGTCACCGCCGGGAACACCGCCACCTTCACCGCCGCGGCGACGGGGGTCCCGGCGCCGACCGTCCAGTGGCAGGTCTCGACGGACGGGGGCGCCACCTTCAACAACATCCCGGGGGCCACGTCGACCACGCTCGCTTTCTCGACGAACTTCTCCGAGAACGGCAACAAGTACCGGGCGGTGTTCACGAACTCCGTCGGGAGCGCCACGACGGCCACGGCCACCCTCACCGTCGACACCGGGCCGGTCGTCACCACGAACCCGAGCAGCCAGACCGTCACCGCCGGGAACACGGTCACCTTCACCGCCGCGGCCTCGGGCAACCCGGCGCCGACCGTCCAGTGGCAGGTCTCGACGGACGGCGGGGCCACCTTCAACAACGTCCCGGGGGCCACGTCGACCACGCTCGCCTTCACCACGTCGCAAGCGGAGAGCGGCAACGAGTACCAGGCGGTGTTCACGAACAGCGTGGGGGGTGCCACGACGAGCGCGGCCACCCTCACGGTCCAGACCGGGCCGGTCGTCAGCCAGAGCCCGAGCAGCCAGACCGTGACCGCCGGGAACACGGCCACCTTCACCGCCGCGGCCACGGGGGTCCCGGCGCCGACCGTCCAGTGGCAGGTCTCGACGGACGGCGGGGCCACCTTCAACAACATCCCGGGGGCCACGTCGACCACGCTCGCCTTCACCACGTCGCAGGCGGAGAGCGGCAACAAGTACCGGGCCGTCTTCACCAACGCCGCCGGCTCGGCGACGACCGCCACGGCCACCCTCACCGTTCAGACCGCGCCGGTCGTCACCCAGAGCCCCTCGGACCAGACCGTCACCGCCGGGAACACGGCCACCTTCACCGCCGCGGCCTCGGGCGTCCCGGCGCCGACCGTCCAGTGGCAGGTCTCGACGGACGGCGGGGCCACCTTCAACAACGTCCCGGGGGCCACGTCGACCACGCTCGCCTTCTCGACGACCTTCGCCGAGAACGGCAACGAGTACCAGGCCGTCTTCACCAACGGCGCCGGCTCGGCGACGACCGCCACGGCCACCCTCACCGTCCAGACCCAACCGGTCGTGACGACGAGTCCGGTCAGCCAGACGGTCCTGGCCGGGACCACGGCCACCTTCACCGCGGCGGCCTCGGGCAACCCGGTGCCGACCGTCCAGTGGCAGGTCTCGACCGACGGCGGGGCCACCTTCGGTGACGTCCCGGGGGCCACGTCCACCACGCTCTCGTTCGTGGCGTCCCAGGCCGAGAGCGGTGACCTGTACCAGGCCGTCTTCACCAACGTGGTCGGGGGGGCCACCACGGCCCGGGCCACGCTCACGGTGCACACGCCCCCTTCGATCACGAGCGCGGACACGGTGTCGACCGTCGTCGACGTCCCGTTCACCTTCGAGGTCACCTCGACCGGCGTCCCGACGGCGGCCCTGACCGAGACGGGGGGACTCCCGACCGGCGTTGCCTTCACGGACAACGGCAACGGCACCGCCTCGCTCTCGGGGACCCCGGGTGCGGGGACGAGCGGCACCTACGTGCTCACGATCGGCGCGAGCAACGGCGCCGGGTCACCGGCCACCCAGACGTTCGTGCTGGTCGTCCAGTCGCCCGGCTTCTGGATGGTGGGAGGCGACGGCGGGGTCTTCGCCGTGGGGGGCGCGACCTATGAGGGCTCCCTCCCCGGTCTGGATCTGCACCTGAGCGACATCGTGGGCATCGCCGGCACCCCCGACGGCAAGGGCTACTGGCTCGTCGGCAAGGACGGCGGGGTCTTCCGCTTCGGCGACGCCCCCTACGAGGGCTCGCTCCCCGGCCTCGGGGTGTCGCTGGACGACATCGTGGGCATCGCCGGCACCCCCGACGGCAAGGGCTACTGGCTCGTCGGCAAGGACGGCGGGGTGTTCCCCTTCGGCGACGCCCGCTACGAGGGTTCCCTCCCCGGCCTGGACCTGTCCGTGAGCGACATCGTGGGCATCGTCAGCACCCCGGACGGCAAGGGCTACTGGCTCGTCGGCGGGGACGGCGGGGTCTTCAACCTCGGGGACGCCTTCTACTACGGTTCGATGGGCGGCACGGCGCTCGCCGCCCCGGTCGTCGGGATCGCCAGCACGGTCGACGGGGCGGGCTACTGGCTGGCGGCGGCCGACGGTGGGGTCTTCCCCGAGGGTGACGCCGCTTTCGCCGGCGCCCTCGCCGGCACCCCCGGCCACGCCGCGGTGGTGGGCATCGCGGCCACCCAGGACGGCCGGGGCTACTGGCTCAGCGAGGTCGACGGCTCCGTGGCCAACTATGGCGACGCCGCCCCCGTGCCGAGCCTGCCGACCACGCCGGTGCTGCCCATCGTGGGCTCGGCCGAGGCCTGAGCCCGGCCGGGGCCGGCCTCACTCGGTGGCGATGGCGGCGAGCACGTCCAGCTTGGCCGCCCGGCGAGCCGGGCCGGCCGCGGCGAGCAGGCCGGCCAGAGCGGCCAGCAGGAGCAGGACGATGAGGGTCCCGAAGGGGATCGACAGCACGAAGCCGTCGGAGGCGAGCGGCCTCGTGATGACGATGGCGAAGATCACGCCGACCACGAGGCCGATCACGCCGCCGATCAGCGACGTGATGATGGACTCGTAGCGGATCATCTGGCGGATCTGGCGACGGCTGGTGCCGATGGCCCGCAGCATCCCGAGCTCCCTGGTCCGTTCGTAGATGGACAGGATCAACGTGTTCACGATGCCGAAGAGCGACACGATGATCGCTAGGGCCAGGAGCACGTAGATGAGGCCGAGCAGTGCGTCGACCTGCTTGGCCTGATCCACCTTGAACTGGCTCAGGGTCTGGGACTGGGCCTGGGGGAAGTGGGCCGACAGGAGGTGGTTCACCGCCGACTGCACCTGCGCGTTGGTGTAGCCGCTGGCGTAGGTGAGGAAGTCGACGGCGTCGTTGCTCTGGCCGAACGAACGCTGCAGGAGATGGCGTGAGGCCGTGACGTCGCCGAGCAGGCGGGCCTGGTCCTTGGCGATGGCCTCGACGACCAGGTGCACCCGGGTCCCAGTCGGCGTGAGCACCGAGAGCCGCTGGCCGACCGAGAGGTGGTTGGACTTGGCGTAGGACTGGAGCACGATGGCTCCGGTGTCGCCCATGGTCGCGTAGACCTTGTCGGAGCCGGCCACGAAGTTGACCTTGTAGATCGAGCCGAAGCTCGCCGGGTCGATACCCGCGACCGACGCCGTCCCCGAGACGTTGTCCACCTTGCCCACCGAGAAGGACACCGGAGCCACCTTGGCCACGCCGGGCACGGTCTTCAATGCCGGGGCCAGGGTGGCCGGGATGCCCTGCGGGGAGTTGGTGTTGGCGTTCTGGACGATGAGGTCCCCGAAGAAGGCCTGGTTCACCGCGTTGTCGATGGAGGCCTTCGTGCCCGCAGCGACGACCGAGACGAACGTCACGAGGGCCAGCCCGATCATGAGGGCCGCCGCGGTCACCGCGGTCCGACCCGGTTGGCGTTGGGCGTTGTCCTTGGCCAGGCGGCCGGTGAACCCGCGCCAGGTGACCAGCACCCCGATGCCGTCGGCCAGGACCGGCACGAACCGCGGGCTGAGGAGGGCGACCCCGACGAAGATCACGAGGGCCCCGACGCCGAGGGCCAGGGCGCCGGCGCCACCGGCCAGGCCGGCCACCATGAGCACCACGCCCAGGCCGAAGATGCCGAGGGAGATCCAGAGCGAGTACCGGGAGAGCCGGCCCTTCTCGAGGGCGACGCCCTCGCGCATGGCGGCCAGGGGTGGCACGCGGGTGGCCCGGAGGGCCGGAGCCATGCCGGCGATCAGCGTCACCACCGTCCCCACGATGAGCGAGACGACGATCGTCCGGGTCTCGACGACGGTCCCGGTGTCGGGCAGATCGGCGCCGAAGCTCTTGAACAGCTGGTCGAGGGCGGGAGCGGCCAGGAGGCCGAGGGCCAGCCCGAGGGCCGAGCCGAGGAGGCCGAGGATGAGGCTCTCGCCGATGACCGAGCCGAGCACCTGGCGCCTCGAGGCGCCGAGCGTCCGCAGGAGGCCGAACTCCCGGGTTCGCTGGGCCACGGTGATCGAGAACGTGTTGAAGATGATGAAGGCCCCGACAAAGAGGGCGACGTAGGCGAAGACCAGGAGGAAGGTCCGGAGGAAGCCCAGGTTGTTGGCCAGGTCCGAGCTCTGCTTGGCCGCCTGCTGGGCGCCCGTGCGCACGGCCAGGTCGGCCGGGACGGCCGCCTGCACCCGGGCCTTCAGCTGCTGGTCGGTGACGCCCGGGCTGGCGGCCACGTCGATCTGGTCGTAACGGCCGACCTCGCCGGCCACCCGCTGGGCCTCGGGGAGCGTGACCACGGCCACCCCGGCCCCGCCGAACGAGGCGCTCCCGGCGAACTTCACGAAGCCCACGATGCGGTAGGTGCGGGCGGCCGAGGCCCCGGCCACCTGGATGTGGTCACCCAGCTGGTAGTGGTAGCGGTCGGCGGTGAACTGGTCGAGCGCCACCTCCGACGAGGTCCTCGGGAATCGCCCGGTCACCGGGGAGAACGACTCGAAGGGCGGGGGGACCACGGCGCTCACGAAGCTCGGGGCGTTCGTGTTGAGGCGCTTCCCTTCCGTGCTGAGGAGGGTGGCGATGCTGAAGATGTCGCCGCTGGCCTTGGCCACGCCGTCCACCCGGCTGACCTTGGCCAGGGTGGCCTCGGTGATCGGTGAGATCTGGGCGGTGTTGTTCTGCCCGAGCGGCTCGTGCGGGGTGACGACCACCGAGTTCCCCGCGTTGGCCGTCTGGAAGATCGTGGCGAACGACGAGTTGATCGTGTCCGTGAGGATGTAGGTGCCGGCCATCAGCATCACGCCGAGGGCGATGGCGATGCCCGTCAGCACGGCGCGGACCTTGCGTGAGAAGAACCCGCGCCACATCACTTTCAACATCAGCCGAGCGCCTTCATGAGGTCGAAGATGGATCCGGTGGACTCGGCCGGCCCGTCGTGCACGATACGGCCGTCGGCCAGCGCCACCAGCCGGTCGGCGAACGAGGCCGCGTGGGCGTCGTGGGTGACCATCACCACGGTCTGGTCGAAGTCGTCGACCGCGTGGCGCAGCAGCTCGAGCACCTCCTCCGAGGCCTTCGAGTCGAGGTTGCCCGTGGGCTCGTCGGCGAACAGCACGGCCGGCCTCGACACGAGCGCCCGGGCCACCGCCACCCGTTGCTGTTGCCCGCCCGACAACTCGGCCGGCTTGTGGGTCAGCCGGTCACCGATGCCGATCGTGGCGATGAGCTCATTGAAGAAGGCCCGGTCCACCTTCTCTCCGGCGATCGACAGCGGAAGGAGGATGTTCTCCTCCGCCGTGAGGATGGGGAGGAGGTTGAACGACTGGAACATGAAGCCGATCTTGTCCCGGCGGAGCCGGGTGAGCTGGGCGTCGTCGAGCCGGCCGAGCTCGACGCCCTCGATGGCGACCGAACCCGAGGTCGGCTTATCGAGGCCGGCCAGCAGGTGCATGAGGGTGGACTTGCCCGAGCCCGACGGTCCCATGATGGCGGCGAAGCGCTCTCGCTCGAAGCCGACGGTGACGCCGTCGAGCGCCATCACGGTGGCCTCGCCTGACCCGTATTGCCGCCGGAGGTCGACGGCCACGACGATGGCAGGGGCAGTCATGAGGGATGTTCCTTTCATGGTGAGAGGAACGGGGCTCGGGGCTATGGGGATTGGACCGGTTGCCTCGCTGAGCGTCCCGGGGGGTGACCCCGAGGCTAACCGACGACGGTGGACCCGCTGACCAGGCGTGACGGTTGGGTTAACGGAGGACCGCCGCCGCGGCCAGGCCGATCGGGAGCAGCACCCAGCCGAAGCGGGCGGCGGCGTTCACCACGCCCGAGCGGTAGCCGTAGAGGACGGCGAGCTGCGGCGGGTTGAAGGCCGGAGGCCCGAGGGCCGAGAGCACGGCGATCACGGTGAGGGCGGTGGAGCCGGCCAACACCGCCACCGGCACGAAGTAGGCCACCCGCACGGCCGAGAGGGCCAGCCAGCGGCGGACGTCGATGCGGGGGAAGCCGACGGCCAGGTTGTGGGGGTGGAGGATCGACCCGGTGAAGAGGGCCGCCCCCACGAAGGCGAGGAGGGGCCCGGCCACGTAGAGCACCCACTTGGTCCCTTCGGGCGCCGGCCCGGCCAGGTGGAGGAGGAGTCCCACGAAGACCGCCAGGAGGGCCGACTGGTCGATCCAGCTCGTGGCTCGCCGCTGGGGCACCGGGGCGTCCCGGCGGAGCAGGTGGATGCACAGGGCACCGGGTGCCGAGTAGGCCGCGTTGGACAGGGCGGCGATCGTGGTGGCGGCCGGGCCGACGAGGGCCCCGGCCACGGGCAGCACCCAGAATGCGCCGTTGGGGAAGGCGGCCCAGCTCTCGAGGGCCGCCTTCCCCGGCGAGGAGCCCCGGCGGGTCACCTGGGCCGCCAGGAGGATGACGAAGCCCACGCAGGCCACCACGATCGGCCCGACCACCTGGTGGGGGGCGGTCAGCCGCCAGGCCGAGACCAGCCCCAGCAGGGCCGCGGTGGCCAGGAGCTGGACCCGCAGGTAGATGGGCCAGTCCCGCCGCAGACGGGGGCCGCCGCGCTCGACGAGGAGACCGAGCAGCCCACCGAGCAGGTAGGCGAAGAAGGTGACGGCGACGATCAGGCGGCGACGTTACCCGGACCCCCGGCCGGGCCGGCGACCTCGTGGGCCACGATCCGCCCGCCCGCCCCTCGGGTTCCGGTTGGCCTAGTCGCGCGACCGCCCTGGTCAAGACGGGGGATGGCCGGACAAGAGCGGGACGCCGTGGCACGATGGCGACGGCCGCGGGCCGGCCTGCCTCGAGAGGGGTGGGTCGAGGGGAGCGGGGCCGTGGGGGACGGAGGGGGTCCGTCCGGGTCTCAGGTGCCATGACCATGGTGCCGTCGGCCCGGTGGTCGGCCGAGGGGCGCAGGCGCCTCGCCCGGTCAGGTGTTTCGGTGCTCTCGCCGTCCGGAGGAGCGTCACCGTCGGACGCGGCGGTGGCGGAGGAACGGGCGAGGGGGAGTGGGAACACTGGCGGCGCGGGACACCGAGCCCCTGCGATCGCGGGCGCTGGCCGACGAGGGCGGGGAGGCCGGCTTCACCCTGATCGAGATGATGGTGGTCCTGCTCGTCATGGCCATCCTCATGGCGATCGCCATCCCCACGTTCCTCGGCATCCGCCTCGGCGCCGAGGACCGCTCTGCCCAGTCGAACATCACCAATGCGACCATCGCCGCCAAGAGCCTCTTCGCCACGAACGGGAACTTCGGTCCCGTGCAGACCCAGGTCAGCGAGTTGCAGAACGAGGAGCCCGAGCTGACGTTCACCACCAACAGCGCCACGCTCACGACCGGCAGCCTGGTGTCGGTCTACGTGAGCCCGGACAACAACATCCTGTTCCTGGCCGACGAGTCGGCCGACGGCCGGTGCTGGTACATCGAGGTGAACGAGGAGCAGACCCCCACGGCCGACGGCGTCGCCCGGGCCACGATCCAGCAGGGCCTCTCCTTCGGGGGCACCTACGCGAGCCGCTCACCTATCACGAACTGCCAGGCGAACTTCATCCCGGGCAGCTCGGAGTTCATCGGTTGGGGGCCCTCGTTCCCCCAATGACGACAGGCGAGAACTACTTCTTCGGCGAGTCGGTGACCGGCGTCTGACTGGTGACGTTCTGGAAGGGCGTGGTGTCGATCGCCTCGAGCTCGAGCTCCCCCGAGAGGACCTTGGCCTTCCAGGCCTGCTGGTCGGGCTCGCGCCCGTGGAACTCGGGCATGACGTCGCGGGCGAACAGCTCGAGGCTCTCGCAGATGTCCTCGTGGGTGTTCTTCCCGGCCTGGGTGAGGAGGATCACCTGGTCCACGTGGGCGTTGGCGAACTCGTCGAGCTGACCCATGATCTGGTCCGGCGTCCCGATGAGCCCGTCGGAGTAGAACTGCTGCCCGTCGGGGTCGTTCTTCGACTCGAGGTACTTGTCCCAGAGGTTCACGGTTCCCGGCGCGATCGGCCCTTCCTTGTTGTAGTAGACGAGCGCGAACTGGAAGAAGGACCAGCCCTCGGCTCGCCGCCGGGCTTCCTCCTCGCTCGTCGAGCACATGAGGGCGCTCACCATGGCGATGTTGGGGTTGGTCTGGTAGTCGGCCAGCTTCTGCGGGTGATTGACGAAGGCCCGGTAGTAGGCGTGGACCCAGGCCACGGCGGCCTCGACCGAGAGGAACTGGAACCCGAGCGCCCCCATCCCGAGCGAGCCGGCCCGCTCGATCGTCTTGTACTGCGAGCACGCCACCCAGAGCGGGGGGTGGGGCTTCTGCCTCGGCTTCGGGATCACCGTGCGCAGAGGGAAGTCGAAGAACTTCCCGTGGAACTCGGAGCCGTAGGGGGAGTCGCTCAGCATCGGGATGAGCGCCTGGACGGCCTCGTCGAAGACCTCCCGCTTGTCGCGGAAGCGCCGGCCGAAGGGGTGCAGCTCGGTCACGCTGCCGCCCTCGCCGAGGCCGAGCTCCACGCGCCCGTCACTGAGCAGATCGAGCGTGGCCACCCGCTCGGCCACGTTGGCCGGGTGGTTCGTCGTCAGCTGGATGATCCCGTGGCCCAGGCGGATGTTCTTGGTCCGGCTGCTGAGCGCACCGAGGAAGACCTCGGGGGCCGAGGCGTGGGCGTACTCCTCCATGAAGTGGTGCTCGGTGACCCAGATGCAGTCGAAGCCGAGGCGGTCCGCCAGCACGGCCTGCTCGAGGGCGTTGTGGAAGAGCCGGTACTCGCTGTCCTCGTCCCAGGGCCGGGGGTTCTGGAGCTCGAAGAAGATCCCGAACTTCACGCTGGCCAGCTCCTTCCGCGGGTAGAACGTTCTATCTTATTCTTTGACAGTTTGGCGGCTCCACGGGCGGCGCACCAACGGCGACGTGGCGACGTGCCCCGGACTACCGTCCCCGGAGCACCTCCCGCCTGCCCGCCACCGGCGCGGGACGTAGAGGTAACCCGTCGGACAAGAAGAAAGAGGAGGCAGGCGTGGCTGACCGAACACCGGTGATCGCCGGCATCGGCCTGAGCGACTATCCGAGGGCACCAGAGCTCGACGCGCTCGCCCACCACGGCCAGGCCATCACCCGGGCCCTCGCCGACTGCGGTCTCGAGAAGTCCGAGATCGACGGGCTGATGACCTTCGGTGGGTTCGGCATCGACGACGCCACGACGATGGCCGAGATCCTGGGCATCAACCACCGCTGGCTCGACGGGACCTTCGCCGGGGGGACGGTCTTCGAGTACTACGTCCAGCACGCCGCGGCGGCCCTCGAGCACGGCGACTGCGAGACCGTGCTCATCACCTACGGCTCCGACATGCTCTCGGCCCAGGGCCGGACCCTCGGCACCCGGACCTTCACCCAGGGGAAGCGCCAAGGGGGCCCGAGCCAGTTCGAGGTCCCCTACGGGAGCCCCCTCGTCAGCAGTTACGCCATGGCCGCCCAGCGCCACATGTACCAGTACGGGACGACGTCCGAGCAGCTCGCCCGGATCGCCGTCGACACCCGGACGAACGCCGGGCTCAACCCCGACGCCATGTACCGGGACCCGATCACCACTGACGACGTGCTGTCGTCACGGGTGATCGCCGATCCCCTCCACCTGCTGGACTGCTGCGTCATCTCGGACGGCGGCGGCGCCATCGTCATGACGACGGCCGAACGGGCGAGGGACCTGCGGCAGGCGCCGGCCTACGTGCTCGGGGCGGCGGCCGCCCAGACCCACTGGAACATCAGCGCCATGCCCGACTTCACGGTCACCGCCGCCGCCCAGGCCGGACGGATCGCTTTTGAGCGAGCCGGCATAACCGCGGCCGACGTTGACACCGTGCAGCTCTACGACAGCTTCACGATCACCGTGCTCCTGCTGCTCGAGGATCTCGGTTTCTGCCCGAAGGGCGAAGGTGGTCCCTTCGTCGAAAGCCACCGACTCACCTGGGACGGTGATCTGCCCCTCAACACCGACGGTGGCGGACTCTCCTCCTGCCACCCCGGGATGCGGGGCATCTTTTTGCTCATCGAAGCGGTGCGGCAGCTCAGAGGGCAGGCCGGTCCGGCGCAGGTCCCGGACTGCGAGGTCGCGGTGGCCTGCGGGTCCGGCGGCCAGCTGTCGTGCATGGGTGCCGTGGTGCTCGGGAAGGAGACACGATGACGACCGAAGCGTCGGCCGAGGGCCGGGTCCTCCCCTACCCGAACAGCGCGACCCGGCCGTTCTGGGAGGCGACGGCACGGGGCGAGCTCGTCGTCCAGTGGTGCCCGCATTGCGAGCGGGCCCAGTTCCATCCGGGGCCCTTGTGCCGGACGTGCGGCGGGGAACCCGAATGGAAGACCTGCACGGGGCGGGGCACCGTCTACACCTACTCGATCGTGCGCCAGAGCCACAGCCGGCCCTTCCGCGACCTCGTGCCCTACGTCGTGGCCATGATCGACCTCGACGAGGGCGTACGCATGATGACCAACATCGTCGACTGCCCGGTCGACGAGGTACGGATCGGCATGCCGGTCGAGGTGGTCTTCGCCGAGGCCGTCGACGACATCGCCCTGCCCTTCTGGCGGCCCGTCCGGTCCGGATGAGCGGCGCCTGCGCCGGCCGCGTCGCCATCGTGACCGGCGGCGGCCGGGGTTTCGGCCGGGCCCACGCCCTGGAGCTGGCCCGCCAGGGGGCCAAGGTCGTCGTGAACGACCTGGGCACCGCGGTCGACGGTCGCCCCGAGCCGAGCGACCCGGGCACCGAGGTGGTCGACGAGATCCGACTCGAGGGAGGTCAGGCGATCGCCAACGGCGAGGACGTGGCCGACTGGGACGGAGCACGTCGCTTGGTCGAAGCGGCACTCTCGACCTTCGGGCGCCTCGACGTCCTCGTGAACAATGCCGGCGTCCTCCGCGACCGCATGCTCGTGAACATGACGGCGGAAGACTGGGACACGGTGATGCGGGTGCACCTCCGGGGCACCTTCTGCCCGACCCACCACGCCGCGGTGCATTGGCGGTCCCTGGCCAAGGCCGGGACCGAGGTTGACGCCCGGATCATCAACACGTCTTCGGCGGCGGGGCTGTTCGGCAACGTGGGGCAGCCCAACTACAGCGCGGCAAAGGCCGGCATCCTCGGCTTCACGATCGAGGTCGCGGCGGAGCTCGCCCGTTACGGGGTGACCGTCAACGCCATCGCCCCGGGCGGCCGCACGCGTATGACGGAGGAACTGTTCCCCGCCCGTATGCACGAGACCGAGAACGGCTTCGACGTCATGGCTCCCGAGAACGTGGCACCGCTCGTCGCTTGGCTGGCGAGCCCCGACTCGACCGGCGTGACCGGGCGCGTCTTCCAGGTGTTCGGCGGCACGATCGGTGTGGCCAACGGCTGGGCCCGAGGACCCGAACACGTCATCCAGCGACGCTACGAGGTCGACGAGGTAGGACCGATTGTGCGCCAACTCCTGGCCGAGGCCCCCGCCCCGGTCCCGGCTCTTGGCGCCTGAAAAGCGCGAGGTCACCGGATCGACGCCGGTCCCGACCACCCATACTCCCTACTCAGAGGGCCGGGCGAGGGACCGTGCGCCTACCCTCCGAAGATCCGTACCCAACGCGTGCCCCAAACGTGCCCCACCGGATCTAGGCAATCGTCCGACGACCTGTGCCGCAGCGGGCCGCTGGGCCTCGTGACTAGCTCCGATCCGTCACGAGAAATCCTGAGCAGCATCCGCGGCCATTGACGAGACGGTGGGTGGGTCGAAGGCGGTGATTTCGGATGCCCACATCTCGCGCCGCCCCCATTGAGGCTCCGTTGTCGT
>Ga0310037_10000167_pt1 | contig 51245 bp, 50 predicted proteins | sample Sb_taG_11_FD_200239 | JGI IMG/M metagenome (GOLD analysis project Ga0310037, IMG submission 200239) | Peat soil microbial communities from Weissenstadt, Germany - Sb_50d_3_AS metaG (v2) (version 2) | ecosystem: Environmental > Terrestrial > Soil > Wetlands > Peat | place: Germany: Weissenstadt... | reverse complement strand
CGCCGCCGGAGGCGGCCAGGCTGGCCCCGCCGCCGGAGGCGGCCAGGCTGGCAGGGCCGAAATACTTGGCGGCCATCAGGCGCTCGGGCTCGGCGAGCTCGGGCGGCTGCGGGTCGTCGCCGGTGCGCGGCACGGGCCCGACCACGGCGGCCTCGCCCTCGATCTCGACGCCGCGCAGCTCATGGTAGTGGTGGCCGTCGTCGACCACCACCGCGGCCCGCGGATCCCGGGCCAGGTTGGCCCACCGCTGGCTGCGGGTGAGCGAGTAGACCCACAGCGCCTGCCCGTCCCAGACGAACCAGACCGGGGCGACGTGCGGGCCGCCCGGCCCGGCCGTGGCGAACCGGCAGGTCCGCTGTTCGCCCAGGAACGAGGTCAGCTCCCCGGCGCTCATCGCGATCACCCCGCCACGCCGCTGCTGTTGCACCACGGGACCCTTCCTTATTTCCGATCCGACTGCCCAAGACGATAATGGCCGGGTGACCTATCCGCCACCGCCGCCCGGACCGCCGGACGAGCTCAGCCCGCTGGACTACCTGATGCACCGGGGGGAGGCGCACCCGGCCACCCGGTCCGCGTTCCTCGGCGTGGAGATCCTCGACCGGCCGGCCGACTGGGGCCGGCTGCGGGAGGCGATGGAGCGGGCCAGCCGGGTGGTCATCCGGATGCGGCAGAAGGTGGTGGTACCGCCGATCCCGGCCACGCCGCCGCGCTGGGTCGTCGACCCAGACTTCGACCTCGACTACCACCTGCGCCGGATCGCGCTGCCCGCCCCGGGCACGTTGCGCCAGCTGCTCGACCTGGCCGACGTCATCCTGGCCTCGCCGCTGGACACCTCGCGTGCCTTGTGGGAAGCGGTGTACGTGGAGGGCCTGGAAGGCGATCGAGCGGCGCTGCTGAGCAAGTTCAGCCACGCGGTCACCGACGGACTCGGCGGGATCGCCCTGTTCGAGCAGGTCTACGACACCGAGCGGGAACCCGCGCCGCGTCCCATGCCGCCGGTGCCCATTCCCCGCGACGTGACCGGTACCGACCTGCTGCGCGACGGCCTCCGGCAGCTGCCCCTGACGGCGCTGTCGTCCGGGGCGAGGCTGCTGACCCGCGCGGCGGGCACCGCCGGCCGCCTGATGACGGCGCCGGGCCCCACCGTGGCGGAGGCGATCGACTTCGCGGCCTCGGCGCGGCGGGTGCTCGGCCCGCCGCCGACCGCGCGGTCGCCGCTGCTGCGCCGGCGCAGCCTGGCCAGCCGCACGCACGTGCTCGAGGTGCCGCTCGCTGACCTGCGCGCGGCGGCCAAGGCGGCGGGCGGTTCGGTCAACGACGCGTACCTGGCCGCGCTGAGCGGCGGTCTCGGCCGCTACCACGAGGCGCTGGGCGTACCGGTCGCGGAACTGCCGCTGGCCCTGCCGGTCAGCCTGCGCACCGCCGACGACCCGGGCGCTGGCAACCGGATCACCGGCGTCACCATCGCCGCGCCGGTCGGCGAACCCGACCCGGCCGAGCGGATCCAGCTGGTCCGCGCGCAGGTGATCGCCCGCCGCGGCGAGTCGGCCCTCGACGTCCTCGACCGGATCGCACCGGTCCTGAGCCTGCTGCCGGACGCCGCGCTGGAGGCGGTCACCGAGCGGATCACCCCGCCGGACATCCAGGCCAGCAACGTGCCGGGCTACCGCCAGGAGACGTTCCTGGCCGGGGCCAGGGTGGACCGGCAGTACGGGATGGGGCCGCTGCCCCGGGTGGCCATGATGGCCGTGCTGATCTCGCGGGCGGGCACCTGCACGGTGACCTTCCGCTACGACACGGCCTCGTTCACCGACACCGGTCAGCTCGAGAAATCGCTCCAGCTCGGGTTCGACGAGGTCATCGACCTGGGACGGAAACCGGCATGACCACCGGCACGCCGCCGCAGCTGCGCCTGCCGGGGTCAGTGGCCGAGGTCGACGCCAGCCCGGAAGGCCCGGGGATCGGCGCGTTCTTCGATCTGGACGGGACGCTGGTGGCCGGGTTCACCGCCGCGGCGCACACCATGGACCGGCTGCTGCGGCGGCAGGTCAGCGCGGGCGACTTCCTGCGCCTGACGCAACTCGCAGTGGAGTACAAACTCGGGCAGCGGGAGATCGAGGCCCTGATCGAAGGCGGGGCCGGCACGGCCCGTGGGCGGCCGGCCGAGGACGTCGAGGAGATGGGCGAGCGGATCTTCCAGCAGTCCGTGGCGGACCGGATCTACCCGGAGATGCGCGACCTGGTCCGCGCCCACCAGCGCCGCGGCCACACCGTGGTGCTGAGCTCGTCCGCGCTGAGCATGCAGGCCGAGCCGGTGGCCCGCTACCTCGGCATCGACCACGTGGTGTGCAACCGGTTCGTGCTCGACGAGCACGGAATCGTGACCGGGGCCATCGAGCAGCCGGTCATCTGGGGCAACACCAAGGCCACCAGCGTCCAGAAGTTCGCCGCCGAACACGACATCGACCTGCGGTCGAGCTACTTCTACGCCGACGGCGACGAGGACCTCGCCCTCATGTACCTGGTAGGGAACCCGCAGCCGGTCAACCCCGGGCCGAGGCTGACCCGGGTGGCCGAACGCCGCGGCTGGCCGATCCTGCGGCTGCACAGCCGCGGCAGCGGCGGACCGCTCGGCCGGGCCCGGAACCTGGCCGCACTCGGCTCACTGTGGCCGGTGGCGGCCGGCGCGCTGGGCGTCGGCGTACTGAGCCACAGCAGGCGCGCCGGGGTCAACTTCCTGACCAGGTACTGGCCCGAGATCGTGCTCGCGCTGAACGGCGTGCGGCTGAACGTGATCGGCGAGGAGAACCTGACCGCGCAGCGGCCGGCCGTCTTCCTGTTCAACCACCGCAACAACTTCGACGTGTTCATGGTCGCCGCGCTGGTCAAGGACAACTGGACCGGCGTGGCCAAGAAGGAACTGGCGGGCAACCCCCTGGCCGGCACGCTCGGCAGGCTGCTCGACGCCGCGTTCATCGACCGGGACGACCCCGCGGCGGCCGTCGCCGCCCTCGAGCCGGTCGAGGAGGCGGCGCGGAAGGGACTGTCGATCCTGATCGCACCGGAGGGGACCCGTCTGGATGTCGCCGGGGTGGGCCCGTTCAAGAAGGGGGCGTTCCGGATCGCCATGGCGACCGGCCTGCCGGTGGTCCCGATCGTGATCCGGAACTCGGACTCGGTGGCGGGCCGCAACGCCACCACACTGCACCCCGGCACCGTGGACATCGCGGTGCTGCCCCCGGTCAGCGTGGCGGACTGGACGCTGGCGAACCTGGAGGCCAAGATCGAGCAGGTCCGGGGCAACTACCTGGAGCTGCTGGCCGACTGGCCCGCCGCGCCGGACGGCGAGGCACCGTCATGAGCGAGCTGGCCGGCCTGCTGGGCTCCGGGGAAACGGTGCTGCTGGTGCAGGCCGGTACGCCGACCGAGACGCGGCTCATCCGGGAGGGGATCGCCGCGGCCGACGGGGCGGGTCTGCCCCTGGTCAGCCTGGGGTCGCCGGGGACAGAGGTGCCCGCGGAGGTTCTGGACCGCGGCGATGACACTGCTCTGGTGCCGGTCCGGGTGGCCTGGCTGCCCGAGGAGCACCCGGGCCGGCTGGCCGGCCTGATGCCTGGACACGACCCGTATCACCCCGGCGAACGGCAGCAGCAGCGGATCCTGGCCCGCGACCCCGGCCAGGCCGTTTTGGTGGCCGGCGAGCCCGCCACGATCGGCTCGCTGCGCCGGCGCTGGGCCGAGACCACCGATGGGGCTGACTTCGGCGCATACGTGGCCCGCCGGGCCACGCTCGCGCTGGACCGGGCCGAGTACCAGCTGCGCGGCCCCCGGTACAAGACGCCGAGCCTGGTCAAGGAGGAAATCCTGGCCTCCCGGCGGTTCCGGGCCGGGCTGCGCGCCGTCCGGCACGGGCCGGGTGAGGACCCGCCGTCGCTGGAGGAGGCGGGCAAGATCCTCGACGAGCTCGCCGCGGGCTGGAGCCGGCGGCTCATCGACGTCGTGCCGACCGTCGGGCGGATGATCTTCCAGCGCGGCTTCGACCCGCAGATCGACTACGACGAGGCCCAGGTCGAGCGGCTGCGCGCGGCCGTGGCGCGCCACCCCGGCATCCTGCTCTGGTCGCACCGGTCGTACCTGGACAACCTGGTGCTGACCGCGGCCATGCAGGAGAAGGGCCTGCCGCCCGCGCACGTGTTCGCCGACATCGGCCTGTCGTTCGGGCCGATGGGAGCGATCCTGCGGCGGGGCGGGGTGATCTTCATCCGCCGTTCCGCGGGCGACAACCCGCTTTACCGGTACGTGCTGCGCGAGTACGTGGGCTACATCCTGGAGAAGCGGTTCAACCTCAGCTGGTCGATCGAGGGCACCCGTTCGCGCACCGGGAAGATGCTCCCGCCCCGGCTCGGCCTGCTGTCCTACGCCGCCGACGCCTATCTGCAAGGACGCGTCGACGACATCTTGCTGCTGCCGGTCTCCATCACCTACGACCAGCTGCACGAGATCGCCGAGTACGCCCGCTACGCCCGCGGCGGGGTCAAGAAGCCGGAGGGTTTCGGCTGGCTGTACCGCTTCGTCAAGGCCCAGGGCGCCCGGCACTACGGCAAGCTTTACGTCCGCTTCGGCGAGCCGGTCTCGCTGAGCGCCTTCCTCGGCCCGCCGGACGGCGAGACGGCCACCGATCCGGCGGCCCGGCGGCTGGCCCTGCAGAAGACCGCGTTCGAGGTCGCCTGGCGGATCAACCAGGGCATGCCGATCACGGCCACGGCGATCATCACCACCATCTTGCTGGCCACCCGCGGGACCGCGCTGACCTTCGAGGAGATCCGGCTGGCGCTGACCGACGCGCTGGACTACCTGGACAGCCGCGCGATCCCGCGGACCGCGAGCGCCCGGGCGCTGTCCGGCGCCGAGCCGGTGCGGGCCACGCTGGACGCGCTCAGCCAGGGGGGCCCGGTGACCGCCGTGACGGACGGACGCGAGCCGGTCTGGCTGATCGACCCGGAACATCAGCTCGCCGCCACGTTCTACCGGAACTCGGCGATCCACTTCCTGCTCGATACCGCGCTGTGCGAGCTGGCCGTGCTGCGGGCCGGGGACGACGCCACCGACCCGGTCGGAGCGTTCTGGGCCGAGATCGCCTGGCTGCGTGACCTGCTGAAGTTCGAGTTCTACTTCCGGGAACGCGAGGAGCACCGGCGCCAGGTGCGCGAGGAGATGGAGCGGCACGACCCAGCCTGGGAGGAACGGCTCCGGTCGGGTCCCGGCGCCGCGGACGCCCTGCTGGCGGAGATGCGGCCGCTGGTGTCGCAGGTGATCGTGCGGCCGTTCGTGGAGGCCTACCGGCTGGTCGCCGACGTCCTGGACGGCGAGCGCCGCGGGCCGGGCCTGGCCGACGACGCGGAGGTGACGCGGCGGGCGCTGGGGCTCGGCCGCCAGTACGTGGCCCAGCACCGGCTGCGCAGCTCCGAGTCGGTCTCGGTGCTGCTCTTCCAGACCGCGCTCCAGCTGGCCCGGAACCGGGGGCTGTTCGACCCGGGCGAGGACCTGCCCAAGCGGCGGGCGGCATTCCTCACCGAACTGCGCGGCCTGCTGCGCCGGATCGACCGGATCGAGGATCTCGCCACCCGCCGCTACCTCAGGGACAGCCAGGAGCCGGGGAGACCGGCCATCGAGGGCTAGGGGCGGGCTGGGGGACGATCTTGCTGCCCGTACCTCACCCGGCTCGAGGCGGGGCTGGGGGCGGCGTCAGGCCTGGATGGCGGCGCCGCAGGCGACGAGGTCGCCGGCGTCGGGCAGGCCCCAGGCGGTGAGGGCCTCGATCGTGTGCTGGCCGGCGGCCGGAGCCGGGTCGGAGAGCTGGCCGGGGGTGCGGGAGAAACGCGGGGCCGGGGCCGGCTGGATCATGCCGTCACCGGTGACGTAGGTGCCGCGCGCGGTCAGGTGCTCGTCGGCGGCGGCCTCGGCCAGCGACAGGACGGGTTCGACGCAGGCCTCGGACCCGGCGAAGGTGGCGGTCCACTCGTCCCGGGTGCGGTCTTTGAAGCGGGCGGCCAGCAGGGCGCGCAGGGCGGGCCAGTTGCGGGGGTCGGCGCGGTCGGGGGCGTCGGGCAGGCCCAGCCCGGACAGCAGGGCGGCGTAGAACCGGGGCTCCAGGGCGCCGACCGCCATCCACTGCCCGTCGGCCGTCTCGTACACGTCGTACCAGGGCACGCCGCCGTCGAGCAGGTTCACCCCGCGCTCGTCGCGCCACAGGCCCTGGGCCATCAGCATCAGCGGCATGGCCAGCAGGCTGGCCACTCCGTCCACGATGGCGGTGTCGACGACCTGGCCCCGCCCGGACGTGGCCCGCTCGACCAGCGCCGCGCAGATGCCGTAGGCCATGACCATCCCGCCGCCACCGAAGTCGCCGAGCAGGTTCGCGGGAAACGCGGGCGGGCCGGCCGCGCGGCCCAGCGCGTGCAGGGCGCCGGCGCGGGCGATGAAGCCGATGTCGTGTCCCACCGTGCTGGCCAGCGGTCCATGCTGACCCCAGCCCGTCATCCGCGCGTAGACCAGCCGCGGATTGCGCCGCAGGCAGGTATCCGGGCCGACGCCCATGCGCTCGGTCACCCCCGGCCGGAAGCCCTCGAGCAGCACGTCGGCCACGTCGACCAGGCGCAGCAGCGCGTCCACCGCGCGCGGGTGCTTCAGGTCGAGGGCCACGGACTGGCGGCCGCGGTTCAGGAATTCCCGCTCGGGCCGCTGGCTCTGCCAGATCGCCGCGCCGGCGCCCGGACGCCCGGCGCCCGGACGGTCGATACGCAGCACGGTCGCGCCGGAGTCGGCGAGCATCATGGCGCAGAACGGCCCGGGCCCGATGCCCGCGAGTTCGATGACGCGCACGCCCGTCAGCGGCCCCTGGTTTCCTCGTCCCGGTGCGCTCATGCCAGTAACGTAGTGCCGATGAACATCACGGGAAACATCGCGCTGGTCACGGGCGGGGCGTCGGGCCTGGGACTGGCCACCACCAGGAGGCTGCACGCCGGCGGCGCGTCGGTGGTCATCCTCGACCTGCCCGGCTCGAACGGCCTGGCGGTGGCGAGGGAGCTGGAGCCCCGCGTCGCGTTCTGCGCCGGCGACGTGACGAGCCCGGCGGACGTAGACGCCGCGCTGGACGCGGCGGGCGCCCTGGCGGGCGGGGTGCCCCGGATCGTGGTCAACTGCGCGGGCATCGGCGTGGCGGCCCGGACCACGAGCAAGGAGGGCCCGTTCCCGCTGGAGGCGTTCACGCGGGTGATCCAGGTCAACCTCATCGGGACCTTCAACGTGATCCGGCTGGCCGCGTACCGGATGAGCCAGGCCGGGGAGGAAGACGGCGAGCGGGGCGTGATCGTCAGCACCGCGTCGGTCGCGGCGTTCGAGGGACAGATCGGCCAGGCCGCCTACTCCGCGTCCAAGGGCGGCATCGTCGGCATGACGCTGCCGATCGCCCGCGACCTGGCCCGGCTGAAGATCCGGGTGGTGACGATCGCGCCCGGTCTGTTCGACACGCCGCTGCTGGGCAACCTCCCCGACGAGGCGATCAGGTCGCTGGGCGCGCAGGTGCCCCACCCGGCCCGGCTCGGGGATCCGCGGGAGTACGCCGCGCTGGTGGCGCACATCGTGGAGAACCCGATGCTCAACGGGGAGACGATCCGGCTGGACGGCGCGATCCGGATGGGCCCCCGGTGACCCGCTTCAGCCGCCGGAGCCCCGCATCACGGCGAGCAGGCGCTCGATGTCGGCCCGGGACAGCTGCCGCTGCCACTCGGGGAGCAGGCCGCGCATGACGAAACCCCCCGGCGCCGCCTCGACGGAGGTGAGCACGATGTCGAAGGGCAGTGCGGGCAGGGGCACGTGAAAGGCCCGGACGGGCGGCAGCGACAGACGCCGGTCGAGCAGGTACAGGGCGCGGGGCACGACGCGGATCGACTTCCCGTCCGCACCGGCCTCCACCTCCAGGCGCGCCCACGGCGCCCCGATCATGCCGAGCTGCGGGACGCCCTCGTGCATGGCCAGCTCCAACCGCGGCGACACGGCGGCCAGCCAGCGGGACGCGGCGGCGGCCGAGACGAAGGCTTCGCCGCGGACCGGCGCGGACACCAGCACCGGCTTGGTGCCGGGCCGCAGGTACACGTTCCTGGCCTGTATCTCCAACCGCTCGAGCTGGTAGCCGTCCCATTCGACGTCCCGGGCCAGGAGGCGCACCTGGCCGTACTGGCCCACGGCCCGGGCCAGATCCGAACCCTCCACCGACACGTCCTCCAGGACCAGGGTCAGGTCACGCCCGGAGAAGGTGAACGTCCGGCGCTTCCCGATCAGCCAGTTCCGGGCGGTGTCCACGATCGCCGTGAACGGGTCACCCATCAGCAGGCCCGGCTGGGGCAGGCCGAGCGAGGCGGCCGCAGCGGAGGACAGCGAGAGAACCTCGCTCAGGTTCCGCTTCCACTCATCGAACGGCCAGCGCTCAGCCATTTCCTCATGCTGACACGGTGTCTCCACCAGGGCAAATTGGCGGCGGGGTCATCTGGGCTCGCCAACCCCGCAAACCCGCGCGGCTGGACCGTTTGGCGGACGCTGACCGCCCGGCCGTTCGGTATAAAAGATCTGATCCATGATCGGACGCGAGCCGGTCCGTGACCAGCCTTCAGGGAGGCGGAGGATGACAGAACGCACGGTCATCGTGCTCGGCGCGACCGGTGGCCTCGGGCGGGCGGTCACCGAGCGGTTCCGGGACGACGGCGCGGCGGTGCTGGCGTTCGACGCCCGGATCCCGGCCCCCGGCGACCGGCCGGACCAGGTGACCTACGTCCCCGTGGACGCGCTGGACGAGGCCAGCGTCTCGGCGGCGTTCGCGCAGGTCCCGGCGCCCGCGGCGGTGGTCAACCTGATCGGCGGGTACACCCCGCCGCAGGCTCTGTCCAGGCTCGATATCGGCGTGCTCCGGCAGCAGTTCGAGGTGAACCTGGTGACCGCGGCGATCGTCACCAAGTACGCGATGCCCGCGCTGGCCGCCCGTGGCGGCGGCGCGATCGTGCACGTGTCGAGCCGGGTCGCGCTGCAGAAGTGGGAGAACGGCTTCGCCTACAGCGTAACCAAGCTCGGTGTGGTCCGCCTGGTCGAGGCGGCCGCGGTGGAGGGCCGCGAGGACGGGGTGCGGGTCAACTGCATCCTGCCGAGCATCATCGACACCCCGGTCAACCGGGCGGCCCTGCCCAACGCGAAGCATCACCTGTGGCCCAAGCCGGCCGAGCTCGCCGCCGTGCTTTCCTTCCTGATCTCGGACGACGCCGCCCTCATCTCGGGCGCGGCCATTCCCGTCTACGGCCGCGCCTAGCGATGGTTTCGCGGCCCGCGGGTGTCCTGCGGCTCGGCCGCCGCAGCTTCGAGCCGTCCCAGCTGCTGGTCATGGCGGTCGTTGACTGCGGCTCGGACGCGGCGGCGGCCATGGAGCGCGTGCACGCGGTGGTGGCCGAGGGGGCGGACATCGTCGGGGTGGCTGGCTCGCCGGGTGGCGAGGTCGATGAGCGGGAGGAGATCAGGCAGAGCGTCCCGTTCATCGCGACGGTGCGGGACATTTACCCGGAGCTGGTCGTCGGCGTGCGTACCGGGCGGCGGGAGGTGGCCCGGGAGGCGTGTGCGGCCGGGGCGGACCTGCTGGGCTCTGGGGACGGCACGGCCCCGTGGGGCTTCGGGCTGGCTGAGGTGGCGGCCGAGTTCGGCGCGGGCGTGGTCTGCCCGCCGGGCCTGGCCGCGCGGGCCGTGGCGGCGGGAGTAGAGCCGGAGCGGGTCGTCATCGGCGTGGAGCGCGCCTTCCGGCTGGCCGGCCTGGTGGCCACCGGGTGGCCGGTGCTGGTTTCGCTCCCGGACGACGACCTGGCCCAGGGCCTGGCCACGGCGGCGGTCGCCGCGTGGCTGGGCGCGCGGGTGTTCCGGGTTCCCTGGATGCGTGAGACCCGGCGGGTGCTCCGCATGGTCTCGGCCATCCGCGGGGACATCCCGCCCGCGTATGCGGTGCGCGGGCTGGCCTAGCGCGGGCTGGCCTAGCGCGGGCTGGCCTAGCGCGGGCTGGCCTAGCGCGGGCTGGCCTAGCCGGCGGCCTGTTGCTAACTATGTCAAGCAAAGCGATTGCGCGGCCCGGTCCCTTAGGACCTGCCGCGCAATCGTGCCTGACCGGCGGCTCGCCCGGCTGAACTGCCTAGAGCTGGCCGGGCGGTTGACCCTGACCGGTCAGCCCGCCGCGCCCTGACCAGTCAGCGGCGCGGTGACCTTGAGTACGTCGTTGGCGAACTTGCGCTGCGTAGACAGCAGCTGCTCGGCGAAGTCGTATACCCCGTTGACCAGCGTCCCCGGCTGCGGCAACAGGTCGGCGTAGGGCACCTTGGCCAAGGACGGGGTTACGTAGTGGACGGCCGAGGCCCACGCCTGCAACCCGTCCGTCATCGTGTCCGCAGACGCGCGGATCAGGTTGAGGATCTCGTCCCCCAGACCGCGGCCGGCGGCGCTGATGTCGATCATGTTTCCTCCTCCTCGAGCAACTCTTGCTTACTATAGTAAGCGTTTTAGCTTGATTCGTCAAGCAAATGCTAGGTATGCCAAGCGGTGATGGCTCCGGCCGGTCACGCGCCGGGTGCTAGTCGTCGACTCCCACGTAGGCGTGGGCGAACCAGCGCGAGAACCCCGGGTCGCTGACGATGAGGTCCAGGCGGGCGCGGCGGAGCCGGTAGGAGAATTCCCGGCCGCCGTCACCGCCCGCGGCGCCCGCGGCGCCTGCGTTGCCCGCGTTGCCTGCGTTGCCCGCGTTGCCCGCGTTGCCCGCGTTGAACAGGCTGAGCATCAGGCTGGAGAACTCCTGGTGACGCCACACCCGCGGGAGCCGTGCCTGCGAGTAGCGGCCCAGCCGCCCGCCGTCGTTCTGCCCGCCGTCGTTCTGCCCGCCGTACCGCTCGGTCAGGCCGCTGGCGAGCTCAACCGCGTCCTGGATGGCGATGTTCATGCCCTTGCCGCCGGCCGGTGTAATCAGGTGAGCCGCGTCTCCGGCGAGGAAGACGCGGCCGTCCTGCATGGGATCGCACACGCGCACGCGGGGATCGAGGATGTCGCGCTCGATGAACTCGCCCCGCTCGAGGCCGGGCCTGCCCGCCGCGGCCAGGCGATGATCCAGCTCCGCCCAGATCCGGTCATCGTCCCACCGGCCGTAGTCCTCGCCGGCCGGCACTTCCAGCATGAACCGCGTCATGGTGGCGGAACGGTGCATCTGGCCCGCGAAGCCCCGCGCGTGCAGGCCGTAGATCGTCCCAGCAGTCGACGGCGGGGCGGCCGCGATCAGCGACAGCCACCGGGTCGGGTAGGCGGCGGAAACCCCAGGCGTCCGGGCGGACAGAACGCCGGCCGCGCCGTCGCAGACCGCGACCGCCTTGCACTCGACGGTCACCCGTTCTCCGGCCACGCCGCGTACGGCGCTCACCACCGCCCGGTCCTCGAACTGCTCGATGCCGGTCGCTTCGACGCCGAACCTCAGATCGCCGCCCGCGGCCAGGAGCTGCCCGGCCCAGTCCGCGACGAGCCTGTGCTGCGGATAGATGTAGTGACCGCGCCCGCCGCACAGGCTGGCATAGTCCAGCACGAAAGCCTGCCCGTCGGCGCGGAACTCGCACGTGCCGATCCGCCGGCCGCCCCCGACGATCGGGTCGGCCAGCCCGGATGGCCTGAGCAGCTCGACCGTGCGGTGCTCGATCATCCCGGCCTTCACGCGCGCGCACAGGCCGTCGGCGTCCTGCCGTTCCAGCACGGCGAATGAGATCCCGGCCCGCCGCAGCAGGTGCGCGGTGACCAGTCCCGCCGGGCCGGCCCCCACGATGCACACGACCGGATCGCGCAGGCCCATAAGCGGCTATGCTCGCCGACGATCAACGCAAGGTCAACAAGGCCGCGGGCCGGCGCGCTGGACCCGGCGTCCTCAGTCTTCTGGGCCTGCCTTCTTCGATACGGACGTGGGGTCGCTAAAGGACAGGACGCTGTGAGACGCGCGCTTGGCCGCCCGGGCCGCAATGTAGCGGTCGAGGCGTCCGCCCTCAGGCGCGACACCGGGTTCCGGTTCCTCAGGTTCGGCGCCGTGCCCGGCCCCCGGGGGTTCAGAGGGCCTGGTCGGCAGCAGGTCGGCGGGAACCGGGGCTGAGGGATTCAGGCGAATGATGGCCAGCGGCGCAGGATTCGCGGCGGCCGGGCGCCGGCCGAAGGAGACGATCGAGGTGCCCAGTATCGCGGCTTCGGCGATGTGATCGTGCTGGCCCTCGACGGCCGGGCATTCCCGCTCGCCGATGTGCAAGGTCATCTCGTCGACGACGACCCCGTCCCCCCGGTGCTCGGCAACCGCGCGTTTCAGCTGGTCCCGCGCGCCCCGGCGGGTATCTTTGACCAGTTCGGTGTAGCTTCCCACCTCGCGGCGGCCCGCGTTGCGGCGTGTCTGGCGGCGGGTGCGCGTGTCATCATGGCGCGAGCCGAGCGAGATACCGAAGACCAGCGCGGTGGGAACCCAGCCGGCCTGCAGCAGCAGGGCGAACTCCTGTCCGGACAAGTGCGAGCTGAACGGGGCGGCCGGGCGGATCGCGCTACGCGCGCGGACCGCCGTTCCCTGCAAGACAAACTCCGTTCGCCGACCGGGAACGGCTTGATCGCCAGCGTCACCCCGACGATGCCGTCACCGCCCAGCACCCGGCATTCCTCGACCGCCCGCGACAGCGCCAGCCTGCGCACCCCGTAAGCCTTCCGCAGCAGCGCACCGAACGGCCCGCCGGTGGCAGAGGCAAGGTCGGTCCGCGGCGTATACGACACCGAACCCGAGCACCGGCCCGTCCGGCCCACATAGCCCAGATGCACCACAGCGGCGCCGAGGACGTGCCCGACCGGGTCGAATCCCGCCTCGGAAATGGCCGTGAACTCCTGCACCGACAGCAGCGATCCCCAGGCCTCGCTGGTGCGCAGGCGCTCCAGGCGCGCACCGGCAGGACCGGCAGTTGCAGGCGGGCCCAGGTGATCGTCACCATGAGCCCACCCCCGCTCACTCGCAGTCGGCCCCCACTCGATGGCAGGGATCGTAGTCCGCCGGATCGACGGCGTTCAAGCCGGACCGGGTCACGCCATGGCGCTGGTGTGGCCCCGTCTACGGGATCGGGGTGCCGCAGGGTCGTATGTGCTGCCGCCAGCGCGATGCCCGTGCGCGCCGTCGTCCCGCAGCCCCCAGGAGTGCGCCAGCGTCCCATTTGCGCGGAAGATCCGGCTTACGCGGAAGATCCGGGGCGCCGGATATCATTTACCAACCGGTGTTGCGACGACCCGTTGAGTCCGGGGGCAGCTATAGTTGCCTAATTCTTCTGTATAAGCCATATCTTCCGCATAAACTTCCAGTGCTTCGAATATACTGGTGAATTATGGGACGGGTGAGGTGCCAGCGCCGCAGGTGAGGTGCCAGCGCCGGGGGCGAGGTGCCAGCGCCAGAGGCGAGGCGCCCGGGCAGGCCGCCCGGGCAAGCCGGCGGGACCGGCCCGCCCGGCCCGGGACCGGCCCGGGACCGGCCCGGGACCGGCCCGCGCCGGCCCGGGACCGCTCACCCGGGCCGCCCGCCCCGACCCTGGCCTCAGCACGGCAGGCCGGCGGCCACGACAGCACCACGGGCCACGGCGGTCACAGGGTAACCACGACCTGCACAGCCAGCCGCCGGGCACAGCTGGCACGCTCCCCTCTGGCGGGGCCGGGGGGGCACATGCCCATTCCCGGCCCCATTTCCGGACGGGGTGCGTGCACCCCTCAGTAATCCGCGGACTCGAGCGTGCCGCGGAGTTCGGCGGCGCGGCGCCACGCTTCGATCATGCGGCGCTCGGCCTTGTATTCCATCCGGCGCGCCCGGCGCAGTGTGAGCAGGCGGCGCGATGGGCGCAGCTGCTCGGCCAGCGCTACTCTGCTGCGACTTTGCTCGGTCGCGAGCTGTTCTGCCAAATGCATGCTGATCACTCCGTTGTGCGCTTCATGTGCGTTACCGGCCGCGCGGCCCCCCGTGGGCCGCGCGGCCCTCCCCGTTGACGGCGCGCCTACGCGGCCGCGGTGCTGACCGGCGACCGCCTACGCGGCCACCTCGGTCTTCCGCGGACGTCCGCGAGGCCGCTTGCGAGGCACGATCGCGCCGCGCATGAGCAGCTCTCCACCCCAGACGCCCCAGGGCTCCCGACGCTCGAGCGCCCCGGTCAGGCAGGCGATCCGGGCCCGGCAATCCCGGCACATGGCCTTCGCCTGCTCCACGTCCTGCGGAGACTCGGCGAAGAACAGCTCCGGATCCTCCGTGCACGGAAGATCCAGGCCTATCGGGAGTGGGGTGGCGGTGCTTTCAACCACCGGGCTTTCAACCACCGGGCCTTCAACCACCGGGCCGTCAACCGGGCCCGCCACCATGAACTGACTCTGAGTCGCCACACTGACCTTGCCGATCTGGCCGATGTTGCCGGCCTGGACCTGCCTGACGTCCGGCTCCTGCCGTATCTGAGAGCTGAACGCCTCGAACCCCGTCGTGTCCTTGCCTCCGACGGTGGCATCGCGCCACTGCATCGGTGCCATCCCCTCTCGCCTACTGGTCCTAGTTGTCGCCCATGCGATTTCTCGCCCGTCCCGGGGACCTAGGCCTTTCATAGCTAAGGCCGCGGACCCTGTGTGCGGGTCCGCGGCCTTAAGGGGATCTGTGGCCGGCCTTTCTAGGCCGGTTCCCTATATGGAGGCGGACCCGATGTGCCCTCGCCAACGGCGAGAACGCTGGTCATGTGGTTGTAGTTATTCGTCTGCCCGAACTGCGCCATGGGGGCGGCCAGCGGGACCGGGATGGCCAGAACGACCTTGTCCCGGACGCGCGGAACCGGCTGCACGACAGCGGACGGCCCTGTGCCGCCAGCGGCACCGAGCACACTTGTCCCCAGGACAGCCGAACGCGGGCAGAAGGCACCCAGCCGCGCACGCCACGGCTCTGCCGCCGGAACGCTGGTCGCGAAGACGTCAGAATTTATGTAGATCACGTTGGGCACCTCCCTCCAGGAGCGTCGACAACTAGCCCACGGACATGTAGGCAGCTTACATCTGGGTCCTCTACGGCGGTCAACAGAATTATTCCGCGTATTACGCGACCTGCGAGGGGGTTCCACCGCGTACCACCGCGTATCCAGCCGTTTCACCGCCAGTTGCTCCCGGCAATTGCTCCCGGAACGGGCCGGTCATGACCGCGATCACCTGGGCACGCGCCCTGACCGCGCGGTGTGGGTCGCCCAATCGCGGGGCGGCGGCCCGCTTCCGGCCATCACTCCTTGGCGCGTCGGGCCTTCGGCTCCGGGGGCTTCACGTTCCGGTACTTCCGGCCCGCCAGCACCAGCCCATAGAGACCGCCACCGATGGCGCTGATGCCTTCCGCGCTGGTCAGGACCCCGAGTGTCCCAAGGCGCCGCAGGATGTACAGAGCCGCCATCAGTGTGGGGACCAGCACCAGCAAGTTCGACAAGGCGCGCGATCTGAGCAGCGCGTCCAGCGGGCGGCATGCCAAGTTAGCGGCGTCCCGGAGCAAGTTAGCGGCGTCCCGGAGCCGGAAGCGTAGGGCTGCCCACAGGAACCCGAGGGCGGCACGGGTCTGATCCCGGTTAGAAAGACCCTGGCCTGTCAGGTCGGACAGGTGACTGCGCCACTCATAGTGCTCTGCTTCGCGCTTCCGGCCGGCCAGGAATGCAGCTGCGGCGGTCAGCGATTGCGGCGAATGACTGAGGTGCACCATCAGGCCAAGCCGCGAGTACATGCGCGCCGTCGGGCCTGGACGACGATGGTAGCCGCGTACCCTGCGCCGACGCTTACTGGCCTGCGACTTCACCTGAATCTCAACGGGCCGGTCAACCGGGTTTACTGCGAAGCCGACCGTTTCCGGCTGGAGGCGGCCTGCCAGCTCGATCAATTCCTGCGTGGACGGCTGATCAAGGTCGGCTTCCACGAGCTGCCGAAAGTGCGCCCCGAACGCGCGCAGGTCGCTATCACCTGCCCTCGGTACGGCAGGGGCGGTGTACGACGGCTCTGCCGCCGGCAGGGCAGGGGATGATATGGCCTCGGGATCTGGCTCGTCCGGACTGCGGCTGCGCTGGCCAGAAGGTGTATGGCCCGGGGTTGAGGTATTCGGACGACAGGAGCAAAGCCGCGGATGGCAAGCCCTGCTGCGGATACTCGCGGCGGCTCCGCGTCTGCGCACTCTCCTGCATCGGCTGCGCCCGCGGCAGTCATGCTGTCCTCCCGGCGCCCAGAGTCACCCATGCCATCCGGCGAGCTGAGCGGGCGGCAACCGCCTCGTGATATGCGGCGCGGCCCCCGGCGGTGACCGTGTAGTAACGGCGGCGGGGCCGGTCTGCGGGAGGCGGGTCCTCCCAGTGGTCAGTGATCCACCCGGCTTTCATGAGCCGGTCGAGCGCCGGGTAGATGGTGCCGGTGCCGTAGCCGGTCTGCTCGCACAGCCGCAGTCCCCACGCCGGATTATCGGACGGTGAGCTGGTGAGGACGTCGAGGACGTCCATGATCGCTGCCGTGAGCCTGATCTTCGTGGCGCTCATGGGAAGACAGTACGACGCCGGACGACCCCTATACCGGATTCCGGGATACGTCGGCGTGTCGCGGCCCGCGCCCTCGGGCGCGCAGGCAAGACGATGCCCCGCCGGCTGCGGCTGGCCGGGCGCTTTCGTGCCCGGGGCCTGTGACCTAGGCCCGCTCGTCCGGCCGGGTGACGTAGGCGCCGCGGCCGGGCACGATCTTGACCAGGCCCTCGCCGACGAGCACCTGCACCGCCTTGGCCGCGGTGCCGCGCGCTACCCCGTGCTCTTGCATGAGCGTCGTGTACGACGGCAGCGGCCGGTCCGGCTCCAGTTCACCGGACTCGATAGCCGCCCGCAGGATCGCGGCGAGCTGCACGTAGACCGGCGTCCCCCCGAGATGGTCAATCGTCACGTGACTGACTGTAGGCAACTATGGGTGCTCTGTGTAACCGGGGTAGACCGTGTGTGCCATAGACGCCTATGTGTCAGTTGGCGTAGTGTCGCGGTGACAACACGAAAGCGGCCCCGGACGGTGCGCAAACACCGCTACCCGGGGCCTGACCGGAAGCGAGTCCGGCTATGCAGAATGATCCCACCGGCACCAGCGGCAACGGCAGGTGCAGCACCTACTTCGACGCGATGCGCGACGCCGACGAGGCCCTCGACGACGCCCTCGCCGCGGTCCGCGCCGAGGAGGACACCGGCCGCATCACCACGGTGGAGGCAGCCGCCGAGCGCGTCGGCCTGCTCGAACGCCACCTGGCCGAGTGCAGGCGGCTGCGCCGCGATCTGCTCGGCGGGGCATGATGAGGAGCCTGCGCCGCCGCCGCGGACGCCACGAGTGCCGACGGGTAGTCCTGCACCACGCGGACGGCGAGCCCGAGGCCCGGCTGTAGTGAAGACCTCGGGCCGGGCTTCCGGCGAGCTGGCCGTTACCGTGACGGACACGGCCGCGCCAGGTCAGGGCCGGTGACGGCGCGCGGGTTCGCGGCCTACCTGCCCTCGGCGTCGCCGAGGCGGTCAAGGACGTCGAGGATCGCCACCCACCGCTCCGGCGTGCCCCAGGTTGCCGGATAGCAGCCCATCCGCGGGGGCGGGTTCGTCTCCCAGATGTGGAGCGTGGGGTTAGAGACGCCGAGCTGGCGGGCCATGGCGCCGAACCCGACCCCGGCGTCGTGGCGGATCTGGCGGGCGCGGCGGATCAGGTCGCGGCCGCGGTCGGAGCCGGGCGCGGGCGATGAGATCGCGGGGGCGGGGGCGGGCGGCACTGTGGGTCCCGTGAAGTAGCAGTGGCCATTGCGACGGGCCAGGCACGTCATGTTCTCTGTACGCGGGCACCACACGATGCCGTCGTGCTCCGTGCGGTCCATGACGAAGCCGGGGACGCCCTTGTGCTGCGCCTCCCGGACATTTGCGACGGGGTTGAACTGCTTGCGCTTCTGGAGCGTCACGCCCCACATGCTGTAGTCGCCGTTGCGAGTAGACGGAACGGATTCGCGCGGCTTGTAGACACGCTCGATCAGCGATGTGGCGTACCCGGCAAGGATGGCCGCGAACTGGAATGCCTCGGCGGTAGCCCGGTTCTTCTGGGCAAGGCGCGTCGGCCCGCAGTTGTCCGCCAGCATCGACACCTTGATGAACAGGTCGAGCTGCGCCGGGGTGAGCGAACGCAGGAAATCATGCCGTACGACGCGTCCAGGTGCGATATGCACTAGCTGGCTGCCGGCGGCGGCATTCAGCACGAAGCGGACGTTACGGTCCTCATCGATGTCGCGGCGCCAGCGCGGCTCCGGCAGCCTCAGGCCGAGGCTCGGGACTGGAGGGCCGAAGACGCTGCGGAGCGCAGCATCGATGCGGTCCACGTTGGCGGCGTTCTTAAGCGCCTGGGTGATGCGCACCGCATGGGTATTGCGGATCTGCCCTTCGGTCCAGAACCATCCCGTCAGTTCCACGAAGGCGTCCGTGTACTTAGCTTCCTGCGGCAGGCTCGCACACAGCGCCGCCAGCGGGATGTGGCTGTGGCAGTTGAGCGTCTCCGTGGTCTTCCAGACCCGGTAGCCGTTATTGGTGATGACGGGCCAGCGATGGTCGGGGGTGCTCAGCGATGAGTGACCGCGGCCCTCCATGAGGATCATCTCGCGGCGCCCGGCCGGGAAGATGCAGACCTCCAGGACGGGCTGCCATTCCGACATGCCCTTCTCATGGTTGAGCGTCAGCACCTCGTCGCCGACGCGCAGATCGTGAACGGTCTTCCAGCCGTCGGCGGTGAGGATTTCGGTTTCCTCATCCACACAGAAAGGTGTACCAGCAGTTCGTACATGAGCCAGGAGACCAGAGGCCCGCGAACGGCGCTGAGGCGGCGGCCAGATCTGCGCGGGTGGCTATGTCACCTGACCCGCATCCGGTGCCGTACCGTCTGGCCTGGGGGCCCGTGACGGCGTGAAACGGCTCAGGTCATCGGGCCGAGCGGCACCAGCGTGCCGGTCTGCACCGTCGCCCCGCCCGCGTGCGTCAGCCGCAGCGGCGAGGCCGGTCCCCGGTAAGTTGCTCAGCGCGGCATGCCCGGCCGGGCACGCCCACTACCGCCACCGCAAGGCCCACGGCCTGCGCCCCAATTTCTAAATCAATCTGCTCGGCGGCCTGCGAACCAAGGTTCTTCATCACCAGGAGTTCGAACTCGGCCCGATGGTCCAGGAGCCAGTCGAGGTAGAACAAGCCTTGGTTGATAACGTTCTCGTTGACCCCGATCTCCGGCGCCTGGTACCCGATGGTCCCGTAGATCGGCCCGTCGCCGTCGATCCCGCGCACCCCGCCCATGTCGATGAGCTTGAGCTGCTCCTCGGTCTGGATGACGTTATCCGGCTTGAAGTCGCAGTACACCAGCCATGCCAGAGGACGGGCAGTGGCGGGATAGGCAAAGGCGGTTCGTCGACGCCCCGCCAGGGTTGCCTCCACCGGGCCGTCGCGTACCTGTTGCTGGCCTAGCCGCGGCCTAGCCGCGGTGCACTGTGATGACGGTCCACGCGCCCAGGTTGATCCGGTCACCCTCCCGCAGGGTGATCCGGTCCCCGGTCGCGATCTGGCGGCCGTTGAGGAGCGTGCCGTTGGCCGAGCCCGGGTCCAGGACCGACCAGGTGCCGTCCGGGGCGGCGATCAGCATCGCATGCAGGCGGCTTATGCCCAGGTCAACCGGCGGGTCAGCCAGATCGATCTCCGGTTCAAGTTCGCGGGCTGCGTTCCTGCGCCCGATCCGCATTTGCTTGCCGACAAGCGGGATCCTCCGTTCGGATGCATGAGCCGGAAAGGCAACGTCCGAGCCAGACCAGCCACGCACCATTTTCATCCTGTCGTAGTAGCCGCGATCGGCGGCAACCAGCACGGTCCAGGTGGCTGCGGTGAACAATGGTGTAGGTGATGTGGGTGGGGCTGAGAAGGCCGGCGGGACGGTTGCCGCATTAAGGTTCGGCGCGGGCGGCGGCTCGAAGACGACCGCAGGCGACGGCTCAGGCCGAAGCTCCGGCGCGGGCGGCGGCTCGGCGGGAGCCGGGAATGAGATCGGTTCAAGCGCGGTCGGAGGGGCCGGAGCGAATAGTGATGCCAGCAGGTCCGTGACCACGGACTCTGCTGGTGATCCGGGCTCGTCTGGTCGGGCAGGCTGGCCCGGCGGGGAGGACGGCGGCTCGGACCAGCCGCTGAATGCGACCGGCGGTTCTGCCGAACTCCACGAGGAAGGCGGAGGCTCCGGAGGGCTCCACGAGGCGGGCGGACCCTCCGGGGGGCTCCATGAGGCAGGTGGCGGCTCCGTCTTGCTGGGACCGGGTGCGGCGGCGGGCACGGTCACGGGGTCAGCCAGGTAGTCGGAAGGCCGGGTCTCGTCGTACCCGTCCTGCAGACCGATCTTGCGGAAGACGAGGGTAAGCACGGCCGCCACCACCAGGTTGATGATGAGAGCAGTGACCGCGATGTAGGTGGTGTGCCCGAACACCGGGGTCACGGAGGCACCGAAGTGCGCCTGGCCTCCCCCGGATGTCTGGTAGGCCTGGTAGGTGCCGTAGGCCATGCCCGCGGCCCAGCCGATAATCAGCGCAATCCGATGGAACCAGCGTGTGTACAGGCCGATCACGATCGCCGGGAAAGTCTGCAGGATCCAGATCCCGCCGAGCAACTGCAAGTTGATCGAGAACGTCTTGTTCAGCTCGAGAGCGAAGCCTAGCGCGCCGACCTTCATCAGCAGCGAAGCCAGCCGCGCCACCCTCGTCTCCTCGGCGGGAGTGGCGTAGGGACGGAAGAGCTCCTTGTAAATGGTGCGGGTAAACAGGTTCGCTGCGGCAATCGACATGACGGCTGCGGGGACCAGTGCGCCGATGACGATCGCCGAGTCGGCGATTCCCGCGAACCAGCTGGGGAACATGTGCGCGAACAACAGCGGCACGGACAGCTGGGCGTTACCGCCACTCGCCTTGACGCCGGCGTTCACGGTCGGCGTCGCTCGTGCCATGTAGCCGAACAGCGCGATCAGGCCGAGTACGAGTGTGTAGGCGGGCAGCATGGCCGCGCTGCGCCTGATCACGTCGCGCCGTTTGGCGGCGAACACTCCGGTGGTGGCGTGCGGGTACACGAACAGGGCCAGCGCGGAGCCGAGCGCCAGGGTGGCGTAGGCCCATTCCCCGGCCGGCATCACGACGATGCTGCCGTACGGCTTGCCGGTCGCCGGGTTAACCGTTTTCAGATGCGCCGAGGCGGTGCCGAAGATATGCCCCCAGCCGCCGAGCCGGCCCGGGATGTAGATCATCGCGACGATGACCGTCAGGTAGATGAGGATGTCCTTGACGAACGCGATCAGCGCTGGCGCGCGCAGTCCGGCCATGTAGGTGTAAGCCGCCACGACACCAAAAGCGATGATCAGCGGCAGGTCCCTGATAAAGGCATTGCCCGAGGTGCTGCCGATTCCCATCACGGTCAGCACCGACTCGATGCCCACGAGTTGTAGCGCGATATAGGGCATGGTGGCCAGGATCCCGGTCGCCGCCACCGCGAGCCCGAGGCCCTGCGAGCCGTGCCGTCCCCGGACGAACTCGCCGGGGGTGACGTAGCCACGCGCGCGGGCGACCGACCAGAGCCGCGGCGCGAAGATGAACACGATCGGGAAGACCATGATCGTGTACGCCAGCGCGTAGAACCCGGCAGCGCCGGTGGCGTAGACCAGCGCGGGCACGGCGATGAAGGTGTAGGCGGTGTAGATGTCGCCGCCGAGCAGGAACCAGCTGACGAAGGTGCCGAATCCGCGGCCGGCCAGACCCCACTCGTTCAGGTGCATCAGGTCCTCGGCCGGCCGCCATCTTGCTGAGGCGAAGCCGATGAGCGTGACGAACAGGAACGAGGCGAGGACGATGATGAGCGTGACCGCATTGAGGTGGTTCATTTCCGCGCACCTCTGCCATCTCCTGGCCCCGCGTGCGGGGTCGGCTTGGTCCTAAGCAGCAGGTAGCAGACCCAGAGTATGGCGGCGGTCACCGGTACCCAGATGAGCTGATACCAGTAAAAGAAGGGGAAGTCACCTAGCTCCGGCATGGAGCGCGCGTAGAGGGGGACCCACAGCGTGCCCATAATCGCGACGGTAAGCAGGACCGTGACAGCACCCCAGGTAACCGGGCTCTTGCCCGAGCGAGCGTGCTGAGCCATCGCAGCCTCTCAGAATGTGACGCGCGCTCTCAGAAAGTGATGCGCGCGGCCGCCTGACCCAGCCAGGCCACCGCGCGGACGATTGCGCTCTCGGGTAGGTTCACCATGCATGGTGCCGCATAACGAGCCAGCCGATAGGGTTTTTCGCGCATACTGGTCATCGGTGCGGCCCGTACGCCAGCGTCCGGCTGCCCGGCGGTTTCCGCGTCGGCCACCGGCTCTGAGCACCTGACCGCATGTCCGGTGCAGGGCGCATCACCGCTGGCCAGCGGGCGCGCGCGTCACGCCGTGGAACCGCTCATGCCATCGGGCCGAGCGGGCCCAGCGTGCCGGTCTGCACCGTCGCCCCGCCCGCGTGCGTCAGCCGCAGCGGCGTACTGGCGATCGGGATCGACGTGGACGAGCCAGCCGAGCTGACCGTCACCACCTCGGCCCCGCCGTCAGCGCTGGCCGAGTCGATCACGACGAACGCGCCGACCGTGCTGAACGCGGCCCCGGCCGCCACCGTGAGCGCGGTCGCGCCCTGGACGTTGGCGACGCCGGTAAGGGTCGTGCTCGGCGCCCCCACGGTGAACTGATACGGATGCTCGCAGCGTGAGCACCGGCCCGCCAGCAGGGTCAGCGGCTCGCCGCCGGTCCACAGCAGCTGAGGCGGCGGCACCGCGGCCGACGGCCCGCACCGCGGGCAGGAGAACAGCCCGGCCGGGATGAGAAACGGCATTGCGGGCGCGGGTGTCGTCACGATGGCCTCCGTTCAGTTTGCCAGGGCTGACTTGTCGAAGTCGTCGCAGATCTCCGGTGCCCGCCGCGGGTCGCGCGGCCCGATGACCGGGCTGAGGGCGCCGCCCGCGGCGATGATCGCCGTCTCCAGCTTCGACCCGGGCAGGCAGTCCAGCACCGTCCCGGGCTGCATCCAGATCGAGCAGCCCGGCTGCCCCCAGGGCAGTGTGACGCCCGGCGACAGCACGATGCGCGGGTACTGCGACATAACCTGAACTCCCTCACCGCGGGCGCGGGCGTGCCCAGGAAACTGAGCGGCGGGCTGCCGCCGTACACGGCAAACCGCTGCGCGACCAGGCGGGCCGCCTCGTCACGGGGCAAGGTCAAAGGGCCGGGGCCTGGCCCCTGGCTGGTCCGCACCGCGACCGTCAGATAGACCGTCACCTGATCGCCCGGCGGCGCCGCGGGCACGAACGGGGCCTGGTCGTCATCCGCGGTGCGACCCGGGGCACCAGCGGGCGGCAGGGCCCCGTCCAGGATCCCGGCCAGCTCGCCGGTCACGGCCAGCACTCCACCGGCTCGGCGAGCATCACCGTGGTCTCGGCCACCGTGACACTGCGGGCCAGCCGGACGTGCACGACCCGGACGGTCTTCGCCTCGCCCGGCTCGGGCGGCGCGCCGATCATGGCCAGGATCCCGCTCGCGATGCCGCCCGCCGCCTCGGGCAGCTTGGCCCGCATGGACGCATCCGACGGCGTTACGCCCGGCAGCTCGGCGGCGTCCAGCGTGATCGTCAGTTCGTCGCCCTGGCCTGTGATCTCGGCTTTCATCCTGGTTACCTGAGCCCGATCCTGCGAGCCAGGCCGTGCACGGGAGGTAGCGGCTGCCTGCGGGACCGGCCCGGGGCGATGCCGCCATTGATCTCATAGGCCAGCTGGGCCCTGACGTCCTCCGGGGTGGCCGTGCTGGTGCCGAACTGAGTGTCGGCGAACGGGTCGGCGCCGGACCAGTCGTTCGCCAGGTCGACCAGCTGGTTAGGCAGGTAGCTGCCGCTCCCGTACCGGGCCAGCCCGTTGCTCAGGATGATCTCGTCGGACGGCCTGCGGTGATGGGCCCCGCGGCGCCGGTCCTGGTCGTCCCGGTCCTGCGCCAGGCGGATGTGCTCACGTTCGGCGGTGCTGGCTAGCGCACGGTCGATCTGGTGGGCCGTCTGCAGGTAGTCGAGCTCGCCCACGCCGAACGCCCGGCCTTCGGCCCGGATGCCCGCGAACTGGTCATCGTCCAGGCCGTCCATCCACGTGGCGAACTCGCCGCCAGGGCCCATCGCGGCCGGGTAGCCGTTCGCGGGCGGGTACCCGGCGCCTTCGGCTTCCAGCTCTGCCAGCTCGTCATCGGTCAGGCCAGCGGCCCAGGCCTCCAGCTCGGCGTCGGCCTCGCTCACCGCGTCGAGCACCTGGCCGATCTCCTGGCTGGTCGCGTTCAGGCCGGACATGTCCCAGCTGCCGAAACCCAGGCCGCCTCCGTCCTCGTCCAGGTCGTCCCAGTCGCCAGAGCTGAGGCTGATCTCGCGCATCTCAGAACCGCCTGCCCAGCCGCAGCTCGTCCTCGATCATCTGCCTGGCCGCGCGGATCTCGGCCGGGATGGCTGCCTGTGCCGCCTCCTGCTCGGCCCGCTCGCGCCACATCACCTCGGGCGGCAGCAAGGGCTCGATCTTGCCGACCCGCGGGTGGCCCGGCTGGCCGTAGCTGACCGCGCCGGATTCGTGATCGGTCCCCGGGCCGGTGCTCTCGGGGAACGCCTCGATCATCCGTCGCTGCAGCTCGGTATCGGACAGCCGCCGGGGCGGCGTCGTGCTGAACCCCTGGCTCGGGTAGCTCATCGGCTGTCCTCTCGCGCACAAGCGGGATGCACGTGCATCCGGTCTTGCAGCCAGCCTACGCGCGCTGGTCAGGCGGCACTAGCGCGCCGTAACGGCCTGTACTGGCACGGGCCGGGTGCCTATGGATCACACGCGGGTGCCGCGATTCGCGTGCGAGCGCCTGCGTGGCGCTGGCGGCAGGCCGTCTAGCTGCGCTCCGCTTGGCGTCACCATGCACCTTGGTCGCAGCGCCTGTCAGGCGACTCCCGCGCGCAAGACGGCCACAGACCCCACGAGGCCGTCCCGCTCCAGCTGACTCAGCACGTCGTCGATCGTTACTGGCCGCTGACGGCGCGAGTCTACGATCTGCTGGATACACACCCACACGGCTTCCCGGCTGATACCGATGACGTCCCGGACGAAGCTGTCCGGGGACTTCGCCTTGGTGTCCCACTGGGCCAGTCGCTCTTCTGGGAAGTCCTTCACGTTCCTGGTCACGATGAGCTGTGCATTCGCCCTTATCGCAGCTGCAAGCACGTGACGGTCATCGGGATCAGGAAGCTCCAGGGTCTCGACCAGAGGTTCGTAGCCCGAGACGAGACAGTCCCTGACCGCCGCATTCATCAGATCGCGCAGGCGGCTGACCTTCTCATCTGAGATATCCGGGAGATTTTTCCGCAAGGCGTTAGCCACCTCGTCGAGGATCTCCTCGGTCCACTTCGCCTGCACCAGGTCGGAGCGCTGCGCTATACGGATCAGCAGGTCCCGGAGCGTATTCGGGTACAAGACGTCGGCGTCATACAGCACGATAAAAGCCATGGTTAGTACAGGCCCAGCTCCTGGCTAAGATCGGCCAGGTCGTCCGCCGCCGCCCGGCGCTGCTGGTCGTCCTTCCGCTTGTACTCAATGAGCGCTTCGACGGTGACCCGCCGATGCCGCCCGACCTTCCGGAACGGGATTTGCCCGGTTTCCAGCAGGCCGATGAGGAACGGGCGGGACACGTTCAGCATCTCGGCGGCCTGCTGCGTCGTAAGCTCAGCATCTTTCGGGAGGATCTGTACGCCGCGGCCCTGGGCAAGCAACTCGAGAACCTGAGTGAGCATGACCACAGTGGGACGTGGAATCACCAGCGCGTCGTGCTGGCCGACTTCGGCCAGCGGCTCAATCAGATCTTCATCGGGATGACTGTCTAGGTAGTCCGCGATGCGGCGCGCGGCACGGTCCGCAACATCGGCGTCTACGTCCTCCGGGTCGATCGATGCGATAGCCCTGTCGGTCATCTCCGTCACCCCCCTTTGCTGTCCCGTATTATCCGCAACATTCGAAGCAAGCGCAATCACCATCAGGATATTCCTTGGGTCTGCCGGACATCCATACTGATCCCAGCGGCCCGCGATCGCCAGCAGCACGCTGCGGTGACAGGGCAAAACGGGCCATGCCCTCACTGCCACCGGGTGCGGCGGGCCCGCCTGCGCCCGTACGCGCCCATGACCGCGGCCGGACTGCTTAGGCGGGCGCCTGCTGGCGGACGGCAGCAAGCCTAGCCGGGCACGATCGCTCGTGCTGCCAGCCGTCCGGGCCGAGCTCGGGCGTGCAGGCGTCAGCAGCGTAAATGCGCCCCCGCTGCTCCCGCGTGCTGCTCCCGGCCGGGTATCAGCTCAGGCCAGGCGGCCCGGCGGACATGCCGGGCAGCTACGTAATGGCCCCTGAAGGGGGCAACACTTTTTTAAGCTGCGGTTTTCAATGACCCGGGGCGTCGTGCGGATCAGGCCCTCTTGCATCACCGACACCACCAGCTGCCCCTCGGCGGTGAAGACCTGGCCGCGGGCCAGCCCCCGGCCGCCGTAGGTCACCGGCGACTCCTGCGCGTACAGCAGCCAGCGGTCGGCCCGGAACGTCCGGTGGAACCACATGGCGTGGTCCAGGCTCGCGCCCGTGGTGCGGCCGTCCACCCACGACAGCCCGTGCCCGAGCAGCACCGAATCGAGCAGCGTCATATCCGAGGCGTACGTCATCAGGCAGACGTGCAGCAGCGGGTCGTCGGGCAGGTCCCCCTCCACCCGCAGCCAGACCAGGTTTCTCGTGGTCCGCAGGGACGGGTCGCGTTCGGCCTCTACCGACAGCGGGCCGACCGACCGCAGGTCGAAGGGACTGCCGAACAGCCGGGGATGGTCCTCGCCCAGGATCTGAGCCAGCCGGTCCGAGTTCCGCTCGAGCCGGTCCGGCGCCGGCACCTCGGGCATCGGGTCGGAATGCTCGGGTCCCGGCTCGGCGTGATGGAAGGACGCGGACAGGGTGAAGATCGTCCGGCCGTGCTGGATGGCGGATACCCGGCGGGTGGTGAACGACCGCCCGTCCCGGGTCCGGTCGACCGTGTACACCAGCGGCACCGCCGGGTCACCCGGCCTGATGAAGTAGGCGTGCAGGGAGTGCACCGGCCGGTCCGGGGGCACGGTCCGCCCGGCGGCGACCAGGGCCTGCCCGGCCACCTGGCCGCCGAACACCCGCTGCCGGCGGTCGTCCGGGCTGCGGCCGCGGAAGATGTCCCACTCGATCTGCTCCAGGTCCAGCACGTCGAGCAGCACGTCAAGCGCCTTACCCACGCTGTGCCCTCCTCGGCCGGCCCAGGCGGATGTCATCCAGGAACCGCGACCGCTGCCGGGCCGCGCCACGGCCCTGGGACCAGGAAAGGTACAGGTGATGGCGCGCCCTGGTCACCGCCACATACAGTAGCCGTCTTTCCTCCTCGATCGCGCCGGGCGTCTTGGCGTGCACGATCGGCATCAGCCCCTCGACCAGGCCCGGCAGCAGCACTGCGTCCCATTCCAGCCCCTTGGCCGCGTGCATCGAGGCGAGCGTCACGCCCTGGGCCGGCGGCGCGTGGCCGAGTTCGGCGCGCTGGGCCAGCTCGGCGGCGAAGTCGCCTATACCGGCCTGCGGCCGCGCCGCGTGCATGTCGTCGGCCAGCTGGGCGAGGGCGGCGAGCGACTCCCAGCGCTCGCGGGCCGCCGAACCCCCCGCGGGCGGGCTGCCGGTGAAACCGATGCCGGTCAGCACGTGCCGGACCGCGGACGGCAGCGGGGTGGCGGGGTCACTGTCGCCCGCCATGCGCGCCTCGGCCACCGCCGCGCCGCGGAACAGCACCAGGGCCTGCCGGACCACCGGCCGCTCGTAGAACCGCTCGGCGCCGCGCACCACGTAGGGCACCGCGGCCTCGGCCAGCGCCTGCTCGAACCGTACGGTGTCGGCGTTGATCCGGACCAGCACGGCGATCTGGTGAGCCGGAACGCCCGCCGCGACCAGCGCCCGGATCGCCGTTGCCACCCCGGCCGCCTCGCTGGCATCGTCGGCGTACTGCGTGAGCACCGGCTGCGGCCCGGGCGGCCGCTGCGCGACCAGCGCCGCGCCGGACCGGATCAGCTGGTTGGCCACCGTGACCACCTGCGGCGTCGAACGGTAGTCGCGCACCAGCCGGACGAGCGTGGCGCCGGGGAACTCGGCGGTGAAGCCGATCAGGTAATCCGGCGTGGCGCCGGTGAACGAGTAGATCACCTGGTGGGGGTCACCCACCACGCACAGGTCGTCGCGGTCGCCCAGCCAGGCGTCGAGCAGCAGTTTCTGCAGCGGGTTCACGTCCTGGTACTCGTCGACCACGAAGTACCGGAACGTGTCGCGCACCGCTTCGGCCGCGCCCCGGTGCTCGAGCACGATGGCGGCGGTCAGTTCCAGGACGGACTCGAAGTCGATCAGGTGGCGCTCGCGCCGGAGCCGTTCGTAGCCGTCGTACACGACCGCCATCCCTTCGGCGCCTGCCACCGGCGAGCGGGCCGCCGCGGCCGCGGCGCGAGCGTAGGTGTCCGGGCGGACCTGGGTCGTCTTGGCCCACTCGATCTCGCTGGCGGCGTCGGCCAGCCCCGGGCCGTCCAGCCGGACCCGCGCCTGACTGGCCGCCTCGCGCACCAGGCTCATCTTCGTGTCGATCAGCCGCGGCGGCCGGCCGCCGATCACGCGCGGCCAGAAGTAGTTCAGCTGGCGCAGCGCGGCCGCGTGGAACGTGGACGCGCGCACCCGCGCGAACCCGAGCTGGCGGAGCCGGCCGCGCATCTCGCCGGCCGCCCGCACGGTGAACGTGAGGGCCAGCACGTGCGCCGGGTCCACCACCCCGATGGTGGCGGCGTACGCGATCCGGTGCGTGATCGCGCGCGTCTTGCCGGTCCCGGCGCCGGCCAGCACGCAGACCGCGCCCCGGGTGGCCATGGCCACCTCGCGCTGCTCGGGATCCAGCTCGGTCAGCAGCGCGTCGGCCGCGACCTCGGTCACCGCACCCTCCTATGGCCGTTCACCCTCGGGAACGCAACCAGCCTCGCCGGTGTTACATGATCCAGTAATTTTCACCTACTTGCAGGAGGCGGCGGTTGCCCGGCCAGCTGACGATGTACACCACCTCATGGTGCGGTTTCTGCCGCACCCTGAAGAAGCAGCTCGCCCGGGCCGGGATCGAGATCGCCGAGGTCGACATCGAGCGTGACGAGGCCGCGGCCGAGTTCGTGATGTCGGTCAACGGCGGCAACCAGACCGTACCCACCGTCGTGTTCCCGGACGGGACCACCGCGGTCAACCCCTCGGCGGCGCAGGTCCGCGAGCGGTTGACCGCGGTCAGTACGGGATAATAGATGCCGAACGGTCCGTGGTGCGGGCCGCAGGACAGGACGGACATGGGCGGGGAGACGACGCAGCGCGAGGGTGAGGACGTGGCCCCTGACGGAAATGGCGGCGACCAGGTGGTGGTGCGCCGGTCGGGGGAGGGCTGGCAGGTCGGGTCGGAGCAGACCGCCGACCTGACCAGCGCGATGGTGCTCGCCGACCTGCTGGCCGCCGACCTCGGCGGGCCGGCGCCGGCCGTGGGACCCCCCGCCGGGCCGGGGGGCCAGGGGGACCAAGGGGGCCAGGGGGACGAGGCCGATGAGGCCGCCCGGCTCGCGGTGACCGTGGCCCAGCTCGAGCACGCGCTGGTCGCGCGGGTCCGGGTGGAGCAGGCCATCGGCGTGCTGGCCGAACGGCACCGGCTCCGGCCACGGCAGGCGTTCGACCTGCTCAGGAACGTGGCCAGGGCCCGCGGCCAGAAGCTCACCGGCATCGCGCAGGCCGTGGTGGACAGCACGTCGAACCCGCTGCTGCCACTGCCCGAGGAACTGGCCCGCCAGCAGCTTCCGCCGCGCCAGCGCGGCCTGTCTCCGCGGCATTCGCGTAGCGGAGAAAATGTCGGCGGATCCCGCTAGAGTCCTGGCACTCGACACGTTACGGCGATGCCCGCAGCTTGCGGCGCAACGCGCGCTCTTGCGGGAAAATGGGCCGGCGGGCGGATAAGGGTTCTTCGGACGGGAGCTGGGACCGAACAGGAGGCCGGGGTGGCAGATCTTGAGGTGGTCGAGATCTGTGCCGGGGCGGGCGGGCAGGCCCTCGGGCTCGAGCGGGCCGGCTTCGAGCACGCCCTGGCCGTCGAACTCGACGCGGCGGCGTGCGCCACGCTGCGCGCCAACCGGCCGGGCTGGAAGGTCGCCGAGGGCGACGCGGCCGACCCGGTGCTGTGGCGCCCGGGCGACTACCGGGGCGTGGCCCTGCTGGCGGGCGGGGTCCCGTGCCCGCCGTTCACCGTGGCGGGCCGGCAGCTCGGCGCGGCCGACGAGCGCGACCTGTTCGCCTGGGCCGTGGAGCTGTGCGGGATCATCCGGCCCCAGGCCCTGCTGCTGGAGAACGTCAGGGGGCTGAGCACCAGCCGGTTCAGTGCGTACCGGCAGCACGTGCTGGACCGGCTGGCGGACCTGGGGTACGTGCCGGGGTGGCGGCTGCTGCACGCGTCGGACTTCGGCGTGCCGCAGCTGCGGCCGCGCACCGTGCTGGTCGCGCTGCGCCCGCAGGACGCGCCCTGGTTCCGCTGGCCGTCGCCGTCGCCGCACCCGCCCGCGACCGTCGGCCAGACCGTGGGCGACCTGATGGCCGCGCGCGGCTGGCCCGGCGCGGCCGCGTGGGCGCGGCGGGCCGACCGGATCGCGCCCACCGTCGTGGGCGGCTCGAAGAAGCACGGCGGCGCCGACCTCGGCCCGACCCGGGCCAAGCAGGCCTGGGCGGACCTCGGCGTCGACGGGCTCGGCATCGCGGACGAGGCCCCGGCCGCTTCCGCCGACCCGGCGCTGACGCCGCGGCTGACCTGCAAGATGGTGACCAGGCTGCAGGGCTGGCAGGACGAGTGGGGCTGGCGGTTCAGCGGGCTGAAGACCGCGCGGTACCGGCAGATCGGCAACGCCTTCCCGCCCCCGGTGGCCGAGGCGGTCGGCACGGCGATCCGCCGGGCGCTGGAGCACGCGGGCCCCGCGCAGGCGGCCGAGGCCATGCTGCCGGTGCACGACCCGGTGTTCCGGGTGCTGCGGTCCAGGGACGATTTCCTGACCGCCCGGCAGATAGCGGACCTGGCCCCCGGGGTGAGCGCCGCGGCGGTGCCCGGCCGGCTGCGGCAGCTGGGCCTGGACTTCGAGCTCGAGATCGCGCACTCCCGCGGCGGCCCCGCCTACCGGCTCGGCCAGTTCAAGGCCTTCCTCGGGCAGCACGACCACGCCCGCCACCAGCGCTTCGCCGCCGCCCGGGCCACGGTCAGCTGATCCTCGCCGGTTCACCCCTGCTGGGTGATACCCCAGGTCGGGGAATGACGGTGGACTGGAGCCACGCACCGCCCACGTGATAACCCGGAGGATGGCATGACTGTAGATGACCTGAATGGCGACACACCCGTCCTGGACACGCTGACCGAGATGACCGCCGTTTCGATCGATCACAATTCCCTGTCGCCGCGCGAGTACATACTGGCCAGGCTGGCCGCCCTGATCGCCGTGGACGCGCCGCCCATCTCCTGGCTCGCCACTGCCCCGGCCGTCGCCGAGGGCGGCCTGACCATAGAGGACATCCAGGGCGTCATGATCGCCGTGGCCCCGGTCGTGGGCGGTCCCCGCGTCATGGCCGCCGGCGGGCACATCGCGCGGGCCCTGGGCCTGGCCATCGCCGTGGCCGAGGCCGAGCTGGACGACGAAGACGACGAGGGCGTCTGAGGATCGCGGGACGAGCGACGGCGCCCCGCGGCCCGGATGGAGCCCTGGCCGCGGGGCGCTCAGCCGGGCGCTCCCCCGATCCCTGGGTAACGCTGCAGTACATACTGCAGTACGGCCATTACCGGAGTCGGGGTACCGCAATACGCCGGACGCTGCAATAATGCCTGGATGACAGGGCTGAGACTCGCCCTGGCCAACCTGAAGCCGGGCACTGGGAAGACGACCTCCGCGGTCTGGCTGGCCCATGTCTTCGCCCAGGCCGGCAACAGTGTGCTGCTGGTGGACGCGGACCCCTCGGGCAGCGCGCTGGAATGGTCCGATCTGGCCGCCATGTATCCCGGGCTCGCGCCGGAGCAGGCGGCGTTCCCGTTCCGGATCGTGGCCCTGCCCTCGCGCGAGCTGCACCGCCGCCTGCCCGAGATCGCCAAGCACGACGACGTGGTGATCATCGACACGCCGCAGATCGAAGACCACGCCGGCATCGCCCGGTCGGCGCTGCGGTACGCCGACGAGATCCTGATCCCGTGCGCGCCCAGCCCGATCGAGATCAACCGGACCACGCCCGTGCGGGACGAGATCGCCGAGGTCCGGGAGGTGCGGGACAAGCCGGTGCGTTCGGCCATCCTGCTTAACCGCTGCGTGGCGCGGGCGCACTCCACCACCGACGCCCGGGAGGCGCTGGCCGATCTCGGCTATGACGTGCTGGCCACGGCGGTGCCCCGGCGCGAGGTTTACGCCCAGAGCTTCGGTGTGCCGATCAGGCAGGTGGGCTGCGACGTATGGCGCCAGGTGGCCCGCGACCTCATCGAGCGCTGCGCGCCGCTGTGCGGCGTCCGGTCATGAGCCCGGTGCGATCATGACCGCACAGCGAGAGCGGGAGCTGCGCAAGGCGCAGATGGCGGCCGCGGCCGCCCGGCGGGCCGAGCCCGATGCGCGCCCGGCCGGCCGGACCGCGATCCGGTCCAAGCCGGTCCGGATCACCCTGGACCTGAGCCCCGAGCTGTACCGGGAGCTGAACATGTGGGCCGACTCGGCCGCGATCGAGCTCGGGGTGCCGCGGGTCTCCCTGGCCGACGCGGTCCGGGCCATGATCCGGGTGACCGCGGACCATCCCGATCAGGTCCTGGACCGGCTCCGCCGGGACCGCGGCAGGTAGCTGTGCTGGCCACGGGGGGGCGGGACCGGTCACCGGCCAGGTGACCGGCGGGCGCGCTCCAGCGGGGAGGACCGGTAGTCCTGGCGGCTCAGTGCCTCGGGCAGGTGCATGCGCAGCATGACCTGCCCGACGTGGCCGGGCAGAGTCCGCTGGGTGAGCAGCGAGGTGACGATCATCACGCCGAACGCGAGCGGCACCGTCCAGATCGCGGGCTGCCCCAGGAGGACCTCGCTCCAGCCGCGGGTCGCCGCGCCGGCCATGGTCGCGACGATCGCGGCCAGGCAGGCGCCGCCGCCCACCACGATGCCCGCCGCCGCACCCGCCCGGGTGAGCTGACGCCACCAGATCCCCAGCACCAGCAGCGGGCAGAACGATGACGCCGCGATGGCGAACGCCCACCCGACGAGCAGCGCCAGCGAGAAGCGGCCGATCAGCAGGGAGGCGGCCGTCGCCACCGCGCCCGCGACGATCGCGCACCAGCGGAACGACGTGACGCCGCCGTGCATGAAGTCGTGCGACAGCGCGCCCGCGACGCTGACGAGCAGGCCGGACGAGGTGGACAGGAAGGCGGCGAAGGCCCCCGCGGCGACCAGCGCGGCCAGCAGCGCGCCCGGCAGCCCGGGCAGCAGCAGCGACGGCAGGGCGAGGATGACGTCATCGGAGTCCCCGGCCAGGTACAGCTGCGGCGCGTGCAGCCTGGTCAGGACGGCCAGCACCGCCGGGAACAGGTAGAACGTGCTCAGCAGGAGCACCACGATCAGGGTCGTACGCCGGGCCGCCTCGCCGTCGGGGTTGGTGTAGAAGCGCACGAGGATGTGCGGCAGCCCGACCGCGCCGAAGAACGTGGCGATGATGATGCCGTAGGTCGACACCAGCGGGTGAGCGCCGTCGGTGCCCGCGGCCGAGAGCGGGGAGTCCCAGGCCACGCCGGGGGATGACGCCATGGCCAGGCTGGCGGGGGCCGGGGCACCCGCGGCGAAGCCGATCTGCGTGCCCGCGCCCGCGACGTGGCGGCAGGCGCACAGCGGCACGGTCTGGTGGCGGTACCGCCGCTCGTCGAGCAGGCCGGTGACCGTCGCCCGGGTCGGGTGGGCCAGGGTGAAGCCGATCGCCTGCGGCACCTGGACGACGGTGGCGCGGATGAAGACCGGAGCGTGGCCGGGCTGGAGGTTGCGGGCGGAGGCGTGCCCGGTCGCGATCAGCAGCACCAGCGCGGGAATGCCGATCGCGCAGAGCTTCAGCCAGTACTGGAAGCACTGGACGAACGTGATGCCCTTCATCCCGCCCATCGCGATGTTGCCGCTCACGACGACGCCGAGCGTGACCACGCCGATCCAGTAGGGCGTGCCGAGGACCCACTGCAGCGTGATGCCCGCGCCCTTCATCTGGGGCAGCAGGTAGAACCACCCGATGATCAGGACCAGCACGGTGGCCACCTGGCGCAGGCCCTTGGATCCCAGCCGCCCGTCGGCGAAATCGGGGATGGTGTACGCGCCGAACCGCCGCAGCGGCGCCGCCACCAGCAGCAGCAGGACCAGGTAGCCGGCGGTGTAGCCGACCGAGTACCACAGCGAGCCGAGGCCCTGCGACACGATCAGGCCCGCGATGCCCAGGAAGGACGCGGCCGAGAGGTACTCACCCGAGATGGCGGCGGCGTTCAGCGCGGGCGGGACCTGCCGCGCGGCGACCATGAAGTCGTCCGGTGTCCGCGCGACCCGGATGCCGCGGGCACCGACCACGATCGTCAGCAGGGTGACGAACGCGATCGCGCCGGCCCCGGCGTCAGTCACCGGGGGGGTCGACCAGGTCGGTGAACCTGGCCTCGAGCTGGCGGGCCTGACGGTGGTAGAACCAGCCGATCGCCAGGAACACGGGATAGAACGCGAAGCCGAGCACGATCAGGGTGAGCGGCAGGCCGGCCACCCTCATCCGGCCCACCGCGGGCACCAGCGCGGCGACGACCGGGAACGAGACGGTCACGGTCAGCGCGAGCATGAGGCACAGCAGGGACAGGCCGAGCTGCGCCCGGATCAGCGAGCCGACGAGCAGCCGCCCGGTCTTCGTGTCGTCTCGCAGGTCGCCGGGCCCGGGGATGCCGCGCTCAACCGGCGCCTGATCGCCGCGCCAGACGACGAGCTGGCGCTGTGCTGGCCTGGGCTGTGCTGGCCTGGGCTGTGCTGGCCGGGTCTCCTCCACCGTCAGCCCCGCCGGCCGACCCGGAGGATCCGGTCGCGGACGTCCCGCACGTGGCGCCGGCTGACCGGCAGCGAGCGGCCGCCCACCATCACCGTGTGAACGCTTCCGGTCACGGAGAACTCCGTAATGTGCCTGAACGACACGAGGTAGCCGCGGTGGATGCGGATGAAGCCGTGGGCCGACCACCGCTCTTCCAGATGTGAGATCGGGATCCGCACCAGGTGCGCGCCGCCGTCGGCGGTGTGCAGCCGCACGTAGTCACCCTCGGCTTCCACCCAGTGCACCTGGTCACGGGCGACGAACCTGGTCCGTCCGGCCGTCTCGACCGGGATCAGGCCGGACGAATCGTCGCCGGGAGGCAGGCCGGCCCGTTCGGCCGCCAGCGGGCCGAGGGCGCGTTCCAGCGCGGTGCGCAGCCGCGCCCGGGAGACGGGTTTGAGCAGGTAGTCGCGCGCGCCGATGTCGAAGGCGCGCACCGCGTACTCCTCGTAGGCGGTGACGTAGACGATGGCGGGCGGTGCGGCGAACCGCCGCAGCACGTTCCCCAGCTCGATGCCGCTGAGCTCGGGCATCCTCACGTCGAGGAAGACCACGTCGTAGCGGCGCTCCTGGAGGCGCCGCAGCGCGTCGCTCGCATTCTGCGCGGCGTGCACCGGGGCGATCGGGAAGTTCGCGCGGAGCAGGTAGACCAGCTCGTCCAGGGCCGGCGTCTCGTCGTCGACGACCAGCGCGGACGCCGCGGGGATCTCGGCCTGGGCCCGCGCGACGTTCATGACCCGCCCATCGCCGCGCAGAACTTCGGCAGGCGCATGGTCACCTTCGTGCCCGCCCCGACCCCGGTCTCGATCGTCAGCCCGTGGTCGTTCCCGAAGGTAGCGCGGAGGCGCTCGTCCACGTTGCGGAGTCCGACAGATTCACTGCCCCACTGGCCGGACAGCACACCGGCGAGTTGCCCCGGGTCCACGCCGACACCGTGGTCCTCGACCGTGACGACCGCCTCGTGGCCCCCGTCCTCCGCGGAGATCTGCAGCCGGGCGGTCCCGCTGACCCGCTCCAGGCCGTGCCGGACGGCGTTCTCGACCAGCGGCTGCAGCACCAGCGACGGGACCCGGACGGGCAGGACCTCCGGGGCCACCCGCAGGCTGACCACCAGGCGGTCGCCGAAGCGGGCGCGCTCGAGCTCCAGGTAGGTATCCACGAACCGCAACTCCTCGGCCAGGGTGGCGTACTGGCTGTGCTCGCGGAAGGCCCAGCGGATGAACTCGGCGAAGCCGACGAGCAGGTCCCGGGCGCGCTCCGGGTCGGACCGGACGTAGGACTCGATCGCGGTCAGCGCGTTGTAGATGAAATGCGGGCTGATCTGGGCCCGCAGGAAGTTCAGCTGCGCCTGCACGGTGCGGGTCCTGGACGCGTCGAGTTCGGCCAGGGCCAGCTGCGTGGACACGAACCGGGCGACCTCGCCCGCGGTCCGCATCAGCGCCGCGTCGGCGGACGGGCCCAGCGCCGCCAGCGCCCCCACCAGCGCGCCGTCGACCGCGATGGGCACGGCGACGCCGGCCCGCATCGGGCAGTCACCGCCGTGGCCGCAGCCGAGGTCGGACGCGCTCAGCAGCTGCGGGCGGCCGGACGCCACGACGTCGTGCAGGCGGCGGGCGAGGGCCTCGGCGTGCCGTTCGGAGCCTTCGCAGGCGATGAGGTCCGTCCGGTCCGCGATGGCCACGGCGGGCGTGCCGAGCAGCCGCCGCAGGGCCGGCGCCGCCTTGACCGCGGTGTCCGGGGTCAGCCCGTCGCGCAGCGCGGCGACGGCCTCGCTGGCGGTGTGCAAGGCCTCATAGGTCGCTCGCTGTGGCGGCGTACCTACTCGCCGTGACGTCTGCTTCCAGAACAGCACGGCGGCCGACAGCGCGGCGGCCACCGAGGCGAGAATGATCGTGAGGACGACCATCGCCGCACTATAAGTCCGGCGGCAGGCCCCGCGCGGGAATACCGCGCAGGACACGGGGGCACTGTGCTGGTCCCCCGAGCCCACTGTTAGTCCCCCCGAGCCTACGCGTTGACGCCCGGGGGCACTGTTGGTCCCCCGAGCCTGCCCTTAGACGCCCGGGCCGCGCCGTTCCTCGCCGGCACCGGACCGTTCCCCGCGCCGATCACGGCGCTCGTCGCATGGCACCCCGCGCCCGCGGGCCGGTGCCGTATTTTCTCCGGTGAGACCACCGGGCGGCCGGGGCGGGCCGAGCACCGTCCCGGCGGGCCGGGGTCGCCGCTGGAAGCGCTCCCGGGTGCCTGCGTGCCGGCACCCGGGGGCAGTTAAGCCCGGGACGCCCGGGCCCGCTCGCGGAAGCGCTCCCGGGCGTCCAGGATCGTCTTGCGCAGGCGGACCGCCGAGATGGTGACCTCCACGCACTCGTCGTCGGCGCAGAACTCCAGCGCCTGCTCCAGGCTCAGCAGCCGCGGCGGCACCAGCCGCTCGAGTTCCTCGCCGGTCGACTGGCGGACGTTGGTGACCTTGCGCTCGCGGGTGATGTTGACGTCCATGTCGTCGGGCCTGGAGTTCTCCCCCACGATCATCCCCTCGTACACCTCGGTGCCCGGGGAGACGAGCAGCGAGCCGCGCTCTTGCAGGTTGAACATGGCGTAGGCGGAGGCGTTGCCCGGCCGGTCGGCGACCAGCGAGCCGGTCGCCCGGCCCCGCATGGGCCCCGACCAGGGCTCGTAGCCCTCGAAGACGTGGTGCATGATGCCGGTGCCGCGGGTCTCGGTGAGGAACTGGGTGCGGAAGCCGATCAGCCCCCGCGCCGGCACCACGAACTCGATCCGGACCCAGCCGGTGCCGTGGTTGGTCATCGTCTCCATCCGGCCGCGGCGCACCGCGATCTGCGAGGTGACCGTGCCCAGGTACTCCTCGGGCACGTCCACGGAGAGGCGCTCGACCGGCTCGAAGACCTCGCCGTCGATGTCCCTGGTCACGGCGGCGGGCCGGCCCACGGTCAGCTCGTACCCCTCCCGCCGCATGGTCTCCACCAGCACGGCCAGCGCGAGCTCGCCGCGGCCGCGGACCTCCCAGGTGTCCGGCCGCTCGGTGGGCAGCACGGCCAGCGACACGTTCCCGACCAGCTCGCGGTCCAGCCGGTCCCGCACGAGCCGGGAGGTGACCTTGGCTCCCGCGGCCCGCCCAGCCAGTGGCGAGGTGTTCACCCCGATCGTCATCGAGATGGCCGGCTCGTCCACGGTGATCAGCGGCAGCGGGCGCGGGTCGTCGACGTCGGCCAGGGTCTCGCCGATCATGATGTCCGGGATGCCCGCGATGGCCACGATGTCCCCGGGGCCGGCCGAGTCGGCCTGCACCCGCTCCAGCGCGTCGGTCAGGTACAGCTCGGAGATCTTGACCCGCTCGATCGAGCCGTCCCGCCGGCACCAGGCGGCCTGCTGGCCGCGGGACATGGTGCCGTTGCGGATCCGGCACAGGGCGATGCGGCCCAGGTAGGAGCTGGCGTCGAGGTTGGTGACGTGGGCCTGCAACGGCGCGCCGACCTCGTATACGGGCGCCGGGACGGTGGCCCGCAGCGTCTCGAACAGCGGCTCCAGGTCCCTGGAGTCAGGCATTTCGCCGTCCGCGGGGCGGGCGAGGGACGCCCGCCCGGCTCGCGCTGAGGCGTACACGATGGGGAACTCGATCTGCTCCTCGGTGGCGTCCAGGTCGATGAACAGCTCGTAGCAGGCGTCCACGACCTCGGCGATCCGCGCGTCGGGCCGGTCCACCTTGTTGATGACCAGGATCACCGGCAGCCTGGCGGCCAGCGTCTTGCGCAGCACGAACCTGGTCTGCGGGAGCGGCCCCTCGCTGGCGTCGACCAGCAGCAGCACCCCGTCGACCATGGACAGGCCGCGCTCCACCTCCCCGCCGAAGTCCGCGTGCCCGGGCGTATCCACGATGTTGATGGTCAGCCCGCCGTGGTGCACCGCGGTGTTCTTGGCCAGGATGGTGATGCCCTTCTCCCGCTCCAGGTCGCCGGAGTCGAGCACCCGCTCGGCCACGTTCGCGTTGGCCCGGAACGCGCCCGACTGCCACAGCATCGCGTCCACCAGCGTGGTCTTGCCGTGGTCGACGTGCGCGACGATGGCGACGTTGCGCAGGTCGTCGCGCGTCGCGAGGGCGTCCTGCGGGGGGGCGGTGCGGTGCGGTGCGGGCATGCGTGAGTCTCGTTCGTTCGGTACCGGGAGCTGCCACCGGATCGGATGGCTCCTTCCAGTGTAGTGAAAGGTGGCATCCTGGTAACCATGGCGGGTCGCTCCTGCCCGGTCATGGTGGGACGGGCCGGTCAGCTGGCCGTCCTGCGGGCGGCGTCCGAGGCCGCCGGCCGGGGCGGGTACCGGGCCGTGCTGATCGGCGGCGAGGCCGGCGTCGGCAAGTCCCGGCTCATCGCCGAGTTCACCGCCGGGTTCACCGCCGGGGCCGGGCCGACGCGGGTGCTGACCGGTGGATGCCTGCAGCTGGGCGGTGACGGGCTGCCGTTCGCCCCGTTCGTGAGCATGCTGCGCGATCTGGTCCGCGAGCTCGGCGCCGGGGCGGTGACGGCGATGGTCCCGGGCCGGGGCGGGCCGGAGCTGGCCAGGCTGCTGCCCGAGCTCGGCGAGCCGGACGGGGATCGTGATCCGGTGCGGTCCCGGCTGTTCGAGGAGTGGCTCACGCTGCTCGGGCGCCTCGCCGAGGCCGGGCCCCGGCCCGCGGTCCTGGTGGTCGAGGACGCGCACTGGGCCGATGAGTCCACCCGCAACCTGCTCACGTTCCTGATCGGCCAGCAGCGAGCGCTGCGCGGCGTGCTGATCGCGGTCACCTTCCGCTCCGACGAGCTGCACCGGACCCATCCGCTGCGACCGGTGCTCGCCGAGCTGGCCAGGATCGAGTGGGTGCAGCGGCTGGACCTGCCCCGGCTGACCCGCGGCGAGACCGAGGAGCTCGCGGCTCGCCTGCAGGGGTACGAGCCCGGTCCCGAGCTGGCCGCCCGGCTGTTCGAGCGGTCCGAGGGGAACCCGCTGTTCACCGAGGAGCTGCTGCACAGCCCGGACCTCACCAGGGACCTGCCCGAATCCCTGCGTGACCTGCTGCTGGCCGCCGTGGCGCGGCTGCCTGAGCCGGCCAGGGACGTGCTGCGGGTGGCCAGCGCGGGACTCGACCCGAACGGCTACGCCCTGCTGTCCGCGGTGACCAGGCTCGACGATGAGGAGCTGGCCCGGGCGCTGCGCCCGGCCGTGGCGGCCAACGTGCTGCTGGCCAGGCGGGGCGGGTACTCGTTCCGGCACGCCCTGATCAGGGAGGCGGTCTACGACGACCTGCTGCCCGGCGAGGGCGAGCGGCTGCACGCCCGGTTCGCCGCCGCCCTGGAGGCCGGCCCGTCGCTGGTGGAGTCCGGCCGGGCAGCGATCGAGGTGGCTCATCACTGGTACGAGGCACGGGACGCGACACGCGCGCTGACCAGCGCCTGGCCCGCAGCCGCGCAGGCCGGGCGGTCGGCGGCCTACGCGGAGCGGCTGGCGCTGCTCGGCCGGGTGCTGGCCCTGTGGGATCAGGTGCCGGACGCGGCGCGGCGGATCGGCACCGACCGCCCGGGGGTGCTGGAGGCGGCCGTCGGCACCGCCGAGCTGTCCGGCGACGACCAGCGGGGGCTCACGCTGGTCAACGCGCTGCTGAAGGACATAGACCCGGACCTCGAGCCGGCCCGGGCAGCGCGGATGCTGGCCCAGCGCAGCCGGTTCAAGCGCCATCTCGGCGATCCGGGCGACGCCGAGGATCTGCACGCGGCCCTGGCCCTGGTGCCCGCCGACGTCTCGGCCTCCGCGCGAGCCGAGGTCCTGCTGACCATGGCCCCGTTCGGCCGCACGCCCGGGCAGCGGGCCTACGCCGCCGAGGCCCTCGAACTGGCCCGGCAGGCCGGCGACACCGCCAACGAGGTGAACGCGCTGCTGACCCTGGGCCTCGGCACCGCCGCCCCGGGCTATCAGGCGCCGGCGGGCAGCGAGGCGCTCGCGCTGATCGCCGAGGCCCGGGCGCTGGCCGGGCGGGCCGGCGACTGGCAATCGCAGCTGCGCGCCGCGGTCCTCGAGTCGCACCTGCTGGAAGGCGCGGGTGAACACGAGCGCGCGGCCGAGGTGTCGCGGCAGGGAATGCGCGACGCGGAAGCCGCCGGCCTGGCCCGGGCCTTGGGCACGTTCCTGGCCATCAACCTGGCCGAACCGCTGATCGCCCTCGGCCGCTGGGACGAGGCGCTCCAAGTGGTCGGGCAGGCTCTCGAGCTGGCCCCGCCCCCGCTGCACCGGGCCGCGCTGCGGACGATGCAGGCCCAGGTGGCCATCGCCCGGGCCGACCTGGCGACCGCCGCCGAGGCCGTGGCCGACGCCCGCCGGGCGCTGTCGGACGCCCACTACGAGGACCAGTACCACCTGCCGCTGGCCGGGCAGGAAACGAGGCTGCGGCTGGCCGCGGACGGGCCGGACGCGGCCCTGACCGGGGCGGCCGCGCTGCTCGACCGGCATGACCTGTCGTGTGCCGCCCCGCTGTACGCCTGGCCGTTGCTCGTCGCCCTGGCCCACGCGGGCCTGGCCGCGCTGCACCCGGCTCCGGGTGCCCGGGGCCCGGCCGGTGACCGGGCCGGTGAGCGGGCCGGTGAGCGGGCCGCCGCCCTGCTGGAGCGGCTGCGGATCATCGCCGGGAAGCTGGAGACGTTCGGGCCGATGCAGCGGGCCTACCAGCTGACCTTCGCGGCGCAAGGGCAGACGGGCACGCTGCGGCGCGGCGGGCCCGCCGCGCCGCGGGCCGCGTGGGACGAGGCGGCGGCGGCGTGGGAGGCTCTCGGCCAGCCCTACCCGACGGCGGCCGCGTTGCTGCAGGCGGCTGAGGCGGCGCTGGCGGACGGGGACCGGGAGGCCGCGGCCGAGCGGCTGCGCCGCGCCGCGCCGCTGGCTGACCGGCTGCGGGCCGGGCCACTGAGCGGCGAGATCGGCGCGCTGGCCCGGCGGGCGCGGATCTCGCTCACCGGCGGCCCCGGCGAACCCGGACCGGACCGGCTCGGGCTGACCGACCGGGAGTTCGAGGTGCTCCGCCTGGTGGCGGCCGGCCGGAGCAACCGCGAGATCGCCGCCGAGCTGTTCATCTCGGCCAAGACGGCCAGCGTGCACGTGTCCAACATCCTGGGCAAGCTCGGCGCCGCCAGCCGCGGCGAGGCCGCCGCCCGGGCTCATGACCTCAGGCTCTTCGATACGCCTTAGCCGCCGCGCACCGGGCCCCCGAGTTCAGCCGGGTAGCCGAGGGTCCCCTCCACGCGGGACCCGGTCCGGCCAGCTCGAGAGGATTTGGCGGCCGCACGTACCCGGGCTCGTTCGGAATATAGGGTTTGACCTGGCCTAAGACGGCTTAGGGGCGAGGTACCGGACGGGGGACGAGGCCTAAGCCGTTCCGGGGACCGAAGATAAGGCATTCGTCCGATGCGGGGGGTGGGGCCTTACGCCGAACCTTGAGGATGTGGGGACCAGAGGAGTTCCCGGGGGTCTAGGAGGAACCATGCATCCCGAGATTCTGCGCGAGCTTGTCGCACAGCACGGTCGTGACCTGAGGGAACAGGCGCACCGGGCGGCGACGGCCCGGACCGCCAGCCGCGCGGCGCGGGCCCTGCGCCGCGGCGCCCGGCTGGCCGCGGCGGACGAGTTCGCCGCCCCAGCCATCCCCGACTACGTGGACGGCTCGTTCCGGGCCGCGGGGGACGAGGCCGCCGACCGCGTGCCTGCCGCACGCCACGCCGCCTGAGGGCGGCCGTGACCGCCCCGGCGCCCGCCGGCCCTCGTGGAAGGCCAGACCCGCGTGGGATGCTGACAGCAGACGAGATGAGCGGGCGAGCGACCGGTCCCGTCCTGGTCGGGCGGGACCAGCAGATGGCCGCCCTGGAAGCCGCGTTCGCCGGCGTGCGCCAGGGCGGCCCGACGGCTGTGCTGCTGGGCGGTGAGGCCGGGGTCGGCAAGTCCCGGCTGGTCGGCGAGTTCGGTCAGGCCGCCACGGCGGCGGGGGCTTGTGTTCTGGTCGGCGGCTGCCTGGAGCTGGGCACTGACGGGCTGCCGTTCGCGCCGTTCACCGCGGTTCTCCGCGACCTGGTCCACGAGCACGGCGCGGATGCGGTGGCCTCGATGCTGCCCGGCCGGACCACGCGCGGGCTGGCCCGGCTGCTGCCCGAACTCGGCGAGCCCGATACCGGCCCGGATATTGGCAGAGACCCGGGCGAGGCCCGGGCGCGGTTGTTCGAGGAGATGCTCAGCGCGCTGGACCACCTGGCCCGGAACTCGCCGGTGGTCCTGGTGATCGAGGACGCGCACTGGGCCGACCGCTCCAGCCGGGACCTGCTGACCTTCCTGATCGGCAACCAGCGGGCCATCGGCGGGCTGCTGATCGTCGCGACGTTCCGGTCCGACGAGCTGCACCGGACCCATCCGCTGCGCCCGATGCTCGCCGCGCTGGACCGGATCGCCTGGGTCGAGCGGATCGAGCTGCCGAGGCTGACCAGGCACGACACCGCCGAGCTGGCCGCGGGGATCCTCGGCCGCCAGCTCGCCGGCGACGTGGCCGACGCGCTGTATCACCGCAGCGAGGGCAACCCGCTGTTCGTGGAGACGCTGCTGGGCCGTGACGGCGAGCTGAACTGCGGGCTGCCCGAGTCCCTGCGCGACCTGCTGCTGGACAGCGTGCGCCGGCTGCCGGAGGAGACGCAGGAGGTGCTGCGGGTGGCCAGCGCGGGCGGCCAGACCACCGGGCACGCGCTGCTCGCCGCCGTCACCGGCCTGGATGACGCCGCGCTGACCGGCGCGCTGCGTCCGGCCGTGACGGCCAACGTGCTGCGTCCGCACGAGGGTGGCTACACGTTCCGGCACGAGCTGATCCGCGAGGCGGTGCACGACGACCTGCTGCCCGGCGAGCACGGACGGCTGCACAGCCGGTTCGCCGAGGCCATCGAGGCCGATCCCTCGCTGGTGCCGCCGGGCCGGGCCACCATCGAGATGGCCCACCACTGGCACTCGGCGCACGACTCGGTCTGGGCGCTGATCGGCGCGTGGCGGGCCGCGGCGCAGGCGGGCCGGGCCGTGGCTCCGGCCGAGCGGCTGTCGCTGCTGGCCCGGGTGCTCGAGCTGTGGGACCAGGTACCGGACGCGGCCGGGCGGATCGGCGCCGACCATGCCCGGGTGCTGGAGGAGGCGACCTGCGCCGCGCAGGAGGCCGGGGAGTTCGAGCGCGGCATCGCACTGGCCAGCTCGGCGCTGAAGGAGCTGGACCCCGCGGGCGAGCCGACGCGCGTCGCCAAGCTGCTGGAGACCCGGGGCCACTTCCGGAAGCACCTGGGCCGCAAGGAATACTTCGATGACTTCTCCTCGGCGCTGGCGATCGCCCCGGTAGACGCGCCGGCCGTGCGGATCCCGATCCTGCTGGCCGCGGCCCGCTGCGTGCCCGTCGTGGCCATCGAGCGCTCCTACGCCGAGGAGGCCCTGGCGCTGGCCCGCCAGTCCGGCGACGAGGTGAACGAGGCGGACGCGCTGCTGACGCTGGCCATGTTCCAGGCCGGCGCCGGTCAGCAGGCCGGCGCCGGCAGCGGCCCGGTCGAGCTGATCGAACAGGCGCGCGCCATGGCCGTCCGGGCCGGGGCGCACAGCCAGGTGGCCAGGGCCGCGGTCAACACCTCGCACCTGCTCGAGGGGGCGGGCGAGCACGAGCTGGCCGTCGAGGCGGCCCGCCGGGGCATCGCGGGCCAGGACGAGTACTACATCGGCCCGGACTCGCGCAGCCTGCTGGCGATCAACCAGATGGAGCCGCTGTTCGCGCTGGGCCGGTGGGACGAGGCCCTCGAGGTGGCCCGCGCGGCGCGCGAGTTCCAGTTCACCTCGCTCCCGCTGCGCCGGTCCACGATCGCGGTCCTGGCCGGCTACATCACGCTGGCCCGGGGGGACGTCGCGGCCGCCGCGCAAGCGGCCGCGGAGGCGGCCGAGCTGCTGCGCAGCTCGGCGTATGTGGACGAGCACCAGCTTCCGCTGGGCCTGCTGGAGATCTCGCTGCGGCTGGCCGCGGACGGGCCGGCCGCCGCGGTGGAGACCGCGTCGCGGGTCATCGAGGGTTACGAGCTGTCCGGTGGCAGCCCGCGGTACGCGTGGCCGCTGGTGGCGGCGGCGGCTGGCGTCTGCCTGGTGGCGGCCCGGGACGGGCGGCCGCGCGACGAGACCGCCGCGCTGGCAGGCCGGCTGCGCACGATCGCGGAGAAGCTGGACACGTTCGGCCCGGCTCAGCGGGCCGGCCGGCTGACCTTCGCCGCGGCCGACGCCCAGCTATCCGGGGTTCCGGTGGGGCTCTGCGAGGCCTGGGACGAGGCCGCGGCGGCGTGGGCCGCGGTCAGCGAGCCCTATCCGCGGGCGCAGGCGCTGCGGCACGCGGCGGAGGCGGCGCTCGCGGGCGGCGACCGGGACGGCGCGGCCGGCCGGCTGCAGCAGGCCGCCGAGCTGGCCGGCGGGCTGGGCGCGGACCCACTGATCCGGGAGATCACGCTCGTGGCGCGGCGGGCCAGGATCGTCCTGGACGCTTCCGCCGGGCTTACCGAGGGTAACTTTGGCCTGACCGGACGGGAGCTGGAGGTGCTGCGGCTGGTCGCGGCGGGGCGCAGCAACCGGGACATCGCCGGCGAACTGTTCATCTCGCCCAAGACGGCCAGCGTGCACGTGTCCAACATCCTCGGCAAGCTCGGCGCGGCCAGCCGCGGCGAGGCCGCGGCCACGGCGCACGCGCTCGGCCTGCTCGACCCTATGCAGTTACGTCCCCGCCCCTTATGGTGGCCCCTGTGGGGGGCGATACGGCCGGGATGGCGGGCCGTGGCCGCGAGCTGGCGCGGGTCACGGGTCTGCTGGAAGGCGCTCTGGCGGGGCGCGGGCGCCTGGTGCTGTGCACGGGCGAGGCGGGGATCGGGAAGACCCGCCTGGCCGAAGAGCTGGCCTCGGCGGCTGAGGCCCGGGGGGTTCCGGTGGCGTGGGCCCGCGCGGCCGACCCGGACAGCTCGCCGCCGTACGGGCTGTGGCGGCTGGTGCTGGACGGGATCGCGGCCGGTCCGGGCACCGGGTCCGGGGCTGACCCGTGGCCGGCGGAGTTCGGCGCCGCCGACCTGGGCGCCGATTCCAGCGCCGCGCGGCGGTTCGCGCTGTTCGCCGAGATCCGCCGGCGGCTGGCGCGGGCGGCCGAGCGGAGCGGGCTGGTGCTGGTGCTCGATGACCTGCAGTGGGCGGACGAGGCGTCGGCGGTGCTGCTGGCCGAGGTCGTCCGCCAGTTCCGCGGGACACGCATCCTGGCCTTCGCGACCTACCGGGACTCGCCGGGCGGGATCTTGCCGCGGCTGTCGGCGGAGGCCAACACCGAGCGGGTGGACCTGCACGGCCTGCCCGCCGAGGCGGTCGGGGACCTGCTGCTCGCCGCCGGGCTGGAGGCGTCGCCGGAACAGGCGCGCCGGGTGCACGACGAGACGGGCGGCAATCCGTTCCTGGTCCGGGAGCTGGCCCGGACCCTGACCGAGTCGGCCCTGACCCAGTCGGCCCTGACCCAGCCGGCACTGGCCCAGCCGGCCCTGACCGGGCCGCCCGGGCCGCCCGGGCCGCCCGGCCCGTCCGTGCCGGGGCGGGTGCTCGAGGTCACGGCGTACCGGCTCACGCTGCTGTCGGACGAGGCCCGGGCCGTGCTGCAGGCGGCCGCGGTAGCCGGCAACAGCTTCTCGGCCGGCGTGGTGGCCAAGATGCTGGGCCGGCCGGTGCTCCGCCTGCTCGGCCCGCTGGACGAGGGCCGGGGCGCCGGGTTCCTGGCGGCCGGGGACCACCCCGGCGATCACCGCTTCTCGCACGCGCTGGTCAGTTCGGCGGTGGTCGCGCAGCTGAGCGCGGAGGAGCAGCGGCGGCTGCATACCGCGGCGGCGGACGCGATCGAGGCGCTGTACGAGGGGCAGTTGCGCCTGCACCTGGCGGAGGTGGCCCGGCACCGGATCGAGGCGTCGCTGCCCGGTGACCGGGCGCGGGCGGTGGCGGCGTGCGAGGCAGCCGCTTCCGTGGCCGCCGGCGCGCTGGCGTTCGAGGAGGCGGTGCGGCTGTACCGCCAGGCGCTGGCGGCCGGCGAGGGGGAACTCGGCGAGGATGACCGGTCCCGGCTCGAGCTCGCCCTGGCCGTGGCCCTGTCCCGCAGCGGCGACCTGCCCGGATCGCAGCAGACGGCGGCCCAGGTCGGCCGGCGGGCCGAACGGCGGCGTGACCGGCTCGGGCTGGCCCGCACCGCCCTGGTGATGGAGGCCACGGGCGTTCCGGAATGGGACGGTGAGATCTGCCGTGTCTGCGAGCAGGCCCTGGCCGGGGATGACCTGCCCGACGACCTGCGGGCCCGGGTGTCCGCCTCGTACGCGCAGGCGCTGGTGTACCGCGGCGAATACGACCGGGCGGGGCCGGTCAGCCGGGACGCGCTGGCCGCCGCCGAATTGGCGGCCGATCCGGTCGCGCTGGTCGACGCGCTCCGAGCCCGCCAGCTGGCCTGCTGCGCCCCCGAGGGCCTGGCCGAGCGGATCGTGCTGGCGGCCCGGATGCTCGAGGCCGCCGACGTCCTGGGCAGCGCCTGGGTCGAGATGTGGGGCCGGCTCTGGCGGATCGACGCCCTGCTCGAGACCGGTCAGCTGCGCCTGATCCAGCGTGAGCTCACCGACCTCGGTTCCTGCCTGGACCGGCTCAGCGGCCCGGTCGGGCGGTGGCATTTCCTGAACATCGGGGCCACGCTGGCGCTGGCCACCGGGCGCTTCACCGAGGCGGCACGGCTCGCCCGCGAGGGGTTCAAGGTGTTCAGTGACATGGGGCACCCGGCCGCGATCGGCGGTCTCGCCGTGATCTTGTCCCAGGCGGCACTGCACGTCGGGCTGGACCGATCCGGCCTGGCCGAGGCGTTCGACCTCGTCCCCGCGCCGCTGCGACCGGAGGCCGTGGACACCACCCAGGGAGTCGCCACCATCTTCCCCGCGCTCACCCTCACCCTGATCCGCCTCCACCAGGGCGACCGGCCCGGCGCCGAGGCGGCCTACGCGCTGGCCGGGCCGATCCGGTCCTGGGCGCCGTTGCCGGCCATGCGCATGTCGGCCTGGGGGCACGCGCTTGCGGTCACTATCGGCCTGGGCCGCACGGAGGACATCGAGTTCCTGGCGTCGAAGTTCGCGCCGTTCCGGGGTCAGCACGCCGCGAACGGCGCCGGCGCCGGGGTCTACATGGGACCGGTCGAGCTGCACCTCGGCCTGGCCGCCGCGGCACTGGGCCGCCTGGACGCGGCAGTTCCGGATCTGGAGGCCGCGGCGTCAATCTGCGAGGCCAACGGCGCCTGCGGCTACGCCGTGCAGGCGTCGGCCGAGCTGGCCGCGGTCCTGGTCCGCCGCGGTGATTTTTCCCGGGCGCGGGCGGTGCTGGATCGCACGGCGGGCGAGGCGTCGCGGCTCGGCATGGTGCCGTTCACCGAGCGGATCGACCAGCTGCGGGCCCGGCTTCCGGCCTCGGCGGGCGCGGACTCACCGCTGAGCCCGCGGGAGCTCGAGGTGGCCCGGCTGGTGGCCCGGGGGCTGACCAACAAGCAGATCGGGGAGGCCCTGTTCGTCTCCGAGCGGACGGCGGAGAACCACGTGCAGCACATCCTGGTCAAGCTCGGGTTCAGCAACCGCAGCCAGATCGCCGCGTGGGCCGCGGCCGGCCATGAATGAGTACTCAGCTGAGTACTTCCCCGGATGGCCGGCTCCCGGCTGTTCCGTAACGTCGCTCCTGCCAGCGCACAAGCGCAGATCCCCGCCGCCGCAGGCGGCCAAGCAAGCAAGGAAAGGCAGGGCAAGCCATGGCCTACATCCACATCGCCAGCTCCAAGGGCTTCACCATCGAGAACTTCCGCACGGTCTCGGCCAAGCACAACCCGCCCCAGGACATCGACGGCCTGCTCGCCTGGGCGGCCGGCTCGGATGAGATCGGGCTCCACGTCGTGAGCGTCTGGCAGTCCCGGGCGCACATGGAGCGCTGGCAGGCCGAGCAGCTGTTCCCCGCGTTCCAGGCCGCCGGGATGGCCGCGGACGTGCCGGCGAACACCGAGTTCACCGAGTACGAGGCCGCCGAGCTGTACATCCGCTGAGCGGGTAACAGGCCAGGATCGGGCGGGCTGCGTTTTCGCCGCAAGCCTGGTCCGCGCCCCCGGCCGTGGCCATAATGCTGGGATGGCTGAACGGCTACGGCCGGGCGGTGCACGGGCCTGGTCCCGGAGAATGACCGGCTGGCTCGCCGGGCTGCTGGTGCTGACGGCCGCGGCGGGCCGCCAGCTCTCGTTCCTGGTCGGTCCCGGCGGCGAGATCCGGGAGGGCTGAAAGGATGCGGCTCACGATCCGGGTCCGGCCCGGCTCGGCACGCCCGGGCGTGGGCGGCGAGCAGGCCGGGGCCCTCGTGGTCCGGGTCAGCGCCCCGGCCGTGGACGGCCGCGCCACGGAGGCCGCGCTGGCCGCGGTGGCCGCGGCCTTCGGCGTCCGCCGCGGGGCCGTGACGCTGGTGACCGGGAAGACGAGCCGGACCAAGGTCGTGGAGGTGGCGGACGGCGACCCGCGTATCCTGGCCGGCCTGCTGGGCGGACCCTAGAGGATCAGCCGGCCCGGGGGATCGGCGCCGGTTTCGGTCTGCCATACGGCGGAGAAGTGGACCGGATCGGCGCTGACCGTGGCCTGGAGCGGGAAACCCAGACGACAGGCGGGACACGAAGGGGCAGGATCGCCGGCATGGCTCCCACGTACATCCCGGGTCTGCAGCTGGCCCGCGAGTTCTGCGCCGCCGTCGTGCGCCCGCTCCTGGAGGAGCGCTTCCCGCGGGTACCGTACGCGGCGGCGCTGCTCGGGCCGGGATCGGAGATCGCCGGCCTCGACAGCCAGCGCTCGACCGACCATGACTGGGGTCCGCGCCTGCAGGTCTTCCTCACCGGCAGCGATGCCGGGCAGGCCGGGGCGATCACCACGATGCTCGCCAGCCGGCTGCCGGAGTCCTTCCGCGGCTATCCCGTCGCGTTCCCCGTCACCCGGGAACCCGCCGGCGGCGCCAGGCACCGCGTAGAGGTCACCGGCCTGGGCTCCTGGCTGGCCGGCCAGCTAGGGTTCGACCCGCGGCGTGAGGTCACCTTGCTGGACTGGCTGGCCACTCCGGCGCAGCGGCTGGCGGAGCTCACCGCCGGGGAGGTGTTTCACGACGGACCGGGCGAGCTGACCCGGGTACGCGCCCGGCTGGCGTGGTATCCGCGGGACGTGTGGCTGTACCTGCTGGCCTGCCAGTGGCGGCGCATCGGGCAGGAAGAGGCCTTCCCCGGCCGGTGCGCCGAGGCCGGCGACGACCTCGGCTCGGTCGTCGTGACCGCGCGGCTGGCCCGGGACCTGATGCGACTGTGCCTGCTCATATACCAGCGCTACCCGCCCTACAGCAAGTGGCTGGGCACCGCCTTCGCACGGCTCCCCGGCCCCGCCGGCCCCGCGGGCCCTGCCGGCCTGGGCGCGTCGCTGGCCGCGGCGATATCCGCCCGGGACTGGCCAACCCGCGAGCAGCACATGTGCCAGGCCTACGAGAGTGTCGCCGCACGGCACAACGAGCTTGGCTTCACCCCGCCGCTGGACATCCGGGTGCGCGGCTTCTACGAGCGGCCCTACCGGGTCATCGGGGCCGACAGGTTCGCCGCGGCGCTGCACGCGGCGATCGCTGACCCGCGGCTGCGGCGCCTGCCGCTCGCCGGCGCGATCGACCAGCTCACCGACAGCACCGACGCTCTCGGGCGGCTCGGTTTCCTGCGCGCCTGCGCCCGTGCGGCCATCCAGGAATTCGGACCCTAGAT
>Ga0310037_10000161_pt1 | contig 53112 bp, 54 predicted proteins | sample Sb_taG_11_FD_200239 | JGI IMG/M metagenome (GOLD analysis project Ga0310037, IMG submission 200239) | Peat soil microbial communities from Weissenstadt, Germany - Sb_50d_3_AS metaG (v2) (version 2) | ecosystem: Environmental > Terrestrial > Soil > Wetlands > Peat | place: Germany: Weissenstadt... | reverse complement strand
CCGTCGCCACCTTGAAGACATGGCGGATTCTCTTCACCGACTACCGTCGGCCGCTGAAGACCTTTATGTCATCGTTCCGCGCCGCAATCGGGCTTTACTTCTTCAAGGAGAGTTTTGCATGACCCTCTATGCCTCGGTGCGTGACAGCGACGTCGAGGCAGCGAAACCGCCCAGGACGTACCCGGGGTAGGTGCCGGGCGGGTTCGTCGGCGTGCTGGCTTGTCAGCCTGTATGCTCCAGCCCGTCCAGGCTTATCTGCATTCCGGTAACCGCCACGCGCGGTTCATGCCCCATGGGGTGCAGTACAACGCGGACCTCGAACTCTGCGAGCATTTCCCGCCGCCGCGCGTTATCCGCCTCCTCCCACTCCTGGGCTATGGTGCGGCCCGAGGGCACAAGGCGCATGCCCGGCTTGCGCTCCGGCAGCGCCTTCAGCGCCGTGATTTCTTCTCCGAGCCGGCGGTATTCGGTGCGGTACCATTCCGCATCCTCCGCCGAGTCATACAGTCCGGCCTGGCGGTCCTCGCGCAGCCGCGTGCGCGTGGCCTCAAGCTCCGCGATCTGGGCCGCGTGCCCGGTCCCCGGATCGTAGATCTTCCGCATGACCTCCCCGGACCCGTAGCGGGCGAGGAACCATTCGCTGGCCAGCGCATCGGCTGCCGTGAGCGCCATGGCCGGGGCGGGCCAGGGGCGGGCCTGCACTGCGCCGAGGCGCGGATTCCACGTATCCGCGCGGTGCACTCATACGCATACCGGGAATTGCCGCGTCCCGTGACATGCAGCCGCGCACCGCAGTTCCCGCAGAACGCCGCCCCGGTCAGCAGCCGCATGCCCTTCGGCGCGCGGGTGCCGTCGCGTTTGGGCGCGGTCGCCGTCACCAGCGCGTCATGCGTCGCGCGATCCCACAACGGCTCCGCGAGCCGCACCGGCCGCCCGTCCGCGCCGAGGACGGGCCTGCCGCCATGCATGAGATACCCGAGCGCCGCCTCGCTGCACAAAATGTGCTTGAGGGTATGCCCGGTCCACGGCCCGCCCTTCACCGGCCGGCCATACAACTGGGCCCGCCGGTCGCCCGGAGAGGGAATCCCCTCGCGGGTCAAGCGCACCGCCTCTGTCCCGATCGTGATCTTTCCTGTCTCGTCGGCCAGGATCCGCCGCGCCACTTCCCGGATGATCTCCGCGCCGACCGGATCGAGCGCCACGTGATCGACCTTCGCCATCGGGGCAGGCCGGACATACATGTATCCGTACGAGGGGCGTTGCTTGGGTTCGCCCGCCTTCCGCGCCCGGATTGCCTCATCGCGGTTGCGCTTCTGGATCGCGCGCAGCTCCATCTGCGACCCCCACGCCTTGGCCAGCCACTCGTTTTCCTGATTCGGGTCCGAGAAATCCCACACCCCGACGTGATCGGCCGTCACCACGACGCGGCCCTGACCGGTCAGCAGCGTCTGGGTATTCAGCGTGTCGCGGAGATTGCGGCCCACCCGGTCCACCGACGCGGCTACCACGCCGTCATAGGGCCCCATCTCCCCCCGCAGCCACGGCCCGAACCCCCGCCGCGTCAGCGGGTCCGTAGCCCCGGACACTTCCCAGTCATCGGCCCACGCCACGATGTGCCCATCGATGTCGGCCGTGGCCTGAAGGATCTGGTCGGCCTGGCGCGCCGGGCTGCTGGTCTTGTCGGTCTTGCGGCTGAGCCGGCGGACCCCAACCAGGCACCGGCCGCACCCGTCGTAGTCCGTGGTCAGCATGTCATCCATGATGCCTGCTCCGTCTCCTGTGTGGATAACGGAAGCACCCTAGGCGGCTGCGACCAGCCCGCGGCCGGCTGCGAGCCGCACCACGTGGTGCACCGGGCCGACGGCGGCCGCACCAGCCTGGCCAACCTCAAGGACTACTGCTGGTGGCATCACCACGTGGTCCTGCACGAACTCGGCTGGACCGTGACCGTCCACCCCGACGGCACCAGCCAGGCCACCAGCCCCACCGGCAAAACCATCCGCAGCCACAGCCCGCCGCCTCGGCCCGGGTGACCCGCCCCCTCACTCCGGGCCGGCGTAGGCCCCGGCCGTGTCGGGGAACAGCGCCTTGGCGATCTTGAAGTTCGACACGTCGACGGTCGCGTCCATGTGCAGGTACACCGCGGCATCGCGGAAGTACTTCTCGACGCCCACCTCCAGCATCGCCCCGTAGCCGCCGTGCAGTTCGACGGCGTGCTGGCAGACCTGCAGGATCTCCTGCGAGGCGAACACCTTGACCATGTCGCACAGCCGGGTGGCGTCGGGGTGGTTCTCATCGACCGCGCGGGCGGCCTCCCGCAGCAGCGCGCCGACCGCCTCGAGCCGGGTCGCCATCGCCGCCACCCGGACCGCCACGGCCTGGTGCTTGATCAGGATCCGGCCGCCCTGGACCCGCTGCTGGACGAACGCGGCGGTGTCGTCGAACGCGGCGATGCCGATGCCCAGGTTCTTGGCGGCCTGGATGATCTTTCCGGGCCGGAAGTAGACCCCGGCCTGGCCCAGCGCGTCGCCGTGCGCCAGCAGATGGTCCTCGGGCACGCGGCAGTCCTCGAACACGATCTCGCCATTGTTCATGAACCGGCCACCGATGGTCTCGTTGCACCGGGTGACCTGGAGCCCGGGCGTGTCGCGCGGGACCAGGAAGCTGCTCGTGCCCTGCAGCATGCCGACCGCGCGGTCCGTGTTGGCGTAGACGATGTAAAGGCTGGCGTCGTAGCCGTTGCTGATGAACTGCTTGCGGCCGTTGATGATCCAGTGACCGCCGGTGCGCACGGCCGTGGTGTCCATGTTCGCCTCGGGCGCGTTGTAGGGCAGCCAGCGGTCCGAGGCACCCCGGGGTTCGGTCAGGCAGTGGGCCATCAAGAACTGCGGGTCCGCCAGGTAACGGGGGAACCATACGTCCTGCAGGTGCCGCGGGGCGAGCGAGCGCAGCAGGACCGAGATCTTCCAGTTCTGGACGAGCTTGTCGGCGAGCCCGGAGTCGCCCCGCGCGATCTCGGTCGCGATGATCGAGAACGTCTGCGCCTCCGTGGCTCCCTCCAGCTCGACACCGCCGTAGCGGTCCGGGACGCCCAGGCCGCGTAGCCCGGTCCGGTCGGCCTCCCGGAGGAGCTCGGCCGGAAGCCGCTGATCCGGGTCGAACAGCCACTCCCGTTCCCGGTTCGCGGCGATGAACGGCCTGACGACCTCGTCGACGTAGCGCCGGCAGGTGTGCCGCATCAGGCGCTGCTCTTCGGAGAGGTACCGGTCCGGTACCTGGCCGATCTTGTCCATCGCACCTCCTGGCATTCGCGCCGCGGGTCAGCCGAGGAAATCACGCAGGGCCGCGATGACCAGACCCGGCGCCTCCTCGGGCAGGAAGTGGCCGGTGGCCAGGGCGGCGCCGCGGACGTCGGTGGCGTACTGCTGCCAGACGCCGAGCGGCTCGTAGCCCCGGCCGACAAAGGCCTGCGTCCCCCACAGTGCCAGGACCGGGCATTCGAGCTTCTGCCCGGCCGCGAAGGTCTCCTCGTCGTGGACCAGGTCGGTGCCGGCCGCCGCGCGGTAGTCGGCGCAGGAGGCCGCGATCGTGCGCGGGTCCGCGAAGCAGCGGATGTAATCCTCCATCACCGGCGGCTCGATGCTCGCGCCCGGCCCCAGCAGCGGGCCCATCAGGGACCGGACCCAGAAGCCGGGGTCGGCCCCGATCAGGTGCTCGGGGATACCGTGCCCGGTGGACAGGAAGAACCAGTGGTAGTACGCGGTGGCCATGGCCCGCGTCACGTGGCCCAGGACGTGCCGGGTCGGCACGATGTCCAGCACCGCCAGGGCGGCCACGGTGCCGGGATGATCCAGTGCCAGCCGGTGCGCCACCCGGGCACCGCGGTCATGACCGATGAGCGCGAACTGGGTGAAGCCGAGCTCCCGCATGAGCCCGGCCTGGTCGCGGGCCATGGACCGCTTGGAGTAGACCAGGCCCGCGGCGTCCGGGGCGGGCTTGCCGGAGTCCCCGTAGCCCCGCAGGTCGGCCAGCACGACCACATGGTCTTCGGCCAGCACGGGAGCGACGTGGCGCCACATGAGATGGTTCTCCGGGTAGCCGTGCAGCAACAGCAGCGGCGGACCCGACCCGGCGATCGCATGGCTGACCATGACGCCCTCGATGTCCATCTGGCGGTACTCGAAGCCGGCCAGCCGCAGCGGCGGAACAGTGGCGGTCATCCTCACATGGTGTCAGGCCGTGTCCTCGGCCGGGGTCATCACCAGGACGAAGGGTAGGCCGAGGGGAGGATCCCGAAACCGGGCTGGTAGCGGTTGGGGGCGACCGGGACGCCCAGCGACACCAGCAGGTCCTCGAAGTTGAGCCCGACGGTGGTCGGGAACACGTCCGCCTCGCCGACCGACGAGGCCTCCGAGAGCTGCGATGCCGCCAGGCCGTTCAGCGCCGCCCAGCCGGTCTCGATGCCGTCGCCGCCCTCGAACATGTAGCCGATCACCGTCGACGGCGTCACCTGCTCGCCTACCTGGACGGTGGGGGTGATGTCCTCGGCCACGTAGACCTGCAACCCCTGACCGGGGCCATTGGTGAGCTGGTAGGTGATCCACCCACCGCCAGGCCACCCGCCGGCCTGCCCCGTCGCGCTGGTGACGACAGCGTCGCCGAGAGCGTAGACCGGGCCCGTCCCGCTGAAGTCGACGCCCTCGTCGACGCGCTCGGGGACCAGGCTGTTGGCGTTGCGGAGAGGGTTGAGGTAGATGGGCGCCACGGCGACGCCCTCGCTGACCTCCTCGGGCTGCATGCGGGCCTGCAGGCCCAGCGAGCCCGCGATCTGCAGGCCGAGCGCGTCAGCCTGGCCCACCCAGGACTGGTTCGAAGCCCGGGCCATCCAGTGGGCCGCGGCCGGCCAGGCGGAGAACAGGGCCGCCGCGCCCACGACGGCGACGGCCGCGACCCGGATGGGGTTGTGCCGCAGCGCGGACATGATCGCCAGCAGCTTCCGGCGCCGGGAAGGCGTGCCAGGGCCGGCCGCTGAGGATCGTGGCGGCTTCCGGTGCCGGGCAAGCGTGCTGGACAGTATCGAGCCTCCGGTCGGGCGCGACGGACGCGCTCAGCTGTCACCCGGTGCTGACCTGGTCCGTCTCGTCTCCAGGGGCGGCCGGATGCTGCGCGGGTTCAGGGCGACAGGATCGCGGGAGACGCCACACGCCGGGTGTTGTTAGTCCACCAGGCTGCACCACACGCACGTACCGTCGGGCTGGAACTGCGCAAGAGATATGCTTGATTACGCTACGTCAAGAGCTCGTGGGTTCGCAGGTTCTCGCGCGGATCGGAGCACGTGATTGACCCGGCGGCGGGCTAGGCGATCCGGGCGGCGCCCGCGGAGTCCGGCGGAACCGGGAGGTCCCGGGCGGCCAGGCCGGCCTCGATGGCCACGACCACCGACTCGACCACCTTGACCCTGGCCCACCGCTTGTCCTCGGCCTCGACCAGCACCCACGGCGCGGCGGCGTGGTCGGTCCGGTCCAGCATCTCCTCCACGGCCGCCTCGTACTCCCGGTGCCGCTCGCGATTGCGCCAGTCTTCCGCGGTCAGCTTCCAGGCCTTCAGCGGGTCGCGCTCCCGTGCTTTGAACCGCTTGAGCTGTTCGGCCTGCGACAGGTGCAGCCAGAACTTGACCATGATCATGCCTTCGTCGGCCAGCGTCCGCTCGAAGTCGACGATCTCCCGGTAGGCGCGCCGCCACTGCTCCTCGGTAGCGAATCCTTCGACTCGTTCGACCAGGACGCGGCCGTACCAGGACCGGTCCAGCACCGCCATGCCTCCCCAGCCGGGCAGCACCGGCCAGAACCGCCAGAGGAAGTGGTGCCGTTTCTCGTCGTAGGTGGGCGCAGCGAACTGGGCCACCCGGACGTGCCGCGGGTCCAGCGGCCCGACGAGCCGTTTTATCGCACCGCCCTTGCCGGAGGCGTCCCACCCCTCGAAGACCACGCAGACCGGCGGGCCGAGCTGCGCGTGGTCCCCGACCTGGCCGCCCAGGATCAGCCGCAGGTGCAGCAGCCGGTCTTGAGCCGCGGCCAGGCGGATCTCCTCTTGCTTCGGGGTGAGCTTCAGATTGAGATCCAGTCCGGCGAGCGTGCCCACCTTGCCCACCACGCGCCACGCCTCCCCTATCGGCCCAGGTTGGATCCTCCAGCGACTTACCCGGATTGGAGTTCGTGGTAAACGGCCGGCTTCTACCGGGCTGCGGGCGTTTCCCCGAGCGGCTGCGGCCGGGCCGGCCGGAGCGCCACCGGCACTCGCGCGGCCGCGCCTCCGGCCTTGGCGATGACCGCGCCGAAACGGCGGGCGACGTGCGGGGCCCTGGGTGCGGGACGATCGTGCCGGTGCCGGAGCTGGCGCCGCCGGGCGTCGGCGAGCATCTCGTGATGGTGCTCGCGGGCCAGCTGGCGAGGCGGTCGAATTGCGTGTACATGATCCCTCGCTCTCCGGCCAGCGGGGATTCGCCAGCCTTCCGCCAGCATGCCGGGCGGCCATGCGGGCGTCAGTCGCCTGGCCGACACGGGTGGTGTCAGGTTGCCGACAGTTAGACTGCGGCCCTGGGAGACGAAGAACGACAGGAGAAGTCGCTGTTGGCCGGCTTCGTCTTCCACTGGGTGACAGTGACGACTCCCCCGCCGGTCAACGGGGCCAGGCGACAGTTCTTCCTGGCCTGCGAGAGCGTCTTGGCGCCCGGTATCCAGTCCGGCAGGCGGTACAGCGGGCTGGTGGACGGGACCGTGCCCACGATCGGGTCCCATTGCCTGGCCGTGGAATAGATGCCGGCGGTCCCGCCGGTGCGGCGGAAGTAGGAGACCATGCCCTCGAGGTCGGCACGGTTGTTCCGGGCGCTGGCCTCCCAGCTGTTGATCGTTTCGACATCGAGCCACCATCGGTAACGGCCGGGACTCACGACACCGCGGGTTTGCGCATCCAGGTCAGCGACGTCCCATCCGTACTGCCAGGCGCACGCCTGATTGTTTCCGCCGGTGCAGGTGCCGTAGGGATCGCTGACGTGATGGCCGGTGACGGGGTCGCTGTTATCCGACGGCCAGTCGGTGACCCCGCGCTGGCCAGGGTCGGCGGTGTTGACGTAGAGCGAGACCTTCGGCAGCCGTGCGGTACCGGTGGAAGCCTGGGCCCAAACGATTTCATCCGCCAGGCAGGTATTCGTCGTATTGGCGAGCCCTTCGTTCACGGCGACGATGCCGAACGCCTGGCCTGACGGGAGCGGCTGGCCGCATTGAGGGTACGAAACGTCGTTCCCCGTCGCGCCACTGGCCTGCTGCCCGGCGTAAGCCGCGGCGGCCGGGACATTGACGACGGCCAAAGACGCCAGTATCGCGGTCACAATCGTGCCGAGTTTCATCCGCGACCCCCCCACACCAGGCATATCTACTAAGTGACGCGCTGGCCTGACTTCTGGTGTACCTGGGGCCGGGAGTGATGTGGTGGCGCCTGGACCGACCCGCTGATGGGCAAGTTCCGCGGGTCGGTCAGCCTCCGAAATTTGACAGATGCGAAAAGTTCTACCCGGGGCCGGTGAGGAGGGCCTGGGCGGACTTGCGGAAGGCCGCCACCAGGCGACTGCGGTCGCCGGCGCGGGTGGCCAGCACGACGTGGCTCGGCTCGACGTCGTACAGCGGGACGGTGGTGAGGTCGGGGCGGGGGCTGGCGGTCCTGACCCCGGCCGGGATGATGGCCACGGCCTGGCCGGCGGCGATGAGCTCGAGCTTGTCCTCGATGGCCTCGACGAAGGGGCCGTCGGGGGCGGGGCTTCCGTCGGGCCGGGGGTCGATGCGCCAGTAGGCGTTCCAGGCCGGGTCGGGCAGCCGGGGTATGGGCTCGTCGGCGATGTCGCCGAGGGTGACCGATTCCTTGCCGGCCAGGCGGTGGTCCAGGGGCACCAGCAGCAGCCGGGGCTCGTCGTACAGGATCGTCACGTGCAGCCCGTCGGTCCGGATCGGCAGCCGGGTCACCGCCGCGTCCACCCGGTGACCGAGCAGGGCCTCGCGCGGCTCGTTCCAGTCCAGGTGCAGGGTGTGCACGTCGGCGTCCGGGTGCTGGCGGCGCAGCTGGCGGACGGCCGGGGTGATGATGATGCTGACCGTGTAGCCGATGGTGATCCGGCGGGGCTGGGCGGCGGCCCGGGCAGCGGCCGCGGCCTGGGCGGCCGAACGCAATAGCGCCTTCGCCCTGGGCAGGAAGACCTCCCCGGCCTCGGTGAGCTGGGTGCCGCGCGGGGTGCGGTCCAGCAGGCGGGCGCCGAGTTGCTGTTCCAGGCGGCGGATCTGCCGGCTCAGCGACGGCTGGGCGATAAGCAGGGCGGCGGCGGCCCGGCCGAAGTGCCGATGCTCGGCGACGACGGTGAAGTACCGGACCAGCCGCAGGTCGAGATCCGGCGGCGGCGAGTCGGGCATGCGTCCATAGTATCTCCCGCGCCCGGAGGCAGGCAGTCGAAAGAGGCTGTTAGCTGCTGTGATGCCTCATACGTATCGCCTGGTGCGGAACGGGTCTTGGACGCGGGCCGGTCCGGGCCTGCACCCTGGAATCACCGGACCCGACTCGTCTGTCAAGGAGTACACCATGCGTGTCTTCGTCACCGGTGCGACCGGATTCATCGGTTCCGCCGTCGTCCGCGAACTCATCGATGCCGGGCATCAGGTCACCGGCCTGGCCCGTTCGGACCGGGCCGCCGCGGCGCTGGCCGCGGCCGGGGCCGAGGTGCACCGGGGCGCCCTCGGGGATCCCGGCAGCCTGCGCAGCGGCGCGGCCGCCGCCGACGGCGTGATCCACACCGCCTACATCCACGACTTCTCGGAAAACAACGACGCCGCGGCCTACGCCCGGGTCGACCGGCGGGCCATCGAGACGATCGGCGAGGCCCTCGCGGGATCCGGCCGGCCCCTCGTCGTCGCCTCCGGGCTCGTGCACACGCCGGGCCGCCTCGCGACCGAAGAGGACGACGCGCCCGGCAACCCGGCGTATCCCCGCGTCTCGGAACCGGTGGCGCTGTCGCTGGCCGGGCGCGGCGTGCGTGTCAGCGTGGTGCGCCTGCCGCCGTCGGTGCACGGCCGGGGCGATCACGGCTTCGTCCCGGCCCTCATCGGCATCGCCCGCGCGAGGGGCCGGTCGGCCTATGTGGGCGACGGGTCCAACCGATGGGCCGCCGTGCACCGGCTGGATGCCGCGCACCTGTTCCGTCTGGCCCTGGAGGCCGCACCCGCGGGCGCGCGGCTGCACGGGGTCGGCGACGAGGGCGTGCCGTTCCGGGACATCGCCGAGGTCATCGGCCGGCACCTGAACCTGCCGGTCACCGCCGTGGCGCCCGAGGAAGCACAGGACCATTTCGGCCTGTTCGCGCTGTTCGCGTCGATGGACACGCCGGCCTCCAGCGCCCTGACCCGCAAGCAGCTGGGATGGGAGCCCGCCCACCCCGCGCTCATCCCGGACCTCGACGAAGGCCATTACTTCGAGGGGTAGTGCCAGCGGGGCGCGATCGGGCCCGTGACACAGTTGGAGCGGAGGGCACCGGAAAGCCGGCCGTTGGAGGAGATCGCCATGACCACGCCGACCCTGGACGACATCCGCGAACTCGCCGCGCAGCTGCGGGTCGATTCGATCCGCTGCAGCACCGCGGCCGGGTCCGGCCACCCGACGTCGAGCATGTCGGCCGCCGACCTGATGGCGGTGCTGATGGCCCGGCATCTGCGCTACGACTGGCAGCGACCCGGTGACCCGGCCAACGATCACCTGATCTTCTCCAAGGGGCACGCGTCCCCGCTGCTGTACTCCATGTTCAAGGCGGCGGGCGTCGTGTCCGACGAGGAGCTGATGACCGGGTACCGGCGGTTCGGCTCGCGGCTGGAGGGCCACCCCACCCCCGTGCTGCCGTGGGTCGACGTCGCCACCGGCTCGCTCGGCCAGGGCCTGCCGGACGGGGTCGGCGTGGCCCTGGCCGGCCGGTACCTCGACGAGCTGCCGTACCGGGTGTGGGTGCTGTGCGGGGACAGCGAGACGGCCGAAGGATCGATATGGGAGGCGCTGGACAAGGCCGCCTTCTACCACCTGCGCAACCTGACCGCGATCGTCGACGTCAACCGCCTCGGCCAGCGCGGCCCGACCGAGCTGGGCTGGGACCTGGACGCGTACACCCGGCGGGTCGAGGCGTTCGGCTGCCACGCCGTCGTCATCGACGGGCACGACCTCGGCGAGATCGACAAGGCGTTCTCCCGCGTGGCGGAGGCGGATCAGCCCACCGTGATCCTGGCCCGCACCCGCAAGGGGCGCGGGTTCTCCGAGGTCGAAGACCGCGAAGGCTGGCACGGCAGGCCGCTGCCCGAACAGATGGCCGAACGGGCCATCGTGGAGCTGGGCGGGGAACGGCACCTGCTGGTCAGCGGGCTGCGGCCGGAGGGCGGGACGCCGCGAGCCTGGCCCGACGGCGAGGTGAGCCTGCCCCGCTACGAGCTGGGCGCCAAGGTCGCCACCCGGCTGGCCTTCGGCCAGGCGCTGGCCGCGGTCGGCGCCCGCGGGCACGTCGTCGGCCTGGACGGGGAGGTGGGCAACTCCACGCACCTGGAGGAGTTCGCCAAGGCGTATCCCGAGCGCTACTTCGAGATGTTCATCGCCGAGCAGCAGCTCGTCGCCGCCGCGGTCGGCCTGCAGGTTCGCGGGTACGTCCCCTTCGCCGCCACGTTCGCCGCGTTCTTCACCCGCGCCTACGATTTCATCCGGATGTCGGCCATCTCCCAGGCGAACATCCGGCTGTGCGGTTCCCACTCGGGCGTCGAGATCGGCGCGGACGGCCCGTCGCAGATGGCCCTGGAGGACCTGGCCATGATGCGCGCCGTGCACGGCTCCACCATCCTGTACCCCTGCGACGCGACAAGCACGGCCTATCTCACGGAGAAGATGGCCGAACGGTCCGGCATCGTTTACATGCGCACCACCCGGGGCGCGTACCCGGTGCTGTACGGCCCGGACGAGGAGTTCCCCATCGGCGGCGCGAAGGTCGTCCGGTCCAGCCCGGACGACCAGGTGACGCTGATCGGCGGCGGCGTGACCGTGCACAACTGCCTGGCTGCGGCCGGCGAGCTCGGCGGCGAGGGCATCCGGGCCCGCGTGGTGGACCTGTACTCGGTCAAGCCGATCGACGCCGAGACGCTGCTCGCGGCGGCGGCCGCGACCGGGGACCGGATCGTGGTCGCCGAGGACCACTACCCGGCCGGCGGCCTCGGCAGCGCGGTCCTCGACGCGTTCAACGACGCGGGCCACCCGGTCCGCATCAGCCACCTCGCCGTCCGCGACCTGCCCGGCTCCGGAACCCCCGCCGAGCTCATGGAGGCGGCCGGGATCTCCGCCGGCCAGATCGCGCGAGCCGCCCGCGAACTCCTCAGCTGAGGCCCGCTGCCCAGGGTGCGGATTGAACCGTTGAGCGCAGGGGTACGGGCACATGATCAGCCCCTAGCGCCTGGGAGGCCGGATGCCCATCAGCGACATTCTTCGTGTCAAGGGAACGCATGTCGTCACCGTCACCCCGGACACGAAGGTCCGGCGTCTCCTGGCGGTCCTGGCCGAGCACGGGATCGGCGCGGTCGTGGTCTCCCACGACGGCACGTCGGTCGACGGGATCGTCAGTGAGCGGGACATCGTCCGGGCACTGGCCCTGCGGGGCGCCGCGGTGATGTCCGAGCCGGTCACGGCGATCTACACGGCCGAGGTCTACACGGTCACGCCGCAGACCCCGCTCGAGGAGATCATGCGCCTGATGACCGAGCACCGGATGCGGCACGCGCCGGTCGTGGTGAGCGGCCGCCTGCTCGGGATCGTGAGCATCGGTGACGTGGTGAAGAACCGCATCGACGAGCTCGAAACCGAGCGGACGGCCCTCACCGACTACATCACCGGTACCCGCTTACCGGGTGACCGCGGCAGCTTCGCGGAAGCTGAGGGGAGTCCGGGCGGCCCGGGCCGCGGAGCTACCTGGGAGGAAACCCAGGCCCTAATGTCAGGTACCGGACCTACGTTCGTGGTATGTACGAACCACCCAGCCGGTACAACGTCACCGTTACGGTGGCGCGCGATGATGGTGAGCTTCCCGACCCCGTTGCCTTCGCGGTGGCGGCCGACCAGGCGGCCTGGCGCCGATCCGCCAGCATCGTCAGCGCGCACATGACCGACAGGATCATCAGCATTGTCACGGTCTACGCACCAGACCGGTACGCGGCCGTGGCCGTCGCCCGCGCCGTCGTAGCCGACGCGGTGGGGGCCCAGTCGGCAGACGCCGCTCACCCCCGGGTGGAGGCCTCCGGCTGAGCCGAGGCCAGCTCTCGCAGGCGGGCCCGGGCCACCTTGCCGGTGGCGCCGACCGGCAGCTCCCGGACCAGGTGGAAGGCGGCTGGCCGCTGGGGCCGCGGCAGGGCCGCCTCGCAGGCCGCGCGCAGTTCATCCGCTAGCTGGCCCGGACGGGCGGGCCCGGCCGGGACCACGTACGCGACCGGGCGTTCGCCGAGTACCTCGTCGTGGGCCCCGACCACGGCGGCGGACCGCACGCCCGGCTGGGCGAGCAGGAAATCCTCGATTTCCCGGGGATAGATCTTCTCGCCGCCCCGGTTGATGACGTCATCGGACCGCCCGGCCAGGAACAAGTACCCGTCGGAGTCGACGTGGCCGAGGTCGCCGGTGTCCAGCCAGCCGTCCGGGCCGATGGCCCCGGCCGGCCCGCCGGCCGCGTACCCGGTGATGACGCCGCGACCGGAAATCTGCACCCGGCCCACGGTGCCGGGCGGGCAGGGCACCTGTCCCGGTCCGGGTCCGGGGACGATCCGGACCTCGGCGGCGGCCGGCCGGCCCGCCGAGCCGGGCTTGCGCGGGCCGTCCAGCGGGTTGGCGGTGATCATGCTGGCCGCTTCGGTCATCCCGTAGGTCTCGATGACCGGGATGCCGAACGCCCCTTCGAACCGTCGCAGCGCCGAGGGCGGCAGCGGAGCCGAGGCGGACCGGACGAAACGGACCCGGGCGGGAGGGCGTACGGCGGGAGGTTCCGTGGCCAGGATCGAGATGATGGCCGGCACCGCGTTGATCCAGGTGATCTCCTGCTCCTCGATCAGCTCCCAGAATCCGCGCCGGCTGAACCTGCGGTCCAGCACCAGGGCGGCCCGTGCGGCCAGGGTCGCCAGCAGCCCGACCACCTCGGCGTTGACGTGAAACAGCGGGAGGCAGCAGTAGCCGCGGTCGGCCGGCGTCAGCCGGTGGTGGATGGCCACGCAGGCGGCGACGTGGGCCAGCTGACCGTCGCGGAGCAGGACGCCCTTGGGCGCGCCGGTGGTCCCGCTCGTGCACAGGAAGATCCCGCCGGCGGGCGGCGGGGCGGGCGGGGCGCCGCCGGACTCCGCGGGTGTCCGCAGCACGGGCAGGCCCGTCGCGCGGTCTCCGTCGCCGACGACCGCCACCGGCCTGGCCACGTCGAGCACCGTGGCCAGGGCCGGCGCGGGCGCGGCCGGATCGAGGGGAACGACAATCCGGCCGGCGCCCAGGATGGCGGTCAGGGCGCAGGCGTACGCGAGCGGCTCGGGCAGCCGGATGGCCACGCGCGCGCCGGGCGGTATCCCGGCGCCATCCAGGCACCGCGCCCAGGCCTGGGTGGAGCGCTGCAGGCCGGCGAAGGTGAGACTCCCCGCACCCGCGGCATCCTCGAGGTAGGGGGCGTCTCCCCGGTGAGCCGCCGCCGCGTCGATCCAGTGCTTGAGCAACGTTACGTTCCGTTCGTCTCGTAGGCGGAGGCCGCGACGGCGGCGAGTTCTGGCTGGCAGGGGTCTGGTGCGGCGGGGATGTGGCGCCGCGGCCCGGGCCAGGGCACCCGCGTGCGCCCGGTCAGCGGGACGGCCAGCGGGGTGCGGGCCAGCAGGCCGGTCAGCGCGAGGCAGCAGGCGAAGACGATGCCCACGGTCGCCGCGCACAGCAGCGGCCACGGGATGACCGTGCTGAGCTTCCCCCAGCCGAGCCAGATCAGCGCGGTAATGATCAGCATCTGGGAGAGGTAGATGCCGTACGCGTCGTCGGCGCCCACGCGCACGGCCGCCCTGGTCCGCCGGGACCGCCCGGGCCGGACCAGGGCCACGGCGGCCAGGTACCCGCAGGTGATCACGCCGATGTTGAACGGGATCACGCTAGGCTGGAACGGGTCGCTGCCCGAACCCAGTACCGTGGTCACCCCGTACCGGGCCAGGAAGTAGACGGCCTCGGCGGCCAGGGCCGCGGCCGCCGTCAGCGCCACGATCAGCCGGGCGTGCCGGACCACCCAGGCGTGCACCTCGTCCAGGTGGAAGGCGACGACGCTGCCGCCGACCAGGTAGAGCAGGTAGCTGAGCGCATCCTGCTGTGCGTACCTCTGCATCAGCGTGGGCAGCAGCTGCCAGTGGGTGCTGATCGCCATGGCCAGCTGCGCCACCGCGGCGGCCGCGATGAGGCGGCCGTGATGCCCCCTGGTGCGGCGCAGCAGCATGAGCACGAGCGGGAACACCAGGTAGAACTGCATGATCACGAGCAGGAAATACAGCTGGTAGTACCCGGTCTCGGCCATCCTGGCCAGGTGAGCGAGCGCGGCGGCCGCGCTCCGGTAGTGCGCGGTCGGCAGCAGGTACAGGAAGTAGACGGCCGTCCAGCACAGGTACGGAATCACCACCGAGACGACCCGGTGCCCGTAGAACCGGCGCAGCCCAGCCGGGTCCAGGGGGTGCATCTCGGCGTAGGCGTAGGTCAGCATGCACGCGGAGATGAAGAAGAACCCCTCCCGCGACACGTGCAGCAGCAGCAGCGCGGCGCCCGAGGCCACGCTGGCGGCCGCGGGCGCGAAGTACAGGATGGAGTGCGTGCTGACCACGCCCGCCTGCTTGATCGGGCGCATGGCGTCGACCTGGTCGAGCCGGCGGCGAGCCATCAGTACATCATCCGCGGATCGCGGTAGTGCTTGAACTCGAGCAGGTTGCCGGACGGGTCGGCGAGCACGAACGTGCGGTGCTCCTCGGCTAGGCCTGCGAACCGCGTCGAGACGTCGGCGAAGAAGGGGATCTTGCGGATGACCGCCAGTTCGTGCAGGGCCTCGAAATCCGCCGCGTCGCGGAACGTGACGCCGAAGTGCCGCGGGTACAGGCTGGCCGGCGTGTGCGGGGGCTCGTCAGCCACGGTGAGGTGGCAGACCAGCTGGTCGCCGAAGAAATCCAGGGTTATCCGGTCCGGGTAGCGCCGCGCGAGCTGGCAGCCGAGGAGATGGTTGTAGAAATGCTGGGCCGCGTCCAGGTCGTGGACGGGGATGGCCAGGTGGAAGACGTCGCTGGCGGTTCGCATCGTTCCTCTTATTCGAAAGTGGTCATTGTGTCGGCCCGCAGCCCGAGGCGCAGGGTCTCCAGCGCGAGAATGCCCTGGGCCGGGATGTTGCCGAGGTTCACGTCCGGCCCGAGCCTGGTGATGAAGTGCGCCTGCAGGGCGGTGGCCGGGGCCTCGAACAGCAGGTGATCCCGGCCGATGCCGGACGCGAGCACGTCCTCGATCAGCCCGGACCGCAGCGTGCCGTCCGGCCGGCAGATGCCCGACCGGCCGCTTTCCCTGGCCTCCAGGGTGACCAGCCAGGCGCCGGCGGCGAGGTCCTCGCCGATGCAGTCGATCCACGCGGCCGCGGTCAGCTGCCCGGAGCGCAGCGGGTCCTTGAACCCCACCTCGGATATGACGGTGAACTCGTCGGCGAGCTTGCGGATGTAGCTCGCCTTCTCCGTATTGGTCATGCAGATCGTCCCGTTCGACACCTCGACGTGCTGGCACCGGTGTTCGGCGCAGAATTTCCTGAAATCGTCGAGCCGGTCTTGCAGGACGTATTTCTCGAAGAGCGTCCCGCCGAAGTAGAACCGGATGCCGTTCTCGCGCAGGACGTCGATCTTCGCGTCGATGTTGCCGGTCACCACCGCGGTACCCCAGCCGAACTTGACGAAGTCGATGTATTCGGCGGCGGACGAGACGAGATCGGCGAAATGCCGGTACGGGAGGCCGCTGTCGATCATCATGGTGAGTCCGGTGCGGCGCGGCTTTTCCGTCCTGTGGGGCAGGACCAGAGTCGTCGGATTCATCGGTTGTTCCTTTCTCATGAATGGGCCTGCTGGAGCCGGATGATGCAGCCGTTGCCGATCGGCTCCCAGGCCATCCGCTCGACCGGGACTCCGCGCAGGTAGGCGGACAGCACCCGGAGCGTGCCGCCGTGAGCGACGACCGCGACCTGGAGGCCGGCGTCCAGCAGGTCGCTGGCGAAGCCGGCGGCGCGCCAGTACAGGTCGCGGAGCGATTCGCCGTCCGGCGGCCGGGCGTCGGGGTCGATCACGCGGCTCCCGGCTACCCCGCTGAGCGCGGCCGGGACGGCGACCGACGGGGTGCCCTCCAGGACCCCGAGGCCCCGCTCGCGCAGCCTTGGGTCGCGGCTCACGCCCAGCTCCAGCGCCGCGGCCAGCGGCGCCGCGGTCGCCACGGCCCGCCGCAGGTCGCTGGCGTAAACCGCGCTGATCGGGCAGCCGCGTAGCTGGTTCGCGGCATACCGCGCCTGGCGGACGCCGCGGCGGGTCAGCCGCGGCTGGTCGGAGTGCCCCTGCGCCAGGCCGAGGGCGTTCCAGGTGCTCTCGCCGTGCCGGACGAGCCAGAGGACGGTGTGCTCCTTGGGCCGACCGGCGGTTTGCCCGGCGGGGGGCAGTGCGTGGAGGACCATGACACGCAGCGTGCGGCCGGTTTGTGAAAGATCGCTGAAAAATGGGCCGCCCTCAGCAACCTTTCAGCACAGTTGGAGCTGGGCGAGCTTTTCTGTAGGGGTGAGAGCTGATCAAGCAGCGGCTGGGCCGGTGCCCGGCGGGAGGCTGCTGGTCGTGGACGACGACCCCGACGTGCGGGACTCGCTCGAGCGTGCGCTGCGCTACGCCGGATACACGGTGACCACGGCCGTCCATGGCGCCGACGCGCTGGACTGCCTGGCCCGGTCGCCGGTCGACCTGATCGTGCTGGACGTCCTGATGCCCATGGTGGACGGGTTCGACGCGTGCCGCAGGCTCCGCCAGCGCGGGGATGCCACCCCGGTCCTGGTGCTCACCGCCCGGGACGCCGTCGACGACCGGGTCACCGGCCTGGAGGCGGGGGCGGATGACTACCTGGTCAAGCCGTTCGCGCTGCGCGAGCTGCTGGCCCGGATCAGGGCGCTGCTGCGGCGCAGCCAGGCCCCGCACGAGGTCCTCGGCTACGCCGACCTGACCCTGGACCTGACCACCAGGACAGCGCGGAGAGACGGCCGGGCGATCCCGCTGACCAGGACCGAGTTCGACCTGCTCGAACTGCTGCTGCGCCACGCCGGGCAGGTGCTCGGCTACGAGGTGATCCTGGACGAGGTATGGGACTACGGCGAGGCACCCGCCTCCAACACCCTCCAGGTTTTCGTGGGCTTCCTGCGCCGCAAGCTCGAGCAGGACGGGCTTCCGCGGCTGGTGCACAACGTCCGCGGTGTCGGCTACGTCCTGCGGGCAGCCTCGTGACGCTGCGGAGCCGCTTCACGCTGGCCGTGGCGGGCGTCGTGGCGGCGGTCGCGCTTGCGATCACTGCCGTGGCCTTCCTCGTGGTCCGGTCGGACCTGACCAGCCAGGTGCAGCAGGAACTGCGGCAGCAGGCGGCGGTGGTGCAGCGGCTGGCCCGGCACTACCACGGGCAGATACCCGCCGGATGGGTGCCGCCGCACTCCGACCGGTTCGGCGGGCCGGGTGCGTACGCGCAGGTGGTGACCGCTGGCGGGACGGTCTGGGCTCCGGCAGGTGACACCGGCCTGCTGCCCGGGAGCGCGGCCGCGGCGCAGGTCGCGTCCGGCCAGCGCGGCTCGTATTACACCGGGGCCACGCTGGACGGCGTCCGCGCCATGGTCCTCACCACGCCGCTCGCCCCGGGCCTGGCCGTGCAGCTGGCCGTGCCGCTCAACGTCGTCGACCAGGAACTCGGCAGCATCGGCGTCACCCTGGCCCTGCTGAGCGCGGCCGGGGTGGGGCTGGCCGCGCTGGCGGGCTGGGGGGTGGCGCGCGCCGGGCTCGCGCCGGTGGGCCGCCTGGCCGCGGTGGCCGAGCAGGTCACCGCGACCGGGGACCCCGGCCGCCGGGTCGAGGTGGACCGGGCCGATGAGCTCGGGCGGCTCGCGGCGTCGTTCAACACCATGCTGGGCGCCCTGCAGCGGTCGCTGGCCGCCCAGCGGCAGCTGGTCAGCGACGCCGGCCACGAGCTGCGGACGCCGCTGACCAGCCTGCGCATCAACGCCGAGCTGCTGGCCGCCGAGCCCGGCCTGCCGGCCGCGGAGCGCCAGGAGGTGCTCGACCGGATGGTGGCCCAGGTCGCCGAGCTCGGCCAGCTGGTCGCCGACGTCACGCTGCTGGCCCGGGGAGACGCGCCGGGCCACGTGGGTTCGGCCGAGGTGTACTTGGCCGAGGTGGACCTGGCCGAGGTGGTGGCCGCCGCGCTGGATGGCGCCCGGCGGGACTGGCCGGCGGCCGTCTTCGAGGCGGACCTCGAGCCGTGCGTGGTCGCCGGGCACGCCGAGCAGCTGAAGACCGCCGTGCGCAACCTCCTGGACAACGCGGCCAAGTTCGGGCCGCCCGGAACCCCGGTCGAGGTGCGCCTGCACGCCGGCGAGCTCACCGTGCGCGACCATGGGCCCGGCATCCCGCCCGGCGACCTGCCGCGCGTGTTCGATCGCTTCTACCGCGCGACGTCGGCCCGCGGCGTGCCCGGCTCGGGCCTCGGGCTGGCCATCGTCCGCCAGGTGGCCGAGGGCCACGGCGGAACGGTCCGGGCCGAGACTGTTCCTGCCCGGCCAGCCGGCCCCGGCCGACCTCCCGGCGCCGGAGGCGGGACGCTGGTCCGGTTCCGCGTGCCGGCCCGCGCGGCCCGCGTCCCCGAGGAGGCGCTGACCGGATCGGCGGGACGGCCCGTCACATGAGGAATCCCGGCCCGTTACATGAGCGCCTCCTCAGGGCCAGCGAAGTAACATCAGACTCCGCGACCTCTCTCGCCACCCCGGCCATCCGTCGCTCGCGCCGCTGTTGCCCATAACGCAACACGGTGCCCACCGGCCATCGTCGTGGATCGTTACCCGTGCCCTGTATTCACTTCCATCCCGTCAGGCACACACACCCCAATAGCGCGGAGGATCCGGCTTCCGCGGAAGTTTTGGGCAACCCCAGTTGCCCGGATCCTCCGTAACGGCCGGATCCTCCGCGTTAATTCCGGTAAAGGGGATAAAAGGGACAGCGTGGCTCGCCGGGGAAGGGCCGGAATGGCTGACCGACGCTTAGGCGTGACCGCAGACGATCGGACCCGGCCGGCCGATGGCCGGGGCAGGCGCGGGACGCAAACCGTGCTCGCGCAGGACCACCGCCACCTGACCCGCGATCCACGCGCTGCCCGCCGCTGTCGGGTGCAGGCCGTCACGCACGTGCGGGAACCGCCATCCCCCGGCCAGCGGGTCGATGATGATCACCGCGCGGTCAGCGGCCTGGGCCGCGGTCACGATCGCCCGGTCCGTGCGGTCAGCCGCCGCCGCGGGCGACCGTCCCGCGAAGACGGTGAGAAGCGCGATCCGCGCCCGCGGCGCATCAGCGCGGATGGCGGTGATGGCCTGTTCCACCCGCTGCCGCTCGAGCTCCGGCGGCACCCCGATATCGTCGTGGCCGGCCTGGACGATGACCAGCGACGGCTTCAGCGCGCTCAGGCCGACCCGGTCGGCCTCGGCGAGCACCGGTCCCTCGCGGCGGGCGCCGGCCCGCACGTAGCCCGCCCCGGGCACCCCGTATACGACCGCGTCCCAGTGCAGGCGGCGGGCCAGCAGGACGGCCCACGACCGGCCCAGGCCGGATCCTACGCCGGCGGTGAACGAGGCGCCGACGGCCACCAGCCGGGGGCGAGCCGACCCGAGTTCCTGCTCGCAGGCGGACAGGCCGGAACGCCGGTACGCGGGCTTCGGTCCCGGCTGGCGGAGCACCATCTGATAGGCGGCGACAGGGTGCGGCACGGCCGAGGGCGGGCCGATCGCCCCTCGCACCACGGCGGCCGTCCCCAGCGCGAGAAGGCTGACCGTCGCCGCGACCGCCGCCAGCATCACACGTCCCCGGGCCACAGCCAAGTGTCGGCTTGGCCCCAGAAGGTGTCAAACCGGCGGCCGCGCCGCGGCCATCGGGATCTTAAGGGCCTCAGGGGTCCTCGCCGTACTTGACGGCGGCCGCGTTGGCCGCCGGGCAGTGGCCCGCGGCGCGGCCGCAGGCCTGCAGGTCGCACATCCGGCAGATCCACGCCCCGCCCTGTTTGTGCTGCACGACCTGGCCCATCACGCGCCCGAGCAGCTCGTGCAGCGTGCCGGTCTCGGCCGGGGAGAGGCCGGCCAGCAGGGAGGCCAGGTAGGCCAGCCGCCGGTCGGACAGGCGGCGTGCTGCTCGCCGTCCCGCGGCGGTCAGCCGCACCGACCGCGACCGCCGATCGGTCCCGGGGACACGCTCGACGAGCCCGGCGCCGGCCAGGCGGTCGACGAGGCGCACCGCGCCGGAGTGGGTCAGGCCCAGCACCTGGCCCAGCCGGTCGACGGTGGGGTGGCCGGGGAAGTGGTAGAGCGCGGACAGCGCCGCCGCGGACGAATCGGACCGTCCGCCACCCGCCCTCACCGTGACCGGGATCTGGCCGGCCACGGCGAGCGCCACCGCGCCCAGCACGTTCGCGGCAGCGGCGCGGTCCGCGCTCACGCCAGGTCGTAAGCCAGCGTCAGCGGCATGAACGGGTAGTCCGAGTGGGTCGAGACGCTCTCGCAGGCGCCGCTGAGGCCGGCCAGCCCGCCGGTCCCCGAATCCGCCACCACGGTCATCCGCCCGCTGGCGGTCGTGCCGTCGAAGGCCCCCTCACCGCGCAGCACGAAGCTGCCTGCCTGCCCGCCCAGGACGCCGGTCAGCCGCATCACGGTCACGAAACTGCTGGTGCCGTCCGGCCGGTAGTAGGCCAGCATCCCCACGGAGCCCGACGTCAGCCCCTCTTCCCCGGACAGCCGTACCTGCGCCCGAGTCAGCTTGCTGCCGTCCTCGAACTCCTCCACCGGCGACTCATCCCAGCTGGCGATGCGCATCTTCGTCGTCAACGTGACTGCCATGACCAAAACTATATGTGTGAGTCACGCATATAACAAGCTCCCGCCGTGCGGCGTCGCGTTCTTCGGCGGCGTTGGTTAGTTTCTGTGGTTATGACATGGCAACCGGAACTTGATGACCTGCGCCGCCGGCGGGACCTGGCCGAGCGGATGGGCGGCCCGGACAAGGTCCGGCGTCAGCATGAGGCGGGCAGGCTCACGGTGCGCGAGCGCCTGGCGGCGTTGCTCGATGACGGCTCGTTCGATGAGATCGGGGCCCTGGCCGGAACGGCCGTTTATGACAGCGCGGGCGAGCTGGCCGACTTCACGCCCGCCAACTTCGTGACCGGAACCGGCCGGATCAATGACCGCAAGGTCGTGGTGGGCGCCGACGACTTCACCATCCGTGGCGGCGCCGCGGATGCCGCGATCGCAGGCAAGCAGGTGTACGCCGAGCAGTTGGCCAACCAGATGAGGCTGCCGCTGGTGCGGCTGGTCGAAGGGACCGGCGGGGGCGGCAGCGTGAAGATGCTCGAGCAGATGGGCCATACCTACGTTCCGGTGAATCCCGGCTGGGATTACGTGGTGGACAACCTGTCGACCGTGCCGGTCGTGGCCGCGGGCCTGGGCCCGGTGGCCGGCCTCGGCGCGGCCAGGCTCTGCGCCGCGCACCTGTCGGTGCTGGTCGACGGCATAGCGCAGCTGTTCGTCGCCGGGCCGCCGGTGGTGCGCAGCGGGGCCGGCGAAGACGTCACCAAGGAACAGCTGGGCGGGGCGGCGGTGCACGGCCGTAACGCCGCGGTGGACCTGGTGGCGGCATCAGAGCACGAGGCGTTCGGGATGATCAGGCGCTTCCTCTCCTATCTGCCGCCAAGCGCCTACCAGCGGCCGCCGGTGATCTCCTGCGGTGATCCGGCCGGGCGGCGAGAGGACATGCTGCTGTCCGCGATACCCCGTGACCGCCGCCAGCCCTACCGGATCCGGGACATCCTGGCCGCGGTGTTCGACCTCGGCTCGGTCATGGAGGTGCAGCGGTACGGCGGGTCGATGGTGACCGCGCTGGCCCGCCTGGATGGTCATCCGGTCGGCGTCGTGGCCGGCGACCCGTACGCGGCCGCGGGCTGCCTCACCGTCGAGGGCGCCGAGGCGGTGACCCGGCTGGCCGACCTGTGCTCGACGTTCCACCTGCCGGTCGTGACGTTCACCGATCAGCCGGGGCTGCTGATAGGCACTCGCGCCGAGCAGCGTGCCACCATCCGGCACGGGGTGCGGGCGATCAGCGCCGTCTACCAGTCGACCGTGCCAGGTGCCGAGGTCATCGTGCGCCGCGTCTTCGGTGTCGGCGGAGCGGGGCTGACCAACCGGCACCGCCTGATCCGCCGCTGGGCCTGGCCGTCGGGCGACTGGGGCTCGCTGCCGGTCGAAGGCGGGACCGAGGCCGCCTACCGGGCTGAACTGGAACGCGCGGAAGATCCAGCCGCCACCCTGGCCGGCATCCGGGCCCGGCTCGACGCCGTGCGCAGCCCGCTGCGAACCGCGGAACGGTTCGGCATCGAGGAGATCATCGACCCGCGCGAGACCAGGCCGCTGCTGTGCGACTGGATACACGACGCCTACGCCGCGCTGCCGGCCAGCCCGGGCCAGCCCTCGTTCGGCACCCGGCCCTGAGCACGCCGTATCAGCTGGTGACGCCCTTGAGGGTGTCCGGCTTGATGAAACCGAACAGGTAGCCGGCCACCCGCCGCATCTGGATCTCCTCGGTGCCTTCGGTGATGCGGTACCGGCGATGGTGGCGGTAGATATGCTCGAACGGCTCGTGGCGTGAGTAGCCCAGGCCGCCGTGCACCTGCATGGCACGGTCGGCGGCCTCGCAGCACAGCCGGTTGGCCACGTAATTGCACATGGACACCTTGTCGGACTGCGACAGCGGGCCGAACTGATCCATGCTCCAGGCGGTCTTGTGGATGAGCGCCCGGAGCATCTCGCACTGGGTGTGCAACTCGACGAGCGGGAACTGGATCGCCTGGTTGCCCGCCAGCGGCTGGCCGAAGGGCGCCCTGGCCTTGGCGTATTTCACCGAACGGTCGATACAGAACTGCGCGGCGCCCAGGCTGGAAGCGGCCTGGCGGATACGGTTCTCGTTGAAGAAGTGCTGCACGACCTCGAGCCCGCGGCCCTCACGGCCCAGGATGGCGCTGTCCGGCACCCGCACGTCGCGGAGCGAGACACGTCCGTGATCGGTGGGCATATTGAAGGTCCACAGGTACTCCTCGACCTTGAAGCCGGGGGTGCCGACCGGGACCAGGAAGCCCGTGATGCCAGCGCCGCCGCCCGGCGTCCCGCTGGTGCGGGCGAACACGAGGTCGTGCGAGGCGGTGTGGATGCCGGTATTCCAGGTCTTCTCGCCAGTTATGACCCAGGCTGTGCCGTCTTTGGTCGCGCGGGTCTCCATGAACGTGGCATCGCTGCCGTGTTCCGGTTCGGTGATGCCGAACGCGAAGTGCCGCCGGCCCGCGGCGAGGTCCTCGACCCACTCGGCCTTCTGGTCCGGGCTGCCGTAGTGCAGCATCAGCAGCAGCCCGACGTTGTTGCCCACGATCGCGTGCTCGTTCTGCAGGTCGCAGTGCAGGCCGAGGCCCTTGCTGGCCAGGTGCTCGCGGATGACCGCCAGGCCCAGGTTGGTGCCGTCCCGGCCGCCGTACTCCCGGGGGAACGCGTACCGGTAGTGCCCTGCCGCGTCGGCCCGCCGCCTGGCCTCGGTGAGCAGCGCCTCCCACTCGCGGCTGGGCAGCCCGCCCCGATTCCAGTCGGTCCTGGCGTCCTCCCGGCGGTGGTCGAAAAACCGGATGTTGTCGTCCTGGTTCTCCAGCGGCCTGATCTCGCGCTCGATGAACTCGTCGAGTTCGGCCAGGTAATGCCGCAGGTCCTCGGGAAGAGCGAAGTCCACGTCGTCTCCTTGGCTTATCCGGGAAGGGCCAGGTGGCCGGGGTTGGCGACGGTGAGCTTGTCGACGGCCGAAGCCCGGACCGCCTCGATAACCTCGTCGAAGCGGTGATCCAGCGATCCGTCGCGGATCGCCGTGCAGAGTCCGGCGTCGTCTTCGCAGCCGAGAGCGTCGAGCCTGGCCCGGTGACGTTGTGCGTGCGCGGCGGCGAGCAGGGCCTCGCGCTCGGCGATCCGCAGCGCGTTGGCCGCGACCCGGGCCTGGAACCTCAGCCGCGGATCCGCGCCAGCCCCAAGACCGGCCTCGGTGGTGAGGAACTCGCGGACGGCGCGGAGCAACTCGGGTCCTGACGCGCGATCGTGGGGTGTCGCGGCGTGACCCTCGAGGCCCTCCAGGGGGTCGGTCACGGTCAGCGGCGCGGCATGGCCCAGGGCGAGCAGGATGTCGTATTCCTGCTCACAGACGCGGCGGCCCAGCACTGCCAGCTCGATCGACGGCTCATCTTCCGCGAGATACCGCTCGGCCTGGCGACGGCAGAGCAGCGCCCATCGCACTGTGCCGTACAGCTCCCACCAGCGCTGGGTTTCCTCGTCCGGCGGCGTGCCGCCGGCGGCGGCGTAGCCCGCCATCAGGTCGTGGCGGGCACCGAACCCGCCGACCGGGCTCGCCGAGCCGAACCGCCAGGCCTTGGTACACAACCAGCCCAGGTCCTGCCAGGGGTCACCGCGATGAGCGAGTTCCCAGTCCAGCACGCCGTGCAGGCCGTCCGCGCCGACCATGAGGTTGCCGGTCCGGAAATCGCCGTGTACCAGCGCGTCCGCGGCGGGAGCAGGCCGGTGCCCGGCGAGCCAGCGCAGGCCGATCTCGAGTGCGGGCCGGGGCTCAGCGAAGGCCTGATAGAGCCCGGTCACCTGGCCGAGCGCGTCGACCCGGGGCAGCCCCGGAACCGAATCGGGATTTACCTGGTGGATCCGGGCCAGGACCTCCCCGAGGCGGCGCGCGAGCCTCGGCCGCACGGCGGCGTACGCGTCGTCCCGCAGCAGCCGGCGCGGGATCGTCTCCCCGTCCAGCCGCTCCAGCAGCAGGTAAGCCTGGCCGAGGGCGCCTTCCCCGCAGTCGTAAATCTCGGCCACGGGGACGCCGGCGATCCTGGCCGCGGTCATCGCCGCCGCCTCGACGGCGACGTTCTTGTCCGGGTACCGGGACCGGCCGCCGGCGTCACGGAGCAGGACGAGGCGGCGCTCCGCGCCGCCGGCCGTCCGTACCCGGATGCCCCAGCTCTCCCGGCTCGCGCCGCCCGGCAGCGGCCGGACGTCGGTAACCTCGGCCTCCGCGCCCCACAGGGCCCGCAGCCGCGGCGCCAGGACGCTGGCCAGCCCCGAAACCCCGGTCATGACCCGCCCGCCGGGAGCTACGTGCGGCCGATCCGCGCGTTCTGGCCCGTCCATTCGCGGTCGCGCAGGATGAACTTCTGGATCTTGCCGGTGGATGTCCTCGGCAGCGGCCCGAACTCGATCACATCGGGGCACTTGTAGTGAGCCAGGCGCTCGCGGCAGAAGGCGATGATCTCCGCAGCGGTGGGCGCCGCCCCCTCGTTGAGGGTGACGAAGGCCTTGGGCCGCTCCCCCCAGTGCGGGTCGGGGATCCCGATGACCGCGCATTCGAGCACGGCGGGGTGGGCGGTAATGGCCTGCTCGACTTCGATGCTGGAGATGTTCTCGCCGCCGGAGATGATGATGTCCTTCCCGCGGTCGCGCAGTTCGATGTTGCCGTCGGGATGCCACACGGCCAGGTCCCCGGAATGGAACCAGCCGCCGGCAAACGCCTTGGCGGTGGCGGCCTCGTCATGGAAGTAGCCGCTCATCACGTTATTGCCGCGCATGACGACCTCGCCCATCGTGGTGGCGTCCTGCGGGATGTCGTTCATCTCCGCGTCGACCACGCGCACGAGGTCGGCCGAGGGATAGGCCTGGCCCTGGCGCGCCAGGTACTTCGCCCGCTGGGCCACCGGAAGCTCGCGGTCGTGCTCCTGCTCGGGGCATACGGTGATCGGGCCGTAGGTCTCGGTCAGGCCGTACACATGCACGATGCGGAAGTTCAGCTCGCTCATCCGGGCCAGCAGCGTCGGTGACGGCGGGGCGGCGGCGACCATCGCGGTCACCGGCCGGTCCAGGCGGTGCGCCCGGGAGTGGTTGATGATCATCAGCTGGACGGTCGGCGCCCCGTTGTAGTGCGTCACGCCCTCGCTGTCGATCAGCTCCCACACACGCTGCGCGTCCACCGCGCGCATCGTCACGTGCCGTGCCGTGGCCGCGGTGACCGCCCACGGGAAACACCAGCCGTTGCAGTGGAACATCGGCAGCGTCCACAGGTACACGGAATCGGCGCTCATGCCCGTCACGATCACCTCGTTCAGCGCGTTCAGGTACGCACCCCGGTAGGTGTACTGCACCCCTTTGGGCCGGCCCGTGGTGCCGGAGGTGTAGTTGACCGAGATGGTCTCCTCTTCGTGCTCGAGCCAGCTCGCCGGCCGCTCCGGCGACGCACCGGCCAGGAACTCTTCGTACGGGTCCCCGGGGCTGCCGGTGCCTGCGCAGCGGATCACCGTCACCCCGGCCAGCTCGGCCGGCCCGGCCAGGTCCTCCAGCCCGGTGTCCAGCAACAGGTACCGCGCGCCGCTGTGCTGCAGGATGTAGCCGACCTCCGCGCCGGCCAGGCGGTGGTTGACTGCGACCAGGATGCCGCCCGCGGCCGGCACGCCGAAATGCGCCTCGAGCATGGCCGGGGAATTGAACAGCAGCGTGGCCACCCGGTCGCCCTTGGCCAGGCCCGCCGACCGCAGCGCGTTGGCCAGCCGCCACGAGCGCTCGGCGAGCTGCCGGTAGGAGTACCGCCGCTCGCCGTCCACGATCGCGGTCTTGTCCGGATAGATGTATGCCGCGCGGTGCAGGAAATCGACCGGGTTGAGCTCCGACCGGAACACCTGGCCCGGAACCGGCCCGGTCCCGGGCGCACCTGGGGCCGCGGAAAGCGCACTCATTTCCTGCCTCCTTCGTCGCTGTCTCTCGCGCGCCAAGGTCGCCGCCCAGGCCTGGTCCGGTGACGGGGTGCCAGTACCGGGATCCAGCAGCGGCTGGAGAGGGTACTTCCTAAGGTACTGGAGGAGGAAGACGCGATGTCAGCCGCCAGACCGCCGCTAAGACGCTGGACGCGCCCGTTCGCCCCGGTGGTGGTCGGCGAGGCGGCCCGCCAGTGCCTGCACGGTGCGTGCGGTCCAGGCGGAGGGGCGGGGGCGGGCGCCGTCGGCCAGGCCGTTCCAGTAGATCGACCAGGTGCCCGCGACAGCGCGCCGCACGACCGGGGCGGTGAGCAGCCGGACAGCCGCCGACGTGGTCCTGGGCTTGTGCAGCAGGGCGCTCTGCACGGCTGACGCGCCGGCCATGTACCGTCCGAACGCCGCCTCGATCGCCTCGGTATAGGCGGGGCCTGCTCCGGCCGGGCCGGCGAGCACCGCCTCGGCGGCCAGCCTGGCGCTGACCATGGCCGGGCCGATGCCCTCACCCTGCAGGGGGTTTATCAATCCCGCGGCGTCGCCTGTCACCAGCATGTTCCCGGCGGCAGGCGGGGTGCCGGTGCCGCCCATACGCAGCCATCCGCCGGTGACCGGCCCCGGCCGCGCGTTCCCGCTGAGATCGCCGCGCTGGCCGAGCAGCGCGATCAGCCGGGCCAGATCGCCTCGCAGCGATGCCTGCCCGCGGCTGCTGCCCAGGCCGACGCCGATGCCCACGTTCGCCTGGCCATCCGCACCGGGAAACAGCCAGCCGTACCCCGGGTAGATACGCCACGGGCTGGCGTCGAGCAGGACCAGCAGCGGCAGCGGAACCTCGGCCGGCACATACGCGCGGATGGCGAAACCCCACTGCGCCGTCGGCGGGTCCAGCATCCCGGCCAGCCGGGCGACCGGGCTCAGCGCCCCGTCCGCGGCGATGATGACCTCCCCCGCCAGGCGCTGCCCGTCGCTGGAGATGACGGCATCGATCCGGCCCGCCCCGCCCGCCTCGACCGCGGTGATCCGGGCTCTGACCGGGACCGCGCCGGCCTGCAGGGCGGCCTCGCGCAGCGCGTGGTCCAGCGCGAGCCGTGGCACGATGATCCCGTGACCGGGGTAGGTGCGCCCAGTGAAGGCAGGCAGCCTGCTCCGCCAGCCGGAAGGGCCGACCGCAAGCAGGTCAGAGCCCTGCCCAGCATCGGGGACACCCAGCCCGAGATCCGCCAGAACCTGTACCCCGCGGGGCCCCACCAGGTCCCCGCATGCCTTGTCGCGCGGGAAGGCCGCCTTGTCGGCCAGCGCCACCCGGGCACCGGACCGGGCCAGCACCAGCGCGGCGATGCTGCCGGCCGGCCCGGCGCCGACCACCACCGCATCGAAGCGAGAGCTCACCGGGCCAGCACCAACACCAGCGCGGCGGCGGCGGCCACGAACCGGCCCCGCCCGACCGCCGCCAGCGCCCCGGCCCAGTGCCGGGCGCATGCGCCCCCAGGCCCCATCGCATTACCCCTTTGGCCACACGCTGGCACCGGATCCCACCCTCGCCTTCGTCACGCCCTAGCCAATCTGTGTTCTTGCTCGAACAGTAGCGGCACGAGTGCTCCCGGCTCGATCACCACTTCCAGCACCCGTACCCCGTCGTTCTCCAGCAGGACGCGATGGGAGGCCGGCGCGGCCTGCAGCGCATCCATCGTCTCCGGCCATGGCCAGGGCTGTTGCGTCGTCATGCCACGGCTCACGGCCCGGCCAGGGCAGCGTTGACGTCGGCCCTGCGATGGGTCTCGGCGCCGGGCCGCCCGACGACGAGCACGCCCCTGAGTTCCTCCATCAGCTCACCGAAGATGCCCGGGAGGTCCGGCTGACCTGGTTCGCGGACCCAGCGCGCGAAGGCCACCTTGAAGACGGCGACCCCCGTCTCGGCGGCCAGGCTCGCGGCCGGCTCGGGAGTGCCGCGGTCGCGTAGCGCCCCGGCCACTGCCGCCGCGAACGCCGCGAGCTTGATCAGCTCACGTTCGCGTAGGTCCGCGTTCGCGGACACGATGGCATCGCGCAGCCTGACCCGTTCCGGGTTCTGCTGCAGCATGGAGCCCGCGGCTTGGAAGGCCGCGCCCACCGCGTCCATCGCTGTGGCCGAGGCCGGGGCGTCCGCGACGGCGCGCACCAGGAGGTCCCGCATCATCTCCAGGCCGTAAAACAGGACCTCCCGCTTGTCGGCGAAATGCCGGAAGAACGTGCGCTCGGTCAATCCGGCCCGCGCGGCGATCTCCGCTACCGTGGTCTGCTCGAAGCCTTGCTCGGCATACAGCGCCGTGGCTGCCTTCGCCAGCCGGCCGCGCGCGTCCGGCTCCCATCGACCCATGGCACAATGGTACGTGATGACAGTGGCTGACTTCAGGTGTGCTAAACTGATGTCAGTCACTGACATCGACCGGGAGGCTTCTCATGCGGATATTCGTCACCGGCGCGTCCGGCTGGATCGGCTCGGCCGTCGTCCCCGAACTCCTCGGCGTGGGTCACCAGGTCCTCGGGCTCGCCAGGTCGGACTCCTCGGCCGCCGCCGTCGCCGCCGCCGGAGCCGAGGTGCTCCGCGGTGACCTGGACGACCTGGACACCCTTCATACCGGGGCCGCCAGCTCCGACGGGGTCATCCACCTCGCGTTCATCCACGACTTCACCGACTTCGAGGCGTCGGTGCGCGCCGACCGGCGAGCCATCGAGACGATGGGCGCCGCGCTCGAGGGTTCCGGCAAGCCCCTGGTCATCGCCTCCGGGACGCCCGCGGTGCCGGGGCGCGTGGCGACCGAACGCGACGAGCCCGCTCCCGGTTCACCCGTGGCGGGCCGGGCCGCGAACGCCCGGGCCGCTCTCGGCATGGCGGCACGGAGTGTCCGGTCGTCCGTCGTGGGGCTGCCCCGGACGGTGCACGGCGACGGCGATCGGCACGGTTTCATCGCCCGCCTGATCGGGATCGCCCGCGACAAGGGCGTCTCCGGCTACGTCGGCGACGGAGCCAGCCGCTGGCCCGCGGTGCATGTGCTGGACGCCGCCCACCTGTTCCGCCTGGCGGTGGAGCAGGCCCCGGCGGGATCGAGGCTGCACGCGGTCGGCGACCAGGGCGTGCCGGTCCGTGACATCGCCGCGGTGATCGGCCGCCACCTGAGCCTGCCGACAGCTTCCGTCCCGGCCGAGGACTTCGGCTGGCTGGGGCAGATCCTCGCGGTCGACCAGCCGGCCTCCAGCGCGATGACGCGCGAGTTGCTCCGGTGGCGGCCAGTCCACCCCGGGCTCATCGAAGACCTGGATAAGGGCCACTACTTCGCCTGACCAAAGGCCCCGGGGCCGGCGGGTGGTGCGATTCGCGGGCGCGGACGTACTATCGCGATTGTGGCCGAGTGGTGGTCGATCGAGGTCCTGCACGGTGAGGTTTCGGCCTTCCGGTGGCAGGAACAGCATGACTCGGCCCTCATCGAGGCGGCGCTGACCAACGGGGTCCGCGACGGGGCGTGGCATGCGGACCGGTGGGGCGTGGTGTTCGAGGTGCTCTTCGGTACCGAAGAGCAGTGGGAAGCGTTCCGCGGCCTGCCTGTCGTGCGCGCGGCCCTGGATGCCGTCCCCGATCCGGTCAGCGGCCTGCTCATCTACCGCGGTCGCGGCGGCGGGGCAGGGGCCCGGGAGCCGCGCAGGCCGAAGCCTGCGCCGAGTTCGGGGGCCGTTTCGCTGCCCGGACCCTCGGACGAGCCGTATCTGGATCTGGCGGCCGTCTCCGCACCGGGCGCCCGGCCGGTGACGGCAGGGGCCTTCCTGACCTACGTGCCTCTCGGGCGATACTGAAGCCGCTGCCGCGCCATTTCGCAGACGCCATTGCGTTCGTTTTCCGCTGCGATCTGCCTGGCATCATCGAGATCGGCTGGCGTCAGCAGGCCGTTGGCCAGCAGGAAGTCGGCGAGATCACGAGCGTGACCTCGTTCTTTCCAGATGAAGCCCTGGAGGAGCTTCTTGTAGTCGGAGACCGCGCCCTCTCCGCTCAGGTCCAGGGCGATGACCACGTTCGTCATCGGCACCGCCTGCGGGGCGGCCACACCGAGGATGAACTCCTGATAGTAGTAAGCCATGGCCAGACGCGCGGTCGCGTTGCGCTCGAAGTAACCGCGCACCCGGGCGACCGCGTCCTCCCCGGGCTCGCTGGTGCGCCGTACGATCGTCCCGGCGTGGGTGGCCGGGCTCTCGTCGCCGTCCGGGTCGGCCGGATCGGCGCTGGTGTGCGCCGAGATGTCGAGCCGCAGTCGCAGCGCCCAGGCGCCGACGCTGACCAGCCACGAGCCCTCCGCGAGGGTTACCGGCAGCGCCTCGTAGCGGGCCGGGGCGACCGGCAGGACGTGGCATGCCGTCCGCCGCACGGCTTCGGCGCGCACCGGTGTCCCGGGTGATTGCGGTGCCAGGTAAACCCGGTAGGTCGTGTCACGGCTGAACAGTTCCCAGCGGTGGTGGACGTAGCGGAGACCCGCGCAACGCGGGGCACGGTGCAGGGTGAGATCTTCGTCGCCGCTGAGCAGGCGCCGATCCAGCCAGGTGATCTCATCAGGCCGACAGCTCACCCACTCGCTGAGCGCCGCTGACCACAGGAAAAGCTGACCCGTCGTCACTGCGTCGCCACTCCCGAACGACGGCCGCCCGCGCGCGGCCGTTCAGTCTTGCCATGTCTGGAATGACAATTGTCGCATTCCCCGGCATCAGCCGATCTTGACGCGGGACAGCATTGCGTCGGGACTCGCCCCCCAGCGGATCGTATCGCCGTCGCTGAGCGGTTGCTCCCCCGCGACCGGGGCACCGTTGAGAGTGAGCCCGTTCCGGCCCTGGTTCGTGATCCACCAACGACCGTCGGAGAACGTGAACGTGGCGTGCTCCCTCGACACCGTCAGTACGTCGGGGAGCACCAGCTCAACGGACCCGCGCCCGGCGCGGGCGCCGGAAACCCGGGTTTCCGCCACCGAGGAGCCGGTGACCAGCCGCAGCACCGGGACGGGGGCGGGGCCGGGTTCCATGATCGTGACCATGCCCCCGCCGACCGTCAGGTCCGGGTCAGGTGTCCCCCGTGCGTGGCCGCCAAATTCGGCGTAGGCCTGCTGCGGTGCGGAGTAGGCCCACTCGGGCGCGGCATCCCCGTAATGGTCAGGCTGGGCGCCGACGCTCACGGGATCTCCCTGCCGCAGGCGGTAGCGGCCCGGGGGGACGGATCCGGCAGCGATGACGTACACCTCGGCCCGGCCCGCCCCGGCGAGGCGGGCCCCGTAGGCGGTTACCTGCTCTTGGTAGACCTCGGTCATGCTCGCGCTGATCACGCTGAGTTCCATCTGCTCGCAAAGGAAGTGGAGGTCATCAGGGTTCAGCTGCAGCTCCACGAGGTTCGGCGCGAGCAGTGCCCCGCTGGGCGTGACCAGGAACACGTCGGCCAGATGCCGTATGGCGACCTTCAGCACGTCCTGCCCGTCGCGCCACGGCCGGGAGGCCATCCGCCGTATCCACGGATGATCCCTGGTGATGCCCAGGGTCCGCAGGCCGCCCACGCCCGCGGCCGCGAGGACCGCGATCACCATCAGCACGATGGTGGCGGACACGGCGGAGCCCGTCACGACCTCCAGGACCAGCCAGCACGCCGCGACGCCACCCGCCACCGCCCAGCGCTGCCGGCTGCGCCGCCGCAGCGGAGCGCGCGTCGGCCGACGCGCTGCTTCCCTGCCTCCCGTCATCGAGCACCGTCCTTGACCTGTTCTTATCGGGTCTGACCGTCTGATCAGGCAGTCCTCGAGACCGAGGATGCGGGCCAGCGCCGCCCCCAGTCAACAAATCTCCGGCAGCTTCCAGATATCTGGAAGCTGCCGGGGAGATCGGCCATGGCGTCCGGCGGGCTCCAGCGTTGTGCCCCCGGGGCCGGGGTCCCGGGCGGACGCCCGGCGCGGTGGGCCAAGGTGTTTCGACTGCCGCATGCCGCTCCGGGGCGGCCCGGGCACCCTAGTCCGCTCAACCTTCCAGATTTCTGGAAAATGTATCGGATTCACTTGCACTAGGCCCAGTATCGCCACATACGGGTATGCTTCCGCAGAGATTCCGTGACGGTAAAGGCCGGCATCGGAATTGGCTTTCTGTTCATATTTACGCAGATGATGCTGGAGGTCCAGATGCACATCGGATCGGCGATTCTTGTCATCTGGCTGGTCATAGGCGGCTTCGCCGCCGGGCAGCGCGGCGATTACAAAGGACCCGTCAACTGCGGCAGGGCAGCTACGGCAGCGATAACGATCCTGGCCGGCCCCCTCAATTACACGGGAGTGAACTTGCACATCAATTGCACCGTGCCGCACCCCAGCAATTAGTTATCGAGAAGGATTCCGGCGGAGGAAGAAAGGGATGGCCCCGGCCTCAGGCCACCCCGTCTTCCGGGTACACCCCGGACGCATAACCTCCCGGACGCGACTACCCGCAGCCGGGGACGGTCCGTGGCGGGCGGGGGCAGCGTAGCGGCGATTGCGTCCGCCGCCGTCTCCAGGATCGCAGCCATCGTGATGATGACGGCGATAAAGAATCTGCGGAACATTTTAATCTCCTCTGGCACGGTCGGGGGGCCCAGACTGAGGCGGCGGCCCTTCGCTGCTGCCATCTGTTGTCCCACGCGTGAGTTACGGCCGTATTTCCCAGTGGTAATCAGCTGAATACGTTGGCTCGAATTTCCCGCTCCCCGAGCCCGCACGGGGGCCGGGGGTTCCGGAACCTGAACCGGGCAGTCGGCAGGGCCGGCGGGTTGCGGCCTGCTGTCATACTGGGTTCTCTGATCGAGGTGTGGGTCTTGAGTGGCCGGTCATGACGGACGCCGCGGGCTGGCTAGGTGATGACCTGCCGCGGGGTGAGGTGCGGATGACAGACCGGTGGCGCATCCAGTGCAAGGCGGCCGCTGACAAGGTGGTCTCTGCCGAGGAGGCCGCGGCGTTCATATCGCCCGGCGACCGCGTCGGGATGAGCGGATTCACCGGTTCCGGCCATCCGAAGACAGTGCCGGCCGCGTTGATCCGTCGTGCCGTGGACGCGGCCGGGCGCGGCGATCATTTCGCCGTTAGCGTCTGGACGGTATCCACCGCCCCTGAGCTGAGCGGTGGGCTGGCGGCTGTGGATGGGATCGACCTGCTGATGCCCTACCAGTCCGACCCGGTGACCCGCGCCAAGATCAACGCCGGACTGCTCGGCTACGTGGACGCGCACCTATCACACGTGGCGCAGATGACCGCAGGAGGATTCTTCGGGCACCTTGATGTCGCGGTCATCGAGGTGGCGGGCGTCACCGCAGACGGTGCGCTGATCCCGTCCTCCTCGGTCGGTAACAGCAATTGGTGGATCGGCCTGGCTGACCGGGTCATCCTCGAGGTGAACTCCTGGCAGCCTGCCGAACTGGAAGGCATGCACGACATTTACGATGGCGCCGCGCTGCCTCCGGACCGCAGGCCGCTGCAGATCCTCAGGCCCTCCGACCGGATCGGCGCGCCGTACCTGCGCTGTCCTCTCGAAAAGGTCAGCGCGGTCGTCTTGACAAACGACCCGGATTACGCCACCCCACTCAGGCCTGCCGATAGCGATTCGCAGCTTATCGCCGGTCATCTCCTGGACTTCCTGACCCACGAATCCAGACGCGGGCGGCTGCCCGCCACGCTGCTGCCGCTTCAGTCCGGCGTGGGTAACGTCACCAACGCCGCGCTCGCCCAGCTGGGCAGCGGGCCGTTCCGGCCGCTGACCGCCTACACCGAAGTGGTCCAGGACGGGATGCTGCAGCTGCTGCGCTCAGGCACTATGACGATGGCCTCGGCGACGGCCTTCTCCCTCGGCGAAGACGGCCTGGCCGAGCTGCACGCGGACGTGGCGGCCTACCGCGACAAGATCATCCTGCGCCCGCTGGAGATCAGCAACCATCCAGAGGTGATACGCCGGCTCGGCTGCCTGGCGATGAACGGCATGATCGAGGCCGACATCTACGGCAACGTCAACTCCAGCCACATTATGGGCTCGAGCATGCAAAACGGCATCGGCGGATCCGGCGACTTCGCCCGCCACGCCTACCTGGCGATGTTCCTGTCCCCGTCGACGGTCAAGAACGGGGCGATCTCGTGCATCGTGCCGATGGTCAGCCACGTCGATCACACCGAGCACGACGTGCACGTCATCATCACCGAGCAGGGCGTCGCCGACCTGCGCGGCCTGCCGCCGCGGCGCCGCGCCCAGCAGATCATCAACCACTGCGCGCACCCCGATTACCAGCCCGCGCTGCAGGACTACCTCGACCGAGCAGCCGCCACCGGACCTGGCAAACACACCCCCCACCTGCTCAGCGAGGCGTTGTCATGGCATGTGCGCTACCTGCAGGAAGGCACCATGCGGCTCTTATCACTGCCGGCCGGTCGAGACTCCGACACGGCTTGGGACTGCGTCCTGCCCTGAGTCAATGCCTCACGATTCCGGCGTCGTGCGCGAGCAGCCCTGCCTGGGTCCGGTTGGCGCAGCCGAGCTTGACGAGCATGCGCGACACGTATCCCTTGACCGTCGCCTCCGACAGGTACAGCCGGCTCGCTATCTGGGCATTCGACAGTCCCTCGCCGAGGCAGCCGAGCACCTCGGCCTCCCGCTCGGTCAGCGTGCCGACGAGCTTGCGGGCGTGCTCGCGGGCCGGCTGGCCATCGGTGGACGCAGCGATCAGGCGCCGAGCCGCAGCCGGGGACAGCACGGTATGCCCGTCCGCCGCCACCCGCACCAGCCCGATCAGGTCCGCCGGCGGCGTCGACTTGACGAGGAACCCGGCCGCTCCGGCGCGCAGCGCGCGGAGCACATACTGGTCGGCGTCGAAGGTGGTCAGCACCACCACGACGGGCGGGTCGGCAAGCTTGCCGATCCGCTCGATCGCGGTGAGGCCGTCCACGCCGGGCATGCGCAGGTCCATGAGCACCAGATCGGGCCGGCTGCGGACGACGGCCTCGACCCCGGCCGCTCCGTCGTGGGCCTCGTCCACGACCTCGATGTCACCGGACGAGCCGAGGATCGTGCGCAGGTGCGCGCAGACCATCGGCTCGTCGTCGACGACCACCACCCGGATCATGCCGATCTCGCGGCCGGCTCGGGCTGCTCCGCCTCTTCGGTGTGCTCCGCCGGCTCGGCTGTCGGAACGTACGCGGGCAATACGGCCTCTAGCCGGAACCCGCCGTCCGGCGTTGGCCGGGCCCGCAACGTACCGTGCATCAGCTCGACGCGCTGGCGCAGGCCGGCGAGGCCAAGGCCGGATCCGGTGCCGCGCAGCTCGCTGCCCGCGCTTCGCGTGGCCGGCCCGTTGCTGACGACGACGCTGACCTGCGACTCGCGGTAGCTGATCTGGACGAGCACCTGCGCGCCCGGCGCGTGCTTGCGGACGTTGGTGAGCGCCTCGCGCACTATCCGGTACGCCGTGCGGCCCACGACCGGCGAGGCGAGCGCAGCGTCGCCGTCCTCGGCTAGCTCGGCCGGGGTGCCGGCGGCCGTGGACTCGGCGATCAGCGTGGGCAGCCCCGAGGTTGACGGCGTCTGATCGCGATCGGGCTCGGTCCGCAGGATGCCGACCAGATCCCGCAGCTCATCCAGCGCCTGGCAGCCCGCGGCGCGCAGTTCTTCGGCGGCCTGCCTGGTCGCCTCGTCCGTTGCGGTGATGGTAAGCGCGCCCGCCTGCAGCACCATCAGGCTGACCCGGTGCGTCACGACGTCGTGCATTTCGCCCGCGAGCCGGGCCCGTTCCTCGGCCCTGGCCTGCTCGGCGAGCAGGTAGCGCTCCTGCTCGGCGCGTTCCGCCCGGTCGCGCAGACCCTGCAGGACCTCGCGCCGCGCGGTGAAGTAGAGCGCGAGCAGCGGCCCGACCGCGGTCCTCAGCACGCCGATCGTGATGACGGACGCGGACGGCTCCCAGACCCTGGCCACGATGAGCGTCAGTATGCCGACGGCCGCGAACGCCGCGCGCCGGTCCCTGCGGTAGTAGAACGGCCCGTACGCAGCGAGAACGGTTCCGTAGGGCGCCCACAGGTTCCCGGCATTTTCCGGTGTGATCAGGCCGGCAGGCGAGATGAGCAGGGAGATGACCAGGGTGAATCCGCCGAGGATGGCGATGACGAGGATGGGCGCCCGCCGGCGGAAAACGAGCGAGGCGTCGGCCAGCCCTTGAACGGCCAGCATGGCCCAGGCCAGCGTGCTGGGGTGGGCAGGCCACCAGGACGCCCCGGCGAGCGTGGCGGCGGTGTCGAGCAGGACGAAAAAGACAGCGAGGAGCACATCCAGCGCCAGGCGATTCTGCCGCGCGTACAGTCGATGCCCCATGTCGTTCAGGCTATGTCATCGCCCCCCGGCCACCCCCGATAGCACAACCATCGGCCCGTCAGGACCATACGAAAGTTGCAGGTCACCGCCCGAGGTCATCCCTTCGTGGGGGCAGGACCCTACTGGCTGCCCTGCCGGGCGGCACCCGCGGCGGCATGCAATGGGGACATGCACACAGAACCACAGTTCACGCAAGCACCCCCGCTGGGCCGCTATGAGATCGATGTCAGCCGGTCGAGGGTCAAGTACCGCACCCGGCACATGTTCGGGCTCGGTCCCGTTCGTTCAGCCTGCGGCCTGCCTTCGGTCTCTACCGCCACTACCTAGGAGGGACGGCTCATGCCTAATGCCGTCGAAGTGTCCGGCCTGCGCAAGAGCTACGGCCGGGTGCACGCCGTGCGAGACGTCGGCTTTACCGTCGGCTATGGCGAGATCGTCGCGCTGCTCGGGCCGAACGGGGCCGGCAAGACCACGACGCTGGAGATCCTCGAGGGCTTCCGCACCCGCGACGGCGGGACGGCCGAGGTCCTCGGTCACGACCCCGGCGAGCGATCCAGCGCCCGCGACCTGCGCGAGCGGACCGGCCTGGTCCTGCAGGACATCGCGGTCGAGCCCTACCTGACCGTCCGCGAAACGATCGCTCGCGCTGCTGGCTACTACCGCGCGCCGCGGGGCGTGGCCGAGGTCATCGGGCTGGTGGGCCTGACCGGCCTGGAGCGCCGCAAGGTCAGGTCGCTGTCCGGTGGGCAGAAGCGCCGGCTGGACCTGGCTCTCGGCCTGATCGGTAATCCGGCGCTGCTGTACTTGGACGAGCCGACGACCGGCTTCGATCCGGCTGCCCGCCGGGACGCCTGGCAGCTCGTCCGCGGGTTGCGCACGGCCGGCATGACGATCCTGCTGACGACCCATGACATGGACGAGGCGCAGGCGCTGGCCGACCGGGTCGTGCTGCTGTCCGGCGGCGCAGTCGTGGCCGCCGGCGAGCCGGCCGTCCTCGGCGGGCGAGACGCCGAGCGGGTACGAATCTCGTTCCGGCTGCCAGCCGGCTACACGGCCGCGGACCTGCCGGTCCCGTCGCACTCGGCGAACGGCATGGTCGTGGTCGAGACCGGCGCGCCGACACAGGCGCTGCATCGGCTGACGGACTGGGCGATCCGGCGCGGCCACGTGCTGGCCGGGCTCACGGTGGAGCGGCCCAGCCTGGAGGACGTGTACCTGGAGCTAACCCGCGAAGGCGCGCCAGCGCGTGCGCCGGAAAGGATCACGCGATGACCATCGCCGTTACCGCGCGCCTGCGGGCCGGCCGTCCGGCCGGACCGCAGGCGCGCAAGCGCACCAGCCTGCGCCTGCTGGCGCATCAGGTGCGGTACGAGCAACTGTCGTTCTGGCGGAACCCGCAGAGCGCGGTATTCACCTTCATCTTCCCGGTCGTGTTCGTGGTCATCATGGGCGCGCTGTTCGGCGCGATCGGGAAGAGCTCATACTTCGGCGGACTGTCCGCGCTGCAGTATTACGTGCCAACGATCGCCGCGCTGTCGGTGCTCGGCTCGTGCTACGGCCAGCTCGCGGTCGCCCTCGCGGCCCGGCGGCAGGCCGGGATGCTCAAGCGGATCCGGGCGACGCCGCTGCCCGCGTGGGCATACTTCGCCGGGCTGCTCGCCCACTGCGTGCTCGTGAGCGTGATCGACATCGCGCTCATCGTGGTGGTGGGCCGGCTGTACGGGGTGCCGTTCCCGTCGCACTGGCTCGCGATCATGCTGACCCTCGTGCTCGGTGCCGCGAGCTTCTGCGCCCTGGGCGTGGCAGTCGCGTCGGTGATATCGAACGCCGAGGCTGCCCCGGCGGTGGCTCAGCTCGTGCTGTTTCCGCTGATGTTCATCTCCGGCACCTACCTGCCGATCCACTCCGCGCTGCTCAACCGGGTCTCCGGCTGGCTTCCGGTACGGCCGTTCAACGAGGCCCTGACGGGGCCGTTTGCCCAGCATGCGGGTGCTGACTGGCGGGACCTAGCGGTGCTCGCGGCCTGGGGCGTGGCCGGCGCGGTCGTGGCGGTCCGCCGCTTTCGCTGGGATCCACGGCCCGAATAGAAGACGCCTGGCAATCTGTCGCCATGGGGAGCGGCGAGTTAGGCGCCCGCGCGGCCCAGTCCGCGCGGGCGCCAGCTCGTAGCCCGCAAGTGTCCCTGCCAGTCAGGTCCCAGATGCGCGTCACGGTCGTGCTGCCGCGGCCTGCCGGGAGGGCTCGCGGGCGGGAATGTCCCCGGGGCGGGTCAGTGGGCCGCGGCGCAGCAGCGCGCCGCAGATGACGGCGCCGGCCGCGAAGATGACCGCGCACCACAAGAACACCGTGGTGTAGCCGTGGATCACCGCCAGCTGGACCCAGGCCGGCCGCCCGTGCAGGTGGCTGGCCAGGTAGCTGGTGGTGGCGCTGGCCGCGATGGTGTTCAGCAGTGCGGTGCCGATCGAGCCGCCGAGCTGCTGACCGGTGTTGGCGCTCGCCGAGGCTATCCCCGCGTCGCGTGGTGCCACGCCGAAGGTGCCGGTGTTGGCCGCCGCGCCGAATATCAGGCCCATGCCGACACCGGTCACCATGAGCGGCCCGAGCAGGGCTGACGCGTAGCCCGAATGCTCGCCGATCCTGGTCAGCCAGGCCATGCCGGCCGCGTTGAGCAGCATGCCGGCGATGACCAGCGGCTTGGGGCCGAACCGCGGCATGAGCGCGATGTTGCCCACATTGGCCATGACGGCGATGACCGCCACCATCGGGAGTATGGCGACGCCCGACTTGACCGCCGTGTAACCCAGGCTCACCTGCATGTAGTAGATGAGGAACAGGAAGATGCCGAATATGCCGACCCCGTTGATAAAGCTGGTGAGGTAGGCGCCGCCGCGGTTACGGTCGAGGATGACCCGGGGCGGCAGCAGCGGGTGCGCGGCGCGCGTCTGCCAGGCGGCGAAAACGATCAACAGAACGGCCCCGGCCGCGAGGAAGCCCGCCGTCGACGGTGTGTGCCAGCCGTGCGTCGCGGCGTTGGAGAAGCCGTAGACCAGGCAGAACATCCCGCCCGACACCGCCGCCACGCCCGGGACGTCCAGACGGGCGCCCGGCGTCTTGGGCTGCCTGCCCAGCAGCAGCGCCCCTCCGGTGATCGCCATCGCGGCGAAGACCAGGTTGATGTACAGGCACCACCGCCACGACAGGTAGGAGGTCAGCGCGCCGCCGAGCAGCAGCCCCAGGGCTGAGCCGCTGGCCGCGACCGTGCCGTAGACGCCGAACGCCTGGCCCCGTTCCTTCGGGTCGGTGAACGTCGTGGTCAGCAGCGACAGGGCGGACGGCGCCAGCAGCGCGGCGAAGACCCCCTGGCAGGCGCGTGCCGTCACCAGCATGGTGAAGCTGACCGAGGCGCCGCCGACGGCGGAGGCGGCCGCGAAGCCAGCCAGCCCGGTCAGGAAGGTCACCTTGCGGCCGATCAGGTCGGCCAGCCGCCCGCAGAACAGCAGCAGGCTCCCGAACGACAGCGCGTACGCGGTCACGACCCACTGCCTGTCCGCGTTCGTGAACCCGAGCGCGCGCTGCGCCGACGGCAGCGCGAGGTTCATCACGGTCGTGTCGAGGACGATCATGAGCACGGCGGCGCAGATGGTGGCGAGGATCAGCCAGCGCCGTGGGTCCGCATGGCCGGCGTCGGCGATGTCACTGAAGCGTCTGGACGTCACTTCGCCGGTTGTCGCTTGGGCGGTTGACATTTGGTTCCTCCGGGTCGCTGCGAACACTCGGGTGGTTGGCACTTCCGGCGCACGGCGACCGAGGTCTGGCCGGGTGACCACCAGAGGCTGACCTGGATGCTGGCGCTGCCGCGGACGTACAGCTCGCGGAAGGCGGGAAGAGTTGTCGCTCATACCCAGGAGACGAGCGGGCCCCCGCCGGGGGGACGTGGTGTGCCGGTGTCGGGCTGGGGGGATTAGCGTCTGGGCTGTCCAGGAATTGCGGATCCCGGTAGTGTCCCGTGCGCCGCCGTTCGTTCGTCGTAAAGGTGAGAGCCCATTGGTCCCGGAGGTTGTGATGCAGTACGCCCTGATGATCTACGCCGAGCCCGGCTACGGCGAGGCGCTGCCGGATGCGGAGCGGGCGGCGGTCCTCGCCGAGTTCTCGGCGCTGGCCGATGACGCCCGGTGCGCCGGTGCCGTGCAGCTGCAGCCGGCCGAGACGGCGACCTGCGTGCGCGTGGCCGGTGGCCGGACGCTGTTGACCGACGGCCCGTTCGCCGATACCAAGGAGGTGCTCGGCGGGTTGTACCTGGTCGAGGCCGCCAACCTGGACGAGGCGATCGAGCTGGCGGCCCGCATCCCGGCCGCCAGGTACGGCGGCGCGGTGGAGGTCAGGCCGGTGGTGGCGCGCTGAGCGTGCTGGAGGAGGTCTTCCGGGACGAGTGGGGCCGGGTGCTGGCCTCGCTGGTCGGATTCCTCGGTGACTTCGATAAGGCCGAGGAAGCGGCGCAGGAGGCGTTCGCGATCGCGGCGGAGCGCTGGCCCGCGGCGGGCGTGCCGGCCAACCCGGGTGCGTGGCTGGTGACCACGGCCCGCAACCGGGCGATCGACCGGATCCGCCGGGAGCGCACCCTGGCCGGGAAGATCCACCTGCTGCCGGTAGCGGAGGCCGTGATGGACGAGTTCGACGACACCGTGATCAAGGACGAACGGCTCGAGCTGATCTTCACCTGCTGCCACCCAGCGCTGCCGCTGGACGGGCAGGTGGCGCTCACGCTGCGGGCTCTCGGTGGCCTGGAGACCGCGGAGATCGCCCGGGCGTTCCTGGTCTCCGAGGAGACCATGAAGCGTCGCCTGTCCCGCGCCAAGGCCAAGATCAAGGCGACCGGGATCCCGTTCGCTGTTCCCGGAGCGCACCTGCTTCCAGACCGCCTCGATGCGGTGCTGGCCGTCATCTACCTGATCTACAACGAGGGCTACAGCGGCCGGGTCGACCTCGCCGCCGAAGCGATCCGGCTGGGGCGGGTGCTCGCCGCGCTCATGCCGGACCAGCCGGAGGCACACGGGCTGCTCGCGCTGATGATGATCCACCACGCCCGGCGACAGGCCCGGTTCTCCGGCGGGGACCTCGTGCTGCTCGAGGACCAGGACCGTTCGCTGTGGGACCACGCGCAGATCGCGGCGGGGCGGGCGGTGCTCGACCGGGCGGTCGCGCTGGGCGGGCGCGGCGCCTACGTCATCCAGGCGGCGATCGCGTCGCTGCAGACCACCGAGCGGATCGACTGGCCGCAGGTCGCCGAGCTGTACCGGCATCTGACCGAACTCACCGGCTCCGCGGTGGTCGAGCTCAACCGCGCCGTGGCCCTCGCCCAGGCCGGCGACCCCGCCGCGGCGCTGAGTGCCGTCGACCGCCTCGACCTGGACGGCTACCTCTACTTCCACTCCACCCGCGGCGAACTACTGCGGCGTCTTGGCCGCGACGACGAGGCCCGGGCGGCGTACCGCCGGGCGCTGGAGCTGGCCACCTCGACCCCCGAGCGGCGGTTCCTGATCCGGCGGCTCGACCAGCTCTGACCCGGGCTGTCCCCCGGGCGGCTGCCCGTTCGTCGCCTGGATATGAGCGACAACCGTTCCCCCGGAAGGAGATAGGTCAATGAACGTGCTGATGGTGCGCGCCAAGATCAAGGAAGAAAACGTCGCCGACGCGCGGGCCGCGATTGAGAAGGTCATCCAGGCGCTCGAGCAGGCGCAGCCCGCAGGCGTGCGGTACGCCTCGTGCCTGCTCAGCGACGGCGTCACATTCGTCGCCCTCCTGGAGCTTGACGACGATGGGGGCCACCCCCTGCGCGGGTTCCCCGCCTACCAGGAGATGGTGGAGAGCCTCAAGCAGTGGTACGCGGAGCCGCCGGCTGTCGAGCGGATGACGGTCACCGGCTCGTACGGGCTGTTCTGAGCCTGGGGCCGTCGCATGGCCGGTCGCCCTCGCCGCGACCGGCCACGCGTGTGACAACACCGCCACGCTGGCGTCCCGGTCAGCCGCAAATCTCACGATGAGTAATCGGCCATCGTCTTGGACCGGGTGAACAGCGTGACGCCAGCCGAGACGGCGAACAGCGTTGCCCCGTACGGACCGGCGACCCAGACTGGCCAGGGGTAGGCCAGGTGACCTCCGGTGCCGCTGACCAGGGCCCAGATGACCACGTTGACCGACACGGCGATCAGCCATATGGTCCACAGGGCCTTGAGCACCGCCGGCAGGCCAGCCAGGCAGCCTGCGCGGGAGATAACGGACGGTGGCGCGGTGGCAGCCGCAGCCGTCTGCGGCCTGGCGATCACCGGGCTCGAGGCCGGCAGGTCCGCGCACAGCGGGGCCAGGTCGCCGTAGGTCGCCGCCTGGTACGCAACCTCCATACGGTCCACGTACTCTTCCATGGTCAGACGGCCGTCCTCTAGCGCGCTGCGCAGCCGCTCCACCACCTGCTGCCGGTCGCGATCCGAGGCTCGCATCTTCTGCTGATCACCCATGTCGTCCGCCTCCGCTGACGTCGGGATACTGACATACACCAATCGTCGGGACGGCAGGACGTCCGCGCATCAGCCGCCGGGTAGAACCTGGCCTCATACCACGGGTAGAGAAGGCCGTCACGGTTCGGCGGGAGGTCATTGATTCAGCGGCAAGATCTCTCGGTCGGTGAGTCTACGAGCCCGGGATCAGATCGACTGTGGGCCATGGGCCGCTGAGCGGCGGAGATGCGACGCTGTTGGTCATGAACGACAACGCTCACAGTGCCGGTCGTGCCGGTGAAGGTTTTGACGTGAACGACCGCCGCGGCCGGCTAGCCGCCTATGAGGCAAGAACCGAGATCCCCATGGACCTGCTCGCGGTGGCCACGCTGTGGCTGGTGGTCGTCCCTCCCTGGGATTTCGGCCATGACCTCTATCACCTTGCGTGGACCGCCCGAATTGCTGTCTCGGTCGTCTACGGGATCGACCTGGCCATCCGCAGCGTCCTGTCCGGGAGCCCCGTCCGGTACGTGCTGGCCCATCCGGTCGTACTTGCTTCGGTGCTCTATCCGCCGGTACGCGTCGTCTTCAGTGTCCGCCTGGTCCGGTCGATGTTCCGGCGGGGGAACCTGCTGCGCTTCCTGCTGGCCGCATCGGCGCTGGTCCTCAACGGGGCGGTCATGGTGTACCTGTTCGAGCGGCACGCGCCCGGCTCCAATATCCACACGCTGGGTGAATCGGTGTGGTGGTCGGTGGTGACGGTCACGACCGTCGGCTACGGTGACTACAGCCCGGTCACCGTCGGCGGGCGCATCACGGCAGGCTTCATCATGGGCATCGGCCTGCTCACCTTGGCCGTGGTCACCGCGCAGGTGGCGTCGAGCTTCGTCGCGCAAGGGACCGGCCGGGACCAGCGCAGCCAGCAGATCGATGCGGGCCCGCCCGAGGTGACGCTGGCGGAGCTCGACCGGCGGCTGGCCCGGATCGAGGCGCTGCTCATCGCGGCTGCGCCGTCATCGCGGCGAACGGCAGAAGCCCCGGACCGGGAATCAGGAAGCAGCTGATCAACCTGGCCCGTATCAGCGGCGTGCGTACCGGCTGGGCAGGATCGCCCCGATGATCCACAGGAGCGGGAAGATGAAGCCGATCAGGCCCAGCACCCAATGGCCCTTGCGGAAGCTGAGAACGGCGAAGACCAGCAGCAGGACAAGATAGATGATGCCTAGCGTGAAGCCCAAGATCATGGGGGTTCCCTCCGCCGGTCAGACCCGGCCTGTATCCGGCGCGCTCCGTGCACACTCTGAGGACCATCACACCGTGGACTGCGATCAATTCCATCACCCCGCCCGGGTGAGGTGACCGGCTGCCTCACCCGACCCGTTCGAGATAATCCTGGTAGAGGGTGACGAATCCGTCCGCATCGAAGGTGACGTCCGCCTGGTAGCCGCTGGAGCGGTAGCGCACCACCCGGTTCCCTAGCGGCTCGTACCGCTGCCAGGCTGGCTCTGCGGTCAGTTCCGGGACGCGTACGAAGCGCATGGTGTACTCGCAGGCGGCCGCGCCTTCCCTGAGGAGCCCGTCGCGGGCGACGGGCAGCGAGTTGAAGAACGCCGAATGGTGCAGGTCGAAAAAGTCCGCGTCGCCCAGCTCAACCCGGATGCCGGGGCCGCCGTCCATCGTGAGTTCCAGCACCGCTCGGTCGAGCTTCCAGCGCAGCTCGTATGCGATGCCGATCTGCGTGCCGTGAGCACGGTCAAGGCTCTCGACGTGCACGATCTCCATCCTTGGCGCGTCGAGCCCGCGCCAGAGAAGGGTCCGTATCGCCATGATCACTCCGCCGGGTCGTCCCGCCCGGCAGCCGTTGCTCTCGGTGGCCGGGGTCTGAACTTTGCAGCCTACGGGTCCGCGGTAACGCCGACTCGGCGTAACGGGCGCGAATCAGTGACGGCGAGCCTCGTCCGCCGGTGCGATGAGTGCCAGGCTTGAAAGCGGTCTTAAGGTCAGTGAAATCGCCGGACGAGGAGGACGACCATGAGCGGTGAGGCGCGGACCCCCGAGACTAGCGTCATGGATGACGCGGTGCGCCGTTACCGAGACGAGATGGACAGCGAGTGCCGGCCGGTGTTTGACCGGCTGCACCGGCTGATCGTGGCGATGTGCCCCGAGGCCGAAGTGGTGCTGTCCTACGGGATGCCGACATACCGGATCGGGCGCCGTCGCCTCAACATCGGGGCTTGGAAGCATGGGCTGTCGCTGTACGTATCGCCGAACCGGGACGGTGGCTTCTCGGCGCGTCATCCCGAGTTGGCCTCGGGAAAGGGGACCATCAAGCTCAAGCCTGCAGACGCCCTGTGCATCCCCGACGCAGACTTCCAGGATCTGATACGCGCTGCGCTGCGCGCCTGACAACGGGTGGCGAGGTTCGCCTCGGGGGGCCGCCTGCCGCATCCGCGGCGACGCGGGCACCCATTGGCCTAGCTGGTCTTACCCTGGAGGCACTCGACTGCCGGCGGCAGGTCCGCTGGCAGCGATAAGATCCGGCATCAGGCTGTTGAGGTGGGCTATGAATGATGCGGGCAGCGCGTTGCTGTCGGTCCGTGCCGAGGCTCGGCAGTTGGTGGCCCCGGATTATGCCGTCGTGGACGGTCTGATCGAACACACCGCAGGATCCAAGGTGGAGGCAGTGCGTCTGGCCGCCTCAAGCGTGGATCGCCTGACCACGGATCTGGCCGCCCTCGGCGGAGTGCCCTTCGAGGAAAGCGCACAACGCCGGCGGCTGACCTGGTCGGCGTATTCCTCGGCCACACGTGAGGAGCGCTATCACGACAAGCAGACCGGGCTGCTGGAGCGGACCGGGCAGGTGACCGCCACGGTGGCGCTGCGGGTGATCCTCCGCGACCTGGACACGCTGGATGCTGTCAGCGGGGTACTGGCGGCTCATCAGAGCCTGAATGTTCACGCCGTGACCTGGCACGTTGACTGGGACAACCCGGCGTGGCCGCAGGTCCGTGCCGCCGCGATCCACGCCGCGGCCGGCAAGGCCCGGGACTATGCCGCAGCGCTCGGTGGCACGGTGCACCATGTCGAGCACGTCGCCGACGCTGGGCTGCTCGGCGGCGGCGACGCCGTGGCATATCAGCCGGTCCACATGACGGCGCGGGCCATGAGCGCCGGCGCTGAGGCGCCGGGAACCCCGGAGCTGAATCCGGTTCCGCAAGAACTCATCGCCACTATCGAAGCTCGCTTCCGCACCGCTGGAGTGTCCTTGCCAGTGACTTAACGCGCACCTGGCGGCTGTCCGGGCGGGGCCGGCCCGTGCGCCTATGGCCTCGCCGTCACCGCGGTCACGGCGGGCGGCACCGTGAGGCCGTTATGAGGCGAGGGATCCGGGGACGGGCAGCCCGAAGACGCGCCGGCGTGCGGCGTCGAGCAGGGGGCTGGGCAGCAGGCTGAGCAGGGCCAGCCGCCGTGAGTACTTGCCGGCGAGGTAGACGTGGCGGGGGCGAGTGGCGGTCAGTGCCCGGATAATCGTGGTGGCGGCGACATCGGGCGGGCTGCCGGAGTCCTCGCGGCGCTGCATGACGGCGAGCATCTTGCCGAACGCGTCTTCGTACAGGATGCGGTCCTGGGGCCGGGCGGCGGCCAGGGCAGCGGAGGCGTCGCGGGTGACTTTGCCGGCGGCGCTGCTGTTGATGCTGGCTGGTTCGATGATCACAACCTTTACCCGCCAGGGGGCGAGTTCCTGGCGCAGCGCATCCGCGAGTGCGGCCAGGGCGGCCTTGGTCGCGTCGAGCGGCCCGGCGAAGGGCGGGGTGAAACGGACCCCGATCGTGCTGATGACCACGATCCGGCCGTGTGCGCGCCGCAGCATTGGCAAGAACGCCTGGGTGACGGCGAGCTGGCCGGTCACGTTGACCTCCAGCTGCCTGCGGAAGGTATCCAGCGGGAGCAGCTCGGCGGGGCAGGCCATGCCGATGCCGGCGTTGTTGACCAGGCCGTCCAGCCCGGCGGCGTGCCCGTTGACGGCGGCGGCCGCGGCAGCGATGTGCCTGGCATCGGTGACGTCGAGGATGAGCGGGGTGAGCTCGCCGCCCGCGGCACTGCGGGCTAGCTGCTGCCCGTCGGCTGCGGTGCGGACCCCGGCGTAGACGTGCTGGCCGCCCGCGGCCAGGCGCAGCGCGGTGGCGCGGCCGATGCCGGATGAGGCTCCGGTGATGAGGGTGTGCTTGCGCGAGCAGTTCATGACTCCTCCATTCGGGTGTCAGGGGTGAGGCTTGCGCCTGGCCATCCCAGACCAGGGTCACGGTCTGCGAGCAGGCCAAGCTGCACCACCTGCCGGGATAGCACGGCCTCGAGCAGCCAGTCGGCGGCGATGCGGGTCTTGTTGGCGGGGATCGCGGTCAGATGGTAGCCGCGGGTCACCGCCTTGGCGGCCAGGCCGGACAGCCGCACCCCGGCCGGGTTGGCAGCCGCCTTGACGCCGCCCAGGTCGACGGTGAATCCGAGGTCGTGGTGCCGGTACGGCCGTCGCCGGCCGTAGCCCAGTGAGGCGGCGAGGTTGGCGGCGGCCCGACGGCCTTGCCGCACAGCGTGCTGTGCCGTCATCGCGGTGAGCTGGCCGGGCCGGGTCAGGTCGGGTACCGCGGCGGCGTCTCCGCAGGCGAGGATCTCCGGATGGCCGGGCACGGTCAGGTACTCATCGACCGCCAGCCGGCCAGCGGCGGTGGGCAGGCCGAGGTCGCCGACGAGCGGATCGGGCCGGACTCCGACACACCAGATGAGCGAACGGCTGGGCACGAACTCGCCGTCGGATAGCAGCACACCGTCATCGGCTGCCTGCTGGATCGTGGTGCCGGTGCGGACCTCGACGCCCCGCCTGGTCAGCACCCGGGAAGCGGTGGCCGACAGGTGCGGGTCCAGTTCCGGCAGCACCCGCGGGGCGGTATCCAGCAGCAGCCAGCGGATCGGCTGACCGCGCAGCCCGGGGTGCCGGCGGGCGACAGCCTGGGTGAGCAGCTGACCATGGGCGGCGACCTCTGTCCCGGTATAGCCGGCGCCGACCACCACGAAGGTACAGTGCGCGTCCCGCTCGGCCTGAGCAAAGCCCGATGGCGCGCCTACGGCAGCGGCGGCCAGCTCGACCTGCCCGACGAGGTGGTCGCGCAGTGTCAGGGCCTCGCCGATGCTGCGGAACCCGAGCGCGTGCTCCGCGACGCCGGGGACCGGCAGCAGTTTGCCGACGCTGCCTACGGTCAGCAGCAGCTGGTCATAAGGCACGGTGCTGCGGTTACCTTCCGGATCGGCGAGTCCGACCTGCCGGCTGTCGATGTCGACCTCGTCGACCGTGCCCGGTATCAGCCGGATCCCGGACCCAAGATCCGCCAGGGGCACCGCGACGCGGCGCGGGTCGAGGATCCCGCCCGCCACCTCAGGCAGCAGCGGCAGATAGAGGAAGTAGTCCATCGGGTTGATCAGGACGATCTCTATCTGGCTCGCGGGAGCTGGACGTGTCGGCCGCCAGCGGTTGACCAGCCGGGACAGGGTACGCGCGGCGTGGAAGCCCGCGAACCCGCCGCCGACGATGACGATCTGCTGCGGGTGACCAGGGTGGAAAGGTTCAGACATGACGGAGACAGCCTCCAAACTCGTTGGGTGATCTGGCCGGGCGCCATGGCTTCAGTGCGCCCGGGCGGCGACGCGTCCTGGCCTCTGCGGGGCGCCGTCAAGGTCGGCGCGCCGTACCCGGATGGCGGCGATGGTGACGATCAGGGCGAGCAGCATGATCCCCGCCACTACCTCGAACCCGCGGGAGAACCCTACGGCGAGCGCGTGCCGGTAGATCGCGGCCGGCAGGCTTCCGCTCGCATGCACCCGGTAGCCGGTTCTGGCCGCGGCAGCGGCCTGGCTGCGGATGCTGTTGGCAAACGCCGTCCAGGCGACCGTGCCGAGCACAGCCAGCCCGATCGAGCCGCCGATCTGCTGGCCGGCGTTGAGCAGGCTGGAGGCCACCCCGGCGTCGGCTTCCTGGACACGGGACAGGGCCACCACCGACAGCGGCAAGAACAGCATGCCCAGGCCGGCCCCGGCGACGAGGGTGGGGCCGAGCAGACCGGTGGCGTAGTGACTGTGCTCGCTGATCCGCGACAGCCAGAACATCCCGCCGGTGGCGGTGGCCGAGCCGGCGATCAGCAACGGCCGGGCACCGATCAGGGGCACCAGCTGGGCGCTGGCGCCCGACATCACCATGATGGCGGCCATCATCGGCAGGTAGGCCACGCCGGATCTCAGCGCGCTGTAGCCCCAGACGGTCTGCAGGAAGATGGTCAGGAAGAAGAACATGCCGAAGAGCGCGGTCCCGACGCACAGCATGATCAGGTAGGCGCCGGACCGGTCGCGGTTGCGCAAGATCCGCGGCGGGAGCAGCGCGTTCCTGCTGCGCAGCTCGGTGACCATGAACGCGGCGAGCAGCACGACAGCCGCGGTCAGGGAGGCCACGACCTTGGTATCGCCCCAGTGCGAGACGCCGTCCGGGGTGGTGGCCGCGTTGGACAGGCCGTAGACCATGGCGGCCAGCCCGCCGGTCCCGGTGATCGCGCCGGGCAGGTCGAAGCGGCCACGGCGGCGGGCCGACTCGCCGAGCACCCGCGGCGCAGCCAGGGCGACCGCGATCCCGATCGGGACGTTGACGAACAGCACCCAGCGCCAGGATACGTAGGTGGTGAGCAGGCCGCCGGCGATCAGGCCGACCACGCCGCCAGTGACGCTCATCGCGGCGTAGACCGCCATGGCCCGGTTCCGTGGCGGGCCTTCATCGAACGTGGTACTGACCAGCGACAGTGCGGTGGGCGCGGTGATCGCGGCGCCCACGCCCTGGACCGCTCGCGCGGTCAGCAGCCAGGCCTGGGTGGTGGCGAACCCGCCGGCCAGCGAGGCTGCCGAGAATAGGATGACGCCGGCGATGAATACCTTGCGCCGGCCGAGCAGGTCCCCGGCCCGGCCGCCGAGCAGCAGCAGCCCGCCGAACGCCAGCCCATAGGCGTTGACGACCCACTCCAGGTCGCTGCCGGAGAAGCCGAGCGCGCGCTGAATGTGCGGCAGGGCGACGTTGACGACGGTGGCGTCGAGCACCACCATCAGTTGCGCGGTCGCTATGACCACCAGGGCCAGGCCCAGACGGCGCTGGCCATTGGCCGCCGGCGTGGCGCGCGGTGCTGCCGCGGGCCTGGCCGCCGATTGTATTTCAGACATGACAATTCCTCCCGAACGTGTGTGCGGTTGCCTGGTGGCGGTGAGCGGGGAGCTTGCAGCGGTCAGAGCGCCTTGCGGTTTTGCGTCTCATTGCTGCGCGTGAACGTGCCGGTCATCTGGCACGCTACGAACGGTCACCGCGCTAGGGCGTCACTCGAACGTGTCATGCGGGTGGAATCTTCGGCGGCGGCATCAAGCACGACAGTGCCGCCGGACTTGACCAGCCCGCGCCCCGGAGACCGAGGAGCGGGCGCCGGGCTGCACCTCATGCTGACCAGATGCTGACCAGCCTTCCGGCACTGCGGCGGTGCCAGGCCTAGTCGAGTTGCTGACCGCATCCGCTGGCGGCACCGTCGTGCCGGGTGGACGGCCGCGGAAGATTCCACCCGCATGTGCACGTTCGGGTGACGCCCCGCGCGGCGCCGGCTCCTACCGTCTCTTCCAGAACCAGTCCCGGCCGCAGGCGGCGTGACTAGGTTCCCTTCATCCGCGAAACGAGCAGCAGACAATTAGGAGAAACTCATGTACGAATCCGCAACCGAAGCCAGCCGTGCCGTGGTGGCAGGCTTTTTCCGCGCCCTCCGGGCTGGTGACATGGACGCGTTGAGGGCCACCTTCGCGCCAGATGCAACCTGGATCCTGCGCGGCGGCCTTCCGGCTTCGGGGACGTGGACCAGTCCGGACGGAATCATGGATGGGTTCTTCCCCCAGGTATTCGGCCGCCTCGACCCCGACGTACCCGTGGTGCAAGACGTTCACCGAATCATCGCTGACGGCGAGTATGCCGTCGCTGAGTGGACCACCCACGCCCGGACCCGCGACGGCCGCCGTTACGACAGTGACTATGCGGGTGTCTTCCGGGTCGTCAATGGGCAACTTGCAGCCGTCACCGAATACCTCGACACCGCATATGCCAGCCGGGTGCTCTTCGGCAGCTGATATGACTGCGATCCGGGAACAGGGTCACAGCGAACGTCGCCATTGACCGGGATCGGTCTCGGCCAACGTTTCTGCGCGCGGCTCATTGGTGCTTGAGCCGACGTGGGTGCTAGACCACCCGGTAGAGCTCGTACTCGATCCGTTTAGGCCCGGCCAGCCGCCCGCGGCCGATGAACAGGCTCTGCGTGAGCCAGCCGTAGGTGTCATGGCCGACATCGAACTGGGGCGTCATGTACATGTACTGGTCGGCGTACGTGGTCTCGCGGCCGCTCGCCAGGGCCCGGGCGAACTCCTCGTTCCCGCGGATCAAGGCGGCGTCGTAGCGCATGAGGATTAGCGTCCCGTCCTCGGTGAGGAACTGTGTTCGCTGGTCCTGGCGACGGATACCGTTGGTGTCGACCCGGATCCAGTCGGTTCCCGGCATCGCCAGGCTCGCGGTGATCCGCGGCCCGGCGAGTGAGGCTTCGGCGATCTTCCAGCACAGCCGGGCCGGAGATCCGGTGGTGGGCCCCAGCGGTCCCTCAATCCGCTCGGCGAACGTCATCTCGTATTCGAGTTCGATCATCTTCCTGCACCACCTCAGTGCCTGGCCCGGTCCGGTCCCCGCGAGCCTGGTTCACTTGCCGGGCGCGCCCTTCACGTCAGCGAAGCGCGGCGAGCCGTCCTCGCACGCGACCCGGGCGCCGTTGGCCGTGAAGCTGATGGCGTGATACCAGCCAGCGAGCATCATCAGGTCGAGCAGCTGCTCCTCGCGGAACAGCCGGGCCAGCCGGCGCCACAGGTCCTCGCCGATGTCGGCGGAGTCGTGCAGGGCATCGGCCGCCTCGATGAGCAGCCGGTCCCGCTCGTCGGTCCAGCACGGATCGCCCGC
>Ga0310037_10000158_pt1 | contig 53720 bp, 57 predicted proteins | sample Sb_taG_11_FD_200239 | JGI IMG/M metagenome (GOLD analysis project Ga0310037, IMG submission 200239) | Peat soil microbial communities from Weissenstadt, Germany - Sb_50d_3_AS metaG (v2) (version 2) | ecosystem: Environmental > Terrestrial > Soil > Wetlands > Peat | place: Germany: Weissenstadt... | reverse complement strand
TGGCGCCGGTCTTAATTGGCCAGGACCTCGTCGAGCAGGGCCTCGGCCTTGTCCTCGTTGGTCTTCTCGGCCAGCGCGAGCTCGCTCACCAGGATCTGCCGCGCCTTGGCCAGCATGCGCTTCTCGCCCGCGGACAGTCCGCGCTCGCGGTCCCGCCGCCACAGGTCGCGAACGACCTCGGCCACCTTGTTCACGTCGCCGGAGGCGAGCTTCTCCAGGTTGGCCTTGTACCGCCTGGACCAGTTGGTTGGTTCCTCGGTGTGTGGCGCGCGGAGCACCTCGAAGACCCGCTCGAGTCCTTCGGCGCCTACGACATCACGAACGCCTACCAGCTCGGCATTGTCCGCGGGAACGCGCACGGTCAGGTCGCCCTTGTCGACCTTGAGGACCAGATAGGTTCGATCCTCGCCCTTGATGGTGCGAGTCTCGACCGCTTCGATGCGAGCAGCCCCGTGGTGGGGATAGACGACGGTATCGCCGACGTTGAAAGACATGTGGCAAGTACCCCTTCCGCTGAAAGCCATCTTACCACGTCGGGCGGTGTCGATAAAACGCCCTCGACGGTAAATATGCAGGTCAGTACGCCGGTAACCGGGCCCCTACCCACGCCGTACAGCTGGCCGTGCCGGATTCGGCACCGCCACCGGAGGGCTCACAGCAATTGATTACAGTCTACCTGAGTGATCGGGATGAACCCGGCACCTTGAGAGTGTTTCCGCGGGTCCATACTGGATACCGAGGGTCCGATTCGCGCCGGAGGTGACGGGTGAATCCTGGCGGCGGGTCAGGGCGGGACGAGCCTCCGCTCGACATCCAGATCCCGGATGACGCGCGTGAACTCGAGCGCGACGTGCTCGCCTACCACCGGGAACTGCGGGCCAGGCGGCGCCGCAGCCGGCTGCGGCGGCTGACCCGGCCGTTCGCCGGGCAGGGCACCGTGATGCCCCTGCTGGCCAGCATCCTCGCCGTCTGCCTGGTGGCCGGGGCCATGCTGTCGGTGGCCACGTTCAGCACCGCGACGGCGCCCGAGCCCCCGGGCCACCACCCGTCGGCCACGGCCGCCTCCAGCCTGCGGTCCCAGCCCCGGTCCAGCCCGGAGAACTCGGCCCTGGCCAGCGCCTCGGGCACCAGCGCGTCCGGCCCCAGCGGAACCGCCCGGCCCTCGGGCGCGGCGAACTCCCCGCCCCGCTCGAGCCCGCCGGCGAGCCGGGTCCAGCCCACGATCCCGCCCGGCAGCCCGTAAGGGCCCGTAAGCCCAGGCAAGCCCCCGCGTCAACGGCCGGCGGGGTGACCGCTACGATTCTTTCCGTTCCGCTGGGATGATGAAGGAGGCCGCACGGTGACGCGCTGGACCCGCCGCCTGCTTGTCGGCGCCATAGCCATACTGGTCCCGGCGCTGGCCGGCTGCGAGGCCGGGCTCAACGCGCCCACGCTGGAGTTCCACCCGGCCTCCTACGGGGTGAGCACTACCGTCAACGGCATCGTCATCGACAACCTGTTCGTGCTCGGGCCCTCGCTGGGCTCAACGCTGCCGGCCGGCGGGCAGGCCGGGGCCTTCCTGTCGCTGGAGGCGTACAGCGATGACCAGCTGAAGTCGGCATCGGCGCCCGGGACCGCGAGCTCGGTGGAGCTGACCACCGGGCCGATCACGCTGAGCCAGGATTCGCCGGTGGACCTCAGCGGCCCGCATCCGGTGATCGTGCTCAACGGCCTGACCAAACCGCTGAGCGGCGGGGAGACGGTGCAGCTGACGCTGACCTTCGCCAACGCGGGCCCGGTGACGCTCATGGTGCCGGTCGAGCCGGCCGCCTATGACTTCGCGACCTACTTCCCGCCGCCGGCCCCGACGCCCTCGGCGGCTACCGCCGCGCACCGGCACAAGACCAAGACCAAGGTCAAGGTGACCGCCGAATTGGCCACGCCCACCGCTTCGGCCAGCCCATCGGCCACGCCGTAGCGGACGGGAAGGCGGATACCACGCTCCGTTAGGTATAAAAAGGTTTAAGCGACCGATTCGAACTTGTAGCCGAGGCCGCGCACGGTGACGATGTGCTGCGGGCGGGCGGGATCGACCTCGATCTTGGCCCGCAGGCGCTTGATGTGCACGTCGAGCGTCTTGGTGTCCCCCACGTAGTCGGCGCCCCATACCCGGTCGATGAGCTGCATCCGGGTCAGCACCCGGTCGGCGTTGCGCAGCAGCACCTGGAGCAGCTCGAACTCCTTCAGCGGCAGCTGGACCGGGCCGCCGCGGACGGTGACCACGTGCCGGTCCACGTCCATCCGCACCGGCCCGGACTCCAGGGCGGACTCGGCCACGTCGTCCGGCTCGCCGCGGCGCCGCAGGACCGCGCGCATCCGCGCGACGAGCTCGCGGGACGAGAACGGCTTGGTCACGTAGTCGTCGGCGCCGAGTTCCAGCCCGACCACCTTGTCGATCTCGCTGTCCTTGGCGGTCAGCATGATCACCGGCACGTTCGACTTCTCCCGCAGCGACCGGCATACCTCACTGCCCGGCAGGCCCGGCAGCATGAGGTCGAGCAAGACCAGGTCGGCGCCGGTCCGGTCGAAGGTCTCGAGCGCGTCGGGGCCGGTGGAGCAGACCGCGACCTCGAAGCCTTCCTTGCGGAGCAGGTACGAGATGGCGTCGCTGAACGAGTCCTCGTCCTCAACTACCAGCACACGTGTCACTTGAGTCCCTCCTGGGGCTCGTTGGTATCTCCGGATCGCCGGGGCTCACGCAGCGCCGTTGCTGGCATGCTCGCTCCGCAGCGGAAGGAACAGGGTGAACGTCGATCCGGCTCCTTCGACGCTGCGCACCGTGACCCGGCCGTTGTGCGCCGCCATCACGTGCTTGACGATGGCCAGCCCGAGGCCGGTCCCGCCGGTCGCCCGCGAGCGCGCCGGGTCGACCCGGTAGAAGCGCTCGAAGATCCGCTCCAGGTCACGCTCGGGGATGCCGATGCCCTGGTCGGTCACGCTGAGCTCGGCGTTTCCGTCGCCGGCCCGCTTCAGGCAGACGAGCACGCGGGTGCGCTCGGGGCTGTAGGCGACGGCGTTCTCCAGCAGGTTGCGCAGCGCGGTGACCAGCAGGTCCTCGTCGCCCAGCACGGACAGGCCGCGGGTGCCGGTGCAGTGGAGCGTGATGCCACGGGCGTTCGCCTTCATCCGGCAGCGGTCCAGGGCCTCGGCGACCACCATGTCGAGCTCGACCGCGCGCGGGTCGGGGACCGGCTCGACCGCCTGGATCCGGGACAGCGTGATCAGGTCCTGGACCAGGTTGGTCAGCCGCTGGGCCTCCTGGCGCATCTTGCCCGCGAACCGCCGCACCGCCTCGGCGTCGTCGGCCGCGTCCTCGATGGTCTCGGCCAGCAGCGCCAGGGCACCCACCGGGGTCTTGAGCTCGTGGCTGGTGTTGGCGACGAAGTCGCGCTTGACCTCATCGACCCGGCGGCTCTCGGTCTGGTCTTCGGCCAGGACCAGGACCAGGCCGCCGCCGCCGACGGCCGCGCCGAGGGGGGCCACGCGGACCGCGAAGCTCGTGGTGCGACCGCCCAGCCTCGGCACCGGGACCTCGAACTCGCCCTCCCGGATCTCGCCGTCCCTTCTCACCTGGCGGGCCAGGGCGGCCAGTTCCGTGACCACGAGCCGGTCCCCCTTGACCAGCCCGAAGGCCCGGGCCGCGGCGCTCGCCCGCAGCACCCGGTCGTTGCTGTCCACCACGACGGCCGAGGAGGAGAGCACGGACAGGACGGCGGCGATGCCGGGCGGCAGCCGGGTCGAAGGGTGGGCCGTCCGGAGCCTGGGGTTACGCGCTGGGCGTACGGCGCCGTTCCTGGTGGTCCTTATCGCCATGCGATCTCCGCTGTCCGCCCCCGGGAGGGGGGCTTCGGGCCTCGCTCCCCAGTGCTCAGCACTACCCAAGGACGCGAACTGGGAAGATTCACATACTCAATGGTATGCGGTGGCCCTTAGCGGAAACAGCGGGCCCAGGACCCCACCAGGCGATATTCGAAGGTTGTTCATTTGCCGGATAACCTCCGGTAATGCCGGATTCACGATCCTGCATGATCGGCGGTCCTGGCTCCCAGCCCTGCGGCCCGGTCAGCGGCCCTGGTTCTTGACCGCCTCCGCCGACTCCGCGGCCGCCTGCGGGTCCAGGTAGCGGCCGCCGCGCACCACGGGCCGGTAGGCCTCGTCGAGCTCGTAGACCAGCGGGATGCCGGTCGGGATGTTGAGCTCCGCGATCGCGGCGTCGCTGATCCCGTCCAGGTGCTTGACCAGGGCGCGCAGCGAGTTGCCGTGGGCGGCGATCAGCACCGTCCGGCCGCTGTCCAGGTCGGGCACCACGGCGTCGTACCAGTAGGGCAGCATGCGGGCTACGACGTCCTTGAGGCATTCGGTCCGCGGCCTGATCTCCGGCGGCAGGCCGGCGTACCGGGGATCGCCGGCCTGGGACAGGGGATCGTCGTCGGCGATCGGCGGCGGCGGCACGTCGTAGGAGCGGCGCCACAGCATGAACTGCTCTTCGCCGAACTCCCGCCTGGTCGCGGCCTTGTCCTTGCCCTGCAGCGCGCCGTAGTGCCGCTCGTTCAGCCGCCAGGAGCGCTTGACGGGGAGCCAAAGGAGGCCCGCCTCCTCCTGGGTGATGTTGGCGGTCTGGATGGCCCGGATCAGCACCGAGGTGTGCACGATGTCAGGACGCAGGCCTGAGGCCGCCAGCAGCCTGCCGCCGTTGACAGCCTCCTGCGCGCCGACCTCGGACAGGCCCACGTCCACCCAGCCGGTGAACAGGCCCTTGGAGTTCCATTCGCTCTCGCCGTGCCGGAGCAGCACCAGGGTCTTCATGGTCACCAAGCTTATCGGGGGAACAGGGTGGGGCCTTACTGGGTTGCTTAGAGCGTGCAGCGAAGGAGCCCTCGCCGGATCGCGACCATCAGCCTGCACACCTCCCCGCTGGACCAGCCGGGTACCGGTGACGCCGGCGGGCTCAACGTCTACGTGGTCGAGGTGTCCAAGCGCCTGGCCGAGCGCGGCGTCGAGGTCGAGGTCTTCACCCGCGCGGTCTGCCGCGACACGCCGCCGACGGTCGAGCTGGCCCCCGGCGTGCTGGTCCGCAACGTGGTCGCCGGGCCCTTCGAGGAGCTCGACAAGAACGCCCTGCCCGGCCAGATCTGCCAGTTCACCTTCGGGGTGCTGCGCACCGAGGCCTCCTTCGCACCCGGCCGGTACGACCTGCTGCACGCGCACTACTGGCTGTCCGGCCAGGTCGCCGCCGTGGCGGCGGAGCGCTGGGGGGTGCCCTTGGTGCAGTCCATGCACACCTTGGCCAAGGTGAAGAACCTGACCCTGGCCACCGGCGACTGCGCCGAGCCCGCCGCGCGGATCCGGGGCGAGGGCGAGGTTGTAGCGGCCGCCGACCGGCTGGTGGCCAACACCGCCGAGGAGGCCCGCCAGCTGATCGAGCTGTACGGCGCCGACCCGTGGCGCGTCGAGACGGTCAGCCCGGGCGTGGACCTGTCGGTGTTCTCGCCTCCGCCTTCCGCGGCTTCCGTTCCGGCCTTGCGCCGGCGGCTCGGGCTGGCCCCGGACGCGGTGGTACTGGCCTTCGCGGGCCGGATCCAGCCGCTCAAGGGCCCGGACATCGTGCTGCGCACCGCGGCCTCGCTGCTGCGATCGTGCCCGCGGCTGGCCGGCCGGCTCGTGGTGGTCATCGTGGGCGGGCCGAGCGGGTCCGAGATCGGCGCCCCGGGGCGGCTTTCAGGCCTGGCCGAGGGGCTGGGCATCGCCGACTGCGTGCGGCTGGAGCCGCCGTGCCCGCAGCGGGAGCTGGCCGACTGGTACCGGGCCGCGGACATCGTGCTGGTGCCGTCGCACTCGGAGTCGTTCGGGCTGGTGGCGCTCGAGGCACAGGCCTGCGGCACGCCGGTGGTCGCGGCGGCGGTCGGGGGGCTGCGGACCGCGGTCCGGGACGGGTACTCCGGCCTCCTGGTGGACGGGCACGATCCTGTGGTGTGGGCGCGGGTGCTCGCCGGGCTCCTGTCGTCGCCGGAGCGGCTGGCGTCGCTCTCGCGGGGCGCGCGGGAACACGCGGCAGCGTTCAACTGGCCCGTGACGGCGGAGCGGCTCCTCGGGGTGTATGACCGAGCGATGAACGAGGCAGCCGCGGCCGTGGGCGCATGAGCGGCGAACCTGAGGCTCCCGCGGACGTTGCGGCCACCGTCGAAGCCGCCTCGGACGTCGAGGCTGCCCTGGGCGAGCTCGGGCTGCCGTATGAGAGCCCGCAACCCGGGGCGTACCTGGTGCGGCTGGAGGGCCAGCACAAGCTGGCCACCATGACCTGGCTCATCGCGGGCACGCACAGCCTGGCCGTGGAGGCGTTCTTCTGCCGCCAGCCCGACGAGAACCATGCCGCCTTCTACCGATTCCTGCTGGAACGCAACGGGCGCATGTACGGGGTTCACTTCAGCCTCGATCCGGTCGGTGACGTGTACCTGACCGGGCGGCTGCCGTTGAGCGCGACCAGCACGCAGGACATCGACCGGCTGCTCGGCTGCGTGCTCAGCTACTCCGACGAGAACTTCGACACGGCACTGGAACTGGGCTTCGCCTCCTCGATCCGGCGGGAATGGGCCTGGCGGGCCAAGCGCGGCGAGAGCCTGGCCAACCTGCGCGCCTTCGCCCGTTTCGCCGACCCGGACCGGTAAGCCCCCGGCCTGCTACCTGGTGATATCCCCTGGCACCAGCCTGACCTGCATTCGCCTCGCCGGTTAAATGGCCCCGCCTATTCGATAGCCCGCATAACGGGTACATTGACGACCGTGAACCGGTTGGGTGATCTCGAGCGCGCCATCATGGATATTCTCTGGGAGACTGACGCCCCTCTCACGGTGAGAGAAGTCAGTGCTAGGCTGACCGAACGTAATCTAGCTCACACCACCGTGATGACGGTGCTCGACAGGCTCGCGAAGAAAGGTTTCGCCAAGCGGCAGCGCGACGGGCGGGCCTGGCGCTATTGTCCTGCCGCGACCCGCGAGACCTATGTGACCGAGCTGATGCTGACCGCGCTGGATCAAACCGGAGATCGCACCGCTGCCTTGACGCGGTTCGCCCAGTCCGTCTCCGGCGTCGAGGCAGAGGTGCTGCGCGACGCCCTGGAAGTACTCGAAAGTAACGGCGGAATAGATGAAGGGTCTGGCTGACGCGGCGCTGCTGGCCGCGCTCGCCATGGGGAGCGTGCTCGGAGCTTCGGCACTGCTGCAAGCTGGCTGGCCGCGCCGGTCGCCGGCCGCGGCCATCCTGCTATGGCAGGCGCTCGGCCTGGCCGGGGGGCTGGCGGCGGTCGGCGCGCTGGTCAGCCTGGGGCTGCCCGGCGACCACCTCGGCGTAGCCCACTCCCTCCTGCATCTCGGCGCCTCCTTCCCGGGTGCCGCGTTCCGGTTCCCGGTCGCCTTCGGCCTGGTGAACGCGCTGCCGGCCCTGCTGCTGGTCTTCCGGCTGACCTGCCTGGCCGCGGGGGTGGCCCTGCTCGCCTCACTGTGCTGGGTGCTCATCGCCGTGTCCGCGGCGGCCCTGCAGGCCCGGCGGAGGCAGCGCGCCCTGCTGGCGCTGCTGGCCCACGGCGACCCGAAGGTGCCCGGTGCGCTGGTCGTCGACTATCCCACCGCGGCGGCTTACTGCCTGCCCGGGCTGCGCTCGCGGATCGTGGTCCTGTCCGTCGGTACCCTCGAGCTGCTCGGCCGGGGCGAGCTGGCCGCGGTGCTGGCGCACGAGCGCGCCCACCTGCGAGAACGGCACGACCTCGTGCTGCTGCCGTTCACGGCGCTGCGGCGCGCCTTTCCGCACTCGGCGATGTGCGCCGAGGCCCATCGCGCGGTGGCGCTGCTGATCGAGATGCTCGCCGACGACCGGGCCCTGCGCGGCCGGCCGACCCGGGAACTCGTGTCGGCGCTGGTGCGGTTCGGCACGGCAGGCACCTGCCCGGCGCCGGCGGGCGCGCTGGCCGCCGGCGAGGGCGACATGGCCGCCCGGGTGGTACGCCTGCTTCAGCCCGTACGCCCGCTGCCCGCGGCCGCGAGCGCGGCCGTGTGCCTCACCGCGGGCCTGCTGGTCGCGGCGACGGTGGCGCTGCTCATCGTCTGAGCGGGGCGCCTACCAGGGGCCGTAAGGACCCGAGCTGGTTCCTGCGCCGTTGTTGCGGAACTCCTTGACCTTGGGCCGCACGTCGGCCAGGTAGATCGCCGCCGCGACGAAGGCCGCGACGGGCAGGATGGACACCGGTCCCACGCCGTAGGCCGCCCCGTACAGCCCGACGACGGCGGCCACGCCGAGGATGATCAGCCACAGCTGCTTGGTCTGCTTGCCGGTGGCCACGAAGGCCTGTCCCGGGCGCCTGATGGCGTCAATGAACGCCCAGGCCTCGACGACGAATGCCGCGAGGCCCAGGGCGAAGAAGAAATCCCTGAGCGGAGTGTAGGCACCGAACACGACAATCACGCTACCTAATCGGAGGGAATCGTTTGACCGGAAACGTCATCGGCGTCACCGGATCGTTCGTCTTGCTCGGCCTCGGCCGTCGCGTGAGACCATGACGACTTGGATGCCTTCGTCTCGGCCGCGGCCTCGGCGGCGGCCTGAGCGACCTCAGCCTCGGCGGCCTGGGCCTCGGCGGCGGCCGCGTTTTCCTTGCGGAAAGACTCATAGATCTCGGTCAGGACCTGCTTCTGCCGCTCCGACAGCTCCGGGTCGGCCAGCAGGGCCGAACGGACCCCGGAGTCGGCCGGCCGGTCCTCCAGGATCCCGGCCTGCACGTAGAGCGCTTCCGCGGAGATGCGCAGCCCCTTGGCGATCTGCTGCAGGATATCCGCGCTCGGCTTGCGCAGGCCCCGCTCGATCTGGCTCAGGTACGGGTTGGACACCCCGGCCTGCTGCGCCAGCTGACGCATGGAGATCCTGGCCTGCTCGCGCTGCTCCCGGATGTAATCGCCGATCGACTTCACTGTCTCGTTACGCATTCCTTCAGTGTGCCATGAGGTGCTTGCAATTGCAAACACTCTAGCAAGCGGCGGCGCCGGGCCCGGCGGTCCGCGCTCAGGCCCGGCGGTCCGGGACGCCGAGGAAGGTGCGGGCCTCGGCCGGACGCATCGGCGGCCGCTGCGCGAACCCGGCCAGCTCGGCGGCCCGCTCCACCAGTTCGGCGTTGCGGGTGACGGGGCGGCCCCGGGCGAAAGACAGCGTGTCCTCCATCCCGACCCGCAGGTGACCGCCCGCCCCGAGCGCCCCGAACAGCACCGGCAGGGTGGACCGGCCGATCCCGGTCGCCGACCATGTGGCGCCGGCCGGCAGCGCGGCCGCGGCCGCGGCCAGCGTGGGCACGTCTCCCGGCATGCCGCCCGGCACGCCCATCACCAGGTCGCAGTGCACGTGCCCGCCGGCGGGCGGGCCGAACTCGCCCAGCAGCCGGTGCAGCGTCGCCACGTGCCCGAGGTCGAACAGCTCGAATTCCGGGACCACCTGGCGCTCCTGGGTCAGCTGGTACAGGTCCTTGATGAACCCCCAGGGGTTGCTGAAGACGCCGTCGCCGAAGTTGACCGTGCCGCAGGTCAGCGAGCAGGCGTCCGGTCCGGCGTCCAGGACGGCGAGCCGGCCGGCGAAGCCATCCGTCACCGCGCCCCCGGTGGAGAGCTGGACGATGAGGTCGGTGCCCTCCCGCAGGGCGGCCACGGTGTCGGCCAGCCGGCCCCGGTCCAGTGTGGGCCGGGCCGCCTCGTCCCGGATGTGCACGTGGATGACCGCGGCGCCCGCCGCCTCGCACTCCTTGGCCGTGCCGACGAGTTCGTCCAGGGTCACCGGCAGGGCGGGTACCGCCGACTTGTCGGCCTCGGCACCCGTCGGGGCCACGGTGATGAGCGTGCTCGCTGCCATGACACGACAGTAACCCCTAGAACCCGCGGGCCGTCTGGCCAGCGGCGAGGGACAGATGCTCCCGGGCGAACGCCAGCGACTGCGCCAGGTCCGCGAGGCGGGCCTCGCGGTTCGCCGCCCGGTTGGTGTTGACCTCGATCACGACCGCACCCGGGTAGCCCGTCGCGGACAGCAGGCCGAGCAGTCCGGCGCAGGGCTGGCCGCCGCGGCCGGGCACCAGGTGCTCGTCCGGGAACGGCCCGGAGGGCGCCCCGGTGCCGTCGGCCAGGTGCACGTGGGCCAGCCGCCCGCCGAGCTTGGCGGCCATGGCCAGGGCGTCCGAGCCCGAGGCGGCGGTGTGCGACAGGTCGAGCGTGACGTGCGGGACGTCGAGCGCCGTCGGGTCCCAGTGCGGTGAGTACGGCGCCACCTCGCTGCTGCCGACCCGGAGCGGGTACATGTTCTCGACCGCGAAGATGACGTCGGTCTCGGCGGCCATGGCCGCCAGGCCCTTCTCGAAGCCCCGGGCGTAGTCCTGCTGCCACCGGAACGGCGGGTGCACCACGACCACCCGGGCCCCCACCCGCTCGGCGAGGTCCTTGGCCCGCCGCAGCTTCTCCCACGGCTCGCGGCCCCACACCCGCTGGGTGAGCAGCAGGCTCGGCGCGTGCACGGCCAGGATGGGAACCTGGTGGTAGTCGCTGAGCCCCCTCAGCGCGTCTGCGGTCTGGCTCACCGGGTCGGCGTAGACCATGACCTCGATCCCGTCGTAGCCGAGCCGGGCGGCGATCTCGAAGGCGTCCGGCGTGCGTTCCGGGTAGACGGAGGAGGTGGACAGGGCGACGGGCGTACCCGGTACCCTCGCCGCGCCGCTCACTGCGTGCTCCCTCTGTAGGCGTCGATTCCAGCTTACTGAGATTGTCAGTGGCAGCCGTTATGGTGCGCTCCATGGCGAAGTCATCGACGGGGGCGGCCGGCTACCGGTGCACCGAGTGCGGCTGGCAGGCGGCCAAGTGGACCGGGCGCTGCGGCGAGTGCCAGGCCTGGGGCACGGTCCAGGAAGCCGGGACTTCCCGGCCGGCCCGGGCCGGCATCAGGGCCGTGTCCTACCGGGCGGCCGTGCCGGTCAGCACCCCGGCGAGGCCCATCGGCCAGGTGGACGCGACCGACGCCCGTGCGCGCGCGACCGGCCTGGACGAGCTGGACCGGGTCCTCGGCGGCGGGCTGGTGCCCGGCGCGATCCTGCTGCTCGCGGGTGAGCCGGGAGTGGGCAAGTCGACCCTGCTGCTGGAGGCGGGGGCCCTGGTCGCGGAGGGCGGCCCGGTGCTGTACGTCACCGGGGAGGAGTCCGCCGCCCAGGTCCGGTCGCGCGCGGACCGGATCGGCGCGGTCAGCGAACGGCTCTTCCTGGCCGCCGAGACCGACCTCGACGTGGTGCTCAGCCACATCGACGAGGTGGAGCCCCGGCTGCTCATCATCGACTCCGTGCAGACCATCGCGGCCGCGGAGGTCGAGGGCGCACCAGGCGGGGTCACCCAGGTCCGGGCGGTGGCCAGTGCCCTGACCGCCGTCGCGAAGGCACGGTCGATGGCGACCATCCTGGTCGGGCACGTGACCAAGGATGGTTCGGTGGCCGGGCCGCGAGCCCTGGAGCACCTCGTCGACGTGGTGCTGTATTTCGACGGCGACCGCCATTCGCAGCTGCGCATGGTGCGCGCGGTGAAGAACAGGTACGGGCCGACGGACGAGGTCGGCTGTTTCGACCTCGGCGAGTACGGCCTGATCGGCCTGCCGGACCCGAGCGGGCTGTTCATCTCCCAGCACCGCGAGCCGGTGCCCGGGACCTGCGTCACGGTCACGCTCGAGGGGCGCAGGCCGCTGCCCGCCGAGGTGCAGGCCCTGGTGGGGACCTCCGTGCTCGAGATGCCCCGCCGGACCACGTCCGGGCTGGACGGCGCCCGGGTGGGCATGGTGCTGGCCGTGCTGCAGCGCCGGGCCGGGATCAAGCTCGGCAGGCAGGACGTCTACGCGGCGACCGTGGGCGGCGTCCGCCTGACCGAGCCTTCGGTGGACCTGGCCGTGGCCATCTCGCTGGCCAGTTCCGCGGCGAACCTCAGCGTGCCGCACGGAGTGGTAGCCATCGGCGAGGTCGGGCTGGCCGGCGAGGTGCGCCGCGTCGCGGGCCTGGCGCGCCGCCTGGCCGAGGCCGAGCGGATGGGCTTCCGCCGCGCGGTCGTGCCCGCGGGCTCGGCGGGCCTGGAAGGCCCTCGTGACGCCTCGCAGCTCATCGAGGTGGTGCAGGTCGAGGACATCCGCCAGGCGCTGGCCGGGGTGCTGGGCTCTCAGCCCTGAGGGCTCAGCGGACCAGCCGGAAGCTGTAGATCCCGCTGGTCACGGAGGCCGTCCTGGCCTGCGCTGCATAGCTGCCCGGCCGGGCCGAGGTGGCCAGCGTGACGCAGCCGGGGAGGGTAATCGCACGGTTCCAGGTGAAGAACTCCTCGACCGGGACGCCGCGGGTGAGCCTGCTGAGCTGAGCCCCGCCACCACGGAGGCAGTCGGTCGAGTCCCAGATGACGCGGCCCGCCGACATCACGACCAGGTGCAGGCGCGCGGGACTCAGGTCGAACGTGCAAGTGCCGGCGCCGGTGGAGACCGCGTCGACGCCGAACTCCGGGTCCTGGCCGGCCGGATAGCTCCGGCTGCTGCTGAACAGGCTGAGCACGACCGAACCGGGTGAGCAGTGTCCGCCGGGCTTGGCGCTGGCCGCGGCGCTGACCGCGGCGGTGGACCTAGCGGTGGACCTGGCAGGCTTGCTGTTCGCGCTGGAAGAGACCGTGGGCAGGCCGGAAGTCCCCGGACTGGCCAGACCTGGCACGGCCGCGTTGGCGCCCGCCGACGCCGAGGCCGGGGAAAACGGGGACGAGGCTGGGGAAAACGGGGACGAGGCTGGGGAAGACGGAGATGAGGCTGGGGAAGACTGAGATGAGGCCGGGGTGCCGGGATAGGCCGCGGCAGACAGCGTGCCGGACGGCGGCGAGCCCTGCGCGGCCGGGGCGGCGGGCTTCCCGCCGCCGCCGGAGAAGGCCCAGGCCAGCAGGCCGAGCAGGCCCAGTCCCGCGGCCAGGATGGCGGCCCGCCGGCGCCAGTACATTTCTGGCTGGTCCGTCTCGTCATCATCACTATAGGCATTCGGATCCATACGGAGAGTATGCAAGCTGCGGCGCGGGCGGAGCCGCAGACCCGCCGGACGGGGGATGCCGGGCCGTTACCTGGCCCGGGGACGGTCCGGGCTTTTGCGGGTTCATGTCACGATAGGGGTCGTCATGACCACGCCCTACACAGAACCGGTGCTGGCCTGGTTCTCGCGCCACGCGCGCGACCTGCCGTGGCGCGCTCCCGGTACCACACCCTGGTCGGTGCTGGTGAGCGAGATCATGCTGCAGCAGACGCCGGTGGCGCGGGTGGTACCTGCGCATCAGAGCTGGCTCGCCCGGTGGCCTACGCCGCCGGACCTCGCCGCCGAGCCGGCCGGCGAGGCGATCAGGCAGTGGGGCAGGCTCGGGTACCCGCGGCGCGCGCTGCGGCTGCACGAGACGGCCACCATCGTGACCGAACGGCACGGCGGGATCGTGCCGGCCGACGTCGACGCGCTGCTGGCCCTGCCGGGGATCGGCAGCTACACCGCGGCGGCCGTGGCCAGCTTCGCCTTCGGCCAGCGGCACGCCGTGCTCGACACCAACGTCCGCCGGGTGCTGGCCAGGCTGGTGGCCGGCCAGCCCCGGCCGCGCAGCGCGCCGTCGCCGGCCGAGCGGCGGATGGCCGAATCGCTGCTGCCCGCCGAGCCGGCGGTCGCGGCCCGCTGGTCCGTCGCGGTAATGGAACTGGGCGCGCTGGTCTGCACCGCGGCCAGCCCGCGCTGCGCCGGCTGCCCGGTGGCCCGGGACTGCGCCTGGCTGGCCGCCGGACGCCCCGAGGCCGGGACCGGGGACGGGCACTCCCGGGGACGGACCCAGCGTTACGACGGCACGGACCGGCAGTGCCGCGGGCGCCTGCTCGCGGTGCTGCGCGACGGCGACGGGCCCGCGACGCAGGCGGAGTTCGATGCGGCCTGGGCCGACCGGACCCAGCTGGCCCGCGCCCTGGACGGGCTGGTCGCCGACGGCCTGGTCGATCCCCTGCCGGACGGCCGTTACGCGCTGCCCGGCCGCGTCCCGACAGCATGAAGCCCGGGCCTGCGGGTACAGGCCCGGGCTTCAGGACAATCAGCCGAGCGCGGAGGCGGTGCCGCCGTCCTGGGCGCTGGTGCCGCCCGTGGAACTGCTGACCGCGCTGCCCTTGATGTCCACCGGCTCGTGGACATCCTCGGGGACCGGCGCGTCGGGCAGCACCTCGGGCTTGGCCACGCCGTTGAACGTGAACTTGGCGGTCTCGCCGCTGCCCTCGACGTCGACGATGACGATCTGCCCCGGCCGCAGCTCGCCGAACAGGATCTTTTCCGACAGGCTGTCCTCGATCTCCCGCTGGATCGTGCGGCGCAGCGGCCGGGCGCCCAGCACCGGGTCGTAGCCACGCTTGGACAGCAGGTCCTTGGCGTCCGGCCGCAGCTCGATGGCCATGTCGCGGTCCTTGAGCCGGTCGTCCACCTTGGCGATCATCAGGTCGACGATGCTGAAGATCTCCTCCCGGAGGAGCTGGTGGAAGACGATGATGTCGTCCACGCGGTTCAGGAACTCGGGCCGGAAGTGCTGCTTCAGCTCCTCGCCCACCCTGGACTTCATCCGGTCGTAAGAACCCGTCGACTCACCCGACCGGGCGAAGCCCACGGTCACGCCCTTGGAGATGTCTTTGGTGCCCAGGTTGGTGGTCATGATGATGACCGTGTTCTTGAAGTCGACCATCCGGCCCTGAGCGTCGGTCAGCCGGCCGTCTTCCAGGATCTGCAGTAGCGAGTTGAAGATGTCCGGGTGCGCCTTCTCGATCTCGTCGAACAGGACCACGGAGAACGGGCGCCTGCGGACCTTCTCGGTGAGCTGGCCGCCCTCCTCGTACCCGACGTAGCCGGGCGGAGACCCGAACAGCCGGGACACCGTGTGCTTCTCCATGTACTCGCTCATGTCCAGCTGGATCAGCGAGTCCTCGTCGCCGAACAGGAACTCGGCCAGCGTCTTGGACAGCTCGGTCTTGCCGACGCCGGACGGGCCCGCGAAGATGAACGAGCCGCCCGGGCGCTTGGGGTCCTTCAGGCCGGCCCGGGTCCGCCGGATCGCCTGGGACAGCGCCCTGATGGCGTCGTTCTGGCCGATGACCCGCTTGTGCAGCTCATCCTCCATGCGCAGCAGGCGCTGCGACTCCTCTTCGGTGAGCTTGAACACCGGGATGCCGGTGGCGGTGGCGAGCACCTCGGCGATGAGCTCCTCGTTCACCTCGGCGACAACATCCATGTCGCCGGCCTTCCACTCCTTCTCCCGGGACGCCTTCTTGGTCAGCAGCTGCTTCTCGGTGTCCCGGAGCGCCGCGGCCTTCTCGAAGTCCTGGGAGTCGATGGCCGACTCCTTCTCCCGGCGCACCTGAGCGATCTTCTCGTCGTACTCGCGCAGGTCCGGGGGCGCGGTCATGCGGCGGATCCGCATCCGGGAGCCTGCCTCGTCGATCAGGTCGATGGCCTTATCCGGCAGGAAGCGGTCGCTGATGTAGCGGTCAGCCAGCTGGGCCGCGGCGACCAGCGCGCTGTCGGTGATGGACACGCGGTGGTGCGCCTCGTACCGGTCCCGCAGGCCCTTGAGGATCTCGATCGTGTGCGAGATCGTGGGCTCAGCCACCTGGATGGGCTGGAACCGGCGCTCCAGCGCGGCGTCCTTCTCCAGGTACTTGCGGTACTCATCCAGCGTGGTCGCGCCGATGGTCTGCAGCTCACCGCGGGCCAGCATCGGCTTGAGGATCGAGGCGGCGTCGATCGCGCCCTCGGCCGCGCCCGCCCCGACGAGCGTGTGGATCTCGTCGATGAACAGGATGATGTCGCCGCGGGTGCGGATCTCCTTGAGCACCTTCTTGAGCCGCTCTTCGAAGTCGCCGCGGTACCGCGACCCGGCCACCAGGGCACCCAGGTCGAGCGTGTAGAGCTGCTTGTCCTTGATGGTCTCGGGCACCTCGCCCTTGACGATCTTCTGCGCGAGGCCCTCCACGACGGCCGTCTTGCCCACACCGGGCGCGCCCACCAGCACCGGGTTGTTCTTGGTCCGGCGGGACAGGACCTGCATGACCCGCTCGATTTCCTTCTCCCGGCCGATCACCGGGTCGAGCTTGCCCTCGCGCGCGCCCTGGGTCAGGTTCCGGCCGAACTGGTCCAGGACCAAAGAGGTGGACGGCGCGGATTCCGCGGTGGTCCCGGACGGCGAGGGCTCCTTGCCCTGGTATCCGTGCAGCAACTGGATCACCTGCTGGCGCACCCGGTTCAGGTCGGCGCCCAGCTTCACCAGCACCTGCGCGGCCACGCCGTCGCCCTCACGGATGAGGCCGAGCAGGATGTGCTCGGTGCCGATGTAGTTGTGGCCGAGCTGAAGCGCCTCACGCAGCGAAAGCTCGAGCACCTTCTTGGCCCGGGGGGTGAACGGGATGTGCCCGGACGGCGCCTGCTGGCCCTGGCCGATGATCTCCTCGACCTGCTGCCGGACCGCGTCCAGGCTGATCCCCAGCGACTCGAGCGCCTTGGCCGCTACACCTTCACCCTCGTGGATGAGGCCGAGCAGGATGTGCTCGGTGCCGATGTAGTTGTGATTGAGCATCCTGGCTTCTTCTTGCGCCAGGACAACCACCCGCCGCGCTCTGTCGGTAAACCTCTCGAACATGTCGTTGCTCCTCACAGCACGGGGGCCGGTCTGGGTCGGGATGGGTCTGGCCCTACCTTGCCTACTCCGCATAGTAGCCGCGTGCCCACCGTCGCGCTCAACGCGAGTATGCGTCACCCACATCAAGACGTTCCCTGGACACGGCCGTTCACCCTCATCAAACCGGCTGGATCGGATCCGTGTTCCCGTAATCACGTCCGGTACGCCGCAAGCGAACGCCCTCCGCCGGTGTATCGGGGATGGGCCGGACTCCCCCGCGAGGCAGAGGGCGCGGTGCCGCCCGGGCTCTCCCGCGAGCCAAGGAGGGGGATGGGGAGGCGGGTGGGGCCCCGGAGGCGAGCGGGACAGCAGAGTGCAATCGGACCGCTGCGGGCCCGCAGGCCCGCAGCGGTCCGTTGTCAGGAGTCGCTCGCCACAGGACGAAGAACCCGGGAGAACGCCAAAGAACTCGCGAACCCCGGTGCGTGCGTACTAGTGCGCGGCTTCGTACTCCGCGACGATGTTCGCCGGAATGCGCCCGCGCTCATTGACCTTGTATCCGCGCTGCTTCGCCCACGCGCGGATTTGCGCACTGCGCTCGCGGCCGGGCCCGGTGCGGGCCCGGCGGCGCCGGGCCGGCGCACTTGCTTTGCGCGCGTGCTCCACATAGTGGGCGAGCTCTTTACGAAGCTTGCCTGCGTTGCCGGAACTGAGATCGATCTCATACGCGGCGCCATCGAGTCCAAACGCTACGGTCTCTGTAGCCTCGCTCCCATCGAGATCATCGACGAGAAGCACCTGTACCTTCTGTGCCATCGAATCGGCCCTTCTGACGGAGCAACCTATTTCGGATGTTAAACATATCCCAATCCGTTGTCGTTGACAATTCCACAGATGCCGATTCGCTGATAATCCGCGCACGTAGCGGCCATACGACTGCAGCCGCGCGGCTGGTAACTCTCCGTAATCGAAGGTCAGGTACGCCGTTAGCGCAGCCATGTCGAGAAGTTGCACGATGAGCCGTTCCTTCAGTCCAAGTGGGTGCAACTTGTTCTGCCAGGTTCGGCATATACCCCGCCGTTCCGCGAAATATCAAGACTGGCGGTTACGCGATCCGCGCCGGCCGCCCCGCGTGCCGTCGCGCCTGGCTCCCATCTCCCGGCGCAGGAACACGACCAGGCCGATGATGAACGCGACGCAAACTACCAGCGGCGGAGTCAGCGCCGCGAGGTCCTGCCACATAGCACCATCCTCCTGCCACCCACCGCGGGCGGCGCCCCCGCTGGGCTTGTATCGTCTCGTGCGTTCTACCGGACCACACCGATGCTCATTTCACCGCTCCGGTAAGAGCCGCACCAGCATGCGGGTGTTGCCTAGCGTGTTGGGCTTTACCCGCTCCAGGTCGAGAAACTCGGCCACGCCCTCGTCATAGGAACGCAATAGCTCTGAGTACACCTCTGCGGCCACGGGAGTACCGCTGATGGGCCGGAATCCATGGCGCGCGAAGAAGTCCACCGCGAAAGTCAGGCAGAACACCCGGTCCACCCCGAGCAGGCGCGCCCTGGCCAGCAACTCCCCGACGATCGCGTGCCCGATACCCAGCCCGCGGCAGTCCGGCACAACGGCCACCGTCCTGATCTCGGCGAGATCCTCCCACATCACGTGCAATGCCCCGCAGCCCACCAGCGTGGCGTCATCGACGAGTTCCGCCACGCAGAACTCCTGGACATCTTCATAGAGCGTGACCGTGGCCTTACTCAGCAAACGTCCAGACTCCACATTGGAGTCCATCAGCTTCCGGATCATAGGCACGTCGCGGGTGCGCGCGGGCCTGATCGTGTGTGCCATACCGCCGTCCACGATAGCCGCTGGACCAGCCGGCCGGGAACGGCAGCCGAACGGCCGGCGGAACTTCCACCGAGTCGGTTGAGCGACGGCCCTCGGATCCAATATCGTGCGTCGCTGTGCGCAAAGTGAGCGGAGCGGCCTGCCTGGCCACCGCGACGGCCACGGTGGCCCTGCTGGTCCCCGCCGTCGGCAGCAACGCGCGGGTCACCTCCCCCCAGCCCAGCCTGGGCAGCCTGGTCGCGCAGGCCAGGCAACTGGAATTCCAGATCAACGCCCTCAGTGAGCAGTACGACGGCCTGCGCATCCAGCTCAGCCGCGCGCAGGCCGACGTGCAGCTCGCCGAGCAGGCCGCCGCCCGGGCCGCGACCGCCCTGGCCGGCGGCCAGCTGGCCGTGGCCCAGCTGGCCGCGGAGAACTACATGGACGCCGGCCTCGACCCGGCCCTGCAGGCACTCGCCGCCGGGAACCCGGGGCAGTTCCTCAGCCAGGAGTCCGTCATCACCGAGCTCGACCAGGCCAGCAGCGACAGGGCCAGCACGCTGAGTAACGAGGAGGGCACCGATCAGCGCGCCCGGCAGACGGCCGGCCAGCAGCTCGCCACGGTCCAGGCGCTCGAGGCGGCGATGAACGCCAAGAAGGCCGCCATCACCGCCAGAATCGATCAGGTCAACAGCGCGGCAATGAAGCAGGCCATGGCGATTTTCACGCAGACCGGGCAGTACCCGGATATCACCATTCCGACCGCGAATACGGTCGGGGCCCAGGCGCTGGCGGCGGCGCTGTCCCGGCGCGGCGATCCCTACGTCTGGGGCGCCGCGGGACCGGGCACATTCGACTGCTCGGGCCTGGTGGTATGGGCCTTCGCGCAGGAAGGCATCGCGCTTCCGCACTACACCGGGGACCTGTGGAACTCCGGCGTGCATATCCCGCGGGCCGACCTGGAGCCCGGCGACCTCGTCTTCTTCTTCCCCGACATTTCGCACGTGGGGATTTACCTGGGCGACGGCCTGATGGTCGACGCCCCGGACTTTGGCGAGACGGTCCGCGTCGAGCCGGTGTACTGGGCCTATTACGTGGGCGCGGTCCGGATCGGCTAAGTTGAGCACTCCGTGTTCTTCTCGTAGACGAGCCGCAGGCCGATCAGGGTGAGCCACGGCTCGTAGTAGTCGATGACGCTGACCTCGCCCAAAACCAGCGGTGCCAGCCCGCCGGTGGCGATGGTGGTCACGGCGTCCGGGTCCTCGGGAGAAAGCTCGCGCGCCATCCGGGTGGCAATTCCTTCCACCTGGGCGGCGAACCCGTAGACGATGCCGGATTGCAGCGACTCCACCGTGTTCTTGCCCACCACCCGGGGCGGCCTGGTCAATTCGACCTTGAGCAGCTGGGCGGCGCGGCGCGACAAGGCATCCACGGAAATCTCGATTCCGGGGGCGAGCGCGCCGCCGACGAACTCGCCCCGCGCGCTCACCGCATCGAAGTTGGTCGAGGTTCCGAAGTCCACCACGATCGCCGGGCCGCCATAAAGATGCACGGCGGCGAGCGAGTTCATGATCCGGTCGCTGCCCACTTCCTTGGGGTTGTCCGTCCGCACCGGGACGCCCGTTTTAACCCCCGGCTCCACGATGACCGTGGCCAGGTCACCGTAATAGCGCTGGCACATCTCTCTCATCTCGTGCAGCACCGACGGCACGGTCGAGCACAGCGAAATGCCGTGGATTTCCGTTTCGGCAAAGGCGTTGCTGCGGGACAGCAGGCCGTGCAGTACCACGGCCAGTTCGTCGGCGGTCCGGTCCGGGACCGTGGCCATCCGCCAGTGGTCGATGATCCGGTCGCCGTCGAATACCCCGAGCACCGTATTGGTGTTCCCGATGTCAATGGTCAGCAGCACCTAGGAAATCCTTTCCGGCTGTGAGGGGCCTCATGGGGTTTCACGGGATGGCGGTCAGCGCGACCGGCACGTTGTCGATCAGCCGCGTGCGGCCCGCGGTGACCGCGGCGATGATCCGCGCCGGCCCGGTGTACCCCGGCCCGGCCACCGCGAACGTCCGCGGATCCACCACCGCGACGTAGTCGACCGCCAGGCCGGACTCCGCGCTCAGCACCTCCCGCGCGGCGGCCAGCACGGCGGCGGACCCGGCGGCGGCCCGGGCCTGGCCGGCCCGCAGCGCGCGCGGCAGGGCGAGCGCCAGCGCCCGGTCGGCCGCGGACAGATACCGGTTGCGGCTCGAGGTGGCCAGACCGTCGGCGTCGCGCACGATCGGCGCCGACTCGACGGCGAGGCCCAGGTCGAGGTCGCTCACCATGCGCCGGACCATGGCGAGCTGCTGGGCGTCTTTCTCCCCGAACATCGCGACGTCCGGACGGGTCAGCTGGAACAGCTTCAGCACCACGGTCAGCACGCCGCCGAAGAAGCCGGGCCGGAACTCGCCCTCGAACACCTGGCCCATCGGGCCCGGGTCCACCGTCACCCCCGGCCGGCCGCCGGGGTACATCTCGGCGCCGGACGGGGCGAAGACGGCCCGCACCCCCTCGTCCGCGCACATGGCCAGGTCGGCCTCCAGGGTCCGCGGGTAGCGGTCGAGATCCTCGCCGGGCCGGAACTGCAGCGGGTTGACGAAGATCGACACGATCACGCTCCCGGCACCCGGGCCCAAGGGGCTTTCGGGGCTTCCGGGGGTCTCGGGGTTCTCGGGGGTCAGCCCGGCGTGGGCGCGAGCCGCCCGCAGCAGCGCGCGGTGCCCGGCGTGCAGGGCGCCCATGGTCGGCACCAGCACTACGGGGGCGGTCAGGCCCGGGCGCGCGGCGGCGAGTTCGGCCTTGGTCCGCAGCAGGACCGGTCCGGCCCCGGGGCCGGGCGGGCCCGGCGGCTGGCTCACGGCCGGCCGCCCAGCACGCCGAGCAGGCGTTCGGCGTCGGCCGGCTTGAGCAGGCCGGTCGCCAGCGCGCGATCGGCGGTCAGCCGGGCCATGGCGACGTGGGCGGCGACCGCGGCGGGCGAGGCCGACGGCTCGGCCTCCAGCGCGGCCACGTGCGCGGCGACGGTGTTCGCGTCGCCGCGGGCGACCGGGCCGGTCAGGCCCGCGTCACCGAACCGCAGCGCGTTGTCGAGGGCGGCGGACAGCAGCGGACCCAGCAGCCGCGCCGGATCCGCCACCTCGGCCGCCCGGAGCAGGTCCTCCGCCTGGGTCACCAGCGTGATCAGGTAGTTGGCCGCGCCCGCGAGCGCCGCGTGGTACAGATCCCGGTGCTCCTCGGCGACGAACACCGGCTCGCCGCCCATCTCGATCACCAGGGCCTCGGCCGCGGGCCGGAGCACCTCGGGCGCGGTGACCCCGAAGCACGTCCCGCGCAGCCGGTCCATGTCGTCGCTGCGCCCGGTGAACGTCATCACCGGGTGCAGCGCCAGCGGCAGGGCGCCGCGGTGCGCCGCGGGATCGAGCACGGCCAGGCCGTGGCGACCGCTCGCGTGCACGAGCAGGCGCCCCTCCATCGCGGCTTCCGTCGCGGCCAGCCCGGCCACCAGGCCCGGCAGAACGTCGTCGGGCACGGTGAGGAGGACCAGGTCGGCCCGCTCGAGAACCCGGCGGGGGTCGGCGATGACCACGCCGGGAAAGGCCGCGCGGGCCCGGCGCACGGAGGCCTCGGACACCGCGGAGGCGGCGACCACCGCGTGCCCGGCGCGGGCGAGCGCCAGACCCAGCGCGGTACCGGCTCGCCCCGCGCCGACGACGCCGACGGCGAGCCGCGCCGGATGCGGCGTGGCCTGCGGGCCCGGGCCGGGCTCGGGCCGGGCAGGAAGATCAGGGTTCATTTGCGTTCCAGTCCTCACGGGGTACCGGACGGTGCTGCGCTGACCAGGATAAGGGTGCCGGGGCCGTAGCGGGGATTTATGCCGAACGGGACGTGGTGCGCGGTCCCGGTGCACCGGTTCGCATCCCGGGGCGGCGCCCCCCGGCCCTGCCTATCACCGGGCGCGTATCGTTCCGGCTCATGGTAAGGGCAGCCGGGCCCCTTCGTCACTGTGGTCGCGGTCGGGGGCGTCCGGCACCCGGCAGCAGTATTCGAGGTACAGCGCGGCGCAGGCGAGCACGACGGCGGCCGCCAGCGTGATCGCCGCGGTCAGCGCGTCCTGGCGGGGCACCGGGGCGTTCAGCGAGCCGCTCAGGTAGACGATGAAACCAGCCGCGAGGCCGGCGATCGCCGAGGCGGCCAGCGAACTGGCCTTGGCCAGGGCCACCATCCGGGACACGAACAGCGGCGCGGCAGGCTTGAGCCCGCGCCGCCCCGCGATCCGGGTCCGCAGATCCCGGCCGGTCCAGGCCTCGGCCGCGGCGGCGACCAGGAGCGCGGGCACGCCGGTCCACGGCAGCGGCGGCAGCTTCTCGTAGACCGAGTGGAGCAGCAGCCAGGCCAGCACCGCGCAGAGGACGCCGACGATCGCGAGCGTGGATGTCCGGGTCGGTCTCATCGTGTCGCCACCCTGAGCTCAGCGCCGGGCACCTGCCGCACCCCATCGCGGTCCAGTGCGGCCAGCAACTCGGTGACCGCTCCCTGCCCGGGCAGTTCGGCGCCGGGGTCGACGTCATGCCACGGAGCGAGGACGAACGCCCGCTCGCGCGCGCGGGGATGCGGGAGGGTCAGCTCCGGGTCTCCGCTGATCTCGCCGGAGTAGTCGATGATGTCGATGTCGAGCGTGCGCGGCCCGAACCGCCCGGCCCGGACCCGGCCGAAGTCGGCCTCGATGCGGTGGGCCGCCTCGAGCAAGTCCCGGGGCGGCAATCCCGTCTGGATGACGATCACCGCGTTCAGGTAATCCGGCTGGGCCGGACCCCCCACCGGAGCCGTTTCGTAGACCGGGGAGATGGCCCGCACGTCAGTGTCCTTCAGACGGGCGATGGCTTGCACGCACCCCTGAAGGGTACCCAGCCGGTCACCCAGGTTGCTGCCAACCGACAGCACCGCACGCGCTGGCACCGTCACGGCCGGGCCCGGCTGGCCCCCATTCCCCTTGGGGGAACCCGGCGGAGCTGGCGGCGCAGCCGGCCAAGGCCGAGCTTGCGGGCGATCCGGCGCATCTCCAGGCGCGGCCACACCAGGAACGCCTCCGCCTCAAGGGCGGCCACCGCGATCCGCGGCGCGTCCTTGGTGCTCGGGAACACGAAGAACCGCGGCTGCCAGACCGGGCCGAACTTGGCGTTGAACTTGTACAGGGACTCGATCTGGAACCACTTGGACAGGAAGATCAGCACCGAGCGCCAGGCCCGCAGGACCGGGCCCGCACCGATCCGCTCCCCGCGCTCGAGGGCCGCGCGGAAGACCGCGAAGTTCAGCGAGATCCGCTTCACGCCCAGGCCGGGAGCGGCCTTGATCGCCTCCACGATGAGGAAGTCATTCAGCCCGGGCTGGGCGCCCTTGTCCCGGCGCATGAGGTCGAGGGACAGGCCGTCGGCGCCCCACGGGACGAGCTGGAGCACCGCCCGGTCCACCCCGTTCTCCTTGGCCGTGGCGAGCACGCAGTCCTCGTCGCCGGGGCCGCCGATCCGCCCCAGGGCCATCGAGAAGCCGCGCTCGGTCTGGCTGCCGCGCCAGGTGTCGGCGGCCCGCATGATGGCGTCGAGTTCCCGCGGCGGGATGTCCCCGACCCGGCGGACCTCGGCCTCGTAGCCGTTCTTGGCCACCCGGTTGACCATCTGCCTGACGTTCCGCATGGACCGGCCGGACAGGCTGAAGTCGGCCACGTTCACGACCGCCTCGTCGCCGAGCTCGAGGGCGGTCAGGTTACCCTCGCGGCACCACACTTCCGCACCGAGCTCGCTGCACCCCATCACGGCCGGCGCCCAGGCGTGCCGGGCCGCCTCGTCCAGGAAGGGGCCGATAGCGCCGGGCCACGCCTCCGGGTCGCCGATCGGGTCGCCGCTGGCCAGCATGACGCCGGACACGACGCGGTAGCAGACGCACGCCTTGCCGGTCGGCGACCAGATCACGCTCTTGTCGTCGCGCAGGGCGAAGTACCCCAGCGAGTCCCGGTCACCGTACTTGCCGAGCAGTTCCCTCACCCGCCCCGCGTCCGCCAGGCCCAGCCTGGCCCGCGGCTCGGCCGGGCGGAGGAACAGGTACACGGTGACAACCAGGGTGAAGAAACCCAGCGCGCCGGTGAGGACGTTGAACAGGTCGCCGCGGGCCTCCGGCACCCACTGGACGGGCCCGGACACCCCCACCAGGCCGTATATGACCTCCTGCACCCGCTGGGTGAACGAGTAGTTGGCCTCGAGCCCACGGGCGAACAGGATGTAGATGAGCCCGATGGCCACGTCGGCCACGACCAGGCCGGCGAACACCCACAGGGCCCGCCACCGGGTACGCGGATCTCCCTCGGCGTAGAACTCGTCGCGGAAGTAAAGCAGCGCGACGAGCAGCACCAACGCGATTATCGCGGTCGGGACCCGCTCCATGTTGAACTGCGAGTGGTAGAAGTGGATGCCGATGTCGAAGGCGAGCAGCGCGGTCACCGCCTGGAAGGCCCGCCGCTTCCGCCGGCGCAGGCCGTGCGCGAGCATCAGCAGCATCAGCCCGATGATGACGTCCGCGCTGCGGATGCCGACATTCAACGTGCCCGGGACCAGGTAGTTGATCTTGTTCAGCCGGTGCGTCCAGTCGGGCTTGAAGATGGCGATGATGTCCGACAGGCCGATGAGGGCGGTCAGCAGCGCGGCGCCGGCCGGCACCCAGGCGTGCTGGTGCCGGCGGTCGACGGGTTCACCGTGCGCCCCCCGCGATCCGCCGCTCTTGGCCGAGGTCAGGTCGGCGCCGTTCGCGTGTCCAGCTACGTCGCTGTCACTCATCTCGGCAGCTCTCTTGTCAGGCCCCAGATCACGGTGCGTCAGCGTAGTCATCGCGTTGCCTCGCGTCCTGCTTTCACGGTACCTCCCAAGCCTAGGCAACGGCCCCGGTAAGCGGGACGGACTTCGCACACGAGCGGCTCACCGGGTGCCTGCGCCCCCCAGGGTGACCGGCGCCCCCGGGGGAATGGCTGGGGGGACGGGGGGAAGCACTGGGTGGCTACCCAGTAGACGACGCAGCAAGCCTTTCAGTTCAGCATTGAGGCCAAGTTAATTCCCGGTTCAGTGCTTGCCGCCGCGCGCCCGCTCAGTGCCGGCCAGAGCGCGCGCGTCGGGCCAGCCGCCGCGCGGCCGCTCAGTGCCGGCCAGAGCGCGCGCGTCGGGCCAGCCGCCGCGCGGCCGCTCAGTGCCGGCCGTAGATCAGGCTCATGGCCTCGGCCCGGGTCACGTTGTCCCGGAAGGCCCCGCGGACCGCCGACGTCACGGTCCTGGCCCCGGGCTTGCGCACCCCGCGCATGGTCATGCACAGGTGCTCGGCCTCGATGACCACGACCACTCCGCGCGGCTCCAGCGTGTCCACCAGCGCGTCGGCGATCTGGCAGGTCATCCGTTCCTGGATCTGCGGCCGCCGGGCGTACACGTCCACCAGCCGGGCCAGCTTGGACAACCCGGTGATCTGGCCCTTGACGTTCGGGATGTAGCCGATGTGGGCCACGCCGATGAACGGGACCAGGTGATGCTCGCAGGTGCCGTAGACCTCGATGTCGCGGACGATGACCATCTCGTCATGGCCCACGTCGAACACGGTGGTAAGCACGTCCTCCGGACGCTGCTGCAGGCCGGCGAACTGCTCGGCGTAGGCCCGCGCGACCCGGGCGGGCGTGTCGCGCAGGCCGTCCCGGTCCGGGTCCTCGCCGATCGCCTCCAGGATCTCCCGTACCGCACGCTCGATGCGCGGCAGGTCGAACTCCTTGCCCGGGCGGTCGGGATTGGCTGCGGCGCTCTGGGTCATCCGTTATCAGTGGGTATCGGTGGGTTCGCCGCGGCCCGGCTCGTCGCCATTGCTGGTAGGAACGCGGCCGCCCGGGTCGAAGCCGAGCGCCTGGCCGTTGCTGGGCAGGGACAGGCCGCTGCCGTCGGCGGCCGCGAGCGCGAGTTCCTTGGGCGACATCACCGGCGGGCGGTCCGACGGCAGGCGCTTGCCGTAGCCGGTGTACGAGCCGCGCATCGGCCGCTTCTGCACCGTCGCGAAGATCTCCAGGACCTCCTTGCGGGACACGGTCTCCTTGTCCAGCAGCCGCAGCACCAGCGCGTCGAGCACGTCGCGGTACTCGACGAGGACCTCCCAGGCCTCGTCGTGGGCCGACTCGATGAGACGGCGGATCTCCTCGTCGATCGAGGAGGCGATCTCCTCGGAGTAGTCCCGGCTGTGCGACATGTCCCGGCCCAGGAACGGCTCGCCGTCGCCGGTGCCGAACTTGCGCGCGCCGAGGCGCTCGCTCATGCCGTACTCGGTGACCATGCCCCGCGCGATCTGGGTGGCCTTCTCGATGTCGTTCGCGGCACCCGTGGTCGGCTCGTGGAAGATGAGCTCCTCGGCCGTGCGCCCGCCCAGCAGCATGGCCAGCTGGTCGAGCATCTCGGCCCGGCTGACGAGGAACTTGTCCTCGGTCGGCAGCGCGCTGGTGTAGCCGAGCGCCCGGCCGCGCGGGATGATCGTCACCTTGTGCACCGGGTCGGCGTGCGGCATGGCGTGGCCGACCAGCGCGTGCCCGCCCTCGTGGTAGGCGATGACCTTCCGCTCCCGCTCGGACAGCAGCACGCTCTTGCGCTCCGGGCCGGCCATGACCCGGTCGATGGCCTCCTCGAGCGCCGCCATCGAGATCTGCTTGCCGTTGGTCCGCGCGGTCAGCAGCGCGCCCTCGTTGATGACGTTGGCCAGGTCGGCGCCGGTGAAGCCGGGCGTCCGGCGGGCGATGATGTCGAGGTCCGCATCCGGCGCGATGGGCTTGCCGCGGGCGTGCACCTTCAGGATGCCCCTGCGGCCGGCCAGGTCCGGCTGGGCCACCACGATCTGCCGGTCGAAGCGGCCCGGGCGCAGCAGCGCCGGGTCGAGGATGTCGGGCCGGTTGGTGGCCGCGATGACGATGACGCCGCCCTTGGTGTCGAACCCGTCCAGCTCCACCAGCATCTGGTTCAGCGTCTGCTCGCGCTCGTCGTGCCCGCCGCCGAGACCCGCGCCGCGGTGCCGGCCCACGGCGTCGATCTCGTCCACGAACACGATCGCGGGGGCGTTCGCCTTGGCCTGCTCGAACAGGTCACGGACCCGGGAGGCACCCACGCCGACGAACATCTCGACGAAGTCGGACCCGGAGATCGAGTAGAACGGCACGCCGGCCTCACCGGCCACCGCCCGGGCCAGCAGGGTCTTGCCGGTGCCGGGCGGCCCGTAGAGCAGCACGCCCTTGGGGATCTTGGCCCCGATGGCCTGGAACTTGGCCGGGTTCTGCAGGAATTCCTTGATTTCCTGCAGTTCCTCGATGGCCTCGTCCGCGCCCGCCACGTCGGCGAACGTCGTCTTCGGCGTGTCCTTGGTGATCAGCTTGGCGCGGGACTTGCCGAAGTTCATCACCCGCGAGCCGCCGCCTTGCATCTGCGACAGCATGAAGAAGAACAGCAGGAAGATCACGATGTAGATGAAGGCGGTGGGCAGCAGGTCGAGCAGGGCGTTGCTCTTGGGGATGGTGACGGTGTACCCGTCCGGCAGGTTGCCCTTGCTCACCTGGTTCTGCAGGTCGTTCGCCAGCTGCAGGCCCTGGCCGGAGACCCACGAAGCCTCGAACTGCGTACCGCTCTCGGTCCCGATCTGGACCGGCTTCTTGGTCGTGATCTGGATCGTCTGGTTTTTGTCGGTGATTACCGCGCTCTTGACCTGGCCCTGGTTGATGAGGCTGACGATCTGGGAGGTATCTACCGTCTGGTAGGAACTCCCGGAATTGGCGTAGTCGAGCACGAAAAGCAATAGGAGCACCGCCACCGCGATCAGCAGCAGCGGGGCCCGGAGAAAGCGCCTTAGATCCATCGATGAGCGGTCCCGTCGGCTCGGGGCCGTTCCCTCCTGATCAGCCTCACATTCCCGTCGACCTCCGGCGGGATGGCCATATTCATTCCATCCTCGCAGCCCGTGTCCCCACGGTAGCCGCGACCGTAAATTATGACGGTACACCGCCCGGGGTACCGCACCTGGAAGGTGAACGCATCCGCGAGCGGATTGTGTTCCCCTGCCGTGTTCTCCCGGGGAGCCAGCCTAGCTCCCCTGGTACACCGCGGGGGCCAGCGTGCCGATGAATGGCAGGTTGCGGTAGCGCTGGGCGTAGTCCAGGCCGTAGCCGACGACGAACTCGTCCCCGATGTCGAAGCCGGTGTACGCCACGTCGACCAGCATCTGCGCCGACCCCGGCTTGCGGAGCATGGCGCACACCGCCAGCGAGGCGGGCGAGCGCGAGCGCAGGTTGCCGGCCAGCCAGGACAGGGTCAGGCCGGAGTCCACGATGTCCTCGACGATGAGCACGTGCCGTCCGGTGATGTCCGTGTCGAGGTCCTTCAGGATCCGCACGACGCCGGAGGATTTCGTGCCCGAGCCGTACGAGGAGATCGCCATCCAGTCCATCTCGGCGGGCAGGTGCATGGCGCGGGCCAGATCGGCCATCACCATGACCGCGCCCTTGAGGACCCCGACGAGCAGCAGGTCACGGCCGGCGTAGTCGGCGTCGATCTGGGCCGCGAGCTCGCCGATGCGCGCCTGCAACCGCTCGGCGGTGATCAAGACCTCTTTCAGCGCAGATCCCATGTCACGTTCGTCCAAAATATTCCCCGCCCCTGGATTCGGCTGCTTCCGTACCGGTGAACCACACCTTGCCATCGCGGCGCCAGGCCCGCACCCCGCCCGGCAGGTCGACCCAGCGCTGCCCGCGCCAGCCGGTCACCAGCGCGTCGATCCGCTCGACGTGCCCCGCGGCCAGGGCGCCGTGCGGGCAGCCGGCCATGATCGCCGCGTCCCGCAGCACCCGTGTCCTGATCGCCGCGGGCAGGGCCCGCAGCCAGCCGGAATCCAGGCCGGCCGGGTCAGAGCAAGGCTCGCGGAGCTGTCCGCTTTCCGCGAACGCGAGCTCGTCGAGGCATTCCGCGTCCGCCCGCAGCTGGCTCGCGGTCCGGGCCAGCGCCTCGGCCACCCCCGGCCCGAGCGCGTCCTCCAGGGCCGGCAACGCCTGGTGGCGCACCCGGGCCCGGGTGAAGCGGAAGTCGCTGTTGTGCGGGTCCTGCCAGGTCCGCAGGCCGAGCTCCGCGCAGGCGGCGGCGGTGGCCGTGCGGCGCACGCCGAGCAGCGGCCGGCGGTACGCGCCGCGCCGGGCGGGCATCCCGGCCAGCGACCGGCCCCCCGATCCGCGGGCCAGCCCGAGCAGGACGGTCTCGGCCTGGTCGTCCAGGGTGTGCCCGAGCAGGACCGCGGCGGCCTGGTGTTCGCGGGCCGCGGCGCCGAGGGCTTCGTAGCGGGCCGCCCGGGCCGCGGCCTCCGGCCCGGCTCCCGCCCGGACCGTCACCGTGGTGCTGCGCACCGGGTCGAGCCCGAGCTGGCCGAGCAGCGCCGCCACGTCGGCGGCCCGTTCGGCCGAACCCGGCTGCAGGCCGTGGTCCACGGTCACGCCGCCGCCGCGCAGGCCGGCTCGCGGCGCCACGAAGGCCAGCGCCGCGGCCATCGCGACCGAGTCCGCGCCGCCGGAACAGGCGGCCAGCACCAGCTCGCCTGCGCCCAGGTCAGACAGGCACGCCCGCACCGCGTTGCGGATCTCCGCGACCGCGGCGCTGGGGCCCATGGCGGCTACGACTGGCCGGCGACCCGGTCCAGCCACAGCTGGGGATCCGCGAACTCCGCCTTGGTCGGCAGGGTCTCCGGGGAGGCCCAGACGTTGTTGAAGGTGGCCATGCCCGCCTCGTCCACCACCGCGCGCACGAACCGGGAACCCTCCGCGTACTGCTTCATCTTCAGGTCGATGCCGAGCATGCGGCGCAGGGCCTGCTCGATCCGGCCGGACGAGCCGCGCCGGGCGTTGAACTTCTCCCTGATCTGCGCGACCGTCGGCACGACCTGCGGGCCGACCGCGTCCATCACGTAGTCGCCATGACCCTCAACCAGCGTCATCACCGCGGTCAGGCGGTCCATGATCTCCCGCTGGGCCGGAGTGGCCACCGCGTCGATGAGGCTGCCGCCGTCGCCGCCGCGCACCGCCCCGGCCATCGCGTCGGCCGCCGCGCGCACCCGCTGCAGGATGGCCGCCGGGTCCAGTTCGGAGGCGAGGAGGAACTCCGTCATCTGCTGCTGCACGTAGTCACGCAGCCACGGCACGGCGGTGAACTGCAGCCGGTGCGTCTCCTCGTGCAGGCACACCCAGCGCCGGAAGTCGTGCGGATCGACGCCGAGTTCACGCTCGATCATGACGATGTTCGGCGCGACCAGGGTGAGGCGGCCCGGCTGCTGGCCGTCCACCGGGGAGGTCTCCGGCGGCAGGAACAGCTCGTACTGGCCGAGGACCCGTCCGGACAGGTAGGCCAGGATCAGCCCGGCCTGGATCCCGGTCACCCGCGATCCCACCGCGCTGATCACCGAGCCGGGCCGGGACTGGCCGGCCGGGCCCGGACTTCGTTCCCTCAGCTGCTCGACCAGCGGCTCCAGGACGACGCGGAAACCGTCCACGTTCGCCCGGATCCAGCCGGGCCGGTCGACCACGGCGACCCGCCCCAGCGAGCCGTCTCCGGTGGCGGACATTCCGGTGACCTCGTAGACCGGCTGCTGGACGGCGCCGGCCAGGTCACGTAGCTCTGCGACTGTCCGCCGTGCCTCCGCCAGGCTGACCTGCGGCCCGGGCCGGGCCCATCGGGTGCCAGTGGAGATGGCGAGATCCCAGTCGATCATCTGCGTGCTGCTCACAGTCCAACCGTACGTGCTGCGGACGGTGCCCGTGACCGCGTCTGTCTGCTGGGCCGGTTATTGGCAGCCGCAGCCGGCCAGGGCGGCGGCGGCCGCGTCGATGGCGCTCGCGGCCGCCTTCAGCAGCCCGGCGGACGGGACCTGGCCGGCCATGAGGGCGAAGACCAGCACCCCGCCGCTCTGGTCGTAGGCCAGCCCGGCCAGCGAGGCCACGGTAGCCAGATTGCCGGTCTTGGCCCGGACCGAGCCCACGGCCGCGCCGCTGATTCCGCCGAACACGCTCTCGCCGGCCGACAGCGTGCCGGAAAAGCCGGCCACCGGCAGGCCGGCCAGCAGCGCCCGGTACCCGGGGCGGTCTGCGGCCAGCTCGAGGACCTTCACCAGCGTGACGGGCGCGATCGCATCCTCGGGCGACAGGCCGCTGCCGTCCACCAGGTGGATGCCGGTGGCCACACCGAGCCGCCTGAGCTCAGTGATGACGGCCTGGGCCGCTCCGCTGAACGAGGCAGGCTGGCCAGTGGTCAGCGCGACCTGACGGGCCAGGTTCTCCGCGATGACGTTGTTGCTCTCCTCGAGCATCTGCGCCGCGATGGCCGACAGCGGCGGCGAGGCCACGCTGGCCAGGGTGGCGGGCCGGGCCGGGGCAGCCTCGGCCACCGGCGCGCCGGTGACATGGATGCCGTCGGCGGCGAGCAGGCCGGCGAAGGCGCTGGCCGCCGCGCCGGCCGGGTCGGACGAGCGCGGCCGCAGGTTGTACGGGTCGTCGGAGTCCTCGGGCTGGCCGGCCGCGTTCAGCCGGCCCTGGTCCACCTCGAGGGAGACGATCGGGGTGACGTCGCCCGCGCTGATGTAGGCCGCGGGCCAGCCGGGGGCCATCTGCGGGCCGGTGTACAGCGAGGTGTCGTAGCCGAGGGCGACGGACCGGCGGCCCTGCGCTCTCAGCGCCCGCGCGGTGGCCGCGGCCAGGCTGGCCAGGGTGGCCGGCTGCGGGTAGTCCCGGGCCGGGTACGGCTTCACGGCCAGCGTCGGATCGCCGCCGCCGACCAGGACGATGCTGTCCGGTGCCGCTCCGCGTACCACCCTGGTGGTGAACCTGGCGCCGTCGCCGAGGACCGCGAGGGCGGCCAGGCCGGTGGCCAGCTTCGTGGTTGACGCGGGGGTCATGAGCCGGCCGCCACGCTCGGACAGCAGAACCCGCCCGGTGGCGGGGTCGGCCACCAGCGCCGACACCTGGGGGCCGAGCGCCGGGGCGGACAGCGGGCCGGCCAGGGCTTGCCGCAGTCCTTTCGCGGTGGGCAGCGGGCCGCTCGGGGTGCCGGTGCCCAGCACGGCGTCCCCGCCCGCTACGGGGGCCGCCGCCACCGTGGGCACGCGCAGGGCGGCCAGCCGCGGCGGAAGCATGCGGGCCACGGCGATGCCGGCCGCGAGCGTGAAGACGTTGATCATGGCCAGCGTCGCCAACGCCGCGATCCGCGTGCGGCGTACCATGATCACCTTCCCAAGGGGGTCCGGGGGGTCGTCCCCCGGGGTAAAGACGACAATGGAGTTAATCACCCGGACCGGGATGGAGCGAAACCGTGGACGTCGAGGTCATCATCGAGATCCCCAAGGGGCAGCGCAACAAGTACGAGGTGGACCACGAGACCGGGCGGATCAGGCTGGACCGCATGCTGTTCACCTCCACCAGGTACCCGTCGGACTACGGCTTCATCGAGGACACCCTGGCCGACGACGGCGACCCGCTCGACGCGCTCGTGCTTCTCGAGGAGCCCACCTTCCCCGGCTGCCTGATCACCTGCCGGGTCATCGGGATGTTCCGGATGCGGGACGAGAAGGGCCTCGACGACAAGGTGCTCTGCGTGCCGGCGACAGATCCGCGGTGGAAGCACCTGCAGGACATCAGTGACGTCCCCCCGTTCGACCGGCTCGAGATCCAGCACTTCTTCGAGGTATATAAGGAGATCGAGCCCGGCAAGTCGGTCCAGGGCGCCGCGTGGGCGGACCGCACCGCGGCCGAGGCGGAGGTCGAGGCCAGCCGCAAGCGCCTGGCCGCTGGCGCGCCGCACTGACCGGGGCTTACCAGGGAAACGGCCGCCTCGCGGGGGAAGCCCGGCCCGGAACCCATAAGACCAGGTATGGGCATGCGGTACCGTGGGCCGGAACCGATTCGGAAGCCAGGATGGGGGTTCCTGACTGTGCCACGCTATCGCAGGGTTGTCGTCAAGCTCAGCGGAGAGGCGCTCGCCGGATCGGCGAGCACCGGTGTCGATCCGGCGAGCCTTTCCCGCGTCGCGCAGGAGGTGCTCTCGGTGCGCGATCTCGGCGTGCAGGTGGCGGTGGTGGTCGGGGGCGGTAACTACTTCCGCGGCCGGATGGCCGACGGCTGGGGCATCAGCCGCGCCGAAGCGGACAACATCGGGATGCTCGGCACCATCATGAACGCGCTGATGCTGCGCGGCGCGCTCACGGCCAGGACCGACGTCGACATCCGGGTCATGACCGCCGTGCCGATCCACAGCGTCGCCGAGCCGTTCATCCGGCTCCGGGCCGTCCACCACCTGGAACGCGGCATGATCGTGCTGCTGGCAGGCGGCATCGGCCAGCCCTACGTCACCACCGACTACCCGGCCGTGCAGCGTTCCCTGGAGCTTGACGCCGACGCCCTGCTGGTCGCCAAGCGCGGCGTCGACGGCGTGTACGACACCGATCCGAACGTCAATCCGCGCGCCGTGCGTTACACGCGGCTGACCTATGACGAGGCGCTGGCCGTCGGCGTCCGGATCATGGACACCAGCGCGTTCGTGCTGGCCAACGAGCAGTCCCTGACCATGCACGTGTTCGACGTGGCCGCGGCCGGGGTCATGCGCCAGATCTGCGAGGGCGCCGAACTCGGCACCCGGATCAGCGTCAAGCCCGGCTGACCATACGCCGGGACCCGGCCGCCCCGCGCGTCAGCCGCAGGCGGCCCTTGCTCACAGCCCTTGGCAGCAATCACCTGTTCGCTCAACGCTCAATAACGTGACCGCGCATCACGAGGTGGGCGCCCAGTAGCGGCCCGATTACGGGACCAAAGTCCCCATGCCGTCGGGCCATAGGACCCTCCATGGCCCGAACCCCGTAGGCGAGCCTCCAGGGATAGTTTCTGCACTCTCGGTGCGGAAGTGAGCTGAATCGGAGCCCCGGATGATCAAGAACTACCAGCTGACCATCCGGGGCCTGCGCATCCATGCCCAGTCAGCAGGCGAGGGGGTCCCGTTCCTGCTTCACTCCGGCGTCTGGAGCCAGATGCACCATTGGGGGCCGCTTGTGGAGCATCTGCACGGCTTCCGGGTGATCACCTACGACCCGCCGGGCGTCGGCTCCTCCGAGGTGCCGTCCTCGCCGATGTCGATGCGGGGCCTGGCCGATATCGGCGCGGGCGTTCTGGACCGGCTGGGCGTGAAGTCCGCCCATGTCCTGGGGGTCTCGTTCGGCGGCGCGGTCGCCCAGCAGATGGCCCTGTCCCACCCCGGGCGGGTCGACAAGCTGGTCCTGGCGTCCACCTCGTTCGGCGGCATGGCCATGCCCGGCCGCCCGTCGGCGCTGCTGCACATGATGCACCCGCGCGGCTATCATCCCGACCGCCTCGCCCGCAGTGCGGGTGCCATGTTCGGCGGGAAGATGAGGACGCAGCCAGAACTGGCCGCGGGCCTGACCATGGCCAAGCCGGACAGCAGGCGGGCCAGGTGGTTCCGCATGTCGGCCATGGCCGGGTGGACCAGCCTGCCGTACCTGCCGCTGATCCGGCATCACACGCTGCTCGTGTGCGGGGACGACGACCCGGTGACACCGCACGTGAACCACCGGGTAATGGCGAGGCTGATCCCATCGGCCCGGCTGCACACTATGAAAGGCGGCGGGCACCTCACCCTGCTGGACAGCGCGCACGAGGTCGGCCCCGTCATCACCGCTTTCCTGCACGGCACGAGCGAGCGGCCGGCGGCGGAAGCGGAGGCGCTGCCGCGAGCCGTATAACATGCCTCCCGGCAGCGCAGCCGGGACGCAATGGCGGTTCCCCCACCTGGCGGGCGTCCTGGGCCACCGCTACGACTCCCTGTGCCGTTTGAGGAGCAGCACCTCGTGCCGGGGCGCCACGCGCCCTACCGTTTCGGTGCCCGTCCTCGCGCTTGCCTGGGCACAGACCTCCCAGCCTTGAGCACCGAGCTCGTTCAGCTGCTCGAGCATGCGCGCCAGGCTGTCGGCCTGGGCTATGGTCTTATATTCGATGGGTTCCACCTTCCCACCTCCTGGAGTTAGCGCCCGATCCGCTGAGACCTGCTGCCGTAGCGAGCCGGGCGCCCGCCCTCCAGCCGCCTGGAGTGACGGGGCGTGGATAACGATACTTATATCGTACCACGATATAAGTAGTCCTGATGCTCCGGGGTATCGCGGGCGACCGGTATCTTAGCCAGAGTTTGTGACCCAAGTGAGCCTCTGATAAATCAGAACTGCACGAGGACACCCGGACGATGGGTCAGTTCAGGCGGCCGTCGCGACCGCTTGCCGTTCGTGCCGCCCAGCCAGTTTCGGCAGCGCCCCTTCTGGCCAGCCGGAATCCGAGCCGACACGGCCATCCCGGGCCTGGTCGTCGACGCGCATGGCGAGCAGAATGGCGCCATCTATCAGGAGGTCACGCTCAGTAGGAGTGATGTCGCCCCGGTCAGCCTGCTCGCGGAAGATCGCGCAGATGTGCCGGAGTGCCTCATCAACGGTAAGCACGGTGATCACAGTTCCCACCTCCACCCCAGGCGTACCGCCACGGATGCCTGGCCGGGGCAGGGGCTTTGGTCCTCATTGTGGGGCGACCTTATTACCCCGTGAAGATCAGCCCGACCCGGAACTTCGCCTCCGGGCCGGGCCAGCACCATGCGGCGCGGGCCGCGGCCAGGGTCGCCCGGCCCCCAGCGCCGAGGCCTCGTGCATGCCGGGGGGAGACCGGGTTGTCCTCGGTGCCAGCCGGAACATCCGCGCGGTGCGCAGCTGGGCCGCGTCTAGGCTGTCCCGGGCGTCGGAGTGGTGGACGAAGGACTTCTGGCCCTAGGACGTAGCGGCGAAGAGACGAATTGTAGTGTCATTTCAGACGTATTTACCGTTCCGGTCATGGGAGGCCTGGATGGCCTCGCTGTTTGAGGCTCCGGCTGGCCCGCTGCTGCCGAAGGCCCCGACCGGCATCCCGGGCTCGACGAGATTACCGGGGGTGGGCTGCCCAGGGGCAGGTCCACGCTGCTCACGGGCGGCACCGGGTGCGGTAAGACGCTGCTGGGGCTGCAGTTCCTGGTTGCGGGCGCCCGGCAGTACGGTGAGCCGGGCGTCCTGTTGACGTTTGAGGAGTCGGCGGAGAAGGTCACCGCCAACGTTGCCTCGCTGGGCCTTGACCTTGAGCAGCTCCAGAAGGACGGACTGCTGATCATCCACGCGTTCCGGGTGGAGCCGACCGAGGTGATCGGGTCGGGGGAATTCGACTTCGAGCCGCTGTTCCTGGTACTGGACGACGCGATCAAGCGCATCGGAGCCAGGCGGGTCATGCTCGACAGCATCGAAGCGCTGTTCGCGGCGTTCAAGTCGCAGGAGGTGGTGCGGGCTGAGCTGGGCCGGCTGTTCCGTTGGCTGGAGGACCGGGAGGTCACCGCGATCGTGACCGGGGAACGCGGCGAGAACGCGCTGACCCGGCACGGGATCGAGGAGTACGTATCCGACTGCGTGATCGTGCTGGACCACCGCGTGCGCGACGGGGTGGCCACTCGGCAGCTGCAGGTGGTCAAGTACCGCGGATCGGCACACGAGACCAACCAGTACCCGTTCCTGATCTCGCCCCGCGGGTTCACCGTGCTGCCGGTCACGGCGGTGGTGCTGGATTACGGCGCCTCCGAGGAGCGGATCTCCACCGGCGTGCCCCGGCTGGACTACATGCTGTCCGGTGGCCTGCTCCGGGGGTCGGCCGTCCTGGTCAGCGGGTCGGCGGGGACCGGCAAGACCACGCTGGGCGGGCATCTGGTCGATGCGGCGTGCGCGCGAGGCGAGCGGGCCCTGCTGGTCTCACACGAGGAATCCGCTGGAGAGGTGATCCGCAACCTTCGCTCGATCGGCCTGGACCTGGGACGCTGGGTGGAGGCGGGTCTGCTGCGGGTCTGGGCGGCCCGGCCGAGCGCGTACGGCCTGGAAACCCACCTGGCCATGGTGTCCGGGCTGATCGAGGAGCACGCGCCGGAAGTCGTGGTGGTCGATGGGCTGGCCAGCCTCCTGGACGGTTCTCCCGCGGCGAGGTGATGTCGATGCTGGCCCGCAAGTTCCACCTGTCCAAGACCCGCGGGATCACCACGCTGGCGACCATCCTGGCCGAACAGGGCGATGAGACCGCGGCGGGCGTGTCCTCGCGGGCCGACACCTGGCTGCTGCTGCGCAACGTGGAGTCCAACGGGGAGCGTAACCGGCTGCTGTTCGTGCTCAAGTCGCGGGGCACGGCCCATTCCAACCAGGTCCGGGAGTTCGTCCTCACCAGTCACGGGATTGAGCTCATCGACGTGTACGTGAGTCCCGAGGGGGTGCTGACCGGCTCGGCCCGCCTGGCGCAGGAAATCAGCGACCACGATGCCAGGCTGCGGCAGCAGCAAGATGAACAGCGCCACGAACGGGAGCTGCGGGCGCACATCGCGCGCGGGCAGGCGCAGATAGCCGCGCTGCACGACGAGATCGCCAGCGACGAGACCGAGCTGGAGCGGATCGCGGACCGCCAAGAGCGCCAGGCGGCCGATGCCGACGCGGCCCGGCGAGCCATAGGCACTCAGCGCTGGGCCGATCCCGACGCGGACGATGACCAAGAGCAGCAATGACCCCGCGGGACACCGGGGGCTATTCTGCTGGTAGGCCTTGGCCAGCGGAATCTCCCGAGGAGACCTGGCAGCTGCGGCTCTACGTGACCGGCCACTCGCCCACGTGCGTCCGCGCGCTGGCCAACTTGCAGCGCGCCTGCACGCATTGGCTGCCGGGCCGGCACCACATCGAGGTCGTGGACCTGCTCGAGAACCCGCGCCGGGCGGTCGAGGACCAGATCTTGGCCGTGCCGACGCTGGTCAAGGTGTACCCGCCGCCCGTCCGCAAGATCGTCGGCGACCTCTCGGACACCGACAGCCAGTACCTGCTCTTCGGCCTGCACCTGCGACCGGGAGACAGCCCGACAATGTGAGCCTGCCGGTGCGTGCTTACGCGGGTATGTGGGCCGACGTGCGCCGGGCGGGCCGGGGCAGCCCGCCACTGACGCCGGGCCAGCGGCGCCGCAGGCGCCGCCTTGATCATGTAGCTGATGGCCCGGACGGCAGCCCGGCCAGTCAGGATCGGCATCCGCAAGATCACGAACGAGCCGGGAGATCAGCAGCCCGCCGAAATGTCCCCAAGGTTCAGGCACGCCGGTTAACTAGCCTGGCCGCAAGAACCCGAGATCACGAGCCGCCGCGCCCCTTCCCAGGGAGTTGCTCCCGGCTACCGCCCAGCCCCCACTGCACGCCTTGGCGGTTCTGGCCGCCACTGCCACCGCAGCGGCGGCACCGGCGGTGCGAGCTCGTGAAAAACGACCCCCCGTGTCGCCCGGTGCCGCGGCAGGCAGGGCAGCGTCAGCGAACGCGGGTCCCGTCGATGATGATCGCGCTTGGCGACGACAATATTGGGAGATCTTCGCGGGGATCGTCTTGGTAGGTCACCAGGGTGGCCGGCTGACCGGCCTGGTCAAAGGGCTCGCCGAGGAAACGGTATCCGGCGGTGGTCGCGGCCTTTAGCGCAGCGGTCGGCTCAAGTCCGTGTTCGGCAAGCAATGCGACCTCACGGGCGATCGTCCCGGCGGTGTCTGTCCCGGCCAGTATGGGCACACCGAGGCGTTGCGCGAGCGGCAGCAGTTCGGGGAGCCGCTGCTGGTAGTCGGCGACCCGCTGCCTGGCTGCTTCCGACGCAGTGCCGGGCAGGCCGAGCACCGCGCACAAGGTTGGCGTCCAGGCGGCCCCGGCCTGGGCCATCAGCCGCAATGCCGATTCGTCGATCGCGGTGCCATGCTCGATGGAATCCACGCCGGCCCGCACCAGGTCGGAGACGACGCCTGTGGTGACATGCGCGGCGACTCGGCCGCCTGCGGCATGCACGGCGGTGACCATTGCGCCAATCGCCTCGCCGGAATACGTCAGGCCCGGCGGCCCCGACGGCATTCCGTCGGCGACGGCCGGGAAGTCAGCAATCACCTTCACCCATCGGCTGCCGCGCGCCAGCTCGCCCAGAGCCAGCTCGGTCAGCCGCTGCTGCGGCACTCCTTCGGGCAGCAGCCCCGGGAAGTACCGCCCCGCGGGGGCAAGGAATCGTCCGGCCGCCTGCAAGCGCGGCATCCCGGCAGCCAGGTCCAGTTCCAGCACCGACCCTCCCGGTGATCCGGTATCGCGCACCAGGCACACGCCGGATGCAGCCCATGCCGCCAGCACGTTTGCCGTCTCGGATCCGCCCAGGGCGACCGGCATCCCGGCTTCCCAGCCCACAGCGGGATGGGCATGGGCATCTACCAAACCCGGCACGACGTACCGGCCTGGTAGCAGCTCAGCTCCGGGGACCGGCTCAGTGACCAGGCACCCGGCCGCATCCACCCACAGCTCAACTGGCCGGTCACCATCCGGCAATTGCACCGCCCGCACAGCCCATGACATTTAGGCATTATCTCTCCTGGTCTGGTTTGCGTAGGTGAGACGTACCGTGTCCATACCTGCATTCCTGCTGCCTGACGTTGTGTCTCATCTGAACGAGTTCGCCGCACCGGGTGACGACAGCCTCGTGTTCACCGGTCCCAGGGGGCGGCCCTATTGCCTGTCAATGGCCAAGTTACGGTTCAGCGGGCCGCCTGCACTCGGGCCTTCTTGGTAATGGTGGCCTCCAGATCCGACCTCGGCCGCCCGGACGCCGTGTTGCGGCTCACCTTGCTGAAAACAATAGTCAGCACCCCGCCGTTGACCCCGCTGGTGGCGACGGGGCCAGGTTGATGTTGGCGATGCCGCCGCCCATACCCTGGTCGCCCGAGCTGTCGGCGGGGCGGTTTCGCCGGTCATGCGAGTCAGCCTGATGATCATCACGCCGTGGTAAGGATGCCGCCACCGGCGCCGCCGGAAGCGGTGTTGCCGTCGACAGTGCTGGCCTTGATGGCCGCGGTGCCGCCGTTGACGATACCGCCAGCACCAGCCACCGGGCGGCCGTTGGCGGTGTTGCCTGTTCCACCTGGCTGAAGTCGACGACGAGGATGTTGCTGCCTACGTTTCATTAAATCCGTCAATATGCTAATTTTTTTCTACTGGCTGCCCTGGACCTCGCGCAGCGCTCACCATCGCAAGTAGCGACGAGGTAATGGGGTCCGCCACATGATCTGTGACCATCAGCTGACAATCAGAGGGCTGCGTATCCACGCCCAGTCGGCAGGCGAAGGCGCCCCGATCCTCCTGCACTCCGGCATCTTCAGCGAGATGCACCACTGGGGGCCGCTCATGGAGCACCTGCACGGCTTCCGGGTGATCAGCTACGACGCCCCAGGCATCGGCTCCTCCCAGGTGCCGTCCTCCCCGATGTCGATGCGGGGCCTAGCCGACATCGGCGCGGGCATCCTCGACCGGCTGGGCCTGGGTTCCGCCCACACCCTGGGGGTGTCGTTCGGCGGCGCGGTCGCCCAGCAGATGGCCTTGTCCCACCCCGAGCGGGTAGACAGGCTGGTCCTGGCGTCCACCTCGTTCGGCGGGCCAGCCATGCCGGGCCGTCCTTCGGCGCTGCTGCACATGATGCACCCGCGCGGTCACCATCCCGAGTGGCTCGCCCGGAGCGCGGGCGCGATGTTCGGCGGGAGGATGAGGACCGAGCCGGAACTGGCCGCGGACTTCAAGATCTCCAAGCCGGGTAGCCTCCGGGCCGCGGCGTTCCGCCTGTCCGCGCTCGCCGGGTGGACCAGCCTGCACCGCCTGCCGTCGATCCGGCACGAGACGCTGGTCCTGTGCGGGGACGACGACCCGGTGACACCGCACGTGAACCACCGGGTGATGGCGAGACTTATCCCGTCGGCGCGGCTGCACACCGTCGCAGGCGGGGGACATCTCGTCCTGCTGGACAGCGCGCACGAGGTCGGCCCGCTGATCACCGCATTCCTGCACGGCGGGAACAAACGGATCGAGCGGCAGGCGGCGTGAGATCCTCCCACTGCTGTTCACGCGGGGCTAAGCCGGACCCAGATCGCCGTCTGCCCAGACGCCAATGCATGTCGGCATTGTCAGCTGGAACAGCTGATGGTGGGATCGGAAGGGCACCATGTGTCAGATGCCGTGTTCCCCCCGGACAGCTGCCCGGTGATCAGCGCGCTCAGCTGCCCCGCACACGTGAGACCCGCCTCGCCTGCGGGCATGCTGACCGGCCCGGATTCTCCGGGCCGCGACCGACGCCTCGAGCATGCACCAAGCCATCAGCTCACGTCCCCTCGTCCGGGCTGCCGGGCTGGCGCGCGAGGCTGCGCGGCCCGGGGGGGCGGCGCGGGCGCCCCGAGGCCAGGGCCCCTTCCAGGCTACCGAAGCTGGGTATGAAGCAGTCCAGGCCGGTCAGGAGCAAGAGGCGGGCAACGGCGCCGTCAACGGGGATGACCAGCCGCAGCCCGCCGCCTCCTGCCAGGGCCCTTTGGTGCGCTTCTGCCAGCACATTAAGCCCCGCAGAATCGCAGGACCGGGTACGGGTCATGTCCACTACCACCGGCGCGTGCCTGTCCGTTTCGAGCAGAGCCACCCGTAGTTGCTCGGCTGTGGTCACGTCGATCTCTGGCGACGCTGACACCATGGTCACGCCGTTGATCAAGGGATATCTGATGCCGGACAGTTGTGCCCACCTCTCACGCGGGAAACGCGATCTTGCCCCGGGGAACGGGTGGGTCTGCGGACGTACGAGCAGTCAGCCCGGGCCACCGGGTCGGCTGTCTCGACAACCGTTAAATCGACTTTACTGCTTGTGACCGCAACCGCCTAATCCGCGAGCAGGCGCTGAGAGCGTGAGGCGGGATCGAACCCGCATAACCAGCCTGGCTGCGGCTACCCTATCGCTGTACGGCTGAAATCCAGGTCAGAGAGGACGCTGGTCGGCCGTGAGTGCTCGTCAGGGGCGACCGTTTACCGCTCGATCGGGCACGCAGCGGGCATAACAGCCTCTTCGACCCGAGCTAGCGGCGCAGCTGGGCGTTCGGCCGTCTTCCCAGCTAGCTCAGTGTGCTGCAGTCGTGCCGCTGGCGGCTGTATGAGGGACGTTCTTCATGCGTTACTCGCGGGTTCATGACCCGCCCGTCCAGCGTCCGCGCGGCCATGTTTCGCCTGTCAGCCAGAAGGCCGGTTCCGCATTGGGTGTGGTGGACCACCGCGACTTCGAAGAGCCTGTCGTCCACGTCTTGGCCGCCGAAGAGCTGCTAGGCGAGGTAGGCGAGGTCGTCGATGACGGCCTGGGTGACCCGGCCGCCCGCGTTGCGGATGACGGGAGTCTCGCCGAGCTGGAGCCCGAGGACGATCGCGGGGTCGACCCGGTGGTCGAGGCAGGTGATGATGAGCATTTGCGCGGTGGGCGGGCCGAGTGCGACGGGGGTGTAGGTGCGGGCGAACTGCTCGTTGCGCTCAAGCAGCGGGGTCATCCTGGTCATGGTTCCGTTCCTTTCGATGTGTCGTGTCATCGGTGTGCGGTGGCGGGGGTGCCCACGCCATGGCGGGCCGCGATGTCGCGGATGGCTGCGGCGAGGAGGTCCGGCTGCTCGCTGGTGGTGAGGTGGCCGCCGGGGAAGGTCAGGACTTCGGCCTGCGGCACGCGCTGACGGGTGGCCGGGATCTGGCGGTGCTCGTAGGGATCTTCGTCGCTGCCGCCGACGTAGAAGGCGACCGTGCCGCCGGTGTCGCGGGCGATCGCGGCCAGGTCCCAGCGGTCGGCGTGGCGGCGGTGCTCGGCGACGAACCCCGCGGCGTTGTGCAAGAACGCCGCTCCGTCCCGCCGGGTGATCGCCGATCGCAGCTCGGCGAGCTCGGCCGGGGCGAGATGGTAGCCGCGCGAGTACAGGCGCGCCTGCAGGATCGTGGCATCGAACACGCGCGGCGAGCGCTGTGCCCGCCGCATCCCGAGCGCGCCCAGCGGTGTGCGCAGCATCGGCGTGGTCCGCCACGGGTGGGTGTGGGAGTCGGCGAACAGGCCACCGTTGATCATGAACGCGGCGGTGATCACCGGGCCCTCCGGGTCGCGAGAGGTGGTCCGCTCCAGCTGGCGGCGCAGCAGCTCCAGCAGCGTGAGCGAGGTGTAGTCGAAGGTGACCGCGACGGTGGCCCGCACGCTGTGGTGCCGCCACAGCGCCTGGACCAGGTCCGCGCGCTCGACGATGGAGTACCGGTAGCGCCGGGGCTTGTCGGAGTCACCCTGCCCGACCGGCTCCACATACAGCCGTGGGCGCAGGCCGTCGCCGAGCATCGCATCCACCTGGGCCCAGCCGTAGGAGCCGTCCGGGAATCCGGGCAGCAGCGTCAGCCACACAGCGTCCGCGTCGTGCCCCGCGGCGGCAACGCGCTCGAACACCCGCAGCGCGCCCGGGGCCGCGGCAGTCTGTTCCGCGGTCAGGACGCGCGCAGATTCCGGGTCGTACCAGACCCGCCGGCCGCGAGCGAACCATTCCGCCGCCGTCACCAGCGCCTGGTCCCGTCGCGGCAAATGTGCTGTCTTGTTCGTGTTCATCGGGCACTCCCCTGGTCGTTGGTGGACACTGTCGACCGCTCCTATGCGGCCCTCATCGAGCCAAGCGGGAACTGGTCCTTGGCCACGAGCACGAACTCGAGGTCGGCGACGACGGTCTCCGCGCGGCCCGCGCAGCCTGGGAGCCGGCCCAGCGAGGTTCCCCGGAAGTAGTGCGGCATCCCGAGGCCCGGGCCGGTGGCCGCGTCCAGCTGGCGATCGCCTCCCCGGTCCGGCCGTCGGGGCGGAACTCGAACGCTCCGGCGAGCGCCCGCCAGAGCGTGTCGGCCGGTGCGGCGTCCGGGCGGGCAGCGAAATACTTCAAGCCCTCCTGGTAGAGCCCGGCTGCCGCGAGCTGGCTCGCGAGCACGACAAGCGTGCGCTGGCCGGTGCCCGGCCAGGCCGCCGCCTCCTTGACGCATCGATCATGGGCTGCATCCTCTTCTCCTCTATTTCGCGGTGGCAGTGAGCAGGGGGGTGGGCACCGGTGTCCGCGGAGCCCTTGCCAGCGCGGGCACGGCCGTGATGTGCAGGACGGAAAACAGCGGCACAGTCGCTGTCGGGATCAGCGCGAGCGGCAGCTCGGTGATCGGCACACTGGACGGGGTGACGTTGAGCAGCTGGATTCCGGTGAGGGCGCCGAGGGTCAGGGCCACCACCAGGTCGGTCATGCCGAACGCGTTGAACCACAAGGCGGCGCGACGGCCGGTGCCCTGCGCGAGCCTGCGCGTGACCAGCGGCGCGGCGATACCGGCGGCGATGTCGCCCAGGCCTGCGGGCAGGGCGAACAGCGCCGGCAGGCGGCCGAGGGCCAGGTAGAGCAGGAAGGCCACCCCGGCCACGCGGGGTGTGTGCGGGAGCTCCAGGCGGCTCACCATGCCCGGCGCCGCCAGGGCGCGCGCCACCACTGGGATCCGGCGCAGTGCCAGCAGCAAGCCCACGTAGCCGGTCACCGCGACCGGAAACCACGGCAGCGTGCGGTACCAGCCGTGACCCGCGATCACCGCGCTGGCGGTCACCCAGCCGCCGAACACGACGGCCGCGGCCCCGGCGAGCAGCGCCGCACGCCTCCGGCCCAGGCCGGCGCGCACCGCACCGCCGTACAGCACGATGCAGGTCAGGGCCGCGACCGCGGTCGGCCCGGCGATGGTGATCGCCCACAGATAGGCGGGCGGATCGTACATGACATCCTCCATGAGCAGATGGGTAGCCCGGCTCTTCGGTGAACGGTACGAATTCGGGCCGCTGTGGGGCGTCACCCGAAGGTGCCTGCCGGGTGGAATGTCGCCGCGGGACCGATCCCTTACCCGAAGGTGGTACCGGGGCTGGCCGGGGGGTGTCGGGGGATCAGGCCGAGTTGCCGGGCCCGGGCGACGGCCTCGGTGCGGTTGGCGGCGCCGAGCTTGCCCAGCACGTGGATCACGTGCTTTTTGACCGTGTCGAGCGCCACGACCAGGTCGTGGGCGATGCGCTGATTTGACCTGCCCGCCGCCAGCAGCCGCAGCCTCCAGCTCGCGGTCGGTCAGCGGTGGCGGTGCCTGGCGGAAGAAACTCTGGGCAGGCTCAGTATGCCTGGACGGCTGCTCCGCATTCTGGGCAGAGGAACGAGCGGCGCTGGGCCACCGCCCGCCAGATGGCGTAGACGACGAAGGGGAATCCCATTTCCGGGACCTCACGCGTGGCCTCGACTGTTCCGTGCGTGGAGCATCGTCCGGCTTGGGTCTGGACTTCGGTGGCCATGGTCTTCCTCCTGTGACGGTGGGTGCGTGGCTGTCCGGATTAGCGTCCGAGCGGCAGCCAGCTGAACGTGCGGGCAGCGATGAGGAGGCCTGCGGCTCCCCAGGCCGCCACGATCAGCAGGTCCCGGTCGGCGAACCCCAGGCCTGTGGTGTACGGGTTGTAGGCGACGAGCAGCGCGTTGGCCAGGTGCCGGACGGGGAAGATCGCTCCCACGTCCGCCAGCCAGTGCGGCAGCACCGTGATGGCAACGAACACCCCGGAGATGAAGTAGAGCGGCAGCGTGATCGCCGTGGTGGTGGGCAGCGCGGCGTCCTCGTTGCGGATGAGCGAGGTGAGCGCGTAGCCGAGACAGCAGAAGGAGGCGGCGCCGATCACCACGGTGACCGCGAGCGCCAGAACGGTGCGGCCGGGGACGTGGGCGCCGTAGGCGGCCCACCCGATGCCGAGCAGCACGGCGGCCATGACCACCGCGGTGACGATCGCGGTGAGCGCGCGCCCGGCGGTGACGGCAGCGGCCGGGACCGGGGTGGCGCGGCGGCGCTTGAGCACGCCGCGTTCGCGCTGCTCGGTCACCGAGGCCACCAGGTTGCCGAAGCACGCCGCGATAACCCCGAGTGCGATGATGCCGGGCACGTAATACACCGACGTGCCGATCTGGCCGCCTGCGACCGCGGTGCTATGCCCGCTGCCGCCGAACACCGACGCGAAGATCACCAGGAAGAGCACCGGCAGGGCCAGGGTGAAGAACTGCGACTGGCGGTTGCGGGCAAAGGCGCGCAGGTCGTAGCCGAACAGGTGCAGGGCCATCCTGATCATCGCTGATCCTTCTTGCTCGCAGGTCCGATAAGGGAGGTAAGGGAGGTAAGGGAGAGGTAGACCTCCTCCAGGGTCGGGCGGTGGACGTCGAGATCGGGAAGGTCGAAGCCGCGGCCGAGCGCCCAGTTGCCGAGCATCTGCAGGTGGGCGAGCGGGGTCTTGCTGTGCACGACGGTCGATCCTCCCGGCCCTGGCTCGGTCAGCGGGCTTAGCCCGGGTGGCAGGTCACGCGCTTGCACGTGGTCTGGGAGCGTGAAGCTGATGGCGGTGGTCATGTGGTCGCGCCCGCCCAGCGTCTGCGGCGTGCCCTCAGCCACGATGCGCCCGGCGGAGAGCACCGTGATCCGGTCGGCCAGGTATTCCGCCTCGTCCATGTAATGGGTGGTGAGGAAGACGGTCTTGCCGAGTTGCCGGAGCCCGGCAACGACCTGCCAGGCGGCGCGGCGGGCGGACGGGTCAAAACCAGTGGTCGGCTCGTCCAGGAAGATGAGCTCTGGGTCGCCGATGAGGGCGAGGGCGAAATCGAGCCTGCGCCGCTGGCCGCCGGACAGCCTGGTGCCGAGCGTGCCCGCCTTCTCGGTGAGACCGACCAGGGCGATGGTCTCCTCGACGTCTCGCGGCGAACGGTAGAACCCGGCGTACATGGCCAGGCACTCCCGTACGGACAGGCCGGGCTCGGGCTCTGACTCCTGCAAGACCACGCCCACCCGGTCCCGCCAGGCGCCGCCCGCCGTGGCCGGGTCGCGCCCTAGCTAGCGACGACCCTGCCCCGCCCCGTCACGATCGACATACGGCAGTCGGCGCCGGCTGCTCACACGACCCGGAGGCAGCCACGCACGACACCGAGTCCCTCCCGCACCCACCACAGAGCGACCGCGCGCCAGCGGTACAAGAGGAATCGGTCATGGGATCTGAGCGGCAGCGCACGGCATCGGCACCGTCCCCCCGGCACGTGTCCCGCTCCGTGAGACATCCGAACCCCAGTGAAAGCAGGAAACCAATGTCAGCCAGAACCACCGGGCGAATAGTAGGGGCCCTGTTCCTGCTCGCCTACGTCGTGTACCTCGCCGGCGGCGCCATGGCCAGCTCGGGCTCAGCCAGCACCGTCGTGCTGTCACATGTCGCCGGCCATCAGCTGCAGATATCGGCAGGAACGCTGCTGATGCTGCTCAACTCCGCCGCCGTCATCGGCATCGGCGTACTGATCTTCCCCATCCTGGCCGGCACCACAAGAACTCTGCCTACGGCTACCTGGCCGCCCAGGTGGCCCAGGGGTTGATGCTGGCCGTGGGAATCGTCTTCCTGCTACTCCGGATGCCGATCGCCCAGCAGTACGCCGCCGGCGCCTCCGGTACTTCGGCCCTCCCGGCGCTGGCGCGGGCCGCGCAAGAAGGGAACCACTACTCCTTCTGGATCGGCATGCTCGCTGTGGGAATCGGCGGCCTGCTGCTGTGCCGTGTCCTGCTCACCGAAGGGCTCGTGCCCAGGCTCCTGGCGGCGTACGGGCTGGCCGGGTACGCCATCTTCCTGGCCGGGGCGATCCTCGAGATCCTCGGCCACAACGTCGGCGTGGCCCTGTCCATCCCCGGCGGCCTGTTCGAGATTGCCTTCGGCGTGCTGCTCATCGCGAAAGGATTCCCCGACGGGCAAAGCCACGACCGTGAAGGACAGGCCCGCAGCGTGCCGCTCGCTGCCACGGCACCAGCGAAGGCGCCCGCACTCTGACGCGGCCAGCCTCCCATCGCCGCCGTGCTCTACATAAGCGCCGAGGCACTAAGCCTCAATCCACCGGCCGATTCCGGTAGCTCGTTTCTCCGGCCCGATTCTTGCCGGAGGAGTTTTCCTGGGTGAATCCGGGCATGGGTGTCTTGCCGCTCGCCTGTTCTGCGGCTTGTCCGGGGTTCCTGGGCCGGGATCAGGGTTCGGGTGGCCGTTGCGGCCGTCGGGGTGCGGACCGGGTCGGGGCTGGTCAGGCCGCTGCGGCGGGCGGGCCGCAGGCCGCGCCGAGCAGGTTGAGCCATTCATGCTCGCGGTGCCAGCCCTCGGGCAGGTGCAAGGTGAGGCCACCGCGGCCGTGCCGGGCGGTGCGGGCGGCGACGGCGATCAGGTCGCGGCGGATGGTCGCGGCCCGGGCCTTGGCGAAGGGCAGGCTGGCCAGGGCGCCGGCGGCGCGGAGCAGGTTGTGCGCCATGGCTGCGATCGACAGCCAGGCCGCGTTCGCGGCAAAGACCCCGGACGGCATATGAGCCAGGGGACCGCTGGTGACGTCGGCGAAGACCTGCTCCACGATGGCGTGGCCGCGGTGCTGCCCCTCGGCCTGGATCAGCTCGAACGGGGAGTCGGTGAACACCGCGTGGTAGCGCCAGGCGGGGAACAGCTCGTCCTGCCCGGCTCCTGCCTGCTTGTTCAGGTCGCGGACCCGGCGGACGATCAGCCGCGCGGTGACTTCCTGGCCTTTCCTGGACGTGAACGCGGTGTACTGCGTCTCGGCGATCTCCGCGTCGGAGACCCAGGTGCCGAGCTGGTCGTCCCAGATGGCGCGGGGGTACTTGATGGCGGTCCAGACGTCTTCGCCGATGGCGGCGATCGCGGCGCGGATGCTGGCGTTCATCGGGACGGTGACGGAGAACCGGGCCCCGGCGCGGCGGATCGCCCCGGTCACCGCGGCGTTGCAGAACGCCGAGTCCATCCGGACCACGATCGTCCCGGTGCAGCCGCATTCCCGCGCGGTGCCGATGGCGCGGGCGGCCAGGCTCGCCGCGCCGCGCGCGGAAGCAGCGTTCCCGCCACGCAGCCTGGCGGCGGCGATCCCCGGCGCCGACAGCGGCGTGCTGATGACCGCGGCCAGCGCGTTCAGGCCCCGGACCAGCAGTGATTTGCCCTGGATCTTGGTGTGCCCGAACCTGGCGCCCTGCTTGTGGTGCCCGTAGATCCGTTTCTGCATCGAGTCGATGTCAATGAACGCCAGCGTTCCCGCGCCGGGCAGCAGCGGCGCCTGCCCGGCCAGCGCGATCAGGAACTCCCGGCCCGCCTTCTCCAGCTGGCTGACGTTTCCCCAGGCATAGCAGCGCAAGTGCGACCCCAGCGTGGACGGCGCCCGGACACCGCCGAACACCGTGCTCATCGCACCATGCCGCAGCAGGTCCATGTCATCGATCGAATCCGCCCCGGCGGCCATCCCGGCCACCAGGCACCCGACCTTCAGGTACGCGTCAACGCCGCACTCGCCGCCCGGCCGGACGTGCTCCGCGATCAGATCCGCCAGCCCGGCACGCTGCGCGAGCGCCATCACCGGCACCAGCCCGGCGTGCGACACCAGATTCGGGTCATCAAAGGATGCCTGCGTCCTGGCCAGGCTATGCAACAATCGCACTTGACAGGTGCCCTTTCGAACTCGGCGACGGAAGCTTCAGACACTCCCATCGTCCCAGTTCAGAGGGCACCTTTCACGTTGACACGCCCCGGAAACACACCTAATTGACCGGTGGATTGAGGCTAAGCCCCAAGGCACCGACTAGGTGGTAACGGACACGGCCACCGCGCTGAAGCTGCTGGCCATCGGCGCGAAGCACCCGACACAGGTCTACGCCGCGGGCACGTGCGCGGTTCTCGGGCTGGGGGCGCTAGCCGTCTCATACGCCGCGATCGCCACGCTGGCCAGAGACCGCAGTTCGGCCCTGGCCAAGGTCGCGGCGCTGACCGGGAGCATCGAGCCTTGCCTTCTGCGGAGCCATCACCAACGTCATGGTCCTCCCCAACCTCGCCGCTGCCGCCACGGCCCACACGACACTCCGCGGCGGGCGTGGCCGAGGTGGATCATCGTCCAGCTGACAGGACGGCGCGGCATAGTCCGGGGGCCGGGACTGGCTGTCATCTTGGTGCATGCGTGGGCCGGGGTTCCGCAAGCGTCTAACTGGCCGGCTTCAGGCCCCTGTCCCGCGCGGCCACCTCGGGCAGTGACTCCCGATCAGCAACCACCCATCAGGACAAATCTCCGGAATGAGCCAACGCGGACGTGGACGCGGCCGAGCACCGAGTCTGCCCGGCACGCAGACCAACCATTCGGTTCCTGTCAGCAGCCAGCATTAAATCATCGCGAAAGTGTCCATATCGGCGGATATCGCGTGCCGGATGACCCGTGAGCTGTGACCGTCTGTTGTCACGAAACGGCAGCGCCTGGGGAGGCAAGTCAGGAGTGTCGCGGCGAACGACACAGCGTCATCGAGCTTCAGAGCCCGTTATCCTCACCTGGATCCCAGGCCGCCGCCCAAGTTCGAGCACCATGATGCCCTCCACGAACCTACGTTGATCGCGGCCGCCAGGTCACAGATGACCGCGAGGTCCCCGCGCGGCACCTTCAGTCAGGCTGAACTCGCGGGCGAACTGGTAACCCGTCGTATTTGGGTGTGACGAGTTCGCCGATCCGCGTTGCGGTCCGCGATGTAGTGGTCGTTCATTGCGACGTCTCGTCCTTCGAGTGTGGTTGCCGCTAAACCGAACCTGCCCGCTAGCGGCGACGAAGATGACAGGGTGCTCGTCACAGAGAGTGCCCGGATTCCCCGTCACTGCGCTGCCGGGCTCGCCGCACATCCTCCTGCCGAATATCCGCCGGGCCGGCTATCGGCCTGCCGGCGGCTTGGGGACGCGCAGATTGACCCGGTTCGGTGTCGCTGCGGCGCTGAGGCCGGGTGCGGCGCGGTACTCACCAGGCGATCCCCCCGACCCCGTAATACGGCGGGAGGGCGATGATCTGTACCGGAGCGCCGCCGGACCAGCGCCAGATCGTCCAGGACTGCCCCGGCCTGACCTCGGCCCAGATCGCCTGTCCCTGCGCGGTCAGGTCGTAGATGGTGTACTCGTAGATCTGGGATGCCCCGGCGGCAAAGGAGAGCAGGGTGCTGAGGTGGCCTGCCTGCCACGCGACCAGGCTGGCACTGGCGGCGCCGCTGCGGGACAGCCGCAGGATGACGTAGCTGAGCGCGCCGCTGGCCAGGTACGCAGGATCGAACCCCTCGCACTGGTAGGTATAGGCAGCCGTGCACGGCGTCGGCGCGGTGCGGCCATCGCCGATGGCGGTGGCCGTGAACGCGTTGAACACCAGGACGGTGTTGATTGCCGCGGTCAGCTGAAACTGCACAGCCAGGTGCACGTCATCGGGAGCCCAGGTCAGGCCGAGGACCCCCGGCGGCCAGTTGTTGGCACCGGGGCTGGGCTTGGTGGCCATGATGATCGTGTTCTGCCTCCCGGTGACCAGGTTCCGCGCCACGACCTCGACGACGTCCCCGTGATCCGCGCTGATCACGGAGGCGACGGCCCGGCCGTCCGGGCTGACGGCGTAGTCGCTGGCCCCGGCCTGGACCAGCTGGGCCCGGCCCCCGGTGACCCGCACCCGCCAGATCGCCGGGCTGCGTGCACCGGACGGGGAGCTGAGATCGATCGGGTAGCTGATGAAATAGACCCAGCCGTCGCGCACGCTCAGCACCCCGTCGGTGGCTCCCTGCGGCTGCGGGGTCAGCCAGCGCAGCAGATCGCCGGTCCGGGAGGACAGCAGGGCCAGCCGATCGCCGAGAACGCGATCCGGCTTCGGCGGGATGGACGCCAACGACGCCGCGAACACCGGAGGAACCGTGCCGGCTGCTCCGGCTCCCGTGCTCGCGGTCGCGGCGACCGGATGGGCGGAGGCCGGCCCGGAGGCCGGCGTCCCGCCCGCGCACCCGGCCGCCAGCGCGGCGACCGCCACGGCCAGCGCGGTCGCTGTGCTCCGGCGGGCCTTCCTGACCAACCTCATATTTCTATGACGACCGGGCGCACGCCGGCGTTGCGTACGCTCTGCCGGTTTCGGGATCACCAAAATCCGCTGCCCGGGTGGTCCGCGGCGAACCCGGCAACCTCTTCGGTGCCCGCAGAGAGGAGCGGGCGGCGGGACCAGGAGGCGGTGACCCAGGAGAGGGCGGCCGCCATGCTGGCCAGGAACCACCGGGCGGCTCGAAACGGACCCGCCGCACGTGGGAGCGGCCGGTGCGGCCCGGTCGCCTGGTACCCGTCACCGGCGACAGTCAACGTGAAATGGGGGCCCGCCGAACCGCACTCATCCCAGCATGACTGAGCGCCCCGTCAGCCTGCCGACAGCGTGGATGACGCGCATATCATCCAGATCCGCGAGCCGCAGCCGGGCACGCTGGGAAACATGAACTGGCGCCAGAACGGCGGATACGCGAGCAGCCATGACTGCCGAGTCAACTGCGGTCTGCGATCAGCAGACCGCGAAGGGGCGCAGGTCGCGCTCTCGGGGAGCACAGCGGCTGCGGCGCGCGGCTGAAAGGCGGCCGTTGCCCGCCAGGAAGCTGGCGGACGGCTATGCGCAGTTGGCGCAGACTTGCCGGGCCTCCGCCAGCGGCATCGTAGATGCGTGCGGCCCCGGATCCCCGGATTCTCACCGGGTGGTCTGGGGCCTCACCTCACGTCCTCCGGTTCTCCCGCCGGGCTTTCCTCCGGTTTCCCGTTTGCCCGCCGGATTCTCCCCTTCGCCCGCCTTCCTCTGGTTTCCCTTCGTCCGGCGTTCTCCGGTTCGTCCCCTTCGGCCGTTGCCCAGGTTCCGGTTCCCCTTCGGTGTCCCTCCGGGTTCCCTTCCCTTGAGCAATGTCCACGATAGCGCTGCCGAGGGGCGGTTCCGGAGGCGTTGGTCCCGGTCGGCAAGGTCCAAGGTCACCAGTCCTGCCGCCACCACTCCTCGCCTGGATCTCGCCGTAATCCGTCCCGCACTACAGATGGGCAACGGCTGGGCATGATGATTTGTCGCTACAGAATCGCCCGTTACGAGCGGCCGCGAGCGCAGGACACCGCCGCGCCCGAACCGACCAGATCGGCGGCGATGCGCGCGGCTCTCTGCCACGGTGCCGGGCACGCATCGTGATCTGGCCGCGCCAGGTGCCGGTTCCCGCATTCACGGGGGCGGGGTGCCGACGGTACAACAGGGAGATGCGCTCGCGGAAG
>Ga0310037_10000155_pt1 | contig 54170 bp, 45 predicted proteins | sample Sb_taG_11_FD_200239 | JGI IMG/M metagenome (GOLD analysis project Ga0310037, IMG submission 200239) | Peat soil microbial communities from Weissenstadt, Germany - Sb_50d_3_AS metaG (v2) (version 2) | ecosystem: Environmental > Terrestrial > Soil > Wetlands > Peat | place: Germany: Weissenstadt... | reverse complement strand
TCCTCATACAGGACGCCGACCTCGAGTACGACCCCGACGACTGGCCCGAGCTCCTGGCCCCGATGTTGAAGGGCAAGGCCCGGGTGGTCTACGGCAGCCGTTTCACCGGGCCGAGGAAGAACATGCTGCCGCTCCACTGGATAGGCAACCGCTTCCTCTCGCTCGTCACGAACCTCTTGTACTCCTCGACCCTCTCGGACATGGAGACCTGCTACAAGCTCTTCGACCGCCAGGTGCTCGACGGCATCACGATCGAGTCGAAGCGCTTCGACTTCGAGCCCGAGATCACGGCCAAGGTCCTCCGGCGCGGCTACCGCATCTACGAGGTCCCGATCTCCTATGCGGGGCGCGAGCTCAGCGAAGGCAAGAAGATCACGTGGCGGGACGGCTTCAGCGCCCTGCGGGCGCTCGTGAAGTACCGGTTCTCCTCAAAGTACTGACGTGGTGGGCACGCGGCAACGGGTGAGTGCGGTCGTGGTGGACTACGACGCCGGTCCGGTCCTCGCCCTCTGCGTCGAGTCGCTGCTCGCCGAGGGATGCGACGTCCTCGTGGTCGAGAACGGCTCGGCTGAGGACGCCCGGCGCCTGCTCGCCGGTCACGGCCTGGCCGTCCCGGTGCTCTCGACGGGGGCGAACCTCGGCTACGGCGCCGGCGCCAACCGGGGCGTGGCCGCCACGAGCGGCGAGTTCGTCCTGCTGGCCAACGCCGACCTGCAGGTCCACCGGGGGGCGGTTAACGCCCTCGTCGGCGCGCTCGACGACGAGCCCTCCTGGGCGGTCGTCGGACCGCGCCTCCTCGACGCCGCGGGACACATCTACCCGTCGGTCCGCCGCTTCCCGTCGATGGTCGACGCCGCCGGCCACGCCCTCATTAGCCTCGTGCAGCCGGACAACCCGTTCTCGAACCGCTACCGCCCGCCCGAGGCCGGCGGGTCGAGCCGCGGTCCGGCCGACTGGGTCTCGGGCGCGTGCTTCCTCGTGCGACGCTCGGCCATGGAGGAGCTCGGTGGCTTCGACGAGGCGTACTTCATGTTCGCCGAGGAGCTGGACCTCTGCTGGCGGGCCCACCAGGCCGGTTGGGGGGTGGGGGTGGAGCCGGCGGCCGTCGTGACCCATCTCGAGGGTGTGAGCCGGCGCCGGCATCCCTACAAGATGCTGCTCGCCCACCACCGCTCGGCGCTGCGCTTCGCCGGCCGGTCCACCGAGGGCTGGCGCCGCCTGGCCCTGCCCCTCGCCGGCCTGGTCCTCGGCCTCCGCCTCGTCGTGGCCCTGGCCGTCGAGGCGGCCCGGCGACCCAGCTGAGGATCCGGTCGCCCCAGGTTGCACCGGGCGGGGCGGCACCGGGGCCGCCCGAGAAGTTCCTGCGACCTCTCTGCAACCTTCAGGCACGGACCGGGAATGAGTTGACGCCGCCCAGGTTGCCGGTCATAGTGTCAGAAGCAACTTTCTGTGCGTCGTGTAGCGACCGCCGGGTAAGAAAGGGGAGGACCGGCCAGGGGTCGAGGACCCGCCGCCACGACCGGCACGAGTGATCGTCGCGTACGTGCCATAACCCCTCCATCGGGCCCTTCCCAGGCCCACTGCACGTACACGCTGGATCGGGCCGCCTTCGGGGCGGCCCGATCCATTTCCGCCCCTGTCCGGACCGGGCCGGGTGAGCAGGAGCGTCCATCGGGGCTCGGCTGACGGCGAGTGCCGCAGGCAACGTAGGTTGCAGCGGCCGGCCCTCTCGGGCGACGCTCCGTGCCTCCCCGTGGGCGTCACCGGGCAGATTCTTCGGTGCCCGGCGCAACGTGATCGTCGGCGCCGCGGCCCGCGCCGACGATCCCGTCGCCCTCGCCCCGGGCGGCGCGCTGAGTGTCACCGGTTGCCGACCGCACGGCAGTTGCACCTGTCAGGGCGGTCGGTGGGTCACCGATGGACTTGGGCCCCGGGTCAGCCGGGGTGGACGGTTCCACTGGCCGTGGTTGGGTGGCCGGTCTAACATGACCTCGACGCCCCTTCCTGGATCCGTCCTTCGCGGCGTGGTCTCGATGTGGCGATCACACTGCGTACGTGCTCATGACCCCCTCCAAGGGCCTTTCGAGGCCTGGAGCACGTGCCAGACGTCAACCGGGCCGCCTTCGGGCGGCCCGGTTGCGTCTCGGGCCCGTGGCCGCGGCTTGGTCTGGCGCGGGCGTACAGTGGTCCGGGCTGTGTGCGGGTCTGTGGTTGCAAGTCGAGGCCAGTCGCAGGCGAAACGACCCACGTAAGGCAACTTGTGGTTGCCGATCATGGTGCGACTTAGAGGTAAGTCCTGCCCATCCGATCCTCCGGTACTCGGGGAAGGGTGGCGACGGGGGGATGCGTGCCGATCTCGGCGCCGAAGGACCGGGCGACCGGTCGCCGGTGCCGGGCCGCCAACCCCGCAGCAGGCGAGTGTGGGGACAAAGACCAGGTCAGCCGCACACAGCCCACGTCACTCCCCAGTGCTCCGTCCACCCAGGTGAGAGGGTCGTCCCGAGGTATGACCGGTAGAATCGGAACCCCATGAGTGTGTTCACCAAGGTCCTCAAGGCCGGCGAGGGCAAGAAGGTGCGCCGCCTCGCCGAGATCGTCCCCTTCATCAACGACCTCGAGCCCGAGATGGAGGCCCTGAGCGACGACGACCTGCGCCACATGACCGTCGAGTTCCGCGAGCGCCTCGACCGGGACGAGGAGCTCGACGACCTCTTGGTCGAGGCCTTCGCCGTCGTCCGCGAGGCCTCCTGGCGGGTCCTCGGCCAGCGGCACTTCGACGTCCAGATGATGGGGGGCATGGCCCTCCACTTTGGCTGGATCGCCGAGATGAAGACCGGGGAGGGCAAGACGCTCGTCTCGACCCTCCCCGTGTACCTGAACGCCCTCGCCGGTCAAGGCGTCCACCTGGTGACGGTCAACGATTACCTGGCCACCCGGGACTCGGAGTGGATGGGCCGGGTCTACCGGTGGCTCGGCCTCGAGGTCGGGCGGGTGGGGCCGGACATCGCCGACTTCGCCGAGAAGCGCAAGGCCTACGCCGCCGACATCACCTACGGCACCAACACCGAGTTCGGCTTCGACTACCTGCGGGACAACATGATGCCCCGCCGCCGCGAGGACATGGTCCAGCGGGGCCACATCTACGCCATCATCGACGAGGTCGACTCGATCCTCATCGACGAGGCCCGGACCCCGCTCATCATCTCGGGCCCCTCCGACGAGGCGGCCAAGCTCTACTACCAGTTCGCGGCGATCGCCCGCTCACTCGGGCGCGACGCCGACTACGAGGTCGACGAGGAGAAGCGCAGCGTCGTGCCCCTGGAGTCGGGCATCGACAAGGTGGAGACGGCCGTCGGCGTCTCCAACCTCTACGACTCCATCGCCACCAACTACGTCCACCAGCTGATCAAGGCACTCGAGGCGAAGGAGCTGTACCACCGGGACAAGGACTACCTGGTCGCCGACGGCGAGGTGAAGATCATCGACGAGTTCACCGGGCGGACCCTCGAGGGGCGCCGCTGGTCCGACGGGCTGCACCAGGCGGTCGAGGCCAAGGAGCGGGTGCGGATCAACGAGGAGAACCACACCTGGGCGACGGTGACCATCCAGAACTACTTCCGCCTCTACGAGAAGCTCGCCGGCATGACCGGGACAGCCGAGACCGAGGCGGCCGAGTTCGCCAGCACCTACAAACTGAACGTCGTGCCCATCCCCACCAACCGGCCGATGGTCCGCACCGACGAGGCCGACCTCATCTTCAAGAGCGAGGAGGCCAAGTTCGACGCGGTGGTCGACGACATCGTGGAACGCCACGAGGGCGGCCAGCCGGTGCTCGTGGGCACGGCCTCGGTGGCCAAGTCCGAGGTGCTCTCCCGGCTCCTCGACCGCCGGGGCATCCCGCACCAGGTGTTGAACGCCAAGCAGCACTTCCGGGAGGCCGAGGTCGTGGCCCAGGCGGGGCGGATCGGCGCGGTCACCGTGGCCACCAACATGGCCGGCCGCGGCGTCGACATCATCCTCGGCGGCAACGCCGAGAAGCTCACCGAGCACGAGACCATGGCCCGCAGCATCGATTTCGACACCGAGGAGGGCCGGGCCGAGGCCGAGAAGCTCCGCAAGGAGCTCGAGGAGCAGTGCGAGCGCGACGCCGAGACCGTGCGTGAAGCGGGCGGCCTCTACGTGCTCGGGAGCGAGCGCCACGAGAGCCGCCGCATCGACAACCAGCTGCGGGGCCGCTCGGGCCGGCAGGGCGACCCCGGGGAGAGCCGCTTCTACCTCAGCCTCGAGGACGATCTCATGCGGCTGTTCGCCACCGGGGCGGTCAACTGGGTGATGGGACGGGCCCTCCCCGACGACGTCCCGATCGAGGCGAAGATGGTCACGAAGGCCATCGAGCGGGCCCAGAACACCGTCGAGGGCCGCAACTCGGAGATCAGGAAGGACGTCCTCAAGTACGACGAGGTGATGAACGAGCAGCGCCAGGTCATCTACAAGCGCCGACTCCAGATCATGGACGGCGAGGACCTGCAGGAGCGGACCCAGGAGCTCCTGGAGTCGACGGTGGAGATCCTCGTCCGGGACGCGTGCCCCAGCGATTACCCGGAGGAGTGGGACCTCGACCACCTGCTGGCCGAGGTGGGGCAGTACTACCCGACCAAGTTCACGACCGACGACCTGGCCGAGGCGGCGACCGCCGGCCAGGTCGTCGAGAGCCTCGTCGCCGAGGCGCTCGAGTTCTACGACCAGCACTCGACCGAGATCAACGAGTCCTTCGCCGACTCCCCGCTCGTCGAGGGCGACGAGGAGCCGATCCGCCAGGTGGAACGGGACGTGATGCTCCAGATCATGGACCAGCGTTGGCGGGAGCATCTGGCCGAGATGGACTACCTCCGTGAGGGCATCAACCTGCGGGCCATGGGCCAGCAGGATCCCCTCGTGGCTTGGCAGCGCGAGGGTTTCTCGATGTTCGGCCAGCTGATGGAGGCCATCGACGACGACTACCTCCGCTATATCCTCCACGCCGAGCGGGTGGTCGAGCCGGCGCCGGAGCCCGACCTCGGGCGGGCCACCTACGAGGCGGCCGACGACCCGGTGACCGGGACCATCGCCCTCGCCGGGCAGCTCCTGGCCGACCAAGGCGTGGCGGTGGCCGGGCAGTCGGCGGCGTCGGCCGTCGACCTGGCCGCCCCCGAGGCCCCGGCGCCGAGTCGGGAGGCCCGCCGCCGGGAGGCCCGTCAGGCGGCTCGCACGCCACCTGAGGGCCAAGCTTCGGGGAACGGGGCGCCCAAGACCCCGGCCCCGGCGGCCAAGGCGGCGGGCCAGGCCAACCAGGCGGCCAACCAGAAGGTTGGGCGCAACGAACCCTGCTGGTGCGGGAGCGGCAAGAAGTTCAAGCTCTGCCATGGCCGGGCCTGAGGGGGGTAGCGAGCGCCGGGACCTGGCGGCCGAGCTCGAGGCGCTCACGGTCCGGGTGAAGGAGGCCGAGCGCTACCTCCGCATCGACGAGTTGCGGGCCCGCAAGGCCGAGCTCGAGAAGGCCGTCGAGGACCCGCACCTCTGGGACGACCAGGACCGGGCCCGGGCCCTCACGATGGACCTGGGCCAGGTCGGCGGCGACGTCGACCGCTTCGACGCCCTGGAGGCCGACCTCGGGGAGGCCCGGGAGCTGCGCGAGATCGTCGACGAGATCGCGGCGAGCTCGCCCGACGAGAGCCTGGCGGCCGAGCTCGAGGAGCTCGAGCAGGCGGTGACGTCCCTCGAGCGGCGCGTCGGCCAGCTGGAGCTCCAGTCGCTCTTCTCGGGTGACTACGACGAACGCGACGCGGTGGCCGAGGTGCACGCCGGGGCAGGCGGCACCGACGCGCAGGACTGGACCGAGATGCTCCTGCGCATGTACGAGCGGTGGGCTGAACGACACGGCTTCGACGTCGAGGTGGACGAAGCCACCCCGGGCCAGGAGGCCGGCCTCCTCTCGACGACGTTCATCGTGCACGGCCGCTTCGCCTACGGGCTCCTCTCCACCGAGCGCGGCGTGCACCGCCTCGTGCGCATGTCGCCGTTCGACTCCCAGCACCGGCGCCAGACGAGCTTCGCCTCGCTCGATGTCGTGCCGTTCCTGGAAGACGTGGGCGACGAAGTCGACATCGACGAGAAGGACCTCCGCGTCGACACTTACCGCTCGTCGGGCGCCGGCGGCCAGCACGTCAACAAGACGGACTCGGCGGTGCGGATCACCCACCTGCCGACGGGCATCGTGGTGTCGGTCCAGAACGAGCGGAGCCAGCACCAGAACCGGGCGAAGGCCATGCAGATCCTGGGGGCCAAGTTGGCCGCTCTCCGGCGGGTCGAGCGGGACGCGGAGATCGCCTCCGAGCGGGGCGAGCGCGCCGACAACGCCTGGGGCAACCAGATCCGGTCCTACGTGCTCGCGCCCTACCAGATGGTGAAGGATCTGCGCACGAACCAAGAGACCGGCAACGTCGACGCGGTCCTCGACGGGGACCTCGACCAGTTCATCGAGGCCGAGCTGCGCCGCCGGCGGGGCGAGGGCGCACCCGCCGCGTAGCACTGGCACCGGGAGCGCCCTGACCTGGGTCGACGGCGGCGGACCCGGCTGGCACCAACGACGGGGCTTCGGCCGATATGCTCATGGACATCCTTCGCGATATGGCGGGCGTCTGACCGCGGTCGACAACCGCCCCCTCCCACCCCATGATCCGCTTCGACCACGTCACCAAGACCTACAAAGGCACGACTGTCGCTCTGCGGGACGTGAGCCTCGAGATCGACAAGGGTGAGTTCGTCTTTCTCGTGGGCGCCTCCGGCTCCGGCAAGACCACCTTCATCCGCTTGCTCCTCCGCGAGGAGCTGCCCGACCGGGGCCGTATCTGGGAGGCCGGGCGCGACATCGTGAACCTGGCCAAGTGGCGGGTGCCCTACCTGCGCCGCAACATCGGCTGCGTGTTCCAGGACTTCCGCCTCCTCCCGAACAAGACCGTGTTCGAGAACGTGGCCTTCGCCCTCGAGGTGATCGGGCGGCCCAAGCACGTCGTGACGTCGCAGGTGCCCCAGGTGCTCGACCTCGTCGGGCTGGCCAAGAAGCGCGACAACCTGCCGAACGAGCTCTCCGGTGGGGAGCAGCAGCGGGTGGCCGTCGCCCGGGCCTTCGTCAACCGTCCGCTCATCCTCCTCGCCGACGAGCCCACGGGGAACCTCGACCCGACCACGAGCCAGGGGATCATGCAGCTGCTCGACCGGATCAACCGCACCGGGACCACCGTCGTCGTGGCCACCCATGACGCGGCCCTCGTCGACTGGATGCGGCGACGGGTTGTCGAGCTCGACCAGGGCATGGTGGTGCGGGACCAGGCACGTGGCGTGTACGGGCTCGACGCCTCCCCGGTTGGCGCGGGCGTCGAGGCAGCCGGAGGGAGCTGATGCCCGTCTCGACCGACTATGTCGTGCGGGAGACGGGAGCCAACCTCTGGCGCAACCGTCTCATGACGATCGCCGCGGTGCTCACCGTGGCCGTCTCGCTGGCCCTCGTGGGTTCGGCGCTCCTCCTCAAGCAGGGGGCGTCCAAGGCCGAGGTGCTCTGGCAGCAGGGCACCGAGGTGCGGGTCTGGATGCAGCCCGGGGCCAGCACGGCCGAGCTCGCGGCCATCCACTCCCAGCTCAACCAGGCCTCCTACGTGCACGGCTGCGTCTACCGCGACCAGCTGTACGACTACCACGAGGCCAAGACCCTTCTCACCCCCGACGAGTTCGACTCCCTCACGGTGGGCGAGGTGCCGAGCTCGTTCCGCTGCACGCCGACCCAGCCGCAGGACGCGCAGCTGGTGATGAACAAGTTCACTGGACAACCCGGCGTGCGCAACGTCACGGCTCCCATCCAGACCATCCACAGCATGGAGAAGGTCATCACCATCATCCAGTGGACCTTCATCGTGGTGGCCCTGGTGCTCCTGATCTCGGCGGCCGTCCTCATCTTGAACACGATCCGTATGGCCATCTTCGCCCGGCGCCGTGAGGTCTCGGTCATGAAGCTGGTCGGCGCGACGAACTGGTTCATCCGGGTGCCTTTCATCTCCGAAGGGTTCATCCAGGGCCTGCTGGGATCGCTCGTCGCCGCGCTCGTCGTCCTCGCGCTCCACGCCGTCTTGAACGCCTTCGGGAATACCAACCACCCCGATGCCGTGCTCACCCAGATGCGCCTTACCGGTTGGGAGGTCTTCGGGACCGATGCGGTGATCGTCATCATGGGCATCCTGATCGGCTCGCTTGCCTCGGCCCTGGCCATCCGGCGGTTCCTCGACGTCTGAGGCGGGCCGGCGGACCGCCCCCGGGGGAGGTCGCCGGTGAGGTTCTCAGCAAGGTGCCGCCGTCAGGCTGCTCGCGCCGCGCCGCCCACGGGGCGCCGGTGGCCCGGGGGCCACATCCGACGCCCTGGCCCAGCCCGAGCGGAGGACCCATGACCAACGCCACGACCGTGAGCGGCAACCTCACCCGGGAGCCCGACATCCGCTACGGCGCCGAGGGCCAGGCGAGCGCGGTGTTCGGCCTCGCCGTCAACCGGCGCTGGCAGGACCGGGTGACGAGGGAGTGGGAGGAGGCGACGTCGTTCTTCGACGTCGTGTGCTGGCGGGAGCTGGCCGAGAACGTGGCCCTCAGCCTGACGAAGGGCATGCGAGTGCTCGTGACCGGGCGGATCGAGCAACGGACCTGGGAGACCGAGGACGGCGAACGCCGTTCGAAGGTCGAGATCGTGGCCGACGACATCGGCCCCAGCCTGCGCTTCGCCACGGCCGACGTGCAGCGGGCCGTGCGCCGACCCCCGGCGCTCGACGGCGGGGCACCGGGGGACGAGGAACCGGCCGCCCCGACCGACGTGGCGGTCGAGGCCTGAGGGGTCAGCTCTCGGAGCTGGTCTCGGCGGGCGTCGCCTCCTGCTCCTCCCGCTCCGTCTGGAACTGGAGGGAGAGCGAGTTCACGCAGTAGCGCTGGCCGGTCTCGGTCGGCCCGTCAGGGAAGACGTGGCCCAGGTGTCCGCCGCAACGGGCGCAGGTGATCTCGACCCGCCGCATCCCGAGGGTGTGGTCGACGTGCTCGGCCACCGAGCCCTCGGCGACGGCCCGGTCGAAGCTGGGCCAGCCGGTGCCCGAGTCGAACTTGGCGTCGGTCGAGAAGAGCTCGGCCCCGCAGCCGGCGCAGCGGAACACGCCGTCCTCGTCGACGTGCAGATACTCGCCCGACCAGGGGGGCTCGGTGGCGGCGTGCCGGAGCACCTTGTACTGGGCCGGTGACAGCCGCTCCCGCCACTCGGCGTCCTCGAGCTGGAATTCGGGTGTGGCCATGTGCTCGGCCCTCCTCGATCTCGTCCATCGCAATCTGCGTCTCACGGTGGGTAAAACCACCCTGGTGTAGGGAGTGTTCCCGATGATCGTCCCTGGGCCGACCTTCGGTACGCTACCCGCCGCATGGACCTGCACGACGACCCCGCCGACGCGGCGTTCCGGGCCGAGGTGCGGTCCTGGATGGCCGAGCACGTGGTGGGGGAGTACGCCGCCCTCAGGGGCCGCGGGGGCTCGGGCGACGAGACCTTCGGCTTCGAGACCCGTCTGCGCTGGGAGCACGAGCTGGCCGCCGACGGCTGGACCTGCCTCGGCTGGCCGAAGCCCTTCGGGGGGCGCGGGGCGAGCGTCGCCGAGCAGGTGATCTTCGCCGAGGAGTACGTGGCCGCCTGCGCCCCCGGCCGGGTGAGCGTGGTCGGGGAGGGACTGCTCGGGCCGACCCTCATCCACTTCGGGACGCCCGAGCAGCAGCAGCGGTTCCTGGAACCGATCCGGGCCGGCACCGAGCTCTGGTGCCAGGGCTACTCGGAGCCGGGGGCCGGGAGCGACCTCGCCGGTATCAGCACCCGGGCCGAGCTCGACGGGGACGCATGGGTGGTGACCGGCCAGAAGGTCTGGACCTCCCTCGCCCACCAGGCCGACTGGTGTTTCGTCCTCTGCCGGACCGACCCGTCCTCGGTGCGCCACCACGGCCTCTCGTACCTGCTCGTGCCGATGGACCAGCCGGGCATCGAGGTCCGCCCGATCGTCCAGCTGACCGGGACCTCGGAGTTCAACGAGGTCTTCTTCGACGGCGCCCGCACCGAGCGCGACCTCGTCGTCGGGGCGGTGGGCGACGGCTGGCGGGTGGGGCTGGCCACGCTCGCCTTCGAGCGGGGGGTGGCCATGCTCGGCCACCAGCTGTCGTTCCGCCGGGAGCTCGACGCCCTCGTGGCCGAGGCCCGGGCGAAGGGCCGGGCCGACGACCCGGTCGTCCGCCAGCAGCTGGCCGCGGCCTGGGCCGAGCTCTCGATCATGCGGTACAACGTGCTACGCAGCCTCTCGGGCGTGGACGGGCCGGTGGCCCCGCCCGAGGCCTCCATCACCAAGCTCTACTGGGGGAGCTGGCACCGGCGGCTGGGGGAGCTGGCGGTCGACGTGCTCGGGCCGGCGGCCGCGGTGGTCGACGCCGGCTACGAGCTGGACGACTTCCAGCGCACCTTCCTCTTCTCCCGGGCCGAGACCATCTACGGCGGCTCGAACGAGATCCAGCGCAACATCATCGGTGAGCGTGTCCTCGGCCTCCCGGCCGAGCCCAAGGTGGCCTCGTGACGTCGCTCGGCGGGAGCTTCCCGCCGCCCCCGCCGCCGCTCCCGCCGGCCGGCCACGGCCTCCTCGAGGACAAGGTGGTCGTCGTCACCGCGGCGGCCGGCACGGGCATCGGCTCGGCGGTGGCCCGACGCTGCGTCGAGGAGGGGGCCACCGTCGTGATCTCCGACGCCCACGAGCGGCGCCTGGCCGAGGCGGCCGAGGAGCTGACGGCGCTCGGCGGGGCCGAGGTCCTGGCGGTGCGCTGTGACGTGACCGACGAGGACGACGTGGTCGCCCTCTACCGGGAGACGGTCAGCCGCCACGGCCGCCTCGACGTGGCCGTGAACAACGCCGGGTTGGGCGGGACCGTGCCCATCGTCGAGATGACCGACGAGCAGTGGTCGCGGGTGCTCGACGTCACGCTGACCGGCACGTTCCGCTGCACCCGGGCGGCGCTCCGCCACCTCCTGGCCGCCGGCCGGGGCTGCATCGTCAACAACGCCTCGGTGCTCGGGTGGCGGGCCCAACCGGGGCAGGCCCACTACGCCGCGGCCAAGGCGGGGGTCATGGCCCTCACCCGCTGCGCGGCGGCCGAGGCGGCGCCGGCCGGCGTGCGGGTCAACGCGGTGGCCCCGAGCCTCGCCCCCCACCCGTTCCTCAACCGGGCCATCGCCGAGGAGGATCTCGAGCTCCTCGCGCGCCGGGAACTCTTCGGGCGGGGGGCCGAGACCTGGGAGGTGGCCAACGTGGTCGTCTTCTTGGCCAGCGACTACTCCTCGTATCTGAGCGGCGAGGTCGTGGCCGTCTCGAGCCAACACCCGTGACCGGCGCCGACCGGGCGGTGGAGGACCCGCGGGCCGATCTGCGCTGGGGCTCGATCCCGGCCATGGTGGCCGACGCCGGCCGCCGCTTCGGGGAGGCGGAGGCCCTCGTCGAGGGGGACGCCCACTGGCCGTTCGCCGGGCTGACCGCCGCGTCGGTCCAGTTCACCCGGGCCCTCCTGGCGAGCGGCGTCGGGCCCGGTGACCGGGTGGGCCTCTGGGCGCCCAACTGCGCCGAGTGGGTGGTGGCCGCCCTCGGCACGCTCGGCGCGGGGGCGGTCCTCGTCCCGGTGAACACCCGGTTCAAGGGGCCGGAGGCGGCCTACGTCCTCGGCTCGTCCCGGGCCCGCCTGCTCTGCACGGTCCAGGGGTTCCTCGGCGTCGACTACCCGGGTCTCCTCGAGGGGGAGGACCTCCCCGACCTGGCCGAGGTGGTGACGCTGCGACGGGAGGGCCACCCGCAGCGCGTCTGCCCGGCGCCGATCATAGAGCTGGACGAGTTCCTGCACCGGAGCGAGCAGGTGCCGCCGGCCGACGCCGAGGCGGTGGCCGCGGCGGTCGGCCCCGACGACGTCTCGGACATCATCTACACGTCGGGCACGACCGGGCGGCCCAAGGGGGCCATGGCCACCCACGGCCAGACGCTGCGCACGTTCGGGACGTGGTCGAGCATCGTCGGCCTGACCGAGGGCGACCGCTACCTCGTGGTCAACCCGTTCTTCCACACGTTCGGCTACAAGGCTGGCGTGCTCGCCTGCCTCATGACCGGGGCCACGATCGTCCCCGAGCCGGTCTTCGATCCCGGCCGGGTGCTCGAACGCATCGAGCACGAGCACATCAGCGTGCTTCCCGGGCCCCCCACCCTCTACCAGGCGCTGCTCGACCACCCCGACCGGCAGTCGAGGGACATCTCGAGTCTCCGGCTCGGGGTGACCGGAGCGGCCGTCGTGCCCGTCGAGCTCGTGGTGGCCATGCGCGAGGAGCTCGGCTTCTCGACGGTCCTCACCGCCTACGGGCTGACCGAGTCCACCGGCACCGTGACGATGTGCCGGCGCGACGACCCGCCCGAGCTGGTCGCCACGACGTCGGGCCGGGCGCTGCCCGATCTCGAGGTGCAGGTGGTGGCGGCGGAGGGCGCCGAGCGGCCCCGGGGCCTGCCGGGCGAGATCGTGGTCCGGGGCTACACGGTGATGCCCGGCTACTTCGAGGACGAGGCGGCCACGAAGGCGGCCGTCGACGCCTTCGGCTGGCTGCACACCGGCGACATCGGGGTCATGGACGAGGATGGGAACGTCACGGTCACCGACCGCCTGAAGGACATGTACACGGTCGGGGGCTTCAACGCCTACCCGGCCGAGATCGAGGCCGCGCTGCGCCGATGCACTGATGTGGCCCAGGTGGCGGTGGTGGGCGTCCCCGACGAGCGCCTCGGCGAGGTGGGCTGCGCCTACGTGGTCCTGTCGGACGGGGGCCCCGACGATGCGGCCGGGCGGGAGGCGGCGGCCCGGCGCCTGCTCGAGCGCTGTCGGGAGACGATGGCCAATTACAAGGTGCCGCGCCACGTCGTCGTGGTCGACGAGCTGCCCCTCAACGCGAGCGGCAAGGTGCTGAAGGTCGAGCTCCGCCGGCGCTTCGCCGTGGGGGCGGACCCGGTGGTGACGGCGCAGCGCTCGGGGTCGGGGCAGTCGCACAACGGAGCGAGGAGGAGTCCATGAGAGGGATCGTCTACACGGCCGACGGGGTGGAGGTCACCGACGACCTCGAGGTGGCCCCGCCGGGCCCGCGCCAGGTCAAGGTGCGGATCGCCGCGGCCGGCGTGTGCCACTCCGACCTGTCGGTCCTCGACGGGACGATCCCCTGGAAGCCACCGGCCGTCCTCGGCCACGAGGGGGCCGGGGTGGTCGAGGAGGTGGGGGCCGACGTGGTCTCGGTCAAGCCGGGCGATCACGTGGTGATCGCCACCTTGGCCAACTGCGGGGTCTGCCGGGCCTGTAGCACCGGCCACCCGACCTGGTGCCGGCACTCGCTGGGCAACATCTCCTCACCTTTCACCTTCCGCGGCGACCCGGCGTCCAACTTCGCCGCCGCTTCGGTCTTCGTGGAGTCGACGATCGTCTCGGAGGTGCAGTGCGTGCGCATCCCCGACGACATCCCCATGACTTCGGCCTGTCTCATCGGTTGTGGCGTCGTGACCGGCGTGGGGTCGGTGCTCAACCGGGCGAAGGTGCGCCCGGGTGAGACCGCCGCGGTGTTCGGTGTGGGCGGCGTGGGTCTCAACGTCATCCAGGGCCTGCGCATCTCGGGGGCCACCCGGATCGTGGCCGTCGATACCGTGGCGGGGAAAGAGGCGCTCGGCCGCCAGTTCGGGGCCACCGACTTCGTCGACGCCTCGGCCGGCGACCCGGCGGCCGCCGTCCGTGGGCTCCTCCCGCCCGACCCGCAGTCGGCGGCCGGCGCCCTCGGGCCGACCGGCGGCGTCACGTGGTCGTTCGACTGCGTGGGCCACCCGGCGGTCCTGCGGAGCGCCTTCGAGGCCCTCGACTGGGGCGGCACCGCGGTGGCCATTGGCGTCCCGCCCCGGGGCAGCGAGGTGGCGGTCGACATCAACGCCCTCGCCTACGTGGACCGGGGTCTGCTCGGGTGCCGCTACGGCTCGACCCGGCCGCACCACGACATCCCGTTGATGATCGACCTCTACCGCTCGGGTCAGCTGCTCCTCGACGAGCTGGTCAGCCTGACCCGGCCGCTCGAGCGCTTCTCCGACGTGGTCGACGAGATGCACGCCGGCCGCATCGCCCGCGGCGTCCTCGTCCTCGACGGATGAGGAGTGGCCCAGTGCGGGAGCGGGGCGACCGTGCCGTAGGCTGCGCCGGGTGAAGGGGGTCCTCCTCGCCGGCGGGACGGGCTCGCGCCTCTACCCGCTCACCCGGATCACGAACAAGCACCTCCTGCCCATCTACGACCGCCCGATGATCCAGTGGGCCATCGAGGCGGTGGTGAACGCGGGCGTCACGGACATCATGCTCGTGACGGGCGGGACCCACGCCGGCGAGTTCCTGCGGCTCCTCGGCAACGGGCACGAGTTCGGCATCGACCGGCTCTCCTACGCCTATCAGGAGCGCCCCGGCGGCATCGCCGAGGCCCTCGGGCTGGCGGAGCGCTTCGTCGACCGCGAACCGGTGCTCGTCATGCTGGCCGACAACGTGGTGGAGCGCTCGATCCGGCCCATGGTCGAGGCGTTCTGCGCCCAGCCCACCGGGGCCCGCATCCTCCTCACCGAGGTGGCCGAGCCCGAGCACCTGCGCCACCTCGGCGTCCCCGAGCTGGACGAGGAGGGCCGGGTGGTGCGCATCGAGGAGAAGCCCGAGGACCCGCCCAGCCGCTACGGGGTGACCGGCATCTACTGCTACGACGCCGGCGTCTTCGAGGTGATCACCACCCTCGTCCCCTCGGCCCGGGACGAGCTCGAGATCACCGACGTGAACAACCACTACGTGGCGACCGGGGCGATGTCCTACGACGTCCTCGAGGGCTTCTGGGGCGACGCCGGCGAGTCGATCGACGCCTATTACGCGGTCAACGACTTCGTCCGGGCCAACGGGGCCAACAAGGACTGAACGGCGACCTCAGGGCCGGGCGGGGGGCTCGGCCCGTCCTCGCCCGAGCGGGAGCTCGGCCCGGGCGGGGTCGTCCGCCCGGTGCTCGACCGCCACGCGGCCGGCCCGGCGGCGCTCCGGCGCGGCGGCCAGGGCCTGGCGCACGGTCTCGGCGATGCCCGGGCCGTCGAGACCCAGCTCGGCCAGGATGTCGTCGGCCCGGCCCTGGGGCACGTAGCGGCGCGGCACGCCGAGCACCTCGCTCGCCGCCGGGCCGCCGCCGGACTGGCGGTGCATGGCGTCGAGGAGGAACATGCCCGCCCCGCCGAAGCGCACGCCGTCCTCGGCGGTGACGACGAGACGGTGGGAGGCGGCGTCGGCGAGCAGCTCGGGGTCGGGGGGGCTTACGACCCGGACGTCCCAGACGGTGGCGGCGACCCCGTCGGCGGCGAGGAGGTCGGCCGCCTCGAGGCAGGCCGCGACGAGCTTGCCCACGCCGAGGAGGCAGACCTCGCCGTCGCCGCGGCGGAGGCACAACGAGGCGAGACCGGCGCCCACCTCGCCGGGCCCGGCGTGGCGGGGGGCGGTCTTCGGGAAGCGGATCGACGCGGGACCCGGGAGTTCGAGCGCCGTGGCCAACATGGCCTCGAGGTCCTCGGCCGACGACGGGGCGAACACGGTCATCCCCGGGATCGAGAGTGTCTGGGCGAGGTCGAGGATCCCGTGGTGGCTGGGCCCGTCGTCGCCGGTGATGCCGGCCCGGTCGAGGACGATCACCACCGGCTGGCCCAGGAGTCCCACGTCGAGGTTGGCCTGGTCGAAGGCCCGCGAGAAGAAGGTGGAGTAGACGGCGACCACCGGCCGCAGGCCGCCGAGGGCCATGCCCGCCGCCGCGGTCATCTCGTGCTGCTCGGCGATGCCCACGTCGAAGCACCGGCTGGGGTAGCGGGCCTCGAAGGGGAGGAGCCCGGTCGGCCCGGGCATCGCCGCGGTGAGCGCCACCACCTCGGGCCGCTGCTCGGCCTGGCGGAGGAGGGCCCGGGTGAAGGCGTCGCCGTAGGTGGCGGCCGGGATGTCGGCCGGGGTGCGGGGCCCGTCCTCGTCGGCGGGCGCCGCCGCCACGGCCGCCGGCTCGGGGGCGGCGTGCCGCACGGCCTTCACGTCGTGGAGGCGCTGGATCTCGTCCTCCTCGGCCGGCGCGTAGCCCCGGCCCTTCTGGGTGAGGACGTGGAGGACGATCGGCCCGTCCCACTCGGCCGCGTGGGCAAGGGCCTGCTCCATGAGGTAGATGTCGTGGCCGTCGATCGGGCCGGCGTAGCGCACGCCCAGCGCCTCGAAGAAGGTGTGGGGGGCCACGAGCTCGCGGAGCGCGCTCGTCAGGCCGTGCACGCCCGAGTAGGCGAGCTCGCCCACGCCGGGGATCTCACGGAGGAGCCCCCGCAGCCGCTCGCGGGCCGACACGTAGGTGGGGTTCAGCCGCAGACTGGTCACGCTCTGGGTCAGGTGCGAGACCGTCGGGGCGTAGGAGCGCCCGTTGTCGTTCAGCACCACGACCACCCGGCGGCCCGAATGGCCGAGGTTGTTGAGCGCCTCGTACGCCATGCCGCCGGTGAGCGCGCCGTCGCCCACCACGGTCACGACCCGGCGGTTGCCGCCCCGGCCGGCCGCTTGGCCCCGGAGCTCGAAGGCGGTGGCCAAGCCGTGGGCGTAGCTGAGGGCCGTCGAGGCGTGGCTGTTCTCGATCCAGTCGTGCTCGGACTCGGTTCGGTTGGGGTAGCCGGAGAGCCCGCCGGCCTGCCGCAGCTCCTTGAACCGGTAGCGCCGGCCGGTGAGGAGCTTGTGCACGTAAGCCTGGTGGCCGGTGTCGAAGAGGATGGCGTCGCGGGGCGAGTCGAAGACCCGGTGGAGGGCGAGGGTCAGCTCGACGACGCCCAGGTTGGAGCCGAGGTGGCCGCCCGTCGTGATGACCGTCTCGACGACGAAGGCCCGGATCTCGGCGGCCAGCTCACCCAGCTCCTCGTAGGTGAGGGCCCGGAGGTCGGCGGGGGTCTCGATGCTCGGCAGGATCATGGGTTGGAGAAGTCGTGGGCCCTTGGGGTGCCGACGCCACCGGCCTGGGCCTCTTCGGCCACGCTACTCCGACCCCGTGGGGCGGGGGCTCCGATCTCGGCGGACGAACGAGATCAGGGCCACGAGAAGGGCCATGGCCGCCAGCACGAGCAGGCCTTTGGAGGGACCCCAGGCGTCGGAGACCCAGCCCACGACCGGGGCGCTCGCCACCCAGCCGACGTAGCCGGCCGCGGTGAAGGCGCCGACCGCGCTCGTGGTTCGGCTGGCCCGTTGCACGACGTCGCTCATCACGAGGGGCCAGAAGAGGGAGGCGCCCGCCGCCCCGAGGGCCAAACCGACGGCGGCCACGCCGACGGCCGGGGAGAGGGCCACGAGGAGGAGGCCGCTCCCGGCCACGAGGCCGCCCACGATGAGGGCGCGGCGTGGCGAGAGCCGTCCGAGGAAGCGGCCCCCGGCGCCGCGCGACGCGGCGGCCATCGACTGGCCGATGGCGTAGGCGCCGGCGCCCAGGAGGATGCCGGCGGCGAGGCGGGTGCGGAGGAAGAGGACCCCCCAGGTGTCCACACCGCCCTCGGTGACCTCGGCGAGAGCGAAGACGAGGAGGAGGAGCAAGAGGCCGTCGGTCCGGAGCCGGGCGAGCTGGCCGAGGCGCGCTCCCGAGCCCGATGTGCGGTCGGCCTCGGCGGCCAGGGGGACGGGGGCGGTCGGCACGGCCGACCCGGCTACCGCGGCCACGTGGCGGCCGCCGGCCGGTGGGGTCGTCGGCGAGACGTGGGCCCGGGTCCAGAAGGCCAGCGCCGCCACCACCACGGCCAGCACCGGCCACAGGAAGCGCCACGACACCCCGGCATGGAGGAGGACCGCGGCGACGAGGGCGCCACCCACCGCGCCGCTGTTGAAGAAGGCGTGGAACCGCACGAGGTCACCGGGACGCCCGTCGAGGCGCCGGGCCGACGCCGCGTTCATGGCCGTGTCCACGCAGCCGGCGGCCACCTCGCAGGCCACGAACACCGCGGCGAAGACCGGCCACGGCCGGGCGAGGCCCGCCGCCACGAGGAGGAAGGACCACACGAGGAGCGAGGCGAAGAGCATCCGCCTCGTGCCCCAGTACTCGGCCCGGTGCCCGACGAACCCCCCGGTCAGGCCGGCCACCCCGATGGCCACCGCGAGGAGGAGGCCGAGCTGCGCGTCGTTCAAGGAGAACGTGCGCCGGACGTCGGCGACGGCGACCGCCCAGCTCCCCCAGAACATGCCGAACGTGACGAAGGCGATGGCGACCGGGACGAGCCCGGCGTCATCGGTGGCCGGCAGAGAGGCGACGCGGTGGGCCGAAGGGGCCACCGCCGGGTCAGCCCGGGCCGACGACGTCGGTCTTGGCCAAGAACGTGTCCCGGTCGACGAGGACCCGCGTCAGGCGGCCGGCGCCGACGAGACCGGCCCGCCGGGGCGAGCGGAGGCTGGCCGAGAGCGTGAACATGAGGCGTCGGCCCTCCACCCGCTCGAGCGTGGCTTCGGCGGTGACCCGCTCACCCACCGCCACCGGACCGACGTGGTCGAAGCCCACCCGGGTGGCGACGGTCGTCTGCCCCGGGCCGAGATGGCCCCGCAAGGCGGCGCAGCTGGCCTCCTCGCAGAGGGCCACGAGGCGTGGGGTGGACAGCACCGGCACGTCGCCGGACCGGCAGGCCGTCGCGGTGTCCGCCTCGGTCACCTCGAGGTCGACGGTGGCCGACAGACCGGCGATGATGCCCGCTTCGCGCACGGGGACCTCGGCTGACCTTCGGGGCACGACGGGTACGATACCGCCCGTGCCCGACGCCCCTTTGGTCGAACCGCCCGTCCTCGAACGGGTCCTCGGCGCGGCCCTCGCCCGGGGCGGTGACCTGGCCGAGGTCTTCGTCGAGGACCGGGCCACCTCGGCGGCCTTGCTCGACGACCAGAAGATCGAGGAGCTGTCCTCGGGCCGGGAGCGGGGGGCCGGCATCCGGGTCGTGGTCGGCGAGACCACGGGCTTCGCCCACACGGCCGACCTGTCGGAGCAGGGCCTCCTGGCCGCCGCCGAGGCCGCCTCGGCCGTGGCCCGTGAGGGCGGGGGCGGGGTGCGGCGGGCCGACCTGGAGGAGCGCCGGCCGGCCCCGCCCTTGGTCGAGGTGCTGCCGGGGGAGGTGGCCAAGGCGGCCAAGCTGGAGCTCCTCCGGCGGGCGGACGAGGCGGCCCGGAGCGCCGGCAACGCCATCAGCCAGGTGAACGCGGGCTACGGCGACAGCCGGCGGCGCATCCTCGTGGCCACCTCCGAGGGCCGGCTGGCCGAGGACGACCAGGTGCGCACGCGGTTCAGCGTCTCGTGCGTGGCGAGCGGTGACACCGGGCTGCAGACGGGCTACGACACGGTGGCCCGGACCGAGGGCTTCGAGCTCTTCGAGCGGATCGACGTGGAGGCGGTCGCGGCCAACGCGGCGCGCATCGCCCTCGCCAAGCTGTCGGCCCGCCCGGCCCCCTCGGGCGAGGTGGCGGTGGTCCTCGCCGGCGGCAGCGGCGGCATCCTCTTCCACGAGGCCTGCGGTCACGGCCTCGAGGCCGACCACATCGTGAAGGACGCCTCGGTCTACGTGGGACGGGTCGGCGAGCTCGTGGCCAGCCCGCTCGTCACCCTCGTCGACGACGGCACGGTGGCCGGTGAGTGGGGCGCCTACCGGATCGACGACGAGGGTCGGCCGGCGGCCCGCAACGTGCTCATCGAGGACGGCGTGCTGACCGACTACATGTGGGACTGGCTGCGGGCGAGGAAGGAGGGCCGCGCCTCGTCGGGCAACGGACGCCGCCAGTCCTACCAGCACCTCCCGATGGTGCGGATGACCAACACCTACCTCCTCGCCGGTGAGGAGGACCCGGACGAGCTCGTGGCCCAGACACCCTCGGGGGTCTACGTGGCCAAGCTCGGCGGGGGACAGGTGAACACGACCACCGGGGACTTCGTCTTCGGGACGACCGAGGCCTACCTCATCGAGAACGGCCGCATCACCGAGCCGCTGCGCGACGCCAACCTCATCGGCAACGGCCCAGAGGTGCTCCGTCGGATCGACGCGGTGGCCACCGACTTCGACATGACCCCCGGCACGTGCGGCAAAGACGGCCAGGCGGTCCCGGTCGGCTGCGGTCAGGCGACGCTACGCATCAACGGGGTGACGATCGGGGGCACCGCGGCGTGAGCGAGCTCCTGGACCTGGCCGAGGCCGTCGTGGCCCAGGCCAAGCCGGGCGAGGAGATCGAGGTGTACGTGGCCCGGGGCCACGACATCGACATCCGGGCCTACGAGGGAGAGGTGGAGTCGCTCTCGTCGGCCACCTCGTCGGGGCTGGGCGTCCGGGTGCTGCTGGCCGAGGACGGCGGCGAGGGCGGACGGCTCGGGTTCGCCTGGGCCGGCTCGCTCGACGACGACGTCGTGACGGCCACCCTCGCCGAGGCCCGGGACAACGCCACCTATGCCACCGTCGACCCCGACGTGGCCCTCGCCCGCCCCGACGGCGTCGCCCCAGCCGAGCTCGACCTCTGGGACGAGGACCTGGCGGCGACGCCGACCGACCGCAAGGTGGCGCTCGCCCTGGACCTCGAGCAGCGGGTGCGGGCGGCCGACCCGCGCATCCGTCAGGTGGCCGAGGCGGACTACGGCGACGAACGGGTGGAGGCCGCGCTGGCCTCGACATCGGGCATCCGAGCCTTCACCCGTCGCACGGCCGCCTACCTCTCGGTCTCGGCCATCGCCGGCGAAGGCACCGACAGCCAGACCGGTACGGGCTTCAGCGTCGGGCGGGGCTTCGCCGCCCTCGACCCGGCGCGCGCCGCCGACGACTCGGTCACCCGGGCCGTGCGGATGCTCGGGGCCACCAAGGCGGCCTCGGGCCGCTGCACCGTCGTCTTCGACCCTCGGGTGGTCTCCACTCTCCTCGCCGTACTGTCGATGGCGCTCTCGGGCGAGGCCGTCGTGAAGGGACGCTCGTTCTTCGCCGGCCGCATCGGTGAGACCGTCGCCAGCCCCGACGTCACGCTCGTCGACGATCCCACCGACGCCCGGTCCTTCACCGCGGCGGCGTTCGACGGCGAAGGCCTCGCTTGCCGGCGCAACGTTCTCGTCGACGGCGGCGTCCTCCGTCGCTTCCTGTACGACACGGTCTCGGCCCGACGGGCCGGCACCGTCTCCACCGGCTCCGCCGTCCGCGGCGGCTTCGCCGGGACACCCGGCGCCGGTTGCCGGGCGCTCGTGCTGCAGCCGGGCCAGCTCGACCAGGCGCGCATCCTCGGCGCGGTCGGCGAGGGGCTGTACGTGCAGTCGGTGACCGGCGTGCACACGGGGGTCAACGCCATCAGCGGCGACCTGTCGGTGGGCGCCGAGGGGCTGATGCTGCGGGGCGGTGAGCTCACCGAACCGGTCCGGGAGGTCACCGTGGCGTCGACGCTGCAACGGCTCCTGCAGTCGATCGTCCACATCGGGTCGGACCTCGAATGGCTCCCGGGCGTGGCCGCCGGTCAGACGCTGGCCGTGGCCGACATGCAGCTGAGCGGCCACTGAGCGGCCGCCGGCGGGCTCAGCCGGCCGCGGCGTCGCTCTTGGTCGGGGCGGCGGTGTCCGGCTTGGCGCTCGGCTCGGCGCTCCCCTTGGCCGCCGCGCCGTCGCTCCCCGACGAGCCGGCGTCCTTCCCGGCCGACTCCTTGGCGGCGTCCGAGCCCTCCCGGGCCGACGAGCGCGAGGCGCCGGAGGACCGGCTGTCGTTGCGGTAGAAGCCGCTGCCCTTGAGGACCACGCCGATCGAGCCGAAGACCTTGCGCAGGGCCCCCCCGCAGTTGGGGCACTCGGTCAGGGGCTCGTCGGTGAAGGACTGCACCACCTCGACGTGCTCCCCGCACGTGGTGCAGCGGTACTCGTAGGTCGGCATTCTCGGGCTGCTCCTTGCAGGCCCTCACCCGGACCTGCCCCGCGGTGCGACGTTGGCACTCGCAACCTTTGAGTGCCAGTTTAGCGCGTGGCGTCGCGGCCGGGTCCGGGGCCGGCGCCCGCTGCATAGACTTGTGCGGTGCCCGAACGGAGCCTGGCCCGCCTGGACCCCCTCGGAGGTGCCCGGATGGGCGACGTGGCCCCCCGGGAGCCCACCCACCGCCGGGCCCTGGCCCGCTGCCGGGTCGTCATGCTGCCGGAGACGACGGCCAAGGTGGCCAACAACGCCATCACGAAGGGTGACGTGCTGGCGGCGGCCCGTATCGCCGGCATCCAGGCCTCGAAGCGGACGGCCGACCTCCTCCCGATGTGCCAGCCGGTGCTCGTCGGGGCCGTGTCGGTCAACTTCTCGATCGGCGACGACTACGTCGAGGTCGAGGCGAGCGTCGAGACCGTCGACCGCACCGGCGTCGAGATGGAGGCGATGACCGCTTGCACCGTGGCGGCCCTCACCGTCTACGACATGTGCAAGTCCGCGGACCGCACGATGACCGTCGAGCAGGTGGCCCTCTGGGAGAAGTCGGGGGGCCGCTCCGGCCCGTGGCGCCGGGCGAACGGCGAGGCGGGCGGCCTCTGACCTGACGGCGACGGCGCCGTCAACGGCGACGTCGGCCGGCCCGGGCGAAGAAGTCGGGGGTGATCGGGGGGACGGGGGCGTCCGGGTCCCGGGCGGCCGCCGCGAATTGCTCGCTGATCGACGGGGCGTCTTCGCCCCCCTTCGTCTGATCGGCCACTTCCTCTTGTGGGTTGCCGCCGATGGCGTGGACGCCGGCGAAGTCCGAGGGCGAGAACCCGGGCTGGGCCGGGGCGGCCGGGACGAAGGCCTCGGGCGGGGTCACGTCGAAACCAGGCGGGGGCAGCGGCGTCCCCGCGTCGTCGGCGGGGGCCATGTCGAAGCCCGGCGGCGGCGGAGGGGCGCCGACGTCGTCGGCGTGGGCCATGTCGAAGGCCGGCGGCGGCGGAGGGGCGTCGTCGGCGTGGGCCATGTCGAAGCCCGGTGGTGGCGGCGGCGACGCGCCGAGGGCGTCGGACGGGGCGACGGGCTCCACGATGCCGGCGTCGAAGCCCGGCGGCGGGGGTGGCGCCTCGTGATGGCCGGCGTCGAAGCCCGGCGGGGGGGTTGGTGCCGTGGCGCCGGCGTCGAAGCCCGGTGGTGGCGGGGGTGGGGGAGGCGTGGCGAGCCCACCGCTGTCGAACCCCGACGGCGGTGGCGGCGGAGGCTCCTCGCCCGGGCCGGGGCCGAAGCCCGGCGGCGGCGGGGGCGGGGGCGGCTCGAGGTTGAGCCCGAAGTCGGGCATGGAAGGTGCCGCGGCGGGCGAGGCGTCCGCCGGCGGTGGAGCGGCCCCGCCGGCCTCGAAGCCCGGCGGCGGCGGGGTGGCAGGGCCGAGCCCCAGGCCGGGTGGTGGCGGCGGCGGCGGCTCGAGGTTGAGCCCGAAGTCGGGCATCGACGACGCCGCCGCGGCACCGAAGGCCGGTGCGGCGGCCCCCGGCCCGATGTCGAAGCCCGGCGGGGGCGGCGGGGCTGCGCCGAGGGCGTCGGCTCCCGTCAGGTCCTCGGGCGAGAAGCCGGGCGGGGCCATCGGCGGTGGCGGCGGGGCCGCGCCGAGAGCGTCGGCTCCCGTCAGGTCCTCGGGCGAGAAGCCGGGCGGGGCCATCGGCGGTGGCGGCGGGGCGAAGGTCGCCATGCCCGCCATCGGGTCGGCAGAGGCCGGTGCCCCGAAGCCCGGCGGCGGTGGCGGCAAACCGGGGTCGCCACCGAAACCCGGAGGCGGGGGGAGGGGGCTGCCGGCGAACGGCGGCGGCGGCGGAGCCAGACCGGGGTCGCCACCGAAATCCGGAGGCGGCGGAGCCAGACCGGGGTCAGCGCCGAAACCCGGAGGCGGGGGAAGGGGGCTGCCGGCGAACGGCGGCGGCGGCGGAGCCAGACCGGGGTCGCCACCGAAACCCGGAGGCGGGGGAAGGGGGCTGCCGGCGAACGGCGGGGGTGGCGGCAGGTCGGGCCTACCGGCCGACTCGAAGCCCGGTGGCGGGGGCGGCTCGCCCGGGCCGCGCAGCGGCGGGACGTAGAAGAGCGGCTCGGGGACGTCCGCCGGCGCACCGAACCCGCCGGGCGGCGGGGGTGGTGGCGGCGGGGGTGGCGGGGGGGTGGCGGTTCCGAAACCCGGAGGTGGTGGGAGCTCGGCCGTATGCGAGCTCGCGGCGAGGCTCTTGGCCTGTGGTCCGAGCAGCTCGGGCTGGAGCCTCGAGAGGGATTGGGTCAACTCGAGCTGGACCCGTTCCACCCGGCTCAGCCGTTGCAGCACTTCCTCCCACAGTCGAGCGGAAGAAAGGGCGACCGACCGGACGAGATCCGATGTCTCCCCGCCCCCGCCCGGGCCGGTGTTGTACATGCTCATCAGTGTCGCCTCCCGGGCTTCCCCTCCGCCCCGATCCTCGACTCCTCCCGAGGTGTCCCGTTCGGGGCCGCGCCGGCCTCGTTCCCCCTCGGCCCAGACGGCCATCGACGAAGGACCGCTTGGCCAGCCGCCGAAACCGATGTCACAGACTAGTGGAGATCAGCACCGAAATCGAGGTACAGGTCGCGCTCCGGTGACACATTTGCGTCATGTCGGGCGCAGTACAGTTGCAGGTCGGTTCCTGGTCGGTCATGGGTCTCTGACGTGGGGGGCGGACGAGACTTTCGGTTTTCCGGGGGCTATGCTGACCGGCGCGGGCCGGAGGGGTCCGTGACCATTGCCTATTCGGATTCCATCCGAGAGGGGGACACACCGATGCATGTAATTCGGACCTTCAAGTTCTCGCGCTTGGCGCGGTTCTTGGACGACCGTCAGGCCGACGTGGCCGAGGAGGAGGGGGCCGAATCGGGCTTCACCCTCATCGAGCTCATGGTGGTGCTGCTCATCATGGCGATTCTGATGGCCATCGCCATCCCGACATTCCTCGGGGTGCGAAGTGGTGCTCAGGACCGTTCTGCGCAGTCCGACCTGACGAATGCCATCATCTCGGGTAAGACGATCTTCACGAACCAGGGTGCTTACCCGACGGAGCTCTCGATGCTCAGTGGGCTGCAGAGCTCGGAGCCGGAGCTGAACTTCACCAACGCCCTCGCGTTGACGAGCGGTACGCCGCACACCATCAACGTGCAGGTGAGCCCGGACGGCCAGATCGTCTTCCTGGCCGACGAGTCGGCTGACCAGCGTTGCTGGTACGCCGAGGACAACGAAGAGGCCCAGCCTGGCCAGGTCGGCGGTCTTGCCGCTGCCAAGGTCACCACGGCGCAGGGCATTTCGTACAACGGGACGCCCAAGGGCACCACGACGACACTCGGATGCGGCTACACCGACACCTACATCACCACTGCGGTGGGTTGGGGTCCGACGTACCCGAGCTGATTCGGTAGCGGTGGACCTTCCCTCGTGGGGGGCAGCCGCCACCAATCAGGGCTGGAAGTCAATGCGCAGGGGGGTCCCGCTTCGGCGGGGCCCCTCGGCGCGTTGCGGCGAAGTCCGATCCGAAAGGTAGCGGTATGAGCCGCGTGGCTCGGAGAAAGGTCCCGCTCATCGCGGCGGTGGTCGTGGTCGTCACCGCGCTGGCGTACACGTTCTTGTGGGGCCGCTACGTACACCACGTGAATCAGTGGGACACCGGTCTCGACATCTGGGGCACGATGCACGCGGCCCACTACATCGGTTACGGCGACATTGCCGACATCTACACTCCCGGCACCGGGTTCATCTCCACGCCGGGGATCCTGGTCTTGCTCGCGCCGGCGGCCATGATCGTGAGCAGGTTCGGGCTCGGTGAGTCGTTCCCCTTTGTGAACGTCCGCCCGGCCGCCTGGTTCGTCGTCGGCCCTGTGGAGATGGCGGTCAGCACGATCGCCCTGTTCGCCTTCGATGCCCTCGCCGAGGAGCTGGGTCTCAGCAAGCGACGCCGGATCGTCCTCACCGTCCTCGAGGCCGTGCTCCTGTGGCCACTGGTCGCCATATGGGGCCACCCTGAGGACCCGATCGCCATCGCCTTCGTCGTCTACGGCCTGATCTACGCCCTCCGTTCCCGTTGGGCCCTCTGCGGGTGGATGTTCGGCGTGGCCATCGCCTTCCAGCCGGTCGCTATCCTCGCGCTGCCGCTCGTACTGGCGATCGCCCCGGACAACCGTCGTCGCCTCAACATGGTGGTCAAGGCCGCGGTGCCCGCGGCGCTCCTGTTGGCCATCCCGTTCGCCTACTCGTTCCACAACACGACCCGGGCCCTCGTCGAGCAACCGACCTATCCGTCGATCAACCACCCGACACCTTGGCTGGCCTTTGCGCCGGTCCTGGAGAAGAACGCCGTCTACTCGAGCCACCAGGAGATGCTGTTCAAGAGCGACGGCCGGCTCCAGTTCCATTCGGTCACGGTGCCGCAGCACACCGGCAACGTCGTGGCGCCGGGACTGCCCCGGCTGCTCGGGTTGGCCACGGCGGTCGGGCTCGGGCTGTTCGCCTGGCGCCGTCGACCGTCACCTCGCATGCTGCTCTGGCTCATGTCGGTAGCCCTCGCGAGCTGGTGTTTCTTCGAGGCGGTGATGACGCCCTACTACTTCTGGTCCCCGTTGGCGATGGTGCTCGTCGCCGGGGCCACCTCGAAGTGGTGGCGCTGGGTGGTCACCGCGGTAGCTGCCGGGGTGGTCACCCGCTACAGCTACCTCTATCTGAGCGAGTGGGCCTGGTGGGCGCCCGAGATGGTGTTCCTCGGTGTGGCGCTCCTCGCCGCCATCCCTGGTCGCTTCGAGCGGCACCCGTTGGAAGCGAGCACGGAGGAGGTGGAGGCACCCCGGGCCGCCGAAGCGGTGGCGACCGGCTGACCACGGCTCCCTCGTGGGCAGCCGAAATCGCCGAATCATCTGAGGGGGTCCGCCCCGGTTCTCGTTCGTGCGGGGCGTCGTCCGATGGTCGCCGTCGGTCCGGTGATGCGCGCTGCTGGTCGTGCCGTCCCGGTGTCGTCCTCGATCCGGCCACCGGGGCGAGCCTCCCGCCGTTGGCCGCCAACGACTCCTCTCGACGGGCTGTGAGCAGTCCACAGCCGGCGGCACCCAGGTCGGCTCGTCGCTCCTTCGACGACGGCCTCGTACGTCCCGACGTCGGACGTGGCCCGCGGCGGGCCCGGGCCGCCCTGGCGATGACTGGGCAGCAACGTCTCCAGACTGACGTCACCCGCGCCACGGCCAGACGGCCCCGGCGGATGTGGGGCGAGGGAGACGACCGGATCAGCACCGCCGTCCGCGGCGTGGCACCGCAGCTGCCTGCGCCGACCTGGCCAGACGGCGCCTGATCAGCAGTTGGCCGGCGAGCCCGCAGGCGGTGGCGTCAGTGCGGGGTCGAAGGGGTCGCGCTGGGACCCGCATGCCGTGACACCCGCCGGCAGCGTCGTCGTCGTGGTGCTGGTGGTCGGGGGCACGGTGGTCGTCACCACCGAGCCGCCGCCCGTCGACCCTGCCGTGCCCCCGCCGGAGCTGCAACCGGCCGCGAGTGCTCCGGCCATGCCGAGAGCGACCACTGCTGCGATCCGCTTGAAGACAGGGTGCCGACGTGGCTTCGGCGCGGTGCCGTCGTGGAGAAGGCCATCCCCCGAGGCTGTGATCTCGTCGATCGTGGTCATCTGCGCCCCTCAGCCAGTGGTCGCCGTGGTGCCAGACGACGAGGTGGGCGGCGCCGGGACCGTCACGGGCGGCGCCGAGAAGATCGAGAGCGCGAAGATCTCGCTCAGGGTGGTGCTGCGGGCCGATCCCGGGCCCCCGCCGGTGAGGCTGACCGAGTTGATGATCGTGAGCCTCGGCAGGGCCTCGACGTTCTTGATGAAGGTCAGGGCGTTGTCGTAGGGGCCCGTCGTCGTCACCGTGATGGGGGTGGTCGTGACGCCTGGCCCTGCTGCCGCGGTGCTGGTCTGGGCGGTGATGCTGATCAGCTTGAGACCCGACTGCTGCGTCGTGTTCACCATCGTGAGGATGAACGGGTAGACCCCGGGATCCGGCGGCACGAGCGTGGTGAGCTCGGCCTGCAGGGCCAGGAGCTGGGGCTGGGCCGCCGAGGTCGCCTTCAGCTGAGCCAGCTTGGCGTTCAGCGCCTGCTGCTGGACCGTGAGCGTCGACTCCTGTGCGTTCAGGTTGTTGAGCTTCTTGTTGCTCGGGAACCAGTAGAAGAAGGCCCAGGCCAGGATGGCCACGAAGATGACGACCACCGTCCCGATCACGACCGGGCTCCGGAGCAGCTGGGTGCGACGCGGCGCGTCGCTCATGGGATCGGCTCCGTGTACGGGCTGGGTGTCGTGTTGAGGGCGTAGTTGCCGATCGTCATCTGAACCCCGAACGTGACCGAGGCGTTATCCGCCGGGGCATAGGTCCCCGACGGTATGACGCTCGTGAGGATCGGACAGAGCGTGAAGGTCTGACCCCACACGGTCACGTCCGGCAGACTGTTCACGGTCACCGTCGACGAGGCGGTGGCGATCGTGGTCTGGGTGGCCGGCGTGGTGGTGCTCGTCGAGGTCGACGAGGATGAGCTCGAAGACGACGTGGTCGAAGAACTGATCGGTGTGATCGCGATCCCGGCCATGACCGCCGTGTTCGGCTCGTACTTGCTGACCATGTTCAGGACGAGCAGCCAGTTGATCTCGGCCTCCACGGTCGGCTTCAGCAGGGCCTGCTGCGCCGTCACCTGGGCCTTCAGCTGGACGGCTTTGTTGTACTTGGGGATTTCGACGTTCTGGAGCTGGGCGTTCTCGGCGGCCAGGGCGTTGACCGATTTCTGCTTGTTGTGGATGGTGAGCACCCGCCACACGGTGAGGGCCACGAGCAGGGCGACCACGACGGCAACGGCGGCCACGCAGTAGCGCCGGACGGCCCGCTCCTGGGCCTTGAGGGCGATCTCGGGCGGCAGGAGGTTGAAGGCCTTCCCCGAGGGCTCCGGCAGGGCCAGGCCGACGGGGACGGCCAGCGTCGGGTTGATCTCGGCCGCCTGGGCCGGGCTGATACCGAGCTGGTCGATGTCGACCTGGGACAGCGGGGCCGCCGGCTGGACCGGGGTCTCGATGCCCTGCTGGATGGCCGGGACGAGGCCGACGGTGCGGCCACCACCGCCGGTCACGAGGATCCGGGAGACGGCGCTCCGACCCGGGAGCGAGGCGAAGTAGCGGATGGAGTTGTGGATCTCGCCCGAGAGCTCGCTCACCGCGGCGGCCACGGCCGACACCGCCCGGGTGTCGTGGGCCTCGGGCAGGCCGAGGCGGCGCTTCAGGCCCTCGGCGTCGACGATCGGGAGGTCCAGGGCGCTGGCCAGGGACTTCGTGATCGACTCGCCGCCCATGTCGATCGTGCGGACGAACTGGAGGACGCCTCGCTCGTGGATGACCACCATGGTCAGGCCGGCCCCGACCGAGACGATGGCCTCGGGCCCGACGGTGAAGCTCGGGTCGTAGAGTGCCCGGGCCAGCGCCGCGGTGTCGAGGTCGATGCCGACCGGGGTCAGGCCGGCGGACTGCACCACCTCGGTGACCCCGTCGATCAGCTCACGGTGGGCGGCGGCGACGAGCACCCGCAGCTGGGGCGACCCGTCGGCGTCGGTGTACTGGGCGATGACTTTGCTCGACAGCACGGTCTGGTCGAGCGGGAACGGCACGACCTGGTCGGCCTGGAAGCGGACGGCGTCGTCGAGCTCCGACGGCGGCACGGGCGGCATGTCGATCTCTCGCGTGATCGCCCGCAGGCCGGCCACGCCGAGGTGCACCCGGCGGACGCTGAAGCCACCCTCCCGCCAGAGGCGGTTGAGCGAGGCCACGACCTGGGCGTTGTCCCGGACCTCGCCGTCGACCACGCAGCCCGGAGGCAGTCCGACCTGGCCGTAGGCTTCGAGGACGGGCCGGCCGTCCCCGACGGTCAGCTCGACGGCGCGGACAGCACTGGTCCCGATGTCCAGGCCGACGATCCGTTGTGCCATGCGGTCTAACCCCCGTCATCCGCAGGCGCCCCCTGGCCCACGGACCCCCTCTCTACCGCTGCTGTCCCAGCAAATGGAAGCGTCGTGAACTTTAGTGCACCCTGCAGGCCAAGGCCAGCCACTATCTGCACACCGTGATCAAGTGTCGAGCGCTCGATCGGTGGGCGGCAGCGTCCTCACCAGGGAACATAGGCTGCCGAAGGTGACCTCGCCGGCATCCATCGGGCTCCGCGCCGCCGCCGACGGCGCGGTACGTGCCTCGGTGCGCACGTTCGAGGGGCGCCAGGCGGTCACCGTGCGCTCGACGGCGCGCCCCGGTGCCACCGTCCGGCACGGCGACGGCGACGCCATCGCGGCCGCCGCCCACGCGGCGCGCCAGTTGCGCCTACCGCTCGTGCTGGAGCTGGCCTCGGGGGGTGCCGAGATGGCGGACGGGGTCGAGGCCCTGCACGGTTGGGGGATCGCGGCCGCCGCGCTGTCGGCGTGCTCGGGGGTCGTCCCGATCGTGGCCGTGGTCACCGGTCCGGTGGTCGCCGGGCCGGTGCTCCTCCTCGGGCTGGCTGACCTCGTCGTGATGCTGCCCGGGGCGGTGGCGTTCGTCTCCGGTCCGGCCTCGGTCGCCCAGTTCACCGGCGTCCTTCTCGGCCGGGAGGAGCTCGGCGGCGTCTCGGTCCACGCTAAGGACAGCGGTCTCTGCGCCCTCGAGGGCGACGACGTCGAGGCGGTGGTGGGCGAGCTGCTCGCCTATCTCCCGCCGCACGCCGACGAAGAGCCGCCGCTCGCCGCCAACAGCGACCCGCCGGACCGCGAGGTGCCCGAGTTGCGGACGATGGTGCCGGTGGAGGAGCACCTCTCCTACGACATGCGATCGGTGGCGGCGGCGGTGGTCGACCGCGCCGAGATCCTCGAGCTCTGGCCGAGGTGGGCGCCCCAGCTCGTCACGGGACTCGCCCGGCTCGACGGCCGACCCGTCGGCGTGGTCGCCAACCAGCCGCGCACGCTCGCCGGCACGATCGACATCGCCGCCTCGCAGAAGGGGGCCCGCTTCGTCCGCTTCTGCGACGCGTTCAACTTGCCCCTCGTCACGCTCGTCGACACCCCGGGGTTCCTCCCGGGCAAGGATCTCGAGTGGCGCGGGATGATCCGCTACGGGGCCGAGTTGGCGTTCGCCTACGCCGAGGCCACGGTGCCGAGGGTCTGCGTCATCGTGCGGAAGGCCTTCGGGGGGGCCTACATCGTGATGGACTCGAAGGGGCTGGGCAACGACCTGTGCCTCGCCTGGCCCGGTGCCGAGGTGGCGGTCATGGGGGCGACCGGCGCGGTGCAGATCCTCGGTCGGCGCTCGAGCGGTGCGGAGCGCGAGCAGCTGGTCGAGCGCTACCGGCAGGAGATCCAGACGCCGTGGCCGGCGGCGGAGCGGGGCTTCGTCGACGCGGTGATCGATCCGAAGGACACCCGCCGGGCCCTCACCGGGGCCCTCGGCGCCCTTGCCGCCAAGCGGGAGCACCTGGTCGGGCGCAAGCACGACAGCGGCCCGCTCTGACCGTCCCGGTGGCCGGGCCCGCCGCCGAGCTCTGCCCCTCTGACCAGGGCGACCCAGGACCGTCACCGAACCGTAAAGTTTTCTTGGCTGTTTCTTTAGCCAAGTGGGGCATGATCGCGGACGTGGAGGGCACCCCCGACGCACCTCTCGTCCTCGAGTCTTGCCACAGCACCTGGCTGTTCGACACGGCGCGCCTTCGGTTCCGCCGGATCCTGAAGGGCCTGGACCTCGACGCCCGCAACGCCTCGACCGCCTGGCGGCCGTACTACGGGCTCGAGCTCGACCCCGTGTCGGAGTCGTTCGTGGTGCTGCTCAACCCCGAGGGCACACGGCTCCTTCGATCGTGGCGCCACGTCGACCACTGCCCGCAGTGCGGGGGTGAGGCGACAGCCGAGCTGTCGGTCGACGAGCTGCGCAGCGCCTCCTACAGCTGACCGCTGACGCCGAGGGCGGCTACCAGCGGATGAGGTGGCCGGAGGCGAGCAGCAGCGCGGCCACGGCCCCGGCGGCCACGAGCACGAGGACCGCGGTCAGCAGCCAGGGCAGGCGCCGTTCGCGCCCGGGAGCCACCCCCCGCGACCGAGCGATGGCCTCGAAGGCCCCGCCGAGCGCCCACCAGTGGCCGGCTGGGACGAGGCACCGCCGCGTGGTCCCCTGCGCCGTCGCCACCTCGACCACCACGCCCACGTGGCCGTCCGGGAGTGGGGATCGCTCGGGCACGACGAGCTGCTCGACGTCCGACCAGGGCACCGACCAGACCGGGGCGCCGCCGGCCACGGCGAGCGAGACCCCGCCGTCGTCGACCCGGAGCTCGTGGCCCGGGCTGGCCCGCAGCCCGCGGGCCCCGTCGGCGAGGAGGTAGACGCCGTGGAACGACAGCTGGAGCCCCGCCGGCTCGAGCGGCGGGGGCGGTGAGGAGGTCGCCGCCCCCGCAGCCGGACTGAGCGTCCCGGGGGCGAGGTCGGCGACCGGACGGCTGGGCGCTGGTGGCGGGGGTGGCGGGCTCCAGGCGGCCGCCGTCCCCGGTGCTGGTGGTGCCCCGGCCGGGGCGACGAACCCCCTCGTGTCGCCGGCCGCGACAGGCTGATCGCCACCTGCTGCAGGCACCCGCCTAAGCTACCGCCCCGTGGACCAGGGGGATCTCGACCGTCTGTTAGTTCTGCTGTCTCAACTGGAGGGGTCGGACCTGCTCATCAAGGCAGGCGCACCCCCGCGCATGCGGGTGCAGGGGGTGCTGCACACCCTCACCACCGAACCGCCCTTCCAGCCCGAGGACACGGCCACGATGGCCGAGGCGATCATGTCGCCCCACATGGCGACGGTCTTCGAGCGGCGCCACGAGGTCGACTTCGCCTACTCGGTGCACAACGTCGGCCGGTTCCGGGCCAACGCCTACCTCCAGCGGGGGACGGTGGCCATGGTGTTCCGGCGGGTCCGTCCGGTGCCGGGCACGGCCGACGAGCTGGGACTCCCGCCGGCCGTCTTCGCCCTCGCCGACGAGCCCCGAGGGCTCGTGCTCGTGACCGGGCCGACGGGTTCGGGTAAGACGACGACGCTCGCCTCGATGATCGACCACATCAACAAGTCGAGGGCCTGTCACATCGTGACGATCGAGGACCCCATCGAGTACCTCCACCGCGACCGGATGTCGGCGGTCGACCAGCGCGAGGTGGGCTTCGACTCGGAGTCCTTCGAGAGCGCGATGCGGGTCGTCCTGCGCCAGGACCCCGACGTGATCCTCGTCGGGGAGATGCGCGACGTCGAGACGGCGGAGGCCGCGTTGAAGGCGGCTGAGACGGGCCACCTCGTCCTCACGACGCTCCACACCATCAACGTCACCGAGACGATCAACCGAGTGGTCGACTTCTTCGCCCCGCACCACCAGGGACAGGTACGTATCTCCCTTGCCGGCGCGCTGCGCGGGACCATCGCCCAGCGCCTCGTCCGCCGTTCCGACGGCAGCGGTCGGGTGCCCGCCCTCGAGATCATGGTGACGAACGGTCGTATCCGACAGTGCATCGCCGAGGCCGAGCAGACCTCGGACATCGAGGGGATCGTGGCCGAGGGCGAGTACTACGGCATGCAGACGTTCGACCAGAGCCTCGCCCAGCTGATGCAGGAGGGCGTGATCAGCCTCCAGGAGGCGCTCGCGGCCTCGTCGAACCCCCACGACCTCCGGGTCATGCTGGAGCGCCGGGGCCTCGTCCGCACCGGTCGAGGCTGACCGTCCCCCTACGGCGTCGGTGCGCCGACGAGCGCACCGACGAGGACGAACCCGAGACTGCCGGCGGCCACCAGCGCGAGCGTGAGGCTCCGCGCCCCCTCGGTTGCCGGCGATCCGGCCCCCGCCCTCGCCGGAGCCGGCTGGAGGGCGCCGGCGCCGCTGGCCACGAGGACCTCGACGACGGCGATCCACCCGGCTGTGGCCAGCCCGCCGGCCGGCCACAGCCAGCCCGCCGCCCAGGCCAGGCAGACGCCCACCGCCACCCGCCGGGCCGACCCGGCCGTCGGGGCGCCCGTGCGCCCGGCGCCCAGCCGCTCACCGAACCAGCCGAGGAGGCCGGCCGCCACCGCGGCGGCGGCGGCCCAGCCGAGGCGGGACGACGGGTGGGCCGCCAGGTCGGCCACGAGGAGCCCGGCCGCCCCGACCGCCGCGGCCAGGACCACCGACCACGGCACGGCCAGCCCGTCGACGTCGATGGCCGAGGCGGCGATCGTCGCCGCGGCCAGGACGAGCAACGGCAGGAGCGGGGCCGAGGGCCCGACGACGGCGGCCAGCCCGGCGAACACCAGGCCGGTCGTGGCCTCGATCAGGGGGTAGCGGACCGAGATGGGTGCCCCGCAGGTCCGGCAGCGGGCCCGCAGGAAGGCGTAGGAGATGAGCGGCACGTTGTCGGCCGAGCGGAGGGGCGTCCCGCACGAGGGGCAGAACGAGCCGGGCGAGACGATCGAGAGGCCCCGGGGCACCCGGTAGACGACGACGTTCAGGAACGAGCCGATCATGAGCCCGAAGATCCCACTGAAAACCACCGTGAGCAGGAGCTTCGAGGTGGTCTGGCCCATCAGGGTGGGACTGTAGCCCCGGGTCCCGGCCGGTCCTCGGAGGGGGGCGGGCGGTGCGTGACCACGCACTACCTGCGGGTGGAAGCGCAAGGTAGTCTGGTGGGGCTCAGCCGCACGGAGCGGAATGGGCAGGGGCCAGCGCGAGCGGGGCGATGGGGCGAGGGGTGTCGGGCCGCGTCGGCCCGGTGCGTCGCCTCCCGCACCTGGGGAAGCCCACGAGGGGAACGATGACCGAGGACGCCGAGAAGAGCGCCCGCCGCCTTGCGGAGCAGCACGGTCTTCGGTACGTCGATCTGACCAAGTCGACGCTCGCCCCCGGCGCCTCGTCCCTCGTGCCCGAAGCGGTGGCCCGCCGTCACCGGGCCGTGCCGATCGGGCGCCGCCTCGGCACACCCGTGATCGCCGTCTGTGACCCGGGCGACCTCTTCGCCATGGACGCCCTCCGCTCGAGCGTGGGCCGGGAGTTCGTCGCCGTCGTGGCCCGTGAGGACCAGGTCGACCGGGCCCTCCAGCTGCTCTACGGGGGCGAGGACGAAGACGACGGCGGTGGGGCCGACGGCGCGCTGGGCGCCGACGGCGACACGGCCACGCAGAGCGCCGCTGAGCCCGGAGCGGTGGCGGTGGCCGAAAAGACGCTCCCCGACGAGGACGAAGCGGCCGACCACGAGGCCTCGACGGATGTCGCCGAGCGGGCCGACGAGGCGGGGGCCGCGCCGTCGGAGGCCGTGGAGGACGGGCACGAGGACGGGGCGCCGTCCGACGACGAGAAGCCCAAGCCGGCCACCACGCTCGAGGAGTCGCTCCGCGACATCCTCTCGCCCCCGGCCGCCTCGGAGCCCTACGCCCCGTCGGTCGGGCCCCTCTACCAGCCGTCGGGCACCAACGGCGCCAACGGTGACTCGGCGAACGGCGGCGCCACGGCCGTCGTCAACGGTGCCCACACCGACGAGCTCACCCCGGGTGCCGGTGACGAACTCGGCGTGCTGCCCCCGCCTCCGCCGGGGTTCAGCCAAGCCCCCGACGACACCGGAGCTCCGCCGCCCGCGCCCGAGGGGTACGTCGTCGAGGAGGGCGCCGGGCCCTTGCCCGGCCCGCCGCTCGCCCGGGTGCTCGTCGAAGCGGGTCGGGTGTCGCCCGAGGACATGGCGACCGCCCTCCAGGCGCACCACGAGACGGGGGAGTCGCTCGCCCGCTACCTGTACAACCAACAGCTGGCGACCGAGGACGACCTCGTGTGGGCGATGGCCCAGGAGGTGGGTCTCGAGTTCGTCGACCTCACCAAGTACCCGATCGAGCAGGCGGCGGCGGGCCTCATCCCCGAGGCGACGGCCCGCCACCACATGGTGCTCCCGATCGCCATCGTCGACGGCGTGCCGGTCGTGGCCATGGCCAACCCGACCGACGTCTTCGCCATGGACGACCTGCGCACGATCATGGGGCGCAACTTCACGCCCGTCGTGGCCACGAGGTCCCAGATCGCGTCGATGCTGCGCTACTCGCGCGACGCCGACGTCGACGTCTCCGAGGTGGCCGAGGACGCCATCGGTGCCGGCTACGGGACCGGGGCGGGCTTCGAGCTCGAGAGCCTGCAGGCCGTCGTCGAGGACGCGCCGATCGTCCGCTACGTCAACCTGCTCATCCTTCAGGCGCTGAACGAGCGGGCCTCGGACATCCACATCGAGCCGACGCCGAAGCGCCTCCGCATCCGCTTCCGCATCGACGGCGTGATGCACGAGGCCACCTCGGCGTCCGCCTCGATCGGCGCAGCGGTCGTCAGCCGGATGAAGGTGCTCGGCGAGATGGACATCACCGAGCACCGCGTGCCCCAGGAGGGCCGGGTCTCGCTCTCGGTGAGCGACCGCCAGATCGACCTGCGCATCGCCACGCTGCCGTCGATCTACGGCGAGACCGTCGTGCTGCGGCTCCTCGACAAGTCGGTCGGCCTGCGGACGCTCCCCGATCTCGGCTTCTTCCCCGACACCCTGGAGCGCTACGCCAGCGCCTACAAGCATCCCTACGGCGTCGTCCTCGTGACCGGCCCGACCGGTGCCGGTAAGACGACCACCCTCTACGCCACCCTCGCCGAGCTGCTGAGCCCGGAGAAGGCCGTGGTCACGGTGGAGGACCCGGTCGAGTACCGCATCGACGGCATCACCCAGGTCCAGATCAACACGAAGGCCGGCCTGCTCTTCTCGACCGCGCTCAAGTCGATCCTGCGGGCCGACCCCGACATCGTGCTCATCGGTGAGATCCGCGACGTCGATACCGCCACGATCGCCATGGAAGCCGCCCTGTCGGGGCACCTCGTGCTCACCACGCTCCACACGAACGCCGCCGCGGCCACGCCGCTGCGGCTGACCGAGATGGGCATCGAGCCCTTCCTCGTGACGTCGGCCGTCGGCACAGTGCTCACCCAGCGCCTCGCCCGGGTCCTCTGCGACCAGTGCCGGGAGCCCTACGAGGCGACCGAGAAGGAGTTCGAGGCGGCCGGCTACGGCGCCGACGACCTCGAGGGGCTCGAGTGGTCCACCCTCTACCGGACGGTCGGCTGCCGGGCCTGCAGCCACACCGGCTACCTTGGACGGACCGTGCTCGCCGAGGTCATGAACATGTCGGAGGAGGTCGATCGCATGATTATCGAGCAGGCGTCGATCGCCAACCTCGAGCGCACGTCCTGCGAGCAGGGCATGCGCACCCTTCGGCAGGACGGTCTCCTGAAGGCCATTCAGGGTGTCACGACCCTCGAGGAGGTGCTCCGGGTGGTGGTGGTATGAGTCCGGTCTCAACGTCGAGCCGGCTGGAGTGGTCGCGCCAGCTGGCGGCGGTCCTCGCCAACAGCGGCTACATCCCCGAGGCGACGCTGAACGCCCTCCTGGCCGAGGCGGCCGAGCAGGACGTCCCGTTGGCCACCATCGTCATCGCCCGCGGCGCCGCGCCGGCGCCGGTCGTGGTGAACGCGCTCTCCCAGCTGGCCCGGCTGCCAGCCATCGACCTCGTGGCCCAGGCGCCCTCGCCCGACGCGCTGCGCATCATGCCCCCGCTGCTCGCCCGTGAGCACCAGGCCGTGGCGGTGCGGGTGGCCGGACGCCAGGTCGTGGTGGCCTTCTCGGAGCCGCCCGACCAGGGCGAGATCCGGGCCATGGGCGACCTCCTCGGCTACGAGCTCCTGCCCGTGCTCGGCGACCCCACGGCCATCGACCAGATCCTGAACGCCGCCGAGCCGGCGCCGACCGACGTGGCCACCGGCACCGCCTACCCGCCGAGCGGGGCAGCGGCCCACACCCCGGCGCCCTCGTCGGTGGTGGGCCTGCCCCAGGACGAGTCCTCGTCCGAGTTGCCCCTCCACGTGGACGACCTGCTGCGGTACGCGGTGAGCATCGGGGCCTCGGACCTCCACCTCACGGCCAACATGCCGCCGTCGGTGCGCCTGCACGGGGCCTTGCGGCCCATGGAGGACGTCGAGCCGATCGACAACGTGACGCTCCGGGAGATGGTGTACGGCATCCTGCCCCAGGCCCAGCGGGAGCGGTTCGAGGACGAGCGCGAGCTCGACACCTCGCACACGATCCCCGGCGTGGGACGGTTCCGCGTGAACATCGCCCTCCAGCGCAGCACCGTGACCGTGGCCATGCGGCCCATTCCCCACGACATCCCCGAGTTCAACACGCTCGGCCTGCCCCAGTCGGTGCGCAGCTTCACCGACCTGCGGCGCGGTCTCGTCCTCGTCACCGGGCCGACTGGCTCGGGCAAGTCGACGTCCCTCGCCTCCATGATCGACATCATCAACCGCTCGAAGCCCCTCCACATCGTGACCGTGGAGGACCCGATCGAGTTCCTGCATACCCACAAGCGCTCGATCATCAGCCAGCGGGAGGTCGGGGCCGACACCGTCTCGTTCTCCGAGGCCCTCCGCCGGGCGCTGCGCCAGGACCCCGACGTCATCCTCGTGGGCGAGATGCGGGACCTCGAGACGATCTCGACCGCGCTCACCGCGGCTGAGACGGGCCACCTGGTCTTCGCGACCCTGCACACCCAGGACGCCCCGTCGACGATCGACCGGGTGATCGACGTCTTCCCGCCGAACCAGCAGGACCAGATCCGGATCCAGCTGGGCTCGTCGCTGCAGGGTGTCGTCACCCAGCAGCTCATCCCGACGGCCGACGGACGGGGCCGCTGCGTCGCCGCCGAGGTGCTGATCTGCACGCCGGCCGTGCAGAACCTCATCCGGGGGGCCAAGACCCACCAGGTGTACTCGATCATGCAGACCGGCGGTCAGTTCGGCATGCAGACGATGGACCAGAGCCTGGCCCTGCTCGTGAAGCAGGGGAAGATCACCCAGGGCGTGGCCATCGACCGCTGCCGCAGCGAGGACGACTTCCGCAACCACCTGCAGGGGAACTAGCACCGAGGAGGAGGCCACCGCCGGCAGCCCGGAGGGGCAGCTGCTGGTCCGAGGAGGAACCATGGCACTGACGTTCGACTACAAGGTCCGGGACCGGGCCGGTCAGCTCATCGAAGGCAAGCTCGAGGGGGACAGCCTCCCGCTCGTCATCGGGCGCCTCCGGGAGATGGGCTACATGCCGGTGTCGGTCACCCCGGCCCGCGGGTCTGGCCTCAAGACCGAGATCGTCATCCCCGGTTTCTCCGACCGGATCAAGAAGAAGGAAGTGGCCGTCTTCACCCGGCAGTTCGCCACGATGGTCGACTCGGGTCTTTCGATCAGCCGGTCGCTCGGCGTGCTCGCCACCCAGACCGAGAACAAGTTCCTGGCGGCCAAGCTCCAGGAGGTCCGTGAGGACGTCGAGGCCGGTTCCTCCCTCTCGGCCGCCCTGGCCAAGCACCCGAGGGTCTTCGACACCCTCTACGTGTCCATGGTCCAGGCCGGGGAGGTCGGCGGGAGCATCGACATCGTGCTCAAGAACACGGCCGCCCAGCTGGAGAAGGAAGTCGAGCTGAACCGCAAGATCCGCGGGGCGATGACCTACCCGATCGTGGTGGTCAGCATCATCGCCATCATTTTCGTGGTCATGATGATCGTCGTCGTGCCGGTCTTCAAGAAGCTGTTCAAGAGCCTCGGCGGGACGCTGCCCGGTCCGACGAAGGCCGTGATCACCATCTCCAACACCCTGGCCAGCTGGAAGATCCTGGTCGTCATCCTGGTGGTGGCGATCGCCGTCGTGCTCTTCCGGCGCTTCATCAACACCGAGGACGGCCGGGCGTGGTGGGACCGCCTCAAGATGAAGCCGGCCATCTTCGGGCCGCTCGTGCACAAGGCGGCTTTGGCCCGGTTCGCCTCGACGCTCTCGAGCCTCCTCTCGGCTGGTGTCCCGGTGCTCGAGTCCCTCGACATCGTGGCCCAGTCGGCCGGCAACGCGGTGGTGTCCAAGGCCACGCTCGACACGAAGAACGCCATCCGCGAGGGCCAGCCGTTCTCCGAGCCGATGCGTCAGCACGACGTCTTCCCGCCCCTCGTCATCCAGATGGTCGAGGTGGGGGAGCAGACGGGTGCCCTGGACGAGATGCTCCAGCGGGTCTCGGACTTCTACACCGGTGAGGTGGACCAGACCGTCGAGAACCTGACATCGATCCTCGAGCCCCTCCTCATCATCACGATGGGCGCGGTGGTCGGCTTCATCATCATCAGCCTGTACCTGCCCATGTTCGACTACATCAAGCTCATTCACTGACCTCCGGGGGTGGCACGGCGGCACCGCCGCCGGCTGGGCGGACCAAGGTGACCAGGAGGGCCGGCACCCCCGTTGAGGACATGAGTACGACGAGCGACGACGGGAACCGACCGCCCACCGCGGTGAAGCGCCCGGGTTGGCGCCGGGCCCTACGGCGCTCGTGGCCGTTCCTGCGCTATGTCCTCGGACTCCTGCTCGCCGTCCTCGCCCTCTATGCGCTGCTCGATCAGCGCGACGAGCTCCAGGCCATCAACTCGGTGGTCACCCACCTGCGCTGGTGGTGGCTCCTGCCGGCCCTCGTCGTCGAGCTGGCCTCCCTCGTGGCCTTCGCCGGCATCCAGTACCGGCTCCTGTCGGCGGGCGACGTCACCGCCCCCCCGGTCCCCCTCGTGACCATGACCTACGCCGCCCAGGCCATCAACAACTCGATCCCGGCCGGCGGCGCGGTGGCCGCCGTCTACGGCTTCCGCTGGTTCCGGCGCTTCGGGGCCGACGACGCCATCGCCGGCTGGGCCCTCGTCGGTACCTGGGTGGCCGCCGGCATCTCGCTGGCCCTCCTGGCCACGGGGGGCGTGGCCCTGGCGGCCGAGCAGAGCGCCGACCTCGGGCTCATCGGGGTGGTCATCGGCAGCCTCGTCGTCCTCGTGGCCCTCGGCGCCCTCTTCGTCTACGACCGGCCGCTGGCCGCCATCGTCAACTGGACGGTGCGGGCCATGCACCGGCTCACCGGGCGCCCGAGGGGTGACGTCACCGAGAACATCGCGGCGATGGTCGAGCGGATCACGCTCGTCCAGCTGCGCTGGCGCGACGTGTCGGCCGTCGTCGGCTGGGGGCTCGCCAACTGGCTGCTCGACTGCGCCTGCTTCGCCTTCGCCTTCCTCGCCGTCGGGGCACCCATACCCTGGAGCGGCCTCCTCCTGGCCTACGGCGCCGGCCAGCTGGCGGCCAACCTCCCGATCACCCCGGGGGGCCTCGGGGCGGTCGAGGGCAGCATCACGATCGCTCTCACCGCCTTCGTGGGGTCCCATGCCAGTACGGTCGAGGCCGTCCTCATCTACCGACTGCTCAGCTTCTGGCTCGTCATCGTGCTCGGCTGGATCTGCTGGGGGGCGCTGGCCGTCGGCGTGCGCCGGGGGCGCTGGCCGCGCCAGCTCTCGGCGGCGATCCCCGCCCGTCGCGATCAGGGGGTAGGTGCGGTGGCGTCGGTGGCGACCTCCGACGTGGAGGTGGGGGGATGACCAGACGACGACGGGAATGGTGGGGCCGGCGCCCGGGCGCGGCGATCCTCGGCCTCGCGGCCGGCGCCGCGCTGCTCGCCGGGTGCACCGCCGTTCGCAACGACCTCGGCACCTCGAACGGCCCCTGCTACGTGGCGCTGCCGGCGGCCACGGCCGCGGTGCACGGGCAGGGGTCGCTCGTCGGCGTGCGGCTGGAGAACGTGTCGGCCCTCACGCACCTCCACGCCATCTACCGGACGGCCCACGTGGAGGAGAACGGCAAGCCCGTCCAGCGGGTGTGCCTCGTGGCCTTCTCCGGCCACTTCCGTTCGTCCTCGGTCCACCTGCCCAAGGGAAGGAAGCGCGGCAAGCTGGCGGTGGTGGTCGTCGAGTACCCCGACAACCGGGTGCTCGGCACCGTCATCATCCGGCGCTTCCCGGTCCACTTCGGGCACTCGCACCTGCTCTCGGCGAGCTGACCGCTAGGGGACCGGGCCCGGCTCCTCGGGGCGTTCGCCGTCGGGCGGGACGGCGCTGCCCGGGAGCCAGGCGTGGGAGCGGCGCTCGCGCCGCTCGACCCGCTCGAGGTGTCGCTGCACGTCCGCCCAGGTCAGCGGGTCGGTGTCGACGTCGCGGGCGCTCTTCGGGTCGGTCTGGCGCACGAAGACGTAGGCCACCGTCCAGAGGACGGCGATGGTCCCGAACTTGGCCACGAAGCCGGCGAGCTGCTGGTCGGTGAGCGGGGCCAGCCCGGCCACGGTCGGGCCGTGGTCGAAGGCCGGGTAGAGGGGGTGGCGGGCCAGGATCCACACGACGGCGAGGAAGCTCGGCACGATCGACTGGACGAGGAGGTAGGCGGCCCGCCCGAGCGGGGAGAGGCGGGGCCCGCCGGGGAGCCGGTTGAGCACGGGGGCCCAGAGCACCACCCCGGCCAGGACGAGGGCGACGTCGAGGAAGCCCCGGACGAGGAGCGACGAGGCCTGGGCCTCGACGGCGGCGGTGCTGAGCGTGGCCACGAACACGAACGTGACCACGACGACGGCTACCGGCGGGCGCGAGCAGATCCGGACGGCGGTGTCGACGGGCGCCGGCCGGGTGAGGGCGGCGAGGAGCGTGCGGGGGGTGCCGGTCAGGAGGAGCGGCGGCACGGCCAGCGTGAGGACCATCCGCTGGAGGACGAGGGCGGTGAGCGACCAGTGCACGGCCACGTCGGCCAGCGGGTAGGAGCCGGCCACGAGGAGGACGAGGAGGCCGGCGGAGAAGCGCACGCGCTCGGCCCGCGTGGCCCGGAAGCTCGGACGGGCGACGGCCAACCCGTACAGGAGGCCGAGGAGGAGGACGATGGCCCAGCAGAAGGGGTGGAGGTGCACGGCCCAGATCGAGCCGTTGGCGCTCATGGGCGGCGGCCGGGCGACCTACGCTGACCGGGGTGGCGAAGCTCGACCGGCTGGAGCGGCTGACCGACCTCGTGCTCGTGCTGCTGAGCGCCCGTCGACCGCTCACCCTGGAGGAGATCGCCGCCGAGGTCCCGGGGTACCCCGAGTCCCGCGAGGCCAGGCGACAGGCTTTCGAGCGGGACAAGCGACTGCTCCGCGACGACGGCATCCCGCTCGCCACCGAGCCGGTCGAGGGTCCCGAGCAGTACGGCTACCGCATCCATCCCGACGCCTTCTACCTCCCGGACCTGCAGCTGCAGCCGGACGAGCAGGCGGCCCTCCACCTCGCCGTCGCCGGCGTGCACCTCGGCGATCCTAGTGGTCGGGATGCGCTCTTGAAGCTGGGCGCGGCCGGCCTCACCGAGGCCCGACCGCTCGCCTCGTTCGTCCCGCCGCCGGCCCTCGTGGCGCTCTTCGACGCGGTGCGCTCGCGGGCCGAGGTCACCTTCACCTACCGCGGCGCGGAGCGGCGGCTCGCCCCGGCCGGGCTCTGGTTCCGCTCCGGTCGCTGGTACCTCGTCGGTTGGGACCTCCGGCGCGACGCCGGCCGGACCTTCCGGGTGGACCGCCTCGAGGGCCAGCCGGTTCTCGGCCCGCCGGGCAGCGCCGAGGTGCCCGCCGACTTCGACCCCGAGGCGGCCGTGCCCGACGAACCGTGGCGGGTCGGTGAGGGCGACGAGGAGGAGGTCCTGGTCCGGGTGGACGCCATCGAGGCCGCCCGGGTGGCCGAGGAGGTGGGCGAGTCGGCGGTGGCCGAGCACTGTCCCGACGGGTCGGTGGTCCTGCGCCTCGGCGTGACGAGCCACGACGCCCTCCGGTCCTACGTGCTCGGTCTCCTCGACCACGCCGAAGTGCTCGCCCCGCCCGGCGTCCGGGCGGCGACCGTGGCCTGGCTCGAGGAGCTCGCGGCGATGCCGTCGGCCGAACCGGCTCGTAACGCTCTGACCAGGGAAGACACCCCGGCCGCGCCCGTGCGGGACACCGCCGGGCCGGGCCCGCCCGACCCGTCCGTCGAGCGGCGGGACCCGAGCCACCGGCTCCGCCGGCTGCTGGCCATCGTCGGCTGGCTGGCCCAGGTCGGTGAGGCGCCGATCGACGAGGTGGCCGTCCGCTTCGGGCTCCCCGAGGACGAGCTCGTGCACGAGCTCGAGCTGGCCGCCTGCTGCGGCGTCCCGCCCTACACCCCTGACGCGCTGATGGAGATCGTCGTCACCGACGAGGTGGTGCGGGCCTTCCTGCCCGAGGACATGGCCCGGCCCCGCCGGCTCTCGCCGGCCGAAGGGTTCGCCCTCGCCGCGACGGCCCGCACCATCCTGGCCGTGCCGGGGGCCGACGAGGGAGGTGCCCTCACCCGGGCGCTCGCCAAGCTCGACGCCGCCCTGGGCGAACACGCCCGGCTGGTGGTGGACCTCGACGAGCCGCGGTTCCTCGACGTCGTGCGCCAGGCCGTCGACGACGGGACGCAGCTCGCCATCGAGTACCACTCGGCCTCGACCGACGAGACGACAAGCCGGGTGGTCGACCCCCGCCGGGTGGTCAGCCTCGCCGGTCACTGGTACCTGGACGCCTTCTGCCACCGGGCCGGCGGACTCCGTCGCTTCCGGGTCGACCGGCTGCGCTCGGTCGAGCCGACGGGGAAGGAGGTCCAGAGCACGGGGCCCCTCCCCGAGGTGACGGCCGACGCCTTCGTGCCCGGTCCCGGGTCCACGACCGTGTGCCTCCGCCTCGACCCGGCGGCCGCCTGGGTGGTCGACACCGTGCCGGCGCTTTCGGTCCGTGACCTCGGCCGCGGCGACCAGGAGGTCTGCCTCGCCGTCGGCGGCCTGGCCTGGCTCGAGCGCCTGCTGTTGCAGCTGGGGCCGCACGCCTCGGTCACCGAGCCGGCCGAGCTGGCCGACGCCGGGGCCCGGGCCGCCCGACGGGTGCTCACCCTCTACGCCTGACGACGAAGGGGACCAGCGAATCGACCGCGATGGGCCGCCTAGGTCCTCCAGGTGATCCCGCCGTCGACCGTGTACGCCGAGCCCTCAGGGCCGACGGCCACGCAATGGCTGACGGTAGGACACGCCACCCAGAAGAACGAGCTCGTGTGGGGTCGGCGAGGCACGGTGCCGGCCGACCACGTCGCCCCGCCGTCGGCGCTCACGAACGCCGCCGGATCGTCGTCGTTGAACGAGCCGACGGCGACACAGTGGCTCGGGGTCTGACAGGTCACTCCGACCACCTGGTCCTGGGCCGGCATCGCCACGGTGGTCCAGGAGCTGCCCCCATCGGTCGTGCGGGCGAAGATCGAGCGTTGGTCGCTGATGCGCTCGGCGAGGAACACGCAGTCTTGCGGCGACGGGCACGAGAGACCCTCGAGCGCGCGGCCTTCGAGGTCGACCTCGGGGTCGGTCGTCCGGGTCCAGACGGCGCCACCGTCGACGGTGGCGAGGAGCCCGATCGACGTCCCGACGGTCATCGCGGCGAGGCAACGCGAGATGGTCGGACAGGAGAGCCCGTCGACCTGCCCTTGTCCCTTGAACACGGGGACGGTGCCGAGCGACCAGTCGGAGCCGCCGTCGTTGGTCTACGCCGCCGCGGCGATACCGGGACCACCGCTCTTGTCCCCGAGGACCACGCAGTGCGATGAAGAGGCGCAGGTCAGCGCATACCAGGTGAAGTGGGCCTCCGCACCGAGGCCGCGGGAGGCGGCCCGCTTCCAGGTGGCGCCGCCGTCCGTCGAGCGTTCGACGAACCACTGTTGTGTCGAGCTGACCCAAAGCGCGAGGCAGGCGGCAGACGACGGGCAGGTCGTCTCGACGCCACTCGCGGTCACCGCCTTCCAGGTCGCGCCGCCACTCGTTGAATAGGCGATGTCGCCCTTCGCCGTCGTCAGGTCTCCGCCACCCGCCGGGAGCACGCCAGTGGCGACGCATCTTCCCACCGAACTGCACGACACCCTCCCAGCGGCGATCGAGTGCTTGGTCCCAGAGAAGGCCGGTGAGCTCGGAGCGGTACCGACCGTGACGAGCCCCTCGTGCGGGTCGACCGGCACCAGCGAGAGTGTGGCGCCCGCCGAGGCCGACTGGTTATCCCGGTTCCCGGTCAAGAGCACTGTCGTGCCGACCCCGGCGGCGCCGGCGCACACCGAGAGGAGGGTCCGAGTCAGCCGACGCCGACGCCGACGCCAACGCGCGCTTCCCCCTTCCCGCACTGACCAAGTTTCCCACACGTCGCCTGGCCCGACGCTGCGCCGACGGACCCGTCCCTTCTCGGAGACGGTGCCGAGGGCCCCCGCGGCTCGCACGCGCTGGTCGCCGGCACGCCGCCGATAGCCTCACGCGCGAGATACGTCAGCAGCGCCGTGGCGAGGAGGTCGGGACATGGACGTGAGCGTGATCGGCACGGGCCGGATCGGAAGCGCGGTGGGCACCGCCCTCGCCCGAGCCGGGCACCGGGTCACGTTCGGCTCCCGCCGGCCGGACCAGGCGGTGCACGACGCTGCGCCGACGGTGCCGCTGCCCGTCGCTCTCGCCGCCTCACCCGTGGTCGTGATCGCCATCCCCGCCGGCGGGGTAACGGCGCTCGTCGAGGAGCACGCCGAAGCCCTCGACGGCAAGCTCGTCGTCGACGCGGCGAACAACGTGGGGTCGCCGGTGGTCAACAACGCCGAGCCCATCCGCCGCTTGGCGCCGTCGGCCCGCTACGCCCGGGCCTTCAACTCCCTCGGTGTCGAGTGCCTCCTCGATCCGATGTTCGACGGCACCCCGGCCGACATGTTCTTCGCCTGCGGGCCCGACGACCGGGCCATCCTCGAGGAGCTGATCGACGCCGTGGGGCTGCGACCGGTCTACGTGGGCGAGGACCCCGTCGTGGTGGACGGCGTGCTCCGCCTGTGGCTGGCCCTCGCCATGGGCCAGGGGTGGGGACGGCAGCTGGCCTTCCGGACGGTCACCCGCCCAGGCTGAGCCCCTGTTCCGGGAGGCGGGCGGGGCCGATCGTCCCTCCCGGCCGTTACGCTGGCGCGCCATGGAACGGGCCTCCCGAGTCGGCCCCGTGGCCTGATGCTCACCGCTCCGGGGAGCCCGCTTCCGCCGGTCGAGGAGGCCGCGCCGTCACTGGCCACGGCTGAGCTGGCGGTCGACGGGATGCACTGCGCGGCCTGTGCGGCTCGGGTGGAGCGGGCCCTCGCCGAGGTGCCGGCTGTGGCGAGCGCCTCGGTCAACCTCGTCACGACCAGGGCCTTCGTCTCCTACGACGACCGGGCGGCCAGCCCCGAAGACCTCTGCCTGGCCGTGGTCGGCGCCGGCTACGGAGCCTCGGCGCTCGAGGGACCGGTCACGGCGTCCCGGCCCAGCGATCCCGACCACTGGGCCGCTCGGGCCGCGGTTTCCTGGCCGCTCGCCCTCGCCGCGCTCCTCGTGGCCCTTCTCGGCCCGGAGTCGGCCCTCGCCGGCTGGGTGGTGCTCCTCCTCGCTGTCGTCGTCGAGTACCTCGGCGGGTGGCCGTTCTTGCGCAACGCAGCCCGCCTCCTCGCCCACCGGGCCACGAGCATGGACACCCTCATCGCCCTCGGCACGTTGAGCGCGCTGGCCGTGAGCGCGGTCGAGGCCATCGCCCTCGGCGGTCGCCACGTCCACCTCGGCGGGAGCGGGGCGTTCGCCGCCCGCCTCCACGGCGTCATGGCCCCCCTCATCGTGGCCGTCCTGGCCACCGGCCGGGCCCTCGAGGTGCGGGCCCGTAACCGCGCCGCCCAGTCCATGCAGGCGCTCCTGTCCTTGCGCCCGCCGACGGCCCGGGTGGTGACCGACCCGGCCGACGAGCACGGCGAGCTCGTGGCCCCCGAGAGCGTGCCGGTCGGCGCGCTCGTGCGAGTCCGCCCCGACGAGACCATCCCGCTCGACGGCTTCGTCGAGCACGGCCGGTCGAGCGTGGACGAGTCGATGCTGACGGGCGAGCCGATGCCCGAGCAGCGCGGTCCCGGTGACCGGGTGACGGGGGGCACCCGGAACGGCCGCGGCGCGCTCGTGGTGCGGGTGAGCGAGGTGGCCGAGGAATCGGTGCTCGCCCGGCTGCAGCGGCTGGTGGAGCAGGCCCAACGGGAGAAGGCCCCGCTGCAGCGGGTGGCCGATCGGGTGAGCGCGGTCTTCGTGCCGGCCGTCCTCGTGGCCGCCGCGGTGACCTTCCTCGCCTGGTGGCTCGTCGTCGGCGACCTCGGGAAGGCCGTGTTGAGCAGCGTGGCCCTTCTCCTCGTGGCCTGTCCGTGCGCCATGGGCCTGGCCACACCGGTGGCCATCGTGGTCGCCACCGGGCGGGCCTCGACGCTCGGCATCTTCGTGCGCAGCGGGGAGGCGCTTGAGCGCCTCGCCAAGGTCGACACCGTCGTGTTCGACAAGACCGGCACGCTGACCGAACGGTCGGCCGAGGTGAGCGGGGTCATGGCCGTGCCGCCGCACTCGGCCGCCGAGGTGCTCGGTCTGGCCTCGGCGATCGAGGTGGACAGCGACCATCCGATCGCCCGGGCCATCACCGCCGTGGCCGAGCCGGTGGCCCCGGCCACCGACAACGAGGTGCACCCGGGCGTGGGCACGGTGGGCACGGTGGCCGGTCACCGGGTGGCCGTCTCGGCCCTCCGGCCGGCCGAGGTGCCGCCGTCCCTCGCCGCGGCGGTGGAGGAGCACCGGTCCCGGGGCGAGACGCTCGTGGCCACCGAGCGCGACGGGGAGCTCATGGGCGTGATCGCCGTGACCACGCCGTTGCGGCCGGAGGCGGCGCCGGCCGTCGCCCACCTGCACCGGCTCGGGCTCGTCACGGGCGTCCTCTCCGGCGACGGCGAGCAGGCCGTGCGGGCCGCGGCGACGGCGCTCGGCATCGACCGGGCCGAGGGCGGGCTCAGCCCGGCGGGGAAGGTGGTGGCGCTGCGGGCCCTCCAGGAGGGGTCGAGCGGCGTCGTCATGGTGGGCGACGGCGTCAACGACGCGCCCGCCCTCGCCACGGCCGACGTCGGCTGCGCCATCGGCAGCGGCTCCGACGCGGCGCTCGCCACGAGCGACGTGACGCTGCTCGGGAGCGACCTCCACGGCGTCCCGGCGGCGATCGGGCTCGCCGGCGCCACCTACTCGGTGATCCTGCAGAACCTGGGCTGGGCGATGGGCTACAACGTCTCGACGTTGCCACTCGCCGCGGCCGGGCTGCTCGATCCGCTCGTCGCCGCAGTGGCCATGGGGCTCTCCAGCCTCGTCGTCGTCGGCAACAGCCTCCGGCTGAAGCGTCTCGGTCGTCGCGGGCTGGCGTCGGTCGAGCCGCCCCGGCTGCTCAAGGGACGGCGCGGCTTCCTCGCCTCCGTCCTCGTGCCGGTGGTGATCTTCGCCTCGCTCACGGTGGCCGCCCAGGCGGTGTCGCCCGCCCGTGGCGAGCCGCTCCTCCCGGTGGTGCCCAACATCACCACGGTCGCCTTGCCCGGCGGCGACGTGGCCGAGGCCTACCTCGAGCCCGGCTCGCCCGGGGCCAATCAGTTCCACGTGGTCTTCGGGGCCGACGGCCGGCAGGTGCCGGCCACCTCGGCCCGGGTGGTGGCCTCGGGTCCCGGGGTGTCGGGCGAGACCCTCCGTCAGCTGCGCCTCGCCCCGGGCCACTTCGTGGACTTCGTCCTCCTCACCGCCGGCCCGTGGCGCTTCGACGTGGTCGGGCGCGTGGGCGGCCGGACCGTCCACTTCGTGGTGCACCGGGTGGTGAGCTGACCTCGGTCGTTCAGAGGCCGAGCACGAGCACGTAGGCCGTCGCCATGGCCATGGCGCTGTGATAGCCCATCGTCAACCGTGGGGCCAGCCAAAGGCTCCTGCTCGAGGCCGGTCGTTCCGCCGGTGCCGCTCGCCCGAGGACCCCGGCGACGGCCTCAGTCCCCGTTCCAGCAGCCGAGGATGAGGTCGGCCACGGTGAAGGCCACGTCTTTCGAGCTCGTGGCCGGCCGGCCGAACTGCGACGGGAGCTTGGCGATCTGGACGAGGAGGACCTTCCAGTCCTTGCGCACCACCACCGAGCCGTTGCCGGTGGTGAAGGCCCCCTGGCCCAGGTTTTGGAGCTTGCGCCCGAACCCGAGCTCCTTGCCGAGAGCGCGGTAGTAGGCGAAGGTCCCCGCCCAGCTCGAGAGCTCCTTCACCGAGAGGGTCATCGTCCCGCTCGGGTACCGGTAGTTGCAGGCGTAGAGGTGGCGCAGCCAGGTCGGGGTCTGGACCGAGGCGGTGACCCCCAGGACCTCGGCGATCTCGTGCTGGGCCTTCTTCGAGCAGACCATCTTCGAGATCGGCGACGGGGTCGTGCCGGCGGGGAGCGGCTGGCGGGTGGCCGCCCCGGCGGGGGTGGCGGCCACCAGGAGCAGGGACACCGCGGCGGCCACCAGGTACAGCTGGCGTCGCACGGGCGTGCAGAGTAACAGCCCCCCTCGCCCGGTCCCGGGCGGCCTCCGACGGCCGTCGGCCCTCGCCGGACGACCGTTCCGTCGGGCGTGGGCTGGCTCGGCGTCGTCACGGTCGGCCGGGAGCGGGCTGACTATTACATGGCGGATCTCGGGGCCGAGCCCGACCGGTGCCCCCCCAGGTGGGCCGGGCGGGGGGCGGCAGCCCTCGGTCTCCGCGGCCCGGCCGGGCCCGGCGGGCTGGCCGCCCTCCTCGCTGGGGAGCACCCCGGCACCGGCCGCCGCCTGCCCCACCGCCCCGTGGCCGTCGCCGCCTACGACCTCACCTTCAGCGCCCCGAAGTCGGTCAGCCTCCTCGCCGCCTTCGGCGGCCCGTCGGTCGGTGACGAGGTGGTGGCGGCCCACGGGCGGGCCGTCGGCTCGGCGCTCGACTACCTGGAGGACCGGGCGGCGGCGGCCCGCCGCTCGGTGCCCGGCGGCCGGGTGCTCCTCGAGACCGACGGCCTCGTCGGCGTGGCCTTCGTGCACCACGTCAGCCGGGCCCTCGACCCCCACCTGCACACCCACCTCCTCGTGGCCAACGCCGCCCGGGGCGCCGACGGGCGCTTCGGGACCCTCGACGGCCGGGGCCTCTTCGCCCACGGCGCGGCGGCTGGCCGCCTCTACGGCGCCCACCTCCGGGCCGAGCTCGGCGAGGGCCTGGGTGTGCGCTGGCAGCGGCGCCCCGACGGGCGGGTCGACGTCGAGGGCGTCGACCCGGTGCTCCTGGGGGCGTTCTCGTCCCGGCGCGCCGAGATCATGGGCGAGCTCGGCCCCGGTCACGGGCGCTCGTGGCGGGCCCGGCGCGTCGCCTGGGCGGCGACCCGCGAGCAGAAGTGGAGCCCGGATCGGGCCACGCTCCAGGCCCGTTGGTCGGAGCACGCGGCGTCGCTCGGCCTCGACCCGGGCTCGCTCCACCGCGTGCTCGACCGGCCGCCGGAGACCGGCCCGGCCCTCGACGAGCACCGCTTCGCCGCCGCGCTCTCCGTGGCGCCGGCCAGCGGCGTCACCCGCCGCGACGTCGTGGCCGCCTGGTGCGACGGCGCCCGTCCCGGCTCGCGGGGGTCCGACGTCACGGCGTGCGTCGACCAGTGGCGGCCGGCCGTCGACGAGGCGAGGGGTGTGGCCGAGCCCCGCCGGGCGGCGGCCGTGCCCCCGCCGTGGCTGCTCGGGGCCCTCGGCCCGCGACCCCTCGCGCCGAAGGAGCTCGGCTTGTGGCGGGCGACGGCCCGGGCCCTCGAGCGCTACCGGACCCGCTGGTCGGTCGACGACCCGCGGCGGGCGCTCGGACCGGACCCGTCCACCGCTGTCTCGACCGCGCACCTCGCCGAACGGCTGGCCGTCGTCCGCCAGCTCGAAGAGACCCGCCTTCGCCTCGGTCGGCGCACACCGGCGCGCGAGCGGCTCGAGCGGTCCATCGGGCGGGACTGACGCCGGACGCGGTTCAGCGACCCCGGCCGAGGTCGGCTCGGGCCTCGAGCTCGGGCAGCGGCCGTCGTCGGGCATGGGGACCGAGGAGATCGCGCCAGGGGTTGGTGGCGTGGGCCGGAGTCAGGAGCACCCGGCCGATCCGGTTGGCGAAGTCGAGGGCGAGGGCCTCACCGGGACGGCCGCGTGCCGCCTGGTCCACGGTCAGGCGGCGCCGCTCGACCGCGGCCAGGCTGACCGAGTCGTGCCGCCGGCGGTCGGAGCCGAGCGCCGCGCTCCACGTCCGGCTGACCACCTCGACGTCCCCGGCGAGGGCCGAGAGCGCCTCGAGCGTGGCGAGGTCGGCGATCCCCGGGAGGACGACGGTCGTGGCGAAGAGCGACAAGAAGGCGTCGGCCTCCTGGCCCCAGCGGCGGCGGGCCTGCGACAGGTCCTGGAGGCAGGCCAGCGTCAGGAGGCCCTGCCCTGCGCCCTCGCTCACGAGAGCCGGGAGGTCGGGGAGCGGGGCGATGTTGGCCACCTCGTCGAGGGCGAAGACGACCGGGGGCTCGCGCCCGCCGGCGCGGGCCCGCTCGTAGGCGGCGTCGCGGATGTCCCCGAGGAGGCCCACCACGAGCGGGGCGAGGAGCTGCTGGTGGCGCCCGGCGGCACAGACGTAGAGCGCGTGCGGGCCGTCGCAGAAGGCCCGGGCGTCGAGGAGCGGTGGTGCCGTCGAGGCGAGAGCCGCGGTGCCCCGGTAGGCGGCGAGGACACCCGACGCCGTCGACCAGATGCCCGACTGCTCGCGGCCGTCGGTGGTGAGGACGCCGGCAAGGACGTCGGTCGCCGGGTGGTGCTCGCCCAGGTGCTGGTGGAGCGTGCGCAACGCCTCCTCGCCGGCGTGGCGGTCCACCCACGTGAGGAGACGGCTCATCGGGGCACCGTCGAGCGACGCCGCGTGGAGCAGCGGCGCCAGGAGCGCGCCGGCCCGCTCCGACCAGTGGGAGTCGAAGCCCGGCTCGGCCCGGCCGCCCGTCGTCGCGGCGGCCCGCACCATGCCGTCGGCGACCGAGAGGGCGAGGTCCCACTCGCCGCTGGCGTGGATCGGTGACCACCCGACGCGCCGCACCCCCGGTGATGGTGGCACGGTGCCACTCGGGTCGTAGAGGAGAACCGAGCCGACCGAGGATCGGGCCGCCGCCGTCGCTTCGAGGACGTCGGGCTTGGTCGACGTGCTCACCACCGCTCCGGGCGCCACGAGGACGTTCGGGACCACGAGGGCCGAGGTCTTCCCCGACCGGGAGGGGCCGAGGACGAGGGCCGAGCGCTCGGCCCCGGCCCAGGCCCAGCCGCCGGCGCCCCGCCCCAGGTAGAGGCCGTCCCCGGCGCTCTGGGCCGCCCGGTGGAGGGGGCCCAGGTCCGGCGCCGGCCCCCCGGGCCGGGATGGGCCCGGCCCCGCCGGGGACAGCGCCGAGGGCCGGTCGTGGTCGACCCGGGGACGGTCCACCTCTTCTGGCGCCGGCCACGCGATCATCACGACACAAAGGGCTGGCGCCACAGGCGGAGTGCGCGCTCGTCACCACCAGAAGTGGTCGTGACGCGAAGAGCCGAACATTGTCGCACACAAGTTCAGCGAGATGTCATCGCGCCCCTCGACACGTCGTTGTGCATCGTCTCTCCACGCCGCGATTCACGAAAATTCGGCGTGCAAACACTCGATTCACAAAAAATTTGCGCTGTTCTAGGCACGCAGAACACTCGCGCGAGTGCGAAATGCTTGACCTGAGCGTCAAAACACATTTTGATTGTCTGTAACCCGTAACACAACGAAGGGAGTTGTAGATGAGTTTGCAGGGGTTCGGGCTCGCGTCCGAGCGACTCATCGCTTGTCTCGACGTGGTGGACGGGTCGTTCCAACAGAGACGGTCGAGTGGCGCGGAGGGATAGCTCCTCACACGTGAGCGCAATGTTGCGGACGAACAAGGCAGACGGTGCAGCGGTGCGGTGCTGGTCACCTCGTGGTGCGGGGGTGCCGCAAGCTCCACCTTCAGTCATTGCTGACAGACCCAAGGAGGTACACCTGTGGCAGTGAAGAGACGGGCCCCGGCCAAGAAGGCCGCAAAGAGACGGGCCCCGGCCAAGAAGGCCGTCAAGCGCCGGGTAGCCACCAGGCGGGCGACGGTCAGGAAGGCCGTCAAGCGCCGGTCAACGGCCAAGCGGGCTCCGGCTCGTAAGACGGCCAAGAAGCGGGCTCCGGCTCGCAAGACGGCCAAGAAGCGGGCTCCGGCTCGC